>Ga0068859_100001637_pt1 | contig 22877 bp, 22 predicted proteins | sample KBSSwiS22_FD_66585 | JGI IMG/M metagenome (GOLD analysis project Ga0068859, IMG submission 66585) | Switchgrass rhizosphere microbial communities from Kellogg Biological Station, Michigan, USA - KBS Switchgrass S2-2 | ecosystem: Host-associated > Plants > Roots > Rhizosphere > Soil ...
GCGATCTGGCTATGGACCGCGAAAGTCGGCTTGCCCGGCAGGAAGGCCGCGAGCAGCAGCCCGTCGAGGAAGGAGACATGGTTGACCACGACCACCGCCGGCTGGCCGACACGCGGCATGTTCTCCGCGCCCGCCACCTCGACCCGGTACAGGAGCCTGAGCAACCCCCGCACGGTCGCCTTGATCACCGTCTCGGGCAGCAGCCAGCAGGATATCAGCGCGACCACCAGCGTCGCGAACCCCAATACGCCGATGATGCCGGGCACACTCGTCCCGCGCGCCAGCAGCAGCGTGGCGACGGCAACCACCCCCACAGTCACGAGCGCGTTGACGATGTTATTGGCGGCGATGGTGCGCGACCGCTCCTGGACCACGCTATGGGTCTGGAGGATCGCATAGAGCGGCACGATGAACATGCCCCCGGCAAAGGCGATGCCGAACAGATCGAACATGATGTGCCAGCTGCCCGGAGAGGCGACGAAGTCCGCAATGCCCCCATTGGCCATGGACGCCTGATAACGGGTCGCCGACAGCCACAGGTCGATCATGCAGCCGGACAGCACCAGCGCGGAGACCGGCACATAGCGCGCGGAAACCTCGCCGCCGAGCAGCTTGTTCACAAGGAGGGAGCCCGCCGCCACGCTGAGCGAAAAGATCAGCAGGAACAGGGTCGCCACTTCCTGCTTCGCCTGCAGTACACCGCTGACCAGCGGCGCGAACTCGGCGAGCAGGACAGCGCCCACCGCGAAAAACCAGCTGATGCCGAGGATCGACAGCCAGACCCCCCGGCCATGGCGCGCGGTTCGCAATATATGCCAGGTGCTTGCAAAGACATTCGGCTCGATCTTGAGCCCCGGCGCAGTCGGCGGCGCGCTCGGCACGGCGAGGCTGGCGAGGAAGCCGAGCATCGCCAATCCGATCGCGGTCAGCCCGGCCTGCCATGGCGCGATCACGCCCGCGAGCAGCTGCCCACCCAATATGGCGAGGAACGTGCCTGCCTCGATCAGTCCGGTGCCGCCCATCACCTCATTTTCGTGCAGATGCTGGGGCAGGATGGAGAATTTGACCGGGCCGAAAATGGTCGAATGCAGGCCCATCAGGAACAGCGCGGACAGCAGCGCCGGCACCGACTGGACCCAGAATCCGAACAGGGCCAACGTCATGATGCCCACCTCGGCGCCCTTGACGATGCGCACCAGCCTCGCCTTGTCCCAAGCATCGGCAATCTGTCCCGCCAGCGCCGAAAACAGGAAATAGGGCAGGATGAACAGGCCGGTCGCTATGGTCGCGAGCATCTCGGCCCGGTCCGGCTCGGCGGCATACAGGCCGAAATTGGCGAGAAAAAGCAGCGCGAACTTCAGCAGGTTGTCGTTGAAGGCGCCGAGAAACTGAACAACGAACAGAGGCGCGAAACGGCGTTTGGCGAGCAGTGAAAATTCGGGCGCCGACATCATCATCCCCTCGTTGGACCTGGGCGGTCAACTCACCTCGATACGCAGGTACCGGCTATAGAGCCAGCCGATGCCGATCAGGCTGAAGCCCAGCGCCAGGAACGAGGCAATCCGCAATAGCCCCTCCAGACCCGAGGCGTCGAGCAGGAACACCTTGGCGACCGCCGCCAGCATCAGGATGAGCGAGGCGATCCGCCAGTCATGCAGCCCGCGCCTGATGCCCCAGAGCAGGAACCCGACGGCGAGCGCGATCGCCACGACCGACCACCCGATATTCTCGACCGCACCGATGGGTGTGCCGACCAGAATCGTGCCCGTGAAGAGCTGCCGCAGGGTGGCCAAGGCGAACAGGATGATGATCACCATCCGGCCAATGTCGAACGGCCGTGCAAAGCGTTGTGCTGCATCCGGCACCAGCCGGCCGATCAGCCACGCTCCCGCCAGAGGCAGGCCAAAGGCTGGCAGCAGCAGGTTGGCGAGCGGAACCGGGCCAACGGCCTGCTCGGCCCAAAGCGGGTCGTGCAGCAGAACGCTGAACCACAGGCCATGCGCCACCCCGGCCACCACCAGCGCCAATGCCGCGCGGGTCTGGCCGAGACGGTGCCACAGCGCATAGCCCGCCGCCATCAGCAGCGCCTCCCACAGCGTCCGTTCGGCCAGCGCCCGGTGCATGACGTCCGTGCTGCCGGACAGATGGAAAAGCTGCTTGTAGAGGATGTGCAGGCTCACCCCGCCCATCATGGCCGCCAGCCCGATCGCCGCCATGCGTTCGTACCTGCCCAGCCCCGCACCGCCGCGCCACAGGGCGATGCCCACCAGGATCGCCGGGCCCGCCAGGCGCTGGAGGGTGATGGTGAGATCGGGCAGGCCGGTGGCCAGCATCGGAACCCCGCCTAGTGCCTGCGCGCCCTGAACGATCCACAAGGCCAGCGGCTTCAGCGCCCAAAGCGCGACCAGCGCGGCCAGCACGGCGATCGCTGGCAGCAGGCGGCGCGTGTACTTGCTCACCGCCAACAGCACCAGCGCGGTCGCAATGGCGAGCCAAGCCGCCGGGACAAGCTGCGCCACTGCTCCATAGCCCAGCAGCGCCGCTCCGGCCTGCAGAGGCGCGCGCGCCACAGGCAAGCGGACGCGCCACGCAAATAGCCCGGCAGCGACGGCCACCGACCCCCAGCGCAGCAATGCCTGCGCGACATCGGTCGGGGCGTCCTCGAAGAGGCGCATCAATTGCGACGGGTCAGTGACCAGCAGGCAGACAGCAGCCACCGTCAGGAACGCCAGCGCGCCGATCTCGACGCGCCGATCCTCCGCCTTCCCGGACAGCGTCAGCAAGGCGACCGCGACGGCTCCCACGACCACAGGCGCCATCCAGTCGGCCAAGCCGATCAGCCCGGCCAGCGCAATCATGATAGCGGTGGAGATCGACAGGATCGCGAAGCGTGCGTCCTGCTTGCGGGTTGCATTGGTCCACCCGATCAGTGCCCCCGCCGCCGGCACCATGGCAGCGCCGAGCGCCAGCACCGCGAAATATGCGTCGCCCGCGGTCCCATGGCGGAAATGGTAGAGGGTGATCGCATAGCCGGCCAGCGCCAGCGCGGCGAGCTGCCCCGCCTCGATCAGGCTGCCCCCCGCGCGCCACAGGCGCAGCAGGGCCGGTCCGCCGTAGATCGCGATCATGGCGAGCCGGACCAGCACGAACTGGCCCCGGTCGGGCGCGGGCCAGATGGCCACGAGCAGGAGGCCAACCGCCAAGCCGACCGCCGGGATCTGGCGCAGCTTCTCATCGCGGCCGGACAGCCACGACATGGCCGCCGATAGCAGGCCGTAAAGGCCCCAGTGCAACAGGCCAAAGCCGCCGGTGGCAACGAGCGCGGCCATCTGCACGGCGGCGACCAGCGCGGCCCCGCCCCGCAGAGCGACCGCACGGCTGTCGCTGAAGGCGAATAGGGGAAGCGCCGTCCCCAGCACCAGCACCAGCAGTCCGACCGACAGCGTGGCGACGAAATCGAGCCCCCCGCTCAGCAGCAGGACCGCGCCCCATCCCGCACCGCCAACCAGAGCGCCAACGCCCAGCCATGCCCACCGCTGCGTTCGCGATACAGCGCATAATCCGCCGATCGCCAGCGCAAGATAGGTGCAGAGGAGCGGCACATTGGGCGGCCCCGCGCTCACCAGCGCCGGTGCGGCAAGGCCACCGACCAGCCCCAGTACCGCGCTCGGGCTGCCGAAGCGGAGTGACAGGGCCATAGCCAGCGCGGTCACCGCCGCCAGTCCGATAAAGGCCGTCATCGGCCCGACCAGCTGATACAGATTCGCGGCGGCGAGAATGGCTGCGTACAGCGTCGCAATGCCAGCGCCCGCAAGCGCCTGCTGGATGCGGACGTCCTGGACCCGGCTTGCCTGCCGCAGCGCGCCTTCGGCGCCGGCGATCAAGGCCGAGCCGAACAGCAGCCCCAGCACGACCCGTACCGCCGGCGACAACAGCCCCACATCGATCGAATATTTGACCAGCAGCACGCCCGCAACCGCCAGCGTCACGCCGCCCGCCCAGATCGGGAGCTTGCGCCCGAACAGCTCCTCAAAGCCCATGCGCGGTGCCGCCACCGCCAGGACAGGCGGCGGTGGCACCGCCTCGACCGACTCCCGCTCAACAACCGGAGCCTCGACTATCGGTGGGTGGACAAGCTCCGCTTCCGGAGGGGTGGCCGCTGGGACATCATCCGTTTGCATCTCCCCCACACGGATCGTCGCGACAGATTTCGCGGTGGCCGCCGCCGAGCGTTGCTCGATGGGATCCACATGGCCGCCGAACCCGGCCTGCCGCTGCCGCTCCTCCAGTCTTTTCAGCCGATTACGGGTGTCCGCGAGCAGCACGCCCATAATGACCAAACCGACCATCATCAGAAACGACATGATTCACCCCTTCCCCACAATGGACCGTACATAGCGGAAAATAAACGGTTTTGGCGATCACAAGGGCGAGCGCCGCATTCGCGCACTTTCGAACGGGCAGCCGACATGATAGACTGAAGCCTCCCAGGTTCAGGAGGGTCAAATGCCTCTCGTCGAATGGCGCATGCGCGGCCCCGAAATCGCGAATTGCAACTGTGATTGGGGGTGTCCCTGCCAGTTCAATGCCCTGCCGACGCGCGGGCACTGCCGCGCGATGACGGCGATGCGGGTGGATGAGGGGTTTTTCGGGGACGTCGATCTTTCCGGCCTGAGTTGGGCAGGTATGTTCGCATGGCCCGGCCCGATCCACGAGGGCGGCGGCGAGGCCTTCGTCGTCATCGATGACTCGTCCAGCGCCGAACAACGGGGCGCCCTGCTGGCGATCCTGCAGGGGGAGGAAACAGAGCCGGGCGCAACCATTTTCAACGTCTTTGCGACCGTGATCGATACCATGCACGAACCGGCGTTCCTGCCCATCGACTTTGCCCTAGATCTCGAAAAGCGAGTTGGCACAGTCCGGATCGACGGCATCATCGACACGCGGACCGAACCGATCCGCAATCCGATAACCGGCGAGGAGCATCGCGCCCGGGTCACACTACCGTTCGGCTTCGAATATCGCGAAGCGGAATATGCCAGCGGCGATACGGTGGCGACCGGACCTGTCGGTCTCGAATGGTCCGGGCGCCACGCCCATCTCGCCATGCTGGATCTGTCCACGCATGGCGCTGCCTGAGACCGCGAGAACCGTCGAGGCCGCATCCCGGCCACTGCTGACCCAAATTCTGACGCGGGACCTGTGGATCGTCGCCGCCTGCCTCGCCGCCCTCTGTGCATTGGCCTGGTGGTGGCTGTGGCGCATGGCGAGCATCCCGATGATGGCCCCCGCCTCCGGGAACATGGGCATGGCCGCCATGCCGATGGGCCCCAGCACGGACGTCTGGAGCGCGGCCTATCTCGGCCCCACCTTCGCCATGTGGGCCATCATGATGGTGGCGATGATGCTGCCATCCGCCTCACCGATGATCTTGCTCCACGCCGCCTTCGCCAGACGAGCGGGCAGTTCGGCGGATGGCGCCACGCTCGTTTTCGCGCTGACCTATGTGTTGCTGTGGACGGGTTTCGCCGCGCTCGCCGCGCTCGGACAGGCCTTGCTGGTCTCACAGGGCATCGTGGCCGAGGCTACGCTCAGGCTTGGCGACCGGACGCTGGCCGCAGCCCTGCTCGCGCTGACCGCGCTCTATCAACTGAGCGGCCTGAAGCGCCTTTGCCTCGCGCGCTGCCAGTCGCCGGTCAGTTTCCTGATGCGGCAATGGCGGCCGGGGCCGGCCGGGGCCGCGCGGATGGGCATCGCCCATGGGCTCTACTGCATCGGATGCTGCGGCTTGCTGATGCTGCTGCTGTTTGCCGGCGGCGTGATGAACATCGCCTGGGTCGCGATCATCGCGCTGGTGGTGCTCGCCGAAAAATACATGCCTCCACGGCTGCACGCGAACTGGATTATATCCGGCCTGCTGCTCGCCGGTAGTGTTGCGCTATTTCTTGGTTAGTCTAGTCGACTAACCGGGGAGAAAATCAATTTATATTTGTTCCCGCTGCCGGCGCGGTCCTGGCGAATTGGGGAGCGGACGTCATCAAGATCGAGCATCCCGTCATGGGCGATTCCATGCGCGGTATTCCACTGCTCAGTACCGCCTGGTGGACCGCCGCGCCGTCGATCAACCTGAACATGGAATATGGCATTGTCGCTCGGTCCGGCATGCCCAAATCCGGTTCGAGTCCGGGCAATCCCGCCGGTGCAGAGCCCGAACGCTCTGACAAAGGATGAGCAGGCGCTGGCCAATGACATGCTCATCGAGGTGGACCGCCGATGGCGGCGCGCGATCAGGCTGGCGAGAAACCCGGTCCAGTTCGATCATGCGCCGGTGAAGACAGTTCGGGCACCCCAGGCCTCCGAACATACCGAGACCTTCCTGATGGAACTGGGGCTCGAACGGGACGAGATCGAAAGTCTCAAGGCCAGCGGCGCGATTACCTGAAAATCAAGATCCCGAGCAGAACCGCTGGGCTCGTCAAAGCCGCAATCCATCCTTGAAGGATTGATATAACATATCATCTCTGATACCGGCGTGCACAGTTCAGGGAGAATCAGATGAAATTGCTCGCCGCGCTTCTCGCGTCCTCCATCCTTGCGTCCGCGACTGCCCCCACGCTCGCCCGTGCCGACGAGTCGCCGCAGCATGGCGACCATGACAATGTCACCACCGACATCGTGGTGACCGGCGTGTATGTCCGTGACCGCTCGGATATCCTCTCGGGCACATCGGTGCTGACGGCCGATGCCCTGCACCGCGACGTGCGCCCGACCATTGGCGAGACGCTGAGCCATCAGGCGGGCGTGTCCGCTACCTCGTTCGGTCCCAATGCATCGCGCCCGGTGCTGCGCGGTTTTCAGGGCGAGCGGGTACGGGTGCTGTCGGACGGCATCGGCAGCTTCGACGTGTCCAATACCAGCGTCGATCATGCGGTGGTCATCAATCCGCTGACAGCCGACCGGATCGAGGTGCTGCGCGGCCCCGCAGCCTTGCAGTTCGGATCGTCGGCAATCGGCGGCGTGGTCAACGTCATCGATAGCCGGATTCCCCGCTCGGTGCCCAAGGAAGCGATCCACGTCGATGGCACCGCAACCTATGGCAGCGCAGCCAATGAGCGTTCCGCGGGCGCGCGCGTCGATGTGCCGGTGACCGACAAGATCGTCGTCCACCTCGACGGAACCTACAGCAAGACCGACGACCTGCGCACCGGCGGCTATATCCTGGCCCCTACCCTGCGCGCAGCCGCCGCAGCCAGCAGCGACCCGGACATCGCCGCACTGGCGAACCTCAAGGGCAAACTGCCCAACAGCGCCGGGCGGTCATGGGAAGTCGCCGGGGGCGCGGCATACATCGGCGACAATGCCAATCTGGGCTTCTCGGTGGCGCGCTATGGCAATCTCTACGGCGTCCCCATCCGCTACTCGCTCGATCCAGCGGTCGAGGCCGAAAAGGTGAATCTCGACGTTGCGCAGACCCGTGTCGACTGGCGCGGCGAGTGGAAACCGGACAGCGGCTTTGTCGAAGCCGTCCGCCTGCGCGGCGGCTATGCCGACTATCGGCACAACGAAGTCTCGGCCGACACCGGCGCCATCAACACGACCTTTCTCAGTCATGGCTGGGAGGGACGGCTGGAACTGGTCCAGCGCGAACATGATGGCTGGCGCGGCGCGATCGGCGGCCAGTATTTCGAGCGCAATCTCAATATTATCGGCGACGAGAAATTCCTGCCCAGGAGCAAGACGCAGCAATATGGCCTGTTCACGCTCCAGAGCGTTGATCTCAGCGCCATCCGGGTCGAGGCAGGCGGGCGCATCGAACATTCGATCCAGACAGCCGATGCCGACGCGCTTCTCGGCAATCCCGACATGCGCCGCACCTTTGATGCGCTGTCCGGCTCGCTGGGCGCCAGCGCGGAGATAGTCAGCGGCTGGCGCGTCGGCCTCAACGCCTCCTATACCGAACGCGCGCCCTCCGCCGAGGAATTGTTCGCCAATGGCCCTCATGCCGGCACACAGGCGTTCGAGTCCGGCGACTCAACCTTCTCCAAGGAGAAGTCCAAGAGCCTGGAGCTGACCCTGCGCGGCAAGGGCAAGGGATACAGCTTCAATGCCTCGTTGTATCAATCATGGTTCAACGGATTCATCTACGAAAACCCAACCGGCGCGACCCGGGACGACCTGCCCGTCTTCCAATTCGTGCAGGCGGATGCCCGCTATTATGGCGCGGAGGTGGAAGCCTCGGCCACGCTCGCGCAGCTGGGCCGCTATGCGATCAACCTCGACGGCGTGGGCGATTTCACCCGTGCGACGATCACGGGCGGCGGCCCGGTTCCGCGCATCCCGGCGCTGCGTTTGCTCGGCGGGCTGGAGGCGCAGTCCGATCGCCTCACTGGCCGCGCCGAGGTCGAATGGGTCGACGGGCAAGACCGTGCCGCCGCCTTCGAAACGCCGACCGAGGGTTATACGATGGTAAATGCGAGCGTCAGCCTCAAGCCGTTTGGCGCGAATACCGGCACCAGCCTGACCCTTTCCGCGAACAACATCTTCGATGTCGTGGCCCGCCGCCATGCCAGCTTCCTCAAGGATTATGCGCCGCTCGCCGGACGCGACATCCGCATCAGTGCGCGGTTCAGCTTCTGAATGGATCGCTATGCCAGGGTTTGCGCGGGACCGAATATGGCAACATGATTGCCCTCGGGGTCGCGAATGAGCGTGGAGGCTCTCGTGGCGGACATGGTGCGCATCGACCACAGCATGTCGACGCCCTGGGCACGCAGATGCGCATCGAGAGCGGACAGGTCGTCCGTTTCCAGATCGAGAGTGCGCCAACCCAGCCGGTCATGATCGTCGAAGGGTTTCGGGCGCCGGCAGGCGTACTAAACCCGGACGTGTACGACCCGCGGAGCCCCAAGCGATGGTCTATGGGGATTGCGGATTTGGCTGGTGATTGGGAACGGTACGATGATCGCTGGGTGCGATTGCTCGTGGCGGGATGAGTTCTGACCGCTGCGTGTTGGCCGGTCTGAGCGGGGTGAGTGCGCCGCGACGAACGGGATTTTGGCGATGCAGGTGACCTTCGGCACAGCGGGCGTGGTTTCCCGAAGCAGCGTCGCAACGGGATGGAGTATGAGCGGGCCACGCCGGGTCATGGCGCAAGCTCCCGGTCGCACGTCGCTGCAGTCGGTGGAGGGCGAGGCTGTCGCCAGCGCTCGAACGTCTCGATGATGATCATATGCCCACCGCAGCTTGGGCATGGCGGACGCTGGTCGACCGGTTTCTCGGCGCTGGATTCCTCGAGCTCGCGCACGACGCCCAGCAGTTCGCGGGCGAGCGTGATGCTGGCCTTGCGCGAGGAGCCGGCGAGGAGCCGGACTGGAAGATCGCGACGGAGGCCTTCATGGAAGGCTACCATGAAAACCCACCCCCAGCTGCAGCGCTCGGTGCCGGGCATCTACAATGCCCGCTATGGCAACGACACCGGCGGCGTTGGCGTGCCGATCAACCCGAACCAGAGCATGCGCGACAATATCCGGTCGCAGAGGAGGCCGGTCAGAACAGGAAGAGGCGGCCGGCCGCGCGGCACAGCCGGCCGATCCCCGCTTCCGGTTCGACCATGCTGGCGGCCGCGATCAGGACCAGGATGAGGCCGAAGCTCCGCTCGCCGATCCTTGGCCTGAGCGCCCCGATGCCCCACCCTGCCCCGATCAACGCCGGCAGGGTGCCAAGCCCGAAGCCCAGCATGACCACCGCACCGCCCGCCGCACTGCCGGCAAAGAGGGCAAAGAGGAGCGCGCCATAGACCATGCCACAGGGCAACAGCCCCCACACAAGACCGCTGGCAATGCCCCGGACAGGCCCCGGCACCCGCCAGCCCGTTACCGCGCCAATCCGCCGCAGCGGCAGGAGGCGGCCAAGAATTGCAGGCGACGGCATCAGCCCGGCAAGCGACAGGCCGACCCAGCCAAAGGACAGGGCTGCCGCCCAGCGTAGCAGGGCATGGCCGCTCGCCGCATCGAGCCCGCCAAGCGCTGCGCCGCCGATCCCGCCCGCCAGCCCACCCAGCGCGGCATAGCTGAGCACACGCCCGCCCTGCAGCGCGAGCTGATCGGCCAGGAAGAGGGCGGAGGGTCTCCCAATTGCGGGCGAGCCGAGCAGTAGCGAAATACCGCCGCACATGCCGATACAGTGCAGGCTCGAGGCAAGGCCCAGCATCACGCCGCCGATCAGGCTGACAGCAGGCGCGTCCATGGTCAGATGGCGGTGCTGAACCGTTGCGGCGAGACGGCGCGATAACCGTCGAACAGGGCGGCAATCGTCCGGGCATAGGGCAGGCCGTCCGCCGTTACCCAAAGCCGCTTCTCGCTGAGACGCGCCAGACCGCGATCAAGAAAAGGCGCGAGTTGCACTTCCACCGTCTCCTCAAGGGTGCCGATATCCGCTGCGCGACCGCACAGCAGCGCTTCGATAGCCGCGCCCCGCCGCTGATCCTCAGCCGAGCGCCATACGCCGCGTTCGCCGGACGTGCGGCCCGCGATCGCACGCATGCGGTAGCGGCCGCTATTCTTTTCATTCTGTACGATGAGGTCCGGAAACTGGCTGATCGCACTGGCGCCGACGCCGATCAGGGCGCCGTCATCGTCGGTAAAGCCCTGGAAATTGCGGTGCAGCCTGCCCTCCAGTGCGGCCTTGGCCAGCGGATCGTGCGGCAGCGCGAAATGATCGAAACCAACGGGGACATAGCCGGCTGCAACCAGTTGTTCATGGCCGAGCGCCGCCATGACGAATCGCTCCGCCTGATCGGGTAGCGCTTCGGCACTGATCCGGCGCTGGCGCGGCAGCAGATGCGGAACATGCGCATAGCCGAAGAGCGCGATCCGGTCCGGTTCGAGCCCGATGGCCTCGTCCAGCGACGCCGTCAAGCTGTCCCTGTCCTGCCCGGGCAGACCGTACATGAGGTCGAAATTGAGGGAGGAAACCCCGTTTGCCCGAAGGCGCTCCACGGCATCGGCGATGATATCCTTGGGCTGGACGCGCCCGATTGCAGCCTGAATGGCGGGATCGAAGGTCTGGACGCCAAGGCTGACCCGCGACGCTCGGGTCGCCCCCAGAGTCAGTGCCCAGCCCCTGGCGAAACTGCGCGGATCGATCTCGACCGATAGCGTCGGAGAGTCCGCTGCAAAAGCCATCAGCAGACTGTCGACGAGCCGGACAAACGCAATCGGCGACAACGCGTTGGGGCTTCCACCGCCAAAGGCGATGCACCGCAACTGGCCGCGCCCTGCCAAATGCCTCGCGATCGTGCGGATTTCGGCATGGAGCGCATCGATATAGCTGTCGAGCCGCTGGGAACGGTTCGCCCGGCCGGTATTGCACCCGCAATACCAGCAGATCTCCTGGCAGAAGGGGATGTGGACATAGATCGACACCGGTTCTTGCACAGCGACGCGATCGAGCGCGGCCTCCAGCGCTGCCTCACCCACGGCATCGGTGAATTCCACCGCCGTGGGGTAGCTGGTATAGCGCGGGACAGGCCGGGCCAGAAGCTCAGGATAATAGGGCCACATGGCGCGAATGTGAGCCTTTGCGCCCCTCCCCGCCTTGACCGCGATCAACGATCGGTTTGAGCAACATCAATGTCCAGCCCGCAGATTCAAGCCAGGAACGAATCATGGTTCAGGAATGAAAGGGACTTGAAAACCATGAATGCACGTTGGCTTCGCTGCCTTGCTAGCGCCATTATCCTCGCGACCCAGTAGCCGCGCAGGCCGGCAATCCCGATGGGAAGATTCAGGTCAAGCTGCTCGGGACAGCCGTCCTCGCCGACGGTGCGATTACCCGGATCAACACCGATCTCATCGGCCTTCCGGCCGGATCGAACACGGCCGTCAATGACAATTTCGTCCCCACCATCGCGATTGAATATTTCTTTACGCCCAATATTTCGGCGGAAACGATCTGCTGTGTTACCCAGCATGATGTCGACGGCACCGGACCTCTGGCCGGCCAGCGACCGGTTGACGATCTCCTGATCCTGCCCGCGACCCTGACGCGGAAATACCATCTGACAGGGCTCGGCGCGATCAAGCCCTATGTCGGCGCGGGCCCGCATGGTTCCTGATGCTGGACTATAAGGCCGGTCCAGGCGCCATCGCAGCGGGCGCCGCGCACGAAGGTCAATCACAAGTTCGGCGCGGCGCTGCAGGCTGGCGTGGATATCGCGGTCAACGACCAGGGGCTGGGTTTCACGCTCGACGCCAAGCGTTATTTCATACGCCCGGTCGCCAATTTCTATACTGCTGCGGGCGTTGATGCCTTATCGACCCGGCACAAGCTGGATCCCTGGGTACTGAGCGCCGGGGTCTCCTACCGGTTCTGACGCAGAATTAGACCAGCGAAGAACGCCCGGTTCATGGAGCCGGGCGTTCTATTTCATCATCGTCGATCAGGATGCGCATCGCCGCGCCGTCCATATCCTCGAACTGGCCATCGCGCAGCGACCAGAAGAAAGCCGCAAGACCCGCAAGACCCAGCGACAGCGCCACCGGAATGAGGATGAGAAGGCCGTTCATCGGGCCGCCCAGCGGAGCCGCATCGAATTGGCAATGACGATGAGCGAACTGGTCGACATCGCGATGGCGGCGACCAGCGGGGTCACCTGGCCTGCAATCGCGAGTGGCACCGCAAGCACATTATAGCCGATCGCCAGCACGAAATTCTGCCGGACGACCGCCATGGTCGCGCGTGCGGCCCGCACCGCACGGGGCACGCCGGCAAGGCTGTCACCCAGAAAGACGATGTCGGCCGCCTGCTGACCCACGTCGCTCGCGGAAGCGGGGGCCATGGAGACATGGGCGGTGGCGAGCGCGGGGCCGTCGTTGAGGCCATCCCCCACCATCAGCGGATGCCGCCCCGCCGCGATAAGCGATTCCAGCCGTGCGAGCTTCTCGGCGGGACGCATGCCGCCCTCGCCGGCCATGCCAAGCCGCCCGGACATGGCCGCCACGGCCTCCATCCGATCGCCTGACATGATCGCACCAGGCAGGCCGAGCTTGGATAGCGCCGCTATGGCCTCGGCTGCATCGGGCCGCAACGCGTCGGCGAAGTGGATGACATGCACCGGCCCCCGCCCGAAATCGAGCGCCACCGCCATGGCGTCCTCCTGCCCGGCCCTGTCGGTCTCCTTGGATGTCGGACGGCGCATGGCAACAGGGCGCCCCTCGAAACGCGCATATATTCCCTCGCCGGCTATGTCCTCCACATCGGTGAGCGTCGCGGGCCCGACATCGGCGCCACCCAGCGCCTGACGCAGCGCGACCGCCAACGGGTGCCGGCTTGCCATGGCAAGGCCCCGCGCGATTCGGGCTTCCTCTTCACCCAGCGCGGGCAAATCCACCGGCTGCGGCCGTCCGAGCGTCAATGTGCCGGTCTTGTCGAACAGCACCTCATCCGCCTGCGCCAGCCGCTCGAGCGCGCTGCCATCCTTGACCAGCAAACCGGCGCGCATCATCGCGCCGCAGACCACCACCTGCGCGACCGGCACGGCAAGACCGAGCGCGCAGGGGCAGGTTATGAGCAGGACCGCGACCGCGATCAGCAGGGACTGATGCCAGCCCGCCCCGGCAATCATCCAGCCCGCAAAGCTAAGCGCCGCGAGACTGTGCACCGCCGGCGCGTAAAGCCGGGCCGCCCGATCCGCGAGCCGCACGAAGCGCGACTTGGCCTGGGTCGCGCTTTCCATGAGGCGCGCGATTTCGGCAATCGCCCGCGCCTCTCCGACCGCCGTCACCCGGAGCGTGACCGGCCCATCGAGGTTGAGCGTCCCGGCCATCGCAGCAGCGCCCGGCGCCAGCGTCACCGGCGCACTCTCGCCCGTCAGCAGGGAAAGGTCGAACCGGCTCGTCCCGATCTCGACCACGCCATCAGCAGCGAGCCGCTCACCCGCCGCAACCAGGAGCCTGTCGCCCACCGCCAGATCGTCCGCAGCCATCCAGCGGCTGGTTCCGTCCTCCGCCAGGACCAGCGCGCCGGGCGCGGTCCGCCGCACCAGCGCCTCTGCGCCGCTGGCCGCGCGCCCGCGCATCATCTCGTCCAGCACCCGGCCAGCCAGCAGAAAGGCGAGCAGCATCAGCGCGCCATCGAACCAGGCATGCCGGCCCCCGGTGATGGTTTCGAACAAGCTCATGGCGGCGGCGAGAATGACGCCGATCGAAATCGGCACGTCCATGTTCGTGGTGCCTGCCTTGAGCGCCCTTGCGGCGGACTCGAAGAAGGGCCGCCCGGCATAGGCCACCGCCGGCAGCGCGATAAGGGCAGACAGCCAGTGAAACAGGGAACGGGACGAGCCATTGGCGCCCGACCAGACCGATACCGAGAGCAGCATCACGTTCATCGCGGCGAAGCCGGCGACGGCAAGCGCGCGTAGGAGGCGCTGCAGGGCGATATTGCGCTGCGCCGCCGCCGCGCCGTGCAGGGGCTGCGCCTCGAAACCGATGGCATCAAAAGCGCGGATGAGGTCCGGCTCGGCAAGGCTGGGCGCGTGGCTGACCGTCACCGTCCTGGCGGAGAAATTTACCCGGGCGGCGCTGATGCCGGCACTCTGGGGCAACATCCGCTCGATCTTGGCGATGCAGCCGGCGCAGTGCATGTCCGGCACCGCAAAGCGGGTCGAGGATGCCCCCCGGGTCCAGTCTGACCGAAGCGCTTCAACATTCATGTGACGTCGACGATGCGATGCATCGTCTTGCCATGTGCGGAGACGGTGATCTGAACGATCCAGCGCCCGGCAGGCAGCGGTTCCATGCTCTCATATCGTCCCGCTCCGGTCGCACCGAAGCGCAGGTCGCGCTCGGGAAGGCGCCCGAGCGGATGGCGCGCAATCGCCGTGATGCGCGCGCCAGCCAGGGGAAGGGAGGCATCGTCCAGCATCACCTGAAGGCGTCCGCCCGTCGGCCCGCGCCGGACATCGAGCGACCAGCCGAGATCATGTTCCGCACGCGCCTTTGCCAGCCAGCCATTGAACTTCTGGCTCGCGACATAGCTGTTCTGGACCACCAGGCCGCCAAAAGTCGTGCTGGCAAAATAGGCCATCACCAGATTGACCGCGATGACGACACCGAAAAAGCCGATCAGGATCGCGGCCATATGCCGGCCCGTAAACGTCTTGCTCATCGCCCTGCCTCCGGTCTGGTGAAGCGCTCGCCATCCCGATCCTTCTCGCGGGCGCTATCCAGCGCACGCAGGGTGAAGGTGAAATCCTGCTGCTCGGGACCGGCAGCAGGCGCAACGACATAGATGCGGGCCTTTTGCACCTGATCCGCCGGGACTGTAAGGGCGATTGTCCGCGTGGCCGTGGCGCGATCACGCCCCTCGGTCCACATGCGCGCGCCCGGCAGTCCGGCAAGCCCGATCTCCATCTGGCGCGGACGGCTTTCCATGTTGCGCAGCTTGATCGCGAAGGTGTTGCGGATCGAACCGTCGGTCAGCCGGACATAGAGTGGATTGCGATCGGCACTGGCAGAAATGTCGAGACGGGTGCGCGCGCCCAGCGCGAACAGCATCGCCACCCCAATGGCCGACCAGATGCCGAAATAGGCCAATGTGCGCGGACGAAACAGGGTCTGGAGCACCGGCGCCGGCTCCTCGCCCCGCATTTCCTTCCCGGAGTCCAGTTCCGTCGCATAGTCGATCAGACCGCGGGGCTTGCCGATCTTGGCCATCACCTCGTCACAGGCGTCGATGCACAGCGCGCAATTGATACAGCCGATCTGCGGCCCTTCGCGAATGTCGATACCGGTCGGGCAGACCTGAAGACATTGGGTGCAGTCGATGCAATCACCGGTGGCAAGGCCGTCCTCCCCGGCCTTTTTCAGGCCATGGCTGCGCGGTTCGCCGCGCCAGTGCTTATACGTGACGACAAGCGATTTTTCATCCAGCATCGCCGTCTGGATGCGCGGCCAGGGACACATATAGATGCACACCTGCTCGCGCATGAAGCCGCCAAGCACGAAGGTCGTCATCGTCAGGACGCCGACCGTAGAATAGGCGATCGGGGCCGCATTGCCGGCAAGGAAATCGCGCGTGAGCGTCGGCGCGTCGTTGAAATACAGGATCCACGCGCCGCCGGTGACGACGCTGATCAGAAGATATATCGACCATTTGAACAGGCGCCGGGCGATTTTCTGCGGCTCCCATGGCGCCCTGTCCAGTCGGAGTTGCGCATTGCGGTCGCCATCGATCAGCCGGTCGATATGCTGGAACAGATCGGTCCACACCGTCTGCGGGCAGCTGTAGCCGCACCAGGCCCGCCCGACCGCCGAGGTGACGAGGAACAGGCCGATCCCGGCCATGATGAGAAGACCCGCAACATAATAGAATTCATGCGGCCAGATCTCGATCGAGAACATGTAGAAGCGGCGATGGGCCAGATCGACGAGCACCGCCTGGTCGGGCGCATAGGGTCCGCGGTCCCACCGGATCCAGGGCGTCCCCCAGTAGACCGACAGGGTGACAGCCATCACCAGCCATTTAAACCGCCGGAAGGGGCCGTTAACCGGCTTGGGAAAGACGCCCTTGCGCTTCTCATAGGCCCCTTGTGGGGATTTGGTGAGATCGTCCAGCTTTCCCATCGCGCGTGGCCTATCGTCCCCCGGCCGCTGGAGCAGCCAGGGCGGTCTGAACCGGCGCCGCATTGGCCTCGCCGCCGCCAAGCGAATGGACATAGGCGGCGAGCATCTTGATGGTCACCGGGTCCAGCAGCGCGGACCAGGCCGGCATCACGCCGCGCCGGCTGTTGGTGACCGTCTGGGTCAGCGTCTCGCGATCACCGCCATAAAGCCAGATGCCGTCGCTCAGGCTGGGCCCGCCGACACTGCGGTTGCCCTTGCCGCCGGGGCCATGACACACGGCGCAATTGGCCTCGAAAAGGGCAGCGCCGCGCCGGGATGCGGCGCCTGGCTTATCCTGGCCGCTGATGACGCGGACGTGGGAGACGACATCCTGCACGGCCTTGGCATCGAGGATGCCATCATGGCCGAAGGCGGGCATCAGGCTTATGCGGGTCGATTTGACATCGGGGTTCCGTACGCCATTGGTGATCGTATATGCGATGGACTTGAGGTCGCCGCCCCACAGCCAGTCGTCGTCGATGAGATTGGGATAGCCCTTCGATCCGGCCGCGCCGGAGCCATGGCACTGTACGCAATGGATCTTGAAGGCGGCCCGTCCGCCCTCGATGGCGGCATTGAGCAATTGCGGGTGCGAGGGCAGCGCCTCAACCGGCGTCGCGGCGATGGCGGCAATGATGGGTGCGCGGCGCTGGGTTTGCGCCGCCATGTCCGTGTCCAGCGCCCCCCGGCTCGACCAGCCGAACAGGCCCCGGCTGTTATCATGCAGCATCGGCAGTGCCGGATAGACGATCACATAGCCGATGGCGAAGAGGATGGTGGCGTAGAAGGTCAGCAGCCACCAACGCGGCATGGGCGTGTCCAGTTCCTCGATACCGTCCCACTCGTGGCCGACCGTCTCCGTGCCTGTCGGCTGGTCGATGCGCTTGTTCTCAGCCATGGCTACCGTTCCTGTCCGCGTCTTCGGTCTCGGTCTCGTCCACGAAGATCATCGCTGCGGCCGCGTCGTGATGGGCGCGCGCGCCTGGCCGCAGCGTCCAGAATGCGAAGACGAGATAGAGGACCACCATCGCCGCCAGGCCGTAACTGTCCGCGAAATGCCGGATCGTTTCATAGGTCATTTCACCGTCTCCTGCGGCGCGGCGCTGTCGAAATCGACCAATGTGCCGAGCATCTGCAGATAGGCGACGAGCGCATCCATCTCGGTCAGGCGGTCGGGATTGCCGTCGAAATCGCGCGCCTGCGCCTTGGGGTAGCGCGCCATCAAGGCCTTGGTGTCGGCATCAGGGTCCGCCTGCGCGGCAAGATCGGCATTGGCCTCCTTGACCGCCTCGTCCGTATAGGGAACGCCGACATCGCGCAACGCGTTCAGGTGCGCGGCCATGTCTCCCGGTTTCAGGTCGCGATCGGCCAGGAAGATATAGCTCGGCATGATGGATTCCGGCACGACGCTGCGCGGGTCCTTCAGATGCTGGACATGCCATTCATCCGAATAGCGCTTGCCGACCCGCGCCAGATCGGGCCCGGTCCGCTTCGATCCCCACTGGAAGGGATGGTCGTACATGCTCTCGGCCGCGAGGCTGTAATGACCATAGCGTTCCACCTCGTCGCGGAACGGGCGGATCATCTGGCTATGGCAGTTATAGCAACCCTCGCGGATATAGATGTTCCGTCCCGCAAGCTCGAGCGGCGTGTAGGGACGGACCCCTTCCACCTTCTCGATCGTGTTGTCGATCCAGAATAATGGCGCGATCTCGACGATGCCGCCAATGGCAACGACGACGAGGGATAGCACGCCCAGCAGGGTGACGTTGCGCTCGATCCTCTTGTGCTTTTCCGCAAGCGTGGTCATCGAAGGACGTCCTTATTCGGCGGCGATGGCTTGCGGAACGCGACCAATCGGGCGGTCACGCTCGGCATCATGGAGGGTCTCGGTCATCGGCGCTTCCGTCCGGCTGTGGCCAAGGATGGTCCGCCAGACATTCACGGTCATGATGACGGCACCGGCAAGGTAGAGCAGGCCACCAACCGCACGGATGATGTAGAGCGGATGCATCGCCTTCACGGTGTCCGCGAACGCATAGACCAGATAGCCATCATGTCCGTACTCGCGCCACATCAGGCCCTGCATGATACCCGCGACCCACATCGAGGACGCGTAGAAGACGATCCCCAGCGTCGCGAGCCAGAAGTGCCAGTTGACCATGCGCAGCGAATAGAGGCGCTGTCGGTTCCACAGGCGCGGCGCGAGATAATAGATCGCGGCAAAGCTGATCATGCCGTTCCAGCCGAGCGCGCCCGAATGGACATGGCCGATCGTCCAGTCGGTATAGTGCGACAGGCTGTTGACGCTCTTGATCGACAGCATCGGCCCCTCGAAGGTGCTCATGCCATAGAAGGCGAGCGCCATCACCATCATGCGGATTATGGGATCGGTGCGCACTTTGTCCCAAGCCCCGTTGAGGGTCATCAGGCCGTTGATCATGCCGCCCCAGCTCGGCATCCACAACATCACCGAAAAGACCATGCCGAGCGTCTGCGCCCAGTCCGGCAGCGCCGTGAACAGCAGATGGTGCGGGCCCGCCCAGATGTAGAGGAAGATCAGCGACCAGAAGTGAATGATCGAAAGACGGTAACTGTAGATCGGCCGTCCCGCCTGCTTGGGCACGAAATAATACATCATCGCGAGGAAGCCGGCCGTGAGGAAGAAACCCACCGCATTATGGCCGTACCACCATTGGGTCAGCGCATCCTGCACGCCCGCGAATGCGCTATAGCTCTTCGACCCCAGCCAGCTCACCGGCACGGAGAGGTTGTTGACAATGTGCAGCATCGCAATAGTGATGATGAAGGCGAGGTAGAACCAGTTCGCGACATAGATATGGGGTTCACGCCGCTTCAGGATCGTGCCGATGAAGACCGCGCCATAGGCGACCCAGACGATCGTCAGCCACAGGTCGACATACCATTCGGGCTCCGCATATTCGCGCGCCTCGGTAATGCCGAGCAGATAGCCGGTCGCGGCCAGCACGATGAAAAGCTGATATCCCCAGAAGACAAAGCGGGCGAGCCCGGGAAGGACAAGTCGGGCGCGACAGGTCCGCTGCACGACATAGAAGCTCGTCGCGATCAGGACATTGCCGCCAAAAGCGAAAATGACGGCCGAGGTGTGCAGCGGGCGCAGCCGCCCGAAACTGGTCCATTCAAGGCCAAGGTTCAGCACCGGAAAAGCGAGCTGCAGCGCTATGTAGAGACCCGCCAAAAACCCCGCCATGCCCCAGAACACAGCGGCAATGACACTCCAGCGCACCGGATCGTCATCATAGCCGTCGAGGTCCGGCATATGCAGGACACCCCGGGCAATACCGGCATAATCCGCACGGCCCAGCGTGACCCAGCAGCCGATCAGCGCCGCCATGCACGTGATCGCCATTTGCACGGCAAAGCCACTGTCCGCGGCGTAAGCGGACGCCAGAAAAGCCAGAAAGGCGACGCCCAGGAAAACGCCCGCGCGTATAGTCAGTTCCGTCATGTGCCCACCCTAATCGCAGCGCCCCGGCAAAGTACTGCACCGTCTTTTCTGAGTGCGAGGAGCGCACCGTCGTCCGGCGCCCGGCGGCGTCCGCACGGCCGCTATGGCGCGGCGGCGGGTCACGAGCATTGACATGAGTCAACAGCCGGTGCGTATCTGAAAAAAGAGAGCGAGATGAGGCGGTTCGGCTCTGCGGGCCGATCCGCCCCCGATCAGCCTAGACCGGCTTCGCCCATCATGGCGGGACGATCCAGAATCGCAACGGCGCGGCGATCCGGCAAATCGATGATACCGGCCTGCTTGAGCCGTGTCATCTGGCGGCTGACCGTCTCGATGGTCAGCCCGAGCAGGTCCGCCATCTGCTGCCGGCTGAGCGGCAGATCGAAACGGTCGATGCCATCGCATGATTTCTCGCAACTGGCGTTGACGAAACGGTCCGCCATTTCAAGCAGGAACGTGGCAACCCTTTCGCTGGCGCTCTTGCGGCCAAGCAGCAGCATCCAGTTGCGGGCCCGATCGAGCTCGGTGAGCGTGCGCTGGAGCAGCTTATGCCCCAGTTCCGGGTGAACGCGCGCGAAATCGTCAAAGGCCGACCGGGTGAACATGCAAACCTGCGCGTCGCTCAGCGCCGTCACGCTATGCGGGGTGGTGCTGCCAAAGGGACGACCGATAAAATCCGACGGATAAACAACGCCGACGATCTGCTCCCGCCCGTCCACCGTTGACGTGGACAGCTTGAGTACACCGTCGAGTACATTGGCGACGAGCGAGCTGTCATCGCCTTCCCACATCAATGTCTGGCCGCTGCGCACTATGACGCGCCGACCGAGACGGTTGAGCGCATCGAGCTCGTCCGGCTCAAGCGCGGCGCAGATTGCGCGATTGCGCACATTGCATTGTTGGCAGCTTTCCACGCCACCTTGATACAGCATGCCTTCCGCCGCGCCAATGGCAAACGCGGAAGATATCTCACCAATTGGCCTGCACCCTGAGGAAGGGGTGGCAAATCAGGCAGGCGCCGCTCGACTACGGAGTGGTCTTCTTCCGCAAACAGGAACTCTGTGACGGCCTTCCTGTCGAGTTTCGCCGAGCCAACTCCCGAACCGTTTGTTCGGTCAAGAGGGCCAGGACTCCGCCGGTCATGCAGGGCAATCTTGCGGGCACGAAGCACGCCACATGCATGTGGTATCACGACACATCATTCATGTCCGAGCCGCCGACCTTTACCGCGTTGCGCGCGGTGCGGCCGGGGAAGCGGGTTGAGGCATGACCGTCGCGCAATCCCGCCTTGCCGATCTTGCCCGTTGAATCGACGCATCTAGCGGGCCGCGTCGCACGCCCTTGGGCGGCGAAACCGTAGTCGGACGATACGCCGTCATTGTGCCTTGCGACTTCGACTAAGCGCCGCCGATCCCGAAGCCCTGTTGCTGTTCGTATCCGGTGAAGCGCTTCAAGTTCACGCCGCGCGGTAAGCGCCGCCTTCACAGCAAGCCCAACGCGCGCGACATCCAGCATTATCGCTGGCGGCTGGGCCGAAGAGGTGCGGCTGGTCGATCCAACCGTGGTCGTGGCGCTCGGTGCGACGGCGCTCCAAGCACTGAGCGGAAAACGGCAGACTCTCGCGCCGTTGCGCGGTATATTGCGCCCGCGGGAAGATAGATATCTACTTGTCACCGTCCATCCCAGCTTCCTGCTGCGCCTGCCCGACAAGCAAGCACGCGCGATCGAGCGGGAGGGCTTCGTCGACGACCTGCGGCGAGCCGCAGGCGGTGTGGTGCAATAATCGCGGCGTCGTTCCATGTAATCTAATTATGGTGCGGCCCGGAGCACGGTGCGCGCGATCGGGGTATCGGTGAGCACAATATTGCTTCGCTAACCGGTCGGTTATCCACTCCCGTCGCGTCCTCGCAATTCCAAGGCGGTTAACCGCAAGCCGGTGAAGCCGAAATCCAACTCATGCGTTATCTTCGTGAAAGACCGAGGAGAGCGCCATGGCGGCAGCTGCCAGCCTTCGGGACCTGATGGTGAATAGTCAAATCGTCGCACGCGGGATTCGGGACAGTCATGTGCTCGAAGCGATGCGTGCCGTCCCACGCGAGCATTTCGTCCCCGAGCCGCTCGGCGAATTCGCCTATGAGGACACGCCGCTGCCGATCGAGGCCGGCCAGACTATCTCGCAGCCCTATATCGTCGCGCACATGATTGAGGCGGCGGCGATCACGCCTGGCGACCGCGTGCTCGAGATCGGTGCCGGCTCGGGCTATGCCGCAGCCGTGATGAGCCGGATCGCCAAAGACGTGTACGCGATCGAGCGGCACGCGGAGCTGGCCGAGCTTGCACGCTGGCGTCTGGGCCAGCTCGGCTACACCAATGTCGAGGTCCGCACCGGCGACGGCACGCAGGGTTGGCCCGAGGCCGCGCCGTTCGACGCGATCCTTGTGGCCGCCGGCGGACCCTCGATCCCGAAGCCGCTCTCCAGCCAGCTCTCGATCGGCGGCCGATTGGTTATGCCGGTCGGCGAGGCGGACCAACAAAAGCTCATGCGCGTTACACGCATCGCCGAGGATCGCTACGACGAGCGGGATCTTGGCGACGTGCGCTTCGTGCCGCTGATCGGCGCCCATGGCTGGGCCGAAGATCATGGCACCGACGCGCTGATCGAACCCAGGCCGCTGGCGAGCCTGATCCGCGAAGGTGCGGAGCCGCTGCCCGACATTGACGATGCC
>Ga0068859_100001641_pt1 | contig 22828 bp, 21 predicted proteins | sample KBSSwiS22_FD_66585 | JGI IMG/M metagenome (GOLD analysis project Ga0068859, IMG submission 66585) | Switchgrass rhizosphere microbial communities from Kellogg Biological Station, Michigan, USA - KBS Switchgrass S2-2 | ecosystem: Host-associated > Plants > Roots > Rhizosphere > Soil ...
CGCACCCCGACCCAGACCAGGACCCGTGCCCGCCCGGAATCGGGGGGCGCATCCCGGCCGACGCCACCATGCGAGTGGTGCACGTCAGCGGCGACCCGGCGACCCGGGCGCAGGTCACCCGGACGCTGGGCCGGGCGTTCGGCGCCGACACGGTCAGCGTCCCCCGGGGCGCGCTCACGCTCGACGCCGTCCACCGCGCCCAGCCCGATCTCATCCTGATCGACCAGAACCTGCCGGACACCACGGCGGGCGACCTGCTCGCCCACCTGGCGGGCGATCCCAAGGCCGGCTCGATTCCCACCGTGATCCTGTCCGCGGCTGACGACGCCGCCGAGGCGCTGCGCCTGCGCCAGGCGGGCGCGCGCGACGTAATCGCCTCCCCCATGGACACCGGGGCGCTGGTCATCGCCGTCAAGTCGGCCGCGAACGCACCGACCAGCGACCTGCCGGTCCCCAATCACCCGCCGACGGGCCCCCACCAGGTCGCCCCCCAGTACCCGGCCACCAGCCAGTACCCAAACTGACCGCCTGGCCGGGGGTCACAACGACATCCGAGCTGACCCCGTCAGACCGATCGCGCGCCATACCGCGCCTCATCTGACGGGTAACCGCGGACTCACCAGATCACGAACACCTCGTCCGGATGCCTCCTGTTCGGTGGTCGGGCACAGGTGGCCGTGGACCATCTCTCACCAATGCCCGGCGATCCGCCACCAGGGGATCAGACTTGAACGCCTAGCACAGGGCTTAGCGCGGCGTTGGGTCGCGGTGGAGCTCGAAGTCGGCGAAGTCGAAGCCCGGTGCCACCACGCAGCCGACCAGGACGGCCTTGTCGGCCACCGGCCGGGCGGTCTGCCAGTGGCCGGCCGGGACCACGGCCTGCAAGGCGTCACCGGCCGTCGGGTCAGGGCCCAGGATGAGCTGTTCGCCGGGCGAGGGATCGGCCGCCGAGCCGCCGAGTGTGAGGGCGAGCCGGCCGCCGCCCTGCCAGAGCCAGATCTCGGCGGAGGCCACCCGGTGCCAGGCGGAGACCTCGCCGGGCTGCAGCAGGAACAGGATCGACGTGGCCACCGGCCGGGTGCCGCCGTGCGCCGGAATCTCGTCGGGGCTAGCCCAGGTGCGCCGGTACCAGCCACCCTCCGGGTGCGGGGCGAGCCCCAGCGCGGCGATCAGCGGATGCCGTCCGCTCAACTCGGGCTCGCCGACGTTGGAACCGCTCATTCCGTGCCGCTCGCTCCAGGCGCGCTCATTCGGTGGCCTCCGACCGGCCGGTGAGCGCGGCGATCAGGTCGTCGGCGGCCGTCCACGGGTCGAGCCGGCCCGCGACAACCTGCTCGGCCAGCCCGCCGACGTGCGCACGGGCGTCGCCGAAGCGGGCGCGCAGCCCGGCGAGGGCGATCTGCTCGATCTCATCGGCCACCCGCCCGGCCCGGCGGCGCGCCAGCTCGCCGCTGGCCATCAGCCACGCGCGATGCGCCGCGACGGCGTCGACGACCTCGCCCACGCCCGTCCCCTCGGCCGCCACGGTACGGACCACCTTCGGGACCCAGCGCCCGCCGGCCGCGGCGGCGGCCTCCCTGCCTTTGGCGTCACCGCCAGTCGCAGCCCCGCCGGTCGCGGCCCCGCCCGTGGCCGCTGCGCCCACGGCCGCGGCGCGCCCGGCGTCCCGGTGAAACCCGGTGGCGTCGGAGAGCCGGATCATGGCCGTCAGGTCCCGGTAGGTGTCGTCGGCGCCCGGGCGGTCGGCCTTGTTGACGACCAGCACGTCCGCGATCTCCAGGATGCCTGCCTTGGCCGCCTGGATGCCGTCACCCATGCCGGGCGCGAGCAGCACCAGCGTCGTGTCGGCCAGCGAGGCGATGTCCACCTCGGCCTGGCCGACGCCGACCGTCTCGACGATCACGACGTCGTAGCCGGCCGCGTCGAGCACCCGCAGCGCCTGCGGCGTCGCCCAGGACAGCCCGCCCAGGTGGCCCCGCGAGGCCAGGGAGCGGATGTAGACGCCCGGGTCAGTGGTGTGCGCCGTCATCCGCACCCGGTCGCCGAGCAGCGCCCCGCCGGTGAACGGCGACGACGGGTCGACGGCGAGCACTCCGACGCGGCGGCCGGCGGCCCGGAACGCCGCGACGAGCGCCGACGTGGACGTCGACTTGCCGACTCCGGGCGCGCCGGTGATGCCGATGACCTCGGCCCGCCCGGCGCGCGGCGCGAGCAGCCGGGAGATCTCGCGCAGCCACGGCGAGCCGTCCTCGACCAGCGAGATGAGCCGGGCGACCGCGCGCGGGGCTCGGTCCTCGACGGCCGCCGCGACCAACGCCTCGGGACTGGCGAACGCCCGGCGGGCGCTCGCCGCCCGCGGGGCAGGTGTGCTCACGCTGATCGTCGTCTCCGATGGTCAGAACCCGCCGCGGTGCGACGCCGTCCCGGCCGGCCGCCGCCCCTCGGGGCGCGACCGGCCGGGCTGGGCGGTCAGGAGGCGCGGGTCAGTACGGCCGCTGCCACTCCGTCGGCTGCGTGCTCCGGCCTCGCCCTCACGACCTCCGAAATCACGACCTCCCAGATCACGACCTCCCAGATCGACTTCGTCGATCCGGCAGGAACCCCGTTCGTCGATCCGGCAGGAACCCCGTCGCTCCGGCGAGACCTCCGCACGCCGCCTCCTGCGTGTCAGGAGGCGGCCGGCACCTTGAGGATCAGCGCGTCGCCCTGGCCGCCGCCGCCGCACAGGCCGGCGGCACCGACGCCACCGCCTCGGCGGCGCAGCTCCAGGGCCAGCGTGAGGGCGATCCGGGCGCCGGACATACCGACCGGGTGGCCGAGTGCGATCGCGCCGCCGTTGACGTTGACGACGTCCGAGGTGATGCCCAGCTCGCGCATCGACTGGATGCCGACCGAGGCGAACGCCTCGTTGATCTCGTACAGGTCGACGTCGGCCGGGCTCAGGCCCTCCTTGGCCAGCGCCGCCTTGATGGCGTTGGCCGGCTGCGACTGCAGCGAGGTGTCCGGGCCGGCGACGAAGCCGTGGTGGCCGATCTCGGCGAGGATCGGCAGGCCCAGCTCCTCGGCCTTCGCCCGGCTCATCACGACGACCGCGCAGGCACCGTCGGAGATCTGCGACGAGGAGCCGGCAGTGATCGTGCCGTCCTTGGCGAAGGACGGGCGCAGCTTCGCCAGGGTGTCGGCCGTGGTGTCGCCGCGCACGCCCTCGTCGTCCTTGACGACGATCGGGTCACCCTTGCGCTGCGGCACCTCGACCGGGACGATCTCCTCCCCGAACAGGCCGTTCTTGATGGCCGCCGCGGCGCGCTGGTGCGACAGCGCGGAGAACTCGTCCTGCTCCTGGCGGGAGATGTTCAGCGGGGTGTTGTACCGCTCGGTGGCGAGGCCCATGCCGATGCGCTCGAAGGCGTCCGTCAGCGCGTCGTACTCGGTCGCGTCGACGAGCTCCGCCGAGCCGTACCGCGTCCCGGCGCGGCCGTTCAGCAGCATGTGCGGGGCGTTCGTCATCGACTCCATGCCGCCGGCGACGACGATGTCGTACTCGCCGCTTGCGATGTAGGTGTCGGCGATCGCGAGCGCGTCCAGGCCCGAGAGGCAGACCTTGTTGATCGTGACCGACGGGACGGTCAGCGGGATGCCGCCCTTGAACGCCGCCTGGCGGGCGGCCATCTGCATGGAGCCGGCCTGGATGACCTGGCCGAAGATCACATACTGGACGTCCGCGCCGGCCAGCCCGGCTCGCTCCAGGGCGCCCTTGATCGCGAACCCGCCCAGCTCGACCGCGGAGAAACCCTTGAGCGCCCCGGAGAGCTTGCCGATCGGGGTCCGCGCGCCCGCCACGATGACCGAACCAGGCATGGCTGCCTCCAGCAGAGGAAATGCGAGTCAGGAATGAACCTTCTCCATCTCACCAGATCCTGGCCGGACAGGCCCTTGACTGAGGCGACGATGGAAAAGGTCGAAGCTATTCCTGCAACACTAACGTGATCTTGCGGTCCGTGCCGCCGGAGCGTGGCCAGCACCACTCGCGACCGCACCTGTCCTCTGGAACGGCGAGCGGTGCCGCTGTCATCCCCGGGACCCCGGCGTCGGGGACGTTTCGTGGCCGCCGGCCGGTGCCTCGGGCGGCGCCGCCGGGAACCTCGTCAGCCGAGGGAGCCGCAGTGGGCCGTGAACAAGAGCGCGGCGTCCGCGGCCGACAGCGTCCTCGTGGCGGCGGTGCCCTGCTGCGCCCAGCCGTCGAAGGTCGGCTTGAGCGTGGTGGTCGTGACCTGGTACGTCTGGCCGCCGTCCGAGGAGGTCCCGGCGACGAACTGGATCCCGTTGGGGACGCAGGCGAAGCCCCACCCCGCGCTGGAGCCCTCCGTCCCGGCCTCGAGGGGCCCGGTCGACGGCGCGGACAGCAGCGACATCTCACCGAGCGCGGCGTACCGCGCGACCCTGTACTGCGAGACACCAGCGCTTTTGCCGGTCTGGATGATGAGCTCGGCGAAGCCGTCATCGTCGAGGTCGACGGCCGTCGACGGCCCCGCGGTGGAGCCGTTCCCGAGCGGCACGCGCACCGTGCCACCACGACTGAGCCTCACCAGGGCGCTGGTGCCGTTGGGCTCAACGGTATCGGCGAGGCCGTCACCGTCGATGTCGCCCGTCTTCGCGGGCCAGGCCACAGGTGTCGGCCGGGTCAGGCTGCCACTGTCGCTGCGGGTGGCGGACGGACTGCTTCCCGGGCCGGTGGGTGTCGAGCCGCCGGAAGTCGGGGGGCTCTGGCTCCCGCCTGGGGAACTGGACTGATTCGGTACGGCCGGGGTGTTGGACCTTGGCCGGTTCGTCGGGTGCGAGCTGCCGGTCGCCGTGGCGGGCTGGGTGCCGCCCGACAGGCTGACCGGCGGCGCCACCTCGACGACGTGACTCTGCGGGCTGGGCCGCACCACCAGGGCGACCAGCACGATGATCCCGGCCAGCACCGCGCCGCCGGCCGCGTAGAGCGGCGCCCGCCAGCGGCTGCGCCGCTCGACGCCGTCCCGGATCCGCTGGTAGGCCTCCGGCGACGGCCGGAGCGGCTCCACAGCGGCGCGCAGCAGCCGGCTCAGCTCCTCAGAGCTGAGCTCGTCCCGCTGCTCAGGGGTCTTCACCGTAGGTCCGCCAGCTTGGTCGACAGGGCCGCCAGGCCGCGGGAGGTGTACGCCTTGACGGATCCGACGCTGCACCCCATCACGGCGGCGGCGTCGGCCTCGGACATGTCCCCGTAGTAGCGCAGGACGACGGCCTCCCGCTGCCGGCGGGGCAGCTCGCGCAGCGCCTGCACGACCGCGGCGCGCTCGACCAGAGAGTAGGCCCCCTCCTCGGCGCTGGCGGCGTCGGGCATCGGCTTGGGGGCGTGCTTGAGCGCCACGAGGCGGCGGCGCAACGTGGAACGGGCCAGGTTGACGACGGTCTGGCGTAGGTAGGCGAGGGCTTTGTCCTTGTCCTGCAGTCGGCCCCAGGCGGCATGGACCCTGATGTAGGCGTCCTGCACGACCTCCTCGCACAGGCCGATGTCGTCCAGCAGCAGCGCGGCCAGCCGGACCAGGGATCGGTAGTGCTCGGCGTACAGCGCGGTCAGTGCCTGGTCCGCGTCGCGGGCGATGGCGCTGCGGGCGGCGTCGCTCCGCGCAGGCACGGGCCGCCACCCTTCCAGGACTGTCATGGGCGCGGTCACGACCTTTTGACGCTGACCGGGCCGTCTGGGTTGTCTTCACCGTTCTACCGCTTTGCGTCGACGCCAGTCAGCCAAGTCGGGTTGCAAGTGCCTGTCAGTACGGCGACCTCGCGTGTCCCGCTGGCTGGCGTCCTGCCGGACGGGCCGGGTCCGGCCGGCCAGGCCCGGGTCCGGCCCATCGGCCGCGTGGCCGGCGCTCGTCACGTCCGCGCGACCGAGAGGGCGGTCGTAGATGACACTTGCTGGGCCGCTCGATGGCCAAAATGCCGCGCGACCGCCGGAGGTAGACCGTGAAGGACGTCCTCGACGCCATCCTCGCTGAGGGGTCCCCAGCCGAGACACGGGCGAAGGAGTTCGCCCACCTGCCCGTCCCCGAGTCCTACCGCGGCGTTGTCGTCCGCAAGGACGAGGCCGGCATGTTCGAGGGGATGGCGTCCCGCGACAAGGATCCCCGCCGGTCTCTGCACGTGGACGAGGTCGCCACCCCGGAGGTGGGCCCGGGCGAGGCACTCGTCGCCGTGATGGCCTCGGCGATCAACTACAACACCGTCTGGACCTCGATCTTCGAGCCGCTCTCGACGTTCGGCTTCCTGGAGCGCTATGGGAAGACGTCGCCGCTGGCGAAGCGGCACGACCTGCCGTACCACGTCGTCGGCTCCGACCTGGCCGGCGTGGTGCTGCGTACCGGCGTCGGGGTGAACGCCTGGAAGCCCGGCGACGAGGTCGTGGCGCACTGCCTGTCGGTCGAGCTGGAGCGGCCGGAGGGCCACGACGACACGATGCTCGACCCGGAGCAGCGGATCTGGGGCTTCGAGACGAACTTCGGTGGCCTGGCCCAGCTCGCGCTGGTGAAGGCCAACCAGCTGATGCCGAAGCCCAGGCACCTGACCTGGGAGGAGGCGGCGAGCCCGGGGCTGGTGAACTCGACCGCCTACCGGCAGCTCGTCTCGCGCAACGGCGCGGCGATGAAGCAGGGCGACGTCGTGCTGATCTGGGGCGCCTCCGGCGGCCTCGGCTCGTACGCCACCCAGATGGCCCTGCGCGGCGGGGCGATCCCGGTCTGCGTGGTGTCCTCACCGGAGAAGGCGGACATCTGCCGGTCGCTCGGCGCCGAACTGGTGATCGACCGACAGGCGGAGGGTTACCAGTTCTGGAAGGACGAACACACCCAGAACCCCAAGGAGTGGCAGCGGTTCGGCAAGCGGATTCGGGAGCTGACCGGCGGCGAGGACCCGGACATCGTGTTCGAGCACCCGGGCCGGGAAACGTTCGGCGCGTCGGTCTACGTCGCGCGCCGCGGCGGTTTGATCGTGACGTGCGCGTCCACCAGCGGGTTCATGCACAGTTATGACAATCGTTACCTGTGGATGAACCTCAAGCGGATCATCGGTTCACACTTCGCGAACTATAGCGAGGCATGGGCGGCGAACCGGCTGATCGAGCGCGGACTGATCCACCCCACGCTGTCGCGCGTCTACCCGATGGACGAGACCGGCCAGGCGGCCTACGACGTGCATCGCAACACGCACCAGGGCAAGGTCGGCGTGCTGTGCCTCGCCCCCACTGAGGGTCTCGGCGTCCGCGACCTAGCCCTACGGGAGCGCCACCTGTCCGCAATCAATCGCTTCCGCGGTGTCTGACCGACGTTCCTTCCGGTCAGGCGCCCTCCCCCGATCCGGGGGGGCTATTACGACAAAACCGGGCGTACTCGACAACCCCGCGGTGGGCCATCCGCCTCTTCCGGTACCGGTCTCCGGTGGCCGGGGGAGGCGGTCCACCGCGCCCGAAACCACATGGAAACCGAGGCACCGGGGGTGCTGTAGAAGGCCTCCAGGTGGGCGGTAGGGTACGGCTGTGACTAGGCACCCGACCGTCTGGAATGCTGGTCGGCTATGACCGAGCATTCCGACATGATGCCGATGGGCGGCGAGGTCGAAGGCTCCCCCGGCTTCGACCTGGTTCGCCGCGGCTATGACCCCCACCAGGTGAACTCCCACGTCGCCTGGCTGATGGAGCAGCTGCGCGAGGCCGAGGCGCACCGCGCGGCCGCCGAGGCGGCGGCGTCGGAGGCGGCGGCCGAGGCCGCGCGCGTCCGCGACGACCTCGCCGCCGGCAGGCCGGCCTGGGACGACTTCGGCGGCCGGATCACCCAGATCCTGATGCTCGCCGAGGAAGAGGCCGCCACCGTGCGGTCGGAGCGGACCAGGGAAGCCGACACGCAGCTCGAGGAGGCCCGGCGGATCGTCTCCGACGCCGAGCACACCCGGGACCGGACGCTGCGCGAGGCGGACGAGCAGGCCGCCGGGATCGTGTCGACGGCGCGCGGCGAGGCCGAGCACATCATCGACACCGCGCGGACCAAGGCGCACAAGCTCGAGGACGAGTCGCAGGGGCGGCTGAACGAGCTCGAGCGCCAGCGCGACCAGGTCACCCAGCAGCTCGGCGCCCTGCGTAACCAGGTCACCCAGCAGCTGTCCGCGCTGCAGAACCAGCTCGCCGCCGCGACCGCGACGATCGAGCTGCCGGGCCCGGAAGAGATCAAGGCCGTCGGCGCCAAGACCGGCGGCCGCATCTAGGAGCAGGTTCCCCGAGCACCCGCCGCGGGCCGCGGCGGGTCAGCGGGCGCGGGTCAGGGGCAGGGCCCGCTCAGTAAGGGGCCCGGTACGGCCGCCCGCCGGCGCGTCGACGGGCCCAGCAGGGCGTGTGCCAGTGCCGGCGGTTGTCGGTCCGCCCGCTCGGCCACACCACAGTGTGCGCGGTGCCCGGCGGGATCAGGTGGTCGCAGCCCGGGCAGCGGTAGGCCTTGGTGCTGGCCGCGCCCGTGACCGGCCGGGCGGACCAGTCCTCGCCGTCGATCTCCACCGACTCGACCAGCCACGCCGGCCGACCGTCCTCGTCCGCGCGTTCCTCCCGCCGACGGCCGTCCTTCCTGGGCCGGCCGGCTGCCCCACCGCGCCGCGGGGTCACTTGCGGAAACGACCACCGTCGGCAGGGCGGGACGACTCCGCCGGCGCGGACTCGTCGACGCGGCCGATCACCTCGCCGTCGACCACCCGGTCGGAGTGGGTGAACTTGCTCCCCCAGCCACCGACCCGGCCGAACGCCGCGCCGGCCAGCGTCGTCGCGATCCTGGCCTTGCGCAGCGCCCCGGCTGGGCTCGCCAGCGCGGACGACGCTCCGATGAGCGCGTGGAAGGCCCGGTCGCTGCCGCGCCAGTGCTCGCGCAGGATCGGCTCACCCGCGCCGACGACGAGGCGCCGGAACGCGAACGCGACCACCGCGACGTCGTCGAGCTGCCCGATGACGGGGATGACGTTGGTCAGCCGGTTGCGCGGCGACACCAGATAGGCGAGCGCGGCGCCGGCCTCGACCTTCGCGGACTGCGGCACCCGCGGGTCCGCGACGACGCCGCGCAGCATGAGCGCCAGGTCGGGCAGGAACGTGGCCACCTCACGGCCGAACGTACGCACCGCGTCCTTGTCCAGCGAGACCATCGGCCGACCTTTCCCTTCCCCAGCCGGGCAGACCGCCACCAGCCGACGGCCCATCGTAAAACGGGCGTACGACCGCGCGGCTCCCGCCATGGCCTCCCCCGCCCGAGGCGGGGAGACCCCAGCTCCGACGGGCGGGTGGTGTTTCGATTGCGAAGCGTGAGCGTCCGTGGCCACACTCGCTAGCGGCGACAGCGGGGCCCGTCGCCGTCCAGGCGTCGACGGATGACAGTACCGGTCACGATCACGAGCTTGTGCGTTCTCGATCTGGGAGGATTCCGGCAACAGCAGGCGCTTCTGACACCCGGTACACATCTGGTCACAGCCGGCACCGCCTGGTCACGGAAAATCTGGGAACCGGCGCGCGGCACTTCTGACAGGGGGCTGACATGAGTCGTGAGCTGACGACGGTGGCGGTGGTCGGTCTCGGCACTATGGGCGCCGGCATCGCCGAGGTGCTCGCCCGAGCGGGCATCGAGGTGATCGGCGTCGAGAAGGACGGCGCCGGCCTCGCCCGCGGGCTTGGGCACCTGGCGCACTCGACCGACCGGGCGGTGGCCGGCGGCAAGCTGACCGCCGCCGACCGGGACGCGCTGCTCGCCCGGATCCGGACGGGCACGGACCTCACCGCCGCGGCCGAGGCGCCGCTGGTGATCGAGGCGATCGATGAGGACCTCGACGAGAAGAAGGCGCTGTTCGCTCGGCTCGACGCGCTGTGCCCGCCCGAGACGATCTTCGCGACGAACACCAGCTCGCTGTCGGTCACCGAGCTCGCCGCCGCGACCAGCCGGCCGGCCCGGGTGGTCGGGACGCACTGGTTCAACCCGGCGCCGGTGATGGACCTCGTCGAGATCATCAGCACCGTCGTCACCGACCCGGGGGTGCTCGCCGACGTCACCGCGATCGTCGAGCGCGTCCACAAGAACGCGGTGACGGCCGGTGACCGGGCCGGGTTCATCGTCGACGCGCTGCTGTTCGGCTACCTGAACAACGCGGTCCGGATGCTGGAGGCGCGGTACGCGAGCCGAGAGGACATCGACGCGGCGATGCGCTTCGGCTGCGGCCACCCGATGGGCCCGCTGGCGCTGCTCGACCTGATCGGTCTGGACACCGCGTACGCGATCCTCGACTCGATCTACCACACCTCCCGGGACCACCTGCACGCCCCGGCACCGCTGCTCAAGCAGCTGGTGACCGCCGGGATGCTGGGCCGCAAGACCGGCCGCGGCTTCTACACCTACGCCGCGCCCGACTCGCCGGACGTCACCGACGCCGCTGTCCCGGCGGGCGTCGCGGGCGCGGACCCGCGGACCGTGCGCACCGTCGGCGTCGTCGGTACCGGCACGATGGCCAGTGGCATCGCCGAGGTGCTCGCGACGTCCGGCTACGACGTGATCGTGCGGGCGCGGACCGACGACAAGGTCGCCGCGGTCCGCAAGAAGGTCGAGTCGTCGCTGGCCAGGGCCGTGGAGAAGGGCCGGATGACCTCCGACGACCAGGACGCGGCACTGAGCCGGCTGCGCGGGACGACCGAGCTCGCGGACCTCGCGGCGGCCGACCTGGTCGTCGAGGCCGTCATCGAGGACCTGGCGGTCAAGCGCGCGCTGTTCGCCGAGCTGGACCGGGTGGCGAAGCCTGGGGCGGTGCTCGCGACGACGACGTCGTCACTGCCCGTCGTCGAGTGCGCCGCGGCGACCAGCCGGCCGGCCGACGTCATCGGCATGCACTGGTTCAACCCGGCACCCGCGATGAAGCTCATCGAGGTGGTGCCCACGGTGCTCACGGCGCCGGACGTGGTCGCGACCGTGCTGGCCGTCGCCCGGTCGGCCCGCAAGCACCCGGTGTCCTGCGCCGACCGGGCCGGCTTCATCGTCAACGCCCTGCTGTTCCCGTACCTGAACGACGCGGTGCGGATGCTGGAGGGGCACTACGCCAGCGCCGACGACATCGACACGGCGATGAAGGTCGGCTGCGGGCACCCGATGGGCCCGTTCGAGTTGGCGGACGTCGTCGGGCTTGACGTCACGCTGGCGATCCAACGGACGCTGTACCTGGAGTTCCGGGAGCCCGGGTACGCGCCGGCGCCGCTGCTGGAGCATCTCGTCACGGCCGGCTACCTCGGCCGCAAGACCGGGCGGGGCTTCCGTCCCGCGCCGGCCCGCGGGAGCCGCCCTGCCTGACGGCCGCGTAGGACCGCTCCCGGCGCCCCGGAACCGCTAGTCCGACGGAACCCGCGCCCGCTCAGTACCACAGCTGCCACTCCGTCGGCTGCGTATCAGTATCGCCGCTGCCATTCCGTCGGCTGCGTGCTCCGGCCTCGCCCTCGCTGCCCTACCTCCCAGATCGGCTTCGCCGATCCGGCAGGGACCCCGTCCGCACGCCGCCTCCTGCGTGTCAGAAAAGGGTCGGGATCGACGGCTCCAGGCCGCGTAGGGCGTCGTAGTCGACGGTGACGCAGGACAGGCCCCGGTCGGTCGCGAGCAGCCGGGCCTGCGGGGTGATGGACTGCGCGGCCAGGATGCCGTGCACGGGGTGCGGGAGCGCCGGGTCGTCGGTCATCCGCGCGATGTAGCGGGTCAGCTGCTCGACGCCGTCGATCTCGCCGCGTCGCTTGATCTCGACGGCGACCGTGGACCCGTCGCCCGCCCGGCACAGCAGGTCGACCGGGCCGATCCCGGTCTCGTACTCGCGGCGCACCAGGGTGAGGTCGGGGCGGATCGCGTCGGGGCGGTCGGCGAGCAGCACCTGCAGGTGGGCCTCCACGCCGTCCTTGCGCAGGCCTGGGTCGATCCCGAGGTCGTGCGTGGAGTCGTGCACGATCTCCTCGATCGTGATGACGAGGGACTCGGCGGCCTTGTTGGTGACCCGCCAGACACCCTCGGCCTCCGTGAGGACGCAGGGCGGGCTCATCCAGTTGAGTGGCTTGTAGGCGCGACCGTCCGCGTGGATCGAGACCGACCCGTCAGCCTTGATCAACAACAGCCGCACCGCGCTGGGCAGGTGGGCGTTCAGCCGGCCGACGTAGTCGACGCTGCACCGAGCGATCACGAGGCGCATCGGGCCACGTTATCGCGCTCACTGCCACCGATCGGCCGGTGGTAGCGCTTACCGCGCCGATCCGCCGTCCCTGTGCGGTTTCGGTGGTTCCGTCGGCTTGTGCAGCCCGGCACGCGCGGCGACCAGCTCGTCGAGCATGGCCCGGCGCGCGGCGTAACGCGCGGCCAGCCGCTCCGCGTCGAGGGCGGGCAGCCGGCCGAGCCGGACGGGGTCGCCGTTGTCGGCCATGTCCGCGCGCTTCACCACGACGGCGATCGGGTTGGCCGCGACCCGCGTCAGGTACGCCTCCGTCGGCTCGCCGGGACGCTTGCTCAGCGCGTCCACGGCCGCGACGACGGGCGGCGAGTAGCCACGCGCGGCGAGGTCGGCGAGCGTCACGTCGGTGTCCTCGACGACGTCGTGCAGCAACGCGGCGAGCTGCGCGTGCAGCGGGTCGACGCCGGCGGCCGGCGCGGTCCGTTCGACCGTCGCCCGGACCCGTAGTGGGTGGCCGATGTACTCCTCGCCGCCCTTGTCGAGCTGACCGGCGTGCATCTCGGTGGCGAACGCCTCGGTCGCCTCGGTGCCCGGTTCGGGGATGCCCGGTTCTGGACCTGCCATGGTCTCCAAACTAACCATGGCTGGCCGATTGCTCCTCTCGGGCAGTCTCCGGCCAAGACCCGGTCCTGGCCGGCAGGGACTGATGGACTCTGGCTTGTTGGGACCACCGGCCGGGAAGTGGCTCTACATATCTAACGGTTCTAATCGTCAAGCGACCACGGCATCGACCCGTGGGCGTCCGACCTGGCCTACTTCGCCCAGCCCGGATCAGGTGGCGAGCGCTCAGCGCCCGGTTCCGGCCGACCACCACACCCTGCCGAGCAGACAGACCAACCCAGCCACCACACCGGAACCGAACAGCGAAACCCACCCCCGGCCAGAACCCGTGAACCCGCCAGCGCCAGTGTCAAGCAGTACCCCGCACTACGCAGGGAGGGCGCTCAGCGCCCGGTTCCGGCCGACCGCCGTGGAGGAGGAAGAGTGCCCGTGCAGGCCCTAGCATCACTTTCCGTGGAACGCTTCGTCGTGACGGGCGGAGGTGAGCTGGCGGGCGAGGTCCGCATCCCGGGGGCAAAGAACTCGGTCCTCAAGCTCATGGCCGCGAGCCTGCTGGCGCCCGGCGTGACGACGCTGTCCGCCGTGCCCCACATCCTGGACGTCCGCGTCATGGCCGACGTGCTGACGGCGCTCGGCGCGACGGTCGAGCGCGACGTCGCCGCCGGCACCCTGACCATCGGCGTTCCCACCACCCCGGGCGCCGCCGCCGACCCCGACCTCGTGCGCCGGATCCGGGCCTCGGTGGCGATCCTGGGGCCGCTGGTCGGCCGGTGCGGCGAGGCGCGGGTCGCCCTGCCCGGTGGCGACGCGATCGGCTCGCGGGCGCTGGACATGCACGTCAACGGCCTGCGCCGGCTCGGCGCGGTCGTCGACATCGAGGACGGCGCCCTGGTCGCCCGATCATCGGGGCGGCTGCAGGGCGCGGCGATCTGGCTGGACTTCCCGAGCGTGGGCGCGACCGAGAACCTGCTGATGGCCGGCGTGCTCGCCAAGGGCACCACCGTCATCGACAACGCCGCACGCGAGCCGGAGATCGCGGATTTGTGCGAGTTCCTCACCGAGATGGGCGCCCGGATCGAGGGGATCGGCGGTTCCACGCTGGTCATCGAGGGCGTCGACGAGCTGCGCCCCGCCATGCACGCGACCGTCCCGGACCGCATCGTCGCCGGCACCTACGCAATCGGCGCGGTCATGACCCGCGGTGACGTCTTCATCCGGGACGGCCGGGCCGAGCACCTCGGCATCGTGCTGGAGAAGCTGACCGCCGCCGGTGCCACCGTCGACGTCCGTTCGGACGGCTTCCGCATCGCCATGGCCGACCGGCCGCGCTCCATCGACGTCGTGACGCTGCCCTACCCCGGCTTCCCGACGGATCTGCTGCCGCAGGTCATCGCGCTGGAGGCGGTCAGCCAGGGAATCTCACTGATCACCGAGAACGTGTTCGACAGCCGGTTCGTCTTCTGCCGCGAACTGCTGCGCCTCGGCGCCCAGCTGCGGACGGACGGCCATCACGTCGTGGTCCGGCCGGCGTCCCGGCTCGTCGGCGCCTCGGTCACGGCCTCCGACGTCCGGGCCGGAGCGGGCCTGGTGCTGGCCGGCCTGGCCGCCGAAGGCATCACCGAGGTGCATGACGTCCACCACATCGACCGCGGCTACGCGGGCTTCGTGGAGAACCTGCGCGCGCTGGGCGCCGACATCCGCCGCGAACGCGACGCCGCCGCCGCCTGACCGACGGGGCCGCCCTTCCCGCCCCGTCGCGGGGTCGCCCGGCGAGTACGTCCCGGGCCTGACGACCGGTCAGCCCCAAGTCCGCGCCATACCCGCCTCCGTCCAGGCATACTTCACCGGACGGCAGGGATGTGACCCCGGTAACGGGACGCCTCCGAGCTGGAACCCGGGCAGGCCGCCACCCGGGGACAGCCCCGTCTCGTGCCCAGCCGACGTTCCGGTGTTGATCCGGCAAGCTGATTGAGGAACGCCCAGGTAGGGGTGGGGGCGTCCGAGGGCGGGACGACCGGCGCCGCCGTACCCCGGAGGCGGGATCGAGCCAGGCGCTGTGCGATCCTGCCTTTCGATCGCACAGCCGGAGGCCGACGTCCCCGGACCCGCCGGGGGAAGGTGTGCAGGCCGAACGGAGGCACGTGTCGGACATGGACGTACCGATGCCTGCGGGCTCTGGGAACGGAGTCCGCGCTGGCGGCGTGTCCTGGCGGACCTGGGTCGAGGAGCACCGCCGGCCCGTGATCATCGGCGCGTTCGCCGCCGCCGCCCTGCTGGGCATCCTGATCGGGCTGCTGACCGCGCCGTCGTCCGGGAGCCCGGCGACGAACGACGTCGCCGATGTCGCGGCACAGCGCGCCCCGGCCCTGCTGGCGTTGCCCTGGGCCACCCGCAGCCCCAATACCCCTTTCAACATGAAGGCCGGCATCGACCCAAACCTGCGGCCGGCGCTGCAGTGGGCGGCAGCCGACGCGGCGCTCGCCGCCGCGGGCAAGACCACCCTGTCCGCCGCCGTCGCAGCCTCCAGCTCACCGTCCCCCGGTGGCACCGCGGTCAGCGCGGCCGCGCTGACCGCGGACGAGATCACGATCCCGTCGGGATCCCTGTACTACGGCGCGATCGAAGGCAGCAGCGCCGCGAACGACGTGTTCTGGGCCGTCGGCCTCACTCAGACGTCGAACAAGGCGGTCCCCCTGCCCAGCCTCGAGGTCTGGAAGCGGATCGGCGACGGCCCGTGGACGGTCGTGGCCAGTGGCAAGGGCGCCTGCGAGAATGCTCCGGTCCCGACCAGCCTGTACGTGACCGGCGTCTGGGGCGGCCAGCCGCCGCCTTGCCGCACCCAGGGCTGACCCGTCCCGCCACCGTCGTCAGACTCCGCTACCTGGCCGAACGCGATGGCGCATAACTCCTCCTCGCGGCCGGGGCGGCCGTCAGGGGGACGACGCTCGCCGGGTCCGAGGCGCGCGCCAACGATCATCTGGCCGGCCGCCCCGCCGCGACTGACCGGGCGCGCGGCTGCGTGAGGCACGCCACGGCTCCGCATCACCGCAGGTCCCAGCATTGGGCGACAGTTCACTTCGCGGGCGCGCGAGTGGGTGACGCCTGTACGCTTTCGCCGTTGGCCACGATCCGGAGGTCGTGACGGCGCGCCGCTCGTCGAAGCATCGCCGCGCGGGTCTCCGCTGTGAAAGTCCGGCCCGGGCACGGGCCGGACGGCGAGGGGATGGCTGGCGATGGCGGACGCGAGCGCACAGGGAACCCGGCCCGAGCGGGACCGGCCCTGGATCATCAGAACCTACGCGGGGCATTCCAGCCCAGCGGAGAGCAACGCGCTGTACCGGCGCAATCTCGCCAAGGGCCAGACCGGCCTCTCGGTCGCCTTCGACCTGCCCACCCAGACCGGCTACGACCCGGACCACGTGCTGGCCCGCGGCGAGGTCGGCAAGGTCGGGGTCCCGATCGCGCACGTGGGCGACATGCGGGCGCTGTTCGACGCGATCCCGCTCGAGAAGATGAACACCTCGATGACGATCAACGCGACGGCCATGTGGCTGCTCGCGCTCTACCAGGTCGTCGCCGAGGAGCAGGGCGCGAGCCCCGCCCTTCTCAACGGGACGACCCAGAACGACATCATCAAGGAGTACCTGTCCCGCGGGACCTACGTCTTCCCGCCGGGCCCGTCGCTGCGGCTGATCACGGACCTGATCGCCTACACGGTCACCGAGATCCCCAAGTGGAACCCGATCAACATCTGCAGCTACCACCTGCAGGAGGCCGGGGCCACGCCGGTGCAGGAGCTGGCCTACTCGATCTGCACGGTCATCGCCGTGCTGGACGCCGTCGTCGCGTCCGGGCAGGTACCAGCCGAGCGGATGGGCGACGTCTGCGCGCGGATCTCGTTCTTCGTCAACGCCGGGGTGCGGTTCGTCGAGGAACTGTGCAAGATGCGGGCGTTCGTCGCGCTCTGGGACGACCTGCTGCGCACCCGCTACGGCGTCCAGGACCCGAAGCACCGCCGATTCCGCTACGGGGTGCAGGTCAACTCGCTGGGACTTACCGAGGCGCAGCCGGAGAACAACGTCATCCGGATCGTTCTGGAGGCGCTCGGCGTCACGCTGTCGAAGGACGCCCGGTGCCGGGCCCTGCAGCTGCCGGCCTGGAACGAGGCGCTCGGCCTGCCTCGGCCGTGGGACCAGCAGTGGTCGCTGCGCATCCAGCAGATCCTGGCCTATGAGACCGACCTGCTCGAATACGAGGACATCTTCACCGGCTCGGTCGTCGTCGAGCGCCGGGTGAACGAGCTGGTCGAGGCCGCGAAGGCGGAGATCGACCGGGTTCAGGCGATGGGCGGCGCGGTCGCCGCCGTCGAGTCTGGCTACATGAAGTCCCAGCTTGTGGCGTCGCAGGCACAGCGGCGCGCCCGGATCGAGAGCGGCGAGGACGTCGTCGTCGGCGTCAACCGATTCACCGAGACCGAGCCGAACCCGCTGCTCGCCGACCTCGACACCGCCATCCAGACCGTCGACCCCGCCGTCGAGGAGGCCGCCCGCAAGGCGCTCGCCGCCTGGAAGGCGCAGCGCGACGCCGCGGCCGTCGACGAGGCGCTGCTCGCGCTGCGCGAGGCGGCCAAGTCCGACGTCAACCTGGTGCCCGCGACGCTGGCCTGCGCCCGCGCCGGGGTGACGACAGGCGAGTGGTCGGGCGTGCTGCGCGAGGTCTTCGGCGAGTACCGGGCGCCCACCGGCGTCTCCGGGGTGACCGTCGGTGCCGCCGGCGGCGCCGGCGACGAGCTCGCGGCCGTCCGCGAACGAGTCACGTCGACCGGCGGCGAGCTCGGCCGGCGCCTCAAGGTCCTCATCGGCAAGCCCGGCCTCGACGGCCATTCCAACGGCGCCGAGCAGATCGCCGTGCGCGCCCGCGATGCCGGTTTCGAGGTCGTCTACCAGGGCATCCGCCTCACCCCGGAGCAGATCGTCGCCGCGGCCGTCCAGGAGGACGTCCACCTGGTCGGCCTGTCGATCCTCTCGGGCTCCCACCTGGAGCTGGTCCCCCAGATCCTCGACGGCCTACGCGCCGCCGGGCTGACCGACGTCCCGGTCGTCGTCGGCGGCATCATCCCCGACCGCGACGCCGAAACCCTGCGCGCGGCCGGCGTCGCCGCCGTCTACACCCCCAAGGACTACGGCCTGACCGACATCATGTCCGGCTTCGTAGACCTCATCCGCACCGCGAACGACCTGGGCTGAGTTCGCGCGAGTTTTATATCGCCCTGTCTTGACAGGGTGATATAAAACTCTGCCATGGCTTCCAGCCGGGACGGGCTTCGCCGCGAGCCCGAGGGCCAGCGTCTGCTTTTCCTCCACGTCGAGCCCGGGTTCGATCTGGTGCGCGGAGGCGGGAAGCTGCGCGAGCGGATCGGGACGTCGTGTGAGCCGCTGACGGCCGACCGGGAGGCCGCCGTTCGTGAAGAACGACGCGGCTACGACTGGTCCGCCGAGCGGACTCACCTTGGTATCCAGGACGTGACGGCTCGCGCGATGGAAGAGGCGCGCCGGCTGCTTATCGAGGCGGGCGACGCGCAAAGCCGACGCCGGGCGGAACTAAGCACCCCTGATCTCCTGCGGGAATGCGGCGTGCTCGTCGATGACGGGGCGCTCAACCGCGCCGGGGCGCTGCTGTTCTGCGGCCCCGCAGGCCTGGCGGCCGACTCGTCGCTGCATTACCTGCGACGGCGGACCCCAGCCGGTTCGCTGGCTCGCCCACCGTCCGTCCATGACACGCCGGTGCTCGTGGCGGTCACCGACATGCTGCGCGGCATCGACCTGCTCAACGAGACGACCTCGGTGACGTTGTCGACCGGGGTCCAGCAGCAGTTGGAGACAATCCCGGAGCCCGCGGTGCGCGAGGCGGTAGTGAACGCGGTCGCGCACCGCGACTACCGGTATCCCGATCCGACCGTGGTCGAGCACAGCCCAAGCCGGCTGGTCGTGACGTCGCCGGGTGACCTGGTATTCGGCGTTACCGAGGAGAACATCCTCACGCACGTTTCCAAGCCGCGGAACCGCTGCCTGATGGAGGCTCTACGGGTGCTTCGTCTCGCGGAACGCGCGGGCACCGGAATCGATGTCATGGTTCGAGCGATGATCCGCGCCGGTCACACGCCGCCGGTCTTCAGTAGCGGTGGGGGAAGCGTCCGGGTTGTCCTCGACGGCGGAACTCCGGTCGCCCGGATCTCGACACTGATCGCGGGCCTGCCGCGCGAGATCCAGGACGACACCGACGCCATTCTGGTCATTCACCACCTTCGCTCGCACGCGAACGTGGATGCCCCGACGATTGCCCCCATCCTCCAGAAGAGCGTCGATGAGGCTTCTGAGGTGCTGCGACGGCTGTCAGACGACGCTCTCGACCTGTTGGAGCCGGCCCGGGAGACTCGGCGCTACCGGCTGCCCACCTACCGGTTCCGGGAGCGGGTCCGCGCCGAACTGGGCGCGCTGCTGCCGTATCACCGCAACAGTTCGGATGAGGCCGAGCGGCGCATCGTCGCCCATCTTCACGAGTACGGGTCGGTCTCGAACCAGACCGTGCAGAACCTGCTGTTGGTAGGAGGCCAGCGAGCGAGCGTCATCCTGCGGGCGCTCGCCGAACGAGGGGTGATCCAGCGGACCCCCGACTCACCAACGCGGGGTCCGGGCGTCCGCTATGAGCCGGGACCCGCGTTCCCAGTCCAGCGAAAACGGTCGCGCTGAGGCCCTGGCGGGCAAGGCCCCAGCCGACGGATGCGGACGGCGGGCCGGGCCGGCCGATGGGTCACGCCGGATCGGATGCCGTGGTTGCAGGGTCGATCAGGTTGACGCCGTCGTGGCTTCGGATCGCCGGGTCGCCCGTGCCCGTGTATGCGTCAAGCACTCGGATCGCGAAGGCGGGGACGCTGCGGGCGCGGACCTCCTCCACGGTCAACCAGCTGACCTCGGCCGACTCGTCGGTCTGTGTGCTCACCTCGTCCGCTTCGTCGACCGGCCGGCACAGGAAGACCAGCGCGACCACCCCGCGCACGACGTTCAAGTAGACGCCCGTCAGCCGAACCGGCTCGACCGCGAGCCCAGTCTCCTCGGCGACCTCTCTGCGCAGCCCATCCGGAATGTGCTCCCCGTCTTCAAGCACACCGCCCGGGATCTGCCAGCTCCCGTCATCCCTACGCCGAATGCAGAGGACCCGGCCGTCTGCCCGCCGAACCACCCCAGCAACACTGACCGAACGCACGCACGGAAAGTAGTTGACTCGATACGTCTTGCTGTGGATCGATGTCGCGCGGCGTGGCGCGCCGGTCGCCATGCCGCTGGGAGCCGGCGGCTGCCTGGGACATTCTGGTCGTCGGTGGGCTCGGTTGAGATGAGGGGTGCGCGGATGAGGGTGCTGGAGATCATCAGCGACTCGGTCAAGCCGGCGAACGAGGATGCCTGGGGCGACCGCGCGGAGGGGGCCTGGGTCATCGATGGGGCGACGGCACTCGAGGAATCGCCGCTGATCGACGGGGTCAGTGCCGCCGCCTGGCTGAGCCACACGGCCAGCACGATTCTCGGGGCCCTAGCCTGGGAGGACCGGAGCCTGCCCGAGATCCTGGCGGCGACGATCGAGCGGCTGGCCGATCTGGGCGCCGGGCAGGGGCTGACGGGCCCGGCCTTCCCGACCGCGGCGATCTCGCTGGTCCGGCACCGCGAGGGCAGGCTTGAGGTCTGTTCCCTGGGTGACTGCTCCGTCGTCGTGAGCCGATTGGGCGGCAAGCCCGTCGATGTGGCAGATCCGCAGTTCGAGGGCGCCGAGGCGGCCACGCTCGCACGGGTCCGCGACCGCCTCAACGAGGGCGTACCACCCGCGGATGCCTATCGGGAAATACGCGCCGAGTTGCTGGAGCGGCGCCGTTCGCGTAACTCCCCCGCCGGGCTGTGGGTGCTCGGTTCCGACCCGGAGGCTGCCTGGCACGCCGGGGTCGAGTCCGTCCCCGCACCGCCGGGAAGCGACATCGTGCTGATGACGGACGGGTACAGCCGTTGTGTATGGCCTTTCGGCCTCGTCCCCGACACCGCCGACCTGATGGAGCAGGTCACCACGGGTGGCGCGGCCGACCTGCTCAGCGCCCTGCGGGCCGCCGAGGCCGCCGATCCAGACTGCACGCGGGTACCAAGATTCGGCACTCACGACGACGCCACCATCCTGTGGGCACACGTGTGACCTCCGGGCCGAGTCCCGAGTGCGGCGCGCCTGATCCGGCGCGAAACCTGTCCCACCTTAGGGGGACCGATGATCTCCGCGGCGCCCCAGCAGCATGACGAGATGCGCGACTACCCAGGGGGAGGGCCCGTAGGGTGAGCGCATGGCTGTCCATCTGACGCGGATTTACACCCGGACCGGGGACGACGGGACTACCGCGTTGGGGGACCTGTCGCGGACGTCGAAGACCGACCCGCGGCTGGCGGCCTACGCGGACACGGACGAGACGAACGCGGCGATCGGGGTGGCGCTGGCGCTCGGGCAGCTGGCCGACGACGTGCGGGCGGTGCTCCAGCAGGTACAGAACGACCTGTTCGACGTCGGCGCGGACCTCTCGACGCCAGTCGTACCCGATCCGAAGTACCCGCCGCTGCGGGTCACCCAGGCGTACGTCGACCGGCTTGAGGCCGCCTGCGACACGTTCAACGAGGACCTGCCGAAGCTCGACTCGTTCATCCTGCCCGGCGGCACCCCGGGCGCGGCACTGCTGCACGTCGCCCGGACGGTCTCCCGGCGCGCCGAGCGCAGCGTCTGGGCACTGATCGAGGCCGACGAGCCGGGAACGAACCTGCTGACGGCCCGTTACCTCAACCGCCTCTCGGACCTACTGTTCATCCTCAGCCGCGTCGCCAACCCTGGCGGCGACGTCAAATGGAAGCCAGGCGGCAACGCCTGACGGGCAGAGGTGGTTCACCGTCGGGGAGCAGAGCCAGCAGGTGTACATCTACCAAACAAGGCTCTGCGTCGGCGACGACTTCCCGCAGACCGACCTGACGCTCGTACCGGTGTCCCGCTGAGCACGTCGACAGACCCTGCTCATCCCGAAGAGCGACCCCGACGGTGCCGGCGCGGACCCGCGAGGCAGCACCGCGCGTTCCGCGGAACGCATCCGAGCCTCACACCGTGACGCGCCGGCTGGGCGGGCCCTGGCGATCACGCGAGCCGGGCCCGGCGCCTTCCGCGGAACGCGCCCGGCCAGTCGTGCCTTGAGAGCCACGGTTTGCGGCCGGCTAGCACGGTGCGCTCGGCGAGGATGCGCCGACCGGCTGGAGGCGAAGGGGGCACCCGCGCTGTGGGCCGCCCAGTGACGTCCTGGTTGTAGCCAGGTGCTGGTTGCCGCGACCCGACTATGGGCAGCACGATGGCGGGGTGCGTTCCGCGGAACGCACCCCGCCGTCGTCACAAGCGAGAACAGCCGGTCAGACCTTCAGGGACGCGCTTTCGGCGAGGATGCTGACGCCGTCCTTGGTGACGGAGATGAAGCCGCCGCCGACGGTGTAGATGAGGTCGCCGTCGGCGGTCTCGACCTTGACGTCGGCGCCGTCCTTCAGGACGCCCAGCAGCGGGGTGTGCCGCGGCCAGACGCCGAGGTCGCCCTCGGTGGTGGTGGCGAGGACGAAGTTCGCCTCGCCCTCCCAGACCTGCTCCTCCGGGGAGACGACCGCGACGCGCATCGTCGGCATTACAGGTTCTCCGCGTTCTTCTGCGCGTCCTCGATGCCGCCGCACATGAAGAAGGCCTGCTCGGGCAGGTGGTCGAACTCGCCCTGGGTCATGCGCTTGAACGAGTCGATCGTCTCGGCGACCGGGACGAACTTGCCGGGGATGCCGGTGAACTGCTCGGCGACGAAGAACGGCTGCGACAGGAACCGCTGGATGCGCCGGGCCCGCCGGACGAGGACCTTGTCCTCCTCGGAGAGCTCGTCGATGCCGAG
>Ga0068859_100001642_pt1 | contig 22818 bp, 34 predicted proteins | sample KBSSwiS22_FD_66585 | JGI IMG/M metagenome (GOLD analysis project Ga0068859, IMG submission 66585) | Switchgrass rhizosphere microbial communities from Kellogg Biological Station, Michigan, USA - KBS Switchgrass S2-2 | ecosystem: Host-associated > Plants > Roots > Rhizosphere > Soil ...
GGCCGCGGGGCGCGCGCTGATCGACGACGCCGACGCGTCCGCGCAGCGCACGACGCTGGGTCTCGTCATCGGAACCGACGTCCAGGCGCAGGACGCCGAGCTTGCCGCGATCGCTGGCCTGACCTCGGCCGCCGATCGCTTGCCGTACTTCACCGGCTCGGGGACGGCCTCCCTCGCGACCTTCACCGCGGCCGGCCGCGCCCTCGTCGACGACGCCGACGCGTCCGCGCAGCGCACGACGCTCGGACTTGGCACGATCGCGACGCAAGCGGCCGCGAGCGTGTCCATCACGGGCGGCTCCGTCACGGGCATCACCGATCTTGCTATCGCGGACGGAGGCACGAATGCCAGCTCAGCCGTAGCGGCCGCCGACAACCTAAACACGAAGTCGACAAACATCGCTTCCGCGTCGACAACGGATCTGTCAACGGCAACCGGCACGCTCGCGCACATAACCGGCACCACAACGATCACGGCCTTCGGAACGGTCGCGGCCGGGGCCGAGCGCGTCCTCGTGTTCGACGGAGTTTTGACGCTTACCCACAACGCGACGTCGCTGATCCTGCCGGGCGCCGCTAACATCATCACCGCGGCCGGCGACATCGGGATCTTTCGATCCGAAGGCTCCGGCAATTGGCGATGCGTCGGGTTCGTGCGAGCGGCGAACGCGCCGCAGTCTACGGGTTCGGCGTCGTGGGGCGGGTCTATCATCGACGCCGCGGGCGGGTTCTACGAGGATTGGGCCCCTACCGGATACGCCGACTGTCTGATGATCAACGTGACGGGCTCGGCCAGCTTCAATCTGGTCCGAGGCCTACAGGGTGGAGTCGACGGACGGATCGTAATCATTCGAAACGGCGGAACCACGACGTTCCAAATCGCAATCGAAGCCGGCACCTCATCAGCCGCGAACCGTTTTGCCGAACAGTATTCCGGCGCCTCTTCGGCGGGTTATTATCCCACGTGCTTCCCGGGGCAGTCGTTTCTGTTTCGCTATTCAGGCTCGGCTAGTCGCTGGATTCCTCTTATTCTTCCCGGCTTGCAACCAAACGGCTCGACCGGTGAGTGCCAATTTAACTATTTCAATCAGTCGTTCCAGCACGGAGCGTCGTTTAGCAGCGCCACCGGTATCAACGTCTACACCTATGGGGACAAAGACACCCTCTCCATGGGCGGCATCTACACCGTAGGCCGGATCCAGGAGCGCAAGGGCGCGGACACGGCCAGCGCGAACGAGATGACGCTCGCCGGGTACGTCACCGGCGGAGCCGCCACCAATAACACCACCTCCGGCAATCTCTACACGATCACCGGCTCGACTACGATCAAGGGCATCGATTCGACCGGTTGGCAGGCCGGCTCACGCGTGCGGCTCACGTTCGATTCCACCATCACGATCCAGGACGGCTTTTCCCCCACCAACCCGGTAAAAACGATCCGCACAAAATCCGGCTCTAGTCTCGAAATGCAGGCTGGTGAATTCCTGACGCTGCTCTATGACGGAACCGCTTGGTATGAGGTCTAATTAAAATGGCAGGCGTACAGCGTCCCGGGCCGGTTTGTTTCGTCGCCCGAGGAGTAAATCTCAAGAACACCGGTTATACCGACATCACGGGAAGCCCTCTGGGCTCCGGGGGCGGCCTACTGCGAAAGACGTCGCAGCGCTTCGCGGTGACGCAAGCTTGGGTCGTCATAAAGACTCTTACCGGCACGCTCACGGGGGCCCCGAGTATCAGCATCGACGGCTCCAGCAAATCCACCGGTAGCGTCACTGGAGTCAGCGTCGTGGCCAACGTCTCGCTCGGCACGGCTCTCGTCCTGGACAGCCAGGTCGATCTAACTCTCGTGGCCGCCCGGCGCGTATGCGATATCGGCTCCGCGTCAGGCTCGCTTGGCGTCACGGTCAATACGGGGGCCACGGTTACGACGTTGACCGCCGACGTGTGGATCGAAGGGGTGTATGTCTAATGCCGCTCGAATACACATGGTCGATCATTCCTACCCGAGCCCCGGCCGATACGGTCGCGGCCGCCCCTAAGCCCAAGACGAACCTCATCACGGGTCTGATCCGGCCGTTCCGCCGTGTCGAGAGCGATTTCGCTTCCGGCTCCGGGGACGAAGAGGTCATGTCCAACGTCGGCCAAGTTCTCGGCACCGCGCGGGGCACGCTGCCGTGGGAACCGAGCTTCGGCTCTGACCTGGACCGGCTGCGCCACAAGGCCAACACGCCGATCCTGCGCGAGACGGCGCGGGTGTACGTCGATGACGCCCTCCGTAAGTGGTCACCTGTTGCGGCCCTCGTGGACATCGAGCCGCCATCAAAGACCAAAGCTAACGAGGTGGCCCTCCGGATCACCGTCCGGATCGGCAACAAACAGAAGACCCTAACGCAGACGCTCTAAGGTACACTTAAGACCGTGGCCATCCTACCGCGTAATTCTGACTACACCGCAAAGGATTTCGATAGCCTTCGCGTGCGGTTGATCGCTTTGCTCAAGTCGGTTTTCCCGACCTGGACGGACTTCAACACGGCCAATTTTGGGACGCTGCTCGCCGAAATGTGGTGCTGGACCGGCGACGCGCTCGCCTACTATCAGGACAACAACGCGGCCGAGTCCCGGATCGTCACCGCCCAGCAGCGGCGGAACCTTCTCGCCCTCGTCAAGCTCCTCGGGTACGCGCCTGAGGGCGCGTCTGCCGCGCAAGCGGATCTCAACATCTCGGTCGACGGGACGCTTGCCGCGACGTGCGTAATCCCGGCCGGCCAGATCATTCGCACCAAGACGGGCGATCTGCCCTTCCAGCTCCTCGCGCCGCTGACGCTCACGACCGGCACCCCGAGCGGAACGGCGACCGCGGAGAACAGCACGACTGAGACGAAGGTCTATGCGGGCACGGGCCTGCCGAATCAGTCCGTGGTGCTCGGAGTCGTTCCGTTCCTTTCGGTCGTCTCCGTCGACGACGGCGCCGGATACGCCGAGGTGGACAATTTCCTTTTCTCCAGCGCCACGGATCGGCACTTCTCCGTCTCGGTCGACAACAACGATCGGGCCACCGTGCGTTTCGGCGACGGCGTGTCCGGGCGGGCCCCCACCACCAACGTCACGATCACGTATAAGACGGGCGGCGGGGTCGCCGGGAACGTCGACGCCGGCCAAATCACGAAGGTCGACGGAACGATCCTTGACGTCGATTCGAACACGGTCACCCTGATCGTTACCAACCCGTCGGCCGCGTCCGGCGGCGCCGACCGCGAAACCGCGGCCGCGATCAAGGTCAACGCCCCGCTGTCCATCCGCGCCCCGCGCACCTCGGTCGCGCGCGAGGATTTCGAGATCCACGCCAACGAGGTGAGCGGCATCTCTCGCTCTCTCATGTTGACGCACGAACAGGATCCGGTCGGAATCGCCGACAACTCCGGCGTGCTCTACTGCGTGCCAACCGGGTATCCGCCGGGCTATCCTTCCACGGCGAAGCTAGACGAAGTTCGCCGCGTCTTCGTTGGCGATTCGCAGGCCCGTCCGGCGTTTCCGGCGCCGCTGACGTTCCGAGTCCGCACCTCGCGCGCCGTGTACGTTGACCTGTCGATCTTCGTGATCGTCTACTTCAACAAGGGCGTTGATCCGGCCACGATTGCCGCCGAAATTCGACGGCGGATGCTGGCGTTCTTCGCGACGACGGTCAGCGACGCGGACCTGGCCGAGGATCTCGGCGTGGAGGTCGGAGCCCCTAACCCGAAGATCAACTTTGGGTTTTACCTGAAGCAGGAGAGCGCGGCTTCCAACCCGACGGCCGGATACCTAGCCGTCTCGGATATCGAAAACGTCGTGCGCGACACGCCCGGGGTTCGCCGCATCGCCGCCGGCTTCGACGAGCTTCTGATCTCGGCCACGCGCAAGATCGACATCGCGGACGGCGGAACGTGGACGTCCGTACAGACCAACGTCCGAGCGGATGTCCCCCTCCAAGACCGCGACTTTCCTCGGCTGGATTACATCGCCATCCGCAACGGAGACACCGGGGACAATCTCTAAATGTCCGCCTCGTACCTCCTCAGCGCCACGGCGCTGGACCTGTCGACCGTGCGGGTGCTCTTCGGTTTCGGCGGGTCCGCCGCCGACTCGGCGGATCTGGTTACGCCGCTCAGCGCGGAGTGGTCCGCGCTCGCCTCCTCGGCGCCAGCCTACGAGCCCGGCCCGCAGACCGTTACGGGCTACGTCAGCTCCGGCACGGGCTGGGCCGGCGTCACGGTCGTGTTCGACCAAGAGCTTACGCCCGGCGTGGTCTATTCGATCAAGGTCGTCGGCATGACGGGGATCGCGAATGACGGGGTGGTCAACCTCGTTCCGTTCGCCTCGAAGACCTTAGACTTTCCTCCGGAGCGCGACTTCTCCCTTTGGAATCACATCCCGGCGATCAACAAGAAGGACGATGCCGACGGGGAGCTAGCGAATTTCATCTCGTGCATTCAAGAGCCGCTAAATTTGCTGGTCAACGACGTCGATCGGTGGATCGAGATTCTCGATTGCGATCTCGCACCCGAGAATTTTCTCGACCTGATGTTGCAGGATCTGGGCAATCCGTTCGACTTCTTGCGACCTCTGACGGTCACCGAGAAGCGCCGACTGGCGGGCTCGCTGGTCGAGCTTTACAAGCTGAAGGGCACCGCGCTCGGCGTGCAGACCGCCATCCGGTTCTTCCTCGGCATGCCGAGCGAGTTCCTGTCCCTCGACGGCGGCCTTGGAAGCCGCCTCAACGGATCCGGCGGGTCATATCACGGCGCGCTCAGCGCCGGCTCAAGTTCACTGATCCCTCCGCACGTGCCGTTTCGCCTAGGATCTCGTCGCGTGCGGCGCTTCGTCGTGAAGGCCGGCACATCGGTGCGCTCACAGACGGATGCCGGGCAGACCTCTCCAGCACCGGCCGCCGGGGGGCCGCTTACCCCGACGCAGCGCGATCAGATTGATCGCATTCTGGCGGTCATGAAGCCGGCTAACTTGATCCGGACCGCGACCGGGGTGACAAGGGAGACCGGACCAGTTCCAACCATTCGGACCGGTATCGACGACCTCGGCGCGGGTACCGTGAGTCTCGTAATGCGCTTGATCTCGGGCGTGGCGACCGACTATGAATTTTTGGAGGGCGAGCGCGCAGGGGTTAATCAATTCACGGCGGAGACCTCCCAGCCCGGAGCCAGCATCTCCGGGAACGTAATTTTTTCTTCCGCGTATCCTACCCCCGGGACGCGTTACTGGAACGGCGTAGGTCTGAACACCGCGCACGGAACCGTCGGGCTACTAGCCAATGAGGTCACCAACGCGTTAACAAAGCCTGTCGTTACGGCCACCGGCGGAATTAGAAAAATTTCCCTGTCGTGGGGCGCGGTTGCCGACGCGACTTCCTACCGGATTTATCGTTCGTCGGCGGCCGCCACGAGAAGCCCACAAGCCGACAATGCCGCGTCTCCGATCGAGATCTCTTCCGACTTCACCAGTTACGACGACGAGCAGGAGTCCGGAACCACGAAATATTACATCGTAACGCCGGTAATCGGCGACTCGGAAGGCTTTATGTCGGCCGAGGTCCATGCGACCGCGGCGTAAATGGTATCCTTAGGGGCTGAAACCAAATGAACAAACGAAACTGGTTTTTCGGCGAGGTCCTGGACGAGGCGCAAGTCGACGGGGCTTTCGACAATGTGGAAGCCGATCTCCGTAGCCGCGCCCTCGACGGCTTCTCGACGGGCCTCGTTTCCGGCGCCAACGTCTCCGCCTACGCGGGTGACTCCAACAGCTTTGCCGTATCCCCGGGCATCGTGATCGGTCCGTCTGGAGAGCGAATCATCATACGCGACACCGGCACCCCAGGCACCACGGGCGGCTACATCAGTGTCGATTCAGCGTCGGTAAGCACCTCGCCAGGCTCCGGCAACTATCGCTGGGTTACGATCGCGGTCCGCTATGGCCGGACCCTATCGGACCCCGAGGTCGATGACCTGGGGAACACCGTCTACACCTCGATCACCGATTCGTGGAACGCAAACGGCGTCACTTACGCCAACGATACCGACGTTGCTACCAATCAGGCTACCGACGGAGGTTATCAGATCGATAACGCCGGACTGAGCTTGAATTCGTTCTATGTGGTTGCCGGTCCCGTTGCGACCATAGGGGACCCGTTGAGCTATCCGTCCCTGCCGTCGGACGCCGTGATCTTGGCGGACGTGCTGTACACGGACGGAGACGAGGGCAACGTGCTGGACCCTTCGGCGATCTCCTACGCCCGGGTCCAGCCTTCCTTTCGCTATTCGCCCTCCGGCGCCGGCTACCCGCTGCCTTCCGGCGCGCTTCTCCAGCGTCGGCTTCTCTGGGAGATCGAAAGCAACGTCTACAAGACGAGGTTTTTTCAATCCCAATATGGGCTGGAAATCACCGCCAATGCGCAGTGGGATCCAGAAACGCTTTCGTGGGCGCCCGATACAACCACTCTTCAGGCGACGCGATTCACGTGCAGGACTAACGGTTTCACTTTCGAGATGCGGTTTGACACAACCGCCGGCACGTGGAGCGATGCAAATATCTCTAACTCTGGATGGGACACCTATCAGGAATTGACGAACTCGACCGCACAACGTCAATTCTCGTTCGGTGATTTCTCGGGCAACATGCGCGGCAACGGTGTGCAGACAGGCTACGTTTCCTTGGGTATGGGATCCGGGAATGCGGCCACGAGCGCGATCACCTCCGGTCAATTCCCGCGTCGCTTTACGTCTACACCGTCGTCTGTGACGACGGTGAGCGGAGGCTCCGAAACAAATGTCAGCTCCGTGTCGACCACGAACCTGCGCACCGACGGGTTCGATCTCGTCGTGACCGCTTCGTCGGCGGCCGCGTTCACGGCACGCCGCTTCTACACCGCCACGCAGTAAGCCCAAAAGAGGGAAAGCTCAATGCCCATTCTCGACATAATCGATTCCCCGATCGCGGCAGTGATTCAGCAGTGCGCCAACTGCGGCGGCACGGCCTCCGTTCCGCGCGCGCTTCTGGTGCTTGGGCACCATGATGGGGATCTGGTTTCCGATCCGAACCTGATTGTCTTGCCGGCCTGCGTTCAGTGCGGTGCCGTCGAGGCGCTCAATCAGACGTTCGACTCGGCTCCGGAAGAGTTGGCGCACCACCGCAAGAAGGTCAACGCGCTGGCGCAGCATCTCAAAGGAAAGGGTCAGCTCCATCCGGCGACGGCCGAGGCGATTCGAAAAGACACGCGGGTCCCGGCCCAGATCGGAGAACTGAGCGGCCCTGTGGGGACGATCCCGGGGTTGCCGCCCATCACGGCAGGAGGCCCACGTCCTAGACCGCTGCGCGAGGCTGAGCGTACTCCGAACGAAGCGGCCCAGATGGCCGCTGAGCGAAAGACCCGAATTCCTTTCCACGGGAGGAGCCGAGCGCCACGGGGCGCGGCCGGGGCCGCGCCGGCAGACGCGAGTGTCGTGCCCGCGCCGAAGGTCGAGGAGCGCAAGAAGGGCAGCAAAAGGTGAGCCTCGATCTGACGGATCTTCGCGAGCGCACGATCGCTCACGAGGGTAAGAAGCCCTTCCTCTACCTCGATACCGCCTCACCTCCGAGGGTAACCGTAGGCATCGGCAAGGCCGTTACCCTTAGTCAGGCGCTCGCCCTTCCGTTCACGATCGGCGATCGCCCAGCGACCGTCGCCGAGATCACGGCCGACTACAAGCGCGTGGCCGGCGCGACGGGCGGCCTGCGTGCCGACGCCTATTCGCACCTCAGCACGTGCCGCCTTTCGGAGGAGGCGATCGTCGCGCTATTTGAGGCCTCCGTCGCCGAGTTCGAAGGGCAGCTCCGTAAGCTCTTCCCGGACTTCGATTCGTTCCCGGACGCCGCGAAGCTCGGATGTCTGGACGTGATTTTCCAGGTCGGCGCCGGCAATCTGAAGGCCCATTTCCCGAAGTTCGTCAAGGCGGTCCGCGCGAAGGATTGGGCGGTCGCCGCCGTAGAGAGCCATCGCTCCGAAAGCAGCGAGGCCCGAAACGACGCCGTGGCGGCCCTCTTCACCCAAGCCAGCATAGAGCGACGGGTCAACTAAGCTATGTCTCAGACCGGCGAGCTGGAGCTATCGATCTCGGATCTTTCCGCGCATCTACGCGGGATATCCGATGAGCTAGCGGCCGAGCGCAAGGCGCGCCTCGAAGAGAAGGCGCGCGGCGTCTCGATCCTCAACATGCATGTGCCGTTGCCGGTCGTGCTCGCTCTGTTCGGCGGGCTGGCCAGCATCGCGATCGCGACGGGGCTCTACATTCATCAGGTGAGCGGGCACCTCGCCAACAGCACGATCCACGTGGACGCCGAGAAGGCGCTCAAGGGTGACGGCGTGGCCTACGTGCGGGACGTTCGCTCGGAGATGGACAGTCGAATTTCGGATCTGGAAGCCACGATCCGGCGCAACGCGACGGCCATCCGTTCGGGCGCAAACTGCCGGGTCAAGAAGGGCTCCCCGCAAACGTGGACTTGCGAATTCACGGATCCGGACGTGATCCCGCTTCGAGGCGGTCGCGTTTCACAATAGCGGTCGCGCGGGTCGTGTTAAGCTCTTAGCTATGCTTTCCGCGAAGGTCAAAGAAGTTCTCGATGCGATGGAGGTCGTGGCCGTGCGGTTTCGCCTCTGGCTGGCCGGGCTGTTGACGTTGCTGATCGGCTTCTTCGCCGTGTATGCGACCGGCCAGTTGGACTCCGTCATCCCGCCCGGCTCACGCTGGGCAAAATGGCTGACGGTCGCCGCCCTCCTGGTCGCCCGCTACACCCACGGCAAATCCACCGCGAACGCCGTGACCGATGCGGCGGCGGCCAAGGCCGCGCTCGCCGATACCCGCGGCGTCTGAGGCCCCGATGTCCGAGCACGACCTACCGCACGACGCGCAGGGCGTCATCGACGCCGTGCTGAATTGCGCGAAGCTGCTCGGGATCCCCGGCCTCACGCTAGGGGCGAAGGCGGCCGAGCTTCTGATCGATCTCGGCTTCGAGTATTTCTTTCACAAGGCGGCCGAGCGGCTCCACGAGGCCGAGGCGGCCAAGGCCGCCGGCAACGCCGCGAGCGCGGCCTCGATCGCCACGCACGCCGTGGAGGCCTACAAGCGACGCGAGTCCGCCGCGTCGACGGATCCGGACGGGCTCCTGGAGCCGAGCTTCCCTCTCGCGGATCGGACCGACCTTCCGCAGCACGAGCGCGAGATTTCGGACGAGTCGCTAGCCGCTTTGCAGAGGGGCATCGCCGAGGTCCGGGCCGGCGAGGTCGTGACGCTGCCGCTCGACGCCTTCGAGCCGGATGAAGAGGGATCGGCGTGCTACTGCGAGCACATGCTCGACCCTCTTTGTACGCACGGGCAGCCTTAGCCGACCGGCTCTGGCTCGGCGCCCTCGGGCAGGCATTCGAACGCCGGGCAGCGCGAGACTACGATCTGGCCCTCTGCTCCCAGGACTCGAATCGCGGCCGCCACAGCGCAAACCGGTGCGTGACAACACGCCGGACAGAGGGGGTCGCCGGGCGCCAGCGGCAGAGACTCGGGGCGGGCGGGCGGCGCGGCCGGGGTCGCCTCCGCCTCGTCCCGGAGGAACTGTCCGACACGAGGCGGCTCGAATTCACCCATGAGCTAGGTGCGCCCGTTCTCTCTAAGGGCCTTCCGGAGGCCGGAAAGGCTCGGGGCCGAGAGCGCCTCTTCGAATTGGCCGATCAGGTGGTCGATCCCCAAGGCCCGAGAGCTGACGATCGTGGCGCTCAGGTGTTCCGGGGGCACGAGGTCGATCCCGGCCTCGCTCGGGTGGTTGTCGTTACCGGACGGCGGCGCGTCCGTGCAGACGATCTTGAAGTTGTGGCCGACCATGCGCGGCGCCTCGTCCCGCTGGTCCAGCTTGACGATAAACTCCGCCTCGTTGGGGAACCGCTCGTCATCCACCGCGTAAATGGCGCCTGGCCGCGGCGTGATGTCGTTGGCGGGAGGCGTGAGCAAGAAGTCCTCACGCACACGCCTTCGCAGGGACTCACACCAGACGTCCGGGCCGAGGTTCTCGCGGATTCCCTCGGTTCCGAGACGTTGCAAGGCAATTCGCGCCGAGAATCCATAGCGAGGATCGATCGCTTCCTTCTGTGACTGGGTGCCGTAAAGCTGCTCGTCGGTGAAGCTGAAGACCGCCTTTGCGATCTTCTTCAACGGCGATGCCAGCGATACGATCTTGACTTTGTATCGCGCTTCGAGGTAGCGCGCTAAGGTGGTCTTTCCGTGCCCAGCACGTGCCAACAGGCCCACAACGTGGATCATCGGGTAAGTCCTTTCTCAGGGGCGCGGCGCCCGGTAATTCCGACACGAAGAATTCGAGCACTCGAACATGTTGAAGCTTGGCGCCCCGCGGCTCCCGCACAGCGGGCACGTCCCGCCCTTGGCGGCCGAGGCGTCGATCAGCGTCCATGCCAAGATCGTGGGATCGAACGCCGACGTCGGCAGATCCCCAAGGTCCTCCCGACTGAACTTCCACCCGTCGTGGTAGCCGAACAGGGGTGCCAGGATCGTACACACCCGGCGCGAGTGATCCTCCCAAAGCTGGCCGGGCTGGATCTGCGTGAGGGTGGACAGGTGAAGGATGTCGTCAGTCGTGTACTTGCGTTCGGGCGCGCCGCCGAGAAGCTCTTGGCAGAGCCACAGCCCGCCGGGCAGGCGCGACTTGACTAGGAAGCGCCCGCCGCGGTGGTAGTTCGGACCGTACTGGAAAACCTGATCGATCTTCACCGGCTCGACCGGCGCGCGCTTGAAACCCGTTCTCATGAGAGGCCCCCTCGTTTCCAAAGGCGGTTGGTGAGAAGCGCGTCGACTAGCTCGGGCACGTCTTCGCCCATCAACGAGCCGCCCTCGTTGCAGGAGCACCCGGGCGCCAGTTGGCCGATATACGCCGTGATGAAATCGATCAGCGCCTTACGCGTGTTCGCGGCGGCATCGGTCGGCGGGCGCTCCTCTTTGGGCGGCTTCGGCGGGGCCGGAACGTCTTCCCCCTGCCACTCGGGAGGGTCTGTGAAATCCGCCGCGCTCGCGCCGACGTCGGCGCCGAAGTCCGTAGCCGGCCGGAACTCCTGTTGAATCCATGCCATCTCAGCGGCGAGCGCGGGCTCGTCCCACTCCGCCATCAAAGGGACCTGATTGTCCGTGATGGCGTACGCGCGGGCGTTGACCTCGCTGCCGATGAACTCGGCCGCCGCTACGTGGGTCCAGCCCATCGCGCGAAGCTTCCGGATCGTCCCGTTACCGGCGAGGGCGATCAGGCGTGCCCCCGGCGCCGGGCGCCACGACACGATCGGTTTAACCTGACCGAAGGTCCGATAGCTCATACCGATCGCGTCAAGGTTGCTTTGCGGGTGCAATCGGACGTTTCGAGGGTCCTCGTCCAGATCGGCCAGGGAAACCAACAGCGTCCGCAGAGACGGGCTTCCCTTCCACATGACCTCGCCCATTGGATCCGAGCTTAGCATGCTAACTTTTAAGCGCGTAACTATTTCTTACGCGGCCTACAAAAAAGAAAGGCCCGGTCAGCGCGTTAGCCGACCGGGCCCCCTTCTAGCGGCTTTTGTTCGGAAGAGAATTAGTCCCCGACGTAGAGCGACTGCCAGCCCGGCTCAGTCGTACCGTACGGCGGATTGGTGTAGCTATACCAAGTCGGCGAGTAAAGAACGTAACAGGCGACCGTCAGGTTCGGCCCCTTGCACATCCACCCATTCGTCACGCCGGATCCGACGTCGATCGTCTTGACGTAGAAGGGACTATACCAACCGTTCGTGCTGTTCAGGTTCCACATTCCGAATCGAGCCGGAATCGTCACGCACCAGCCGGTTCGGTTGGGACCGGTGAAGATGTTGACCTCTCCCGCGCCGGGCGACCCGGTGCAGTCCCGCCCGCCCGGCGGGTAATCGGGACGCGGAGCGAAGCACCCGCCGAACGGATCGGGCTGTGCACAACGCATAGCGTTCGCCGTGCGCGGGGAGAAGCCGAGCGCCATGAAAACGATCGCCACAATCGCGAGACCTAAGAGGAACTTCTTCAAACCGTGCAGCATCGATACCCTTCCTTTCGCTTCACCCGGGCCATAGCACCATGCCAAGCCTTAAGGTCTAGACAGTGTAACACTTAGTCCCTAGTTCGTTACTAGGCCCTTCGCAAGAAATTCTAAGAGACTCATTCCGGCCCCTTCCGCTTTGGCGATGACGGCATCGGCCAGCGTCTCGATCGGGATCTCTTCCACGCGCTTCTTGATCCGTGCTCGCTCGATATCCGAAAGCGTCCCTTCGTTCAGGCGTCGCCGCTCGTCCGGTGTGAGGATCACGGCTTGCACTCGCAGACCACCCGGACCTCCCGGTCCGAATGTCGGGCGATCTCTTTGAGCGAGTCGGAGATCCGTTCGAGCCACTTCGTCACGTCCGAGACGGCAGCCGAGCCGAGGTCAGCCCGCACGGGCGAGACGCCGCCGGCCAGGAACGCCGCGATCAGCAGCGCGGGGATCAGTAGCCTTCGCATGGATCATTTCCTTTCGTGGTCGTTCGCTTTACCGGACGCAGAACCCGAGGACCTCGGCCGTGCCGCGCTTCGGCGCCACGTAGCCCGAGCACTTCAAGACCGCGTGATCGGCCGTGAGGGACGCGCCGCAATCGGCGGCGGTTCGACAAGGCACGTCGATGCCGGTCTCTGGCCTGCTCGTGGGCGTGAGAGTTACACCGCCGCCCATGTCACACGCGGACCGACCCGCCTCGCAATAGGTGCCCGAGCCACCGGCAAAGCAGCAGAGCCCGGAGGCGCACGCGCTCGACACGTCGCACGTGTCGCCGTTGGCCTTGCCCGTGGGTGCCGGCGCGCCGCCCGCGCCCGCCGCTCCGGAGGAGCCAGCGGAGCCGCCCGCGGCGCCCGCGGTCCCGCCAGCGCCAGCCGTCCCGGACATCGAACCGGCGGCGCCAGCGGTTCCGCCAGCGCCAGTCGTCCCGGACATCGAACCGGCGGCGCCCGCGGTTCCTACAGCACCCCCGGCCGCTTGCGGTGCTCCCGCGGCGCCCGCGCTTCCGGCCATCGAACCGGCCGCGCCAGCGGTCCCGGAGGACCCGCCGCCCGCGCCGTCGGAGGAGCCTTCGGGCGAGCTGCACCCGAAGGCAACGAGGGAGACCAGGAAAAGAGCGGTGAGAGTCGTGTGCGTCTTCATGATCAAGACATCGGCACGAGCGCGCGAAACCTTAAGGGCCTAAAACGCCGCCCCCACGCCAGCCCCCACCACGCCAGTTTGACGCGGCGAATGGGCTTTTCGGCGGGCGCTGATCGAGACGCGCACCACTGTCGCGTAGGCGTTCGCGGGCGTTTCGCTCGCGTTCGGCGTCGGTCTCTACCGGAGGCGGCGCCGGCTTGGGCGGCTTCAGCGCGGCGGCCTTTGCGATGCGCTCCTGAGCCGCGATGAACAGCTCGTCAACGGTGAACGCTACGAGCTTGCCGGCCTTGATCTCCGCGGCGTGCTCCGCGTTCCATTCGCGCTTCTTGATCTCGCCCGCCAAGGTCTTTGTCTTGCCCGAGCCGTACGGAGTTACGAGCTTGCCCTCGGCGGCGAGCCGAGCCAGTTTTCGATCGATCTTCTCTCTCTCGGACGGCGGTTTCTTGCTCACGCCGTGCACTCGCTCAAGAGGGGTTGCGGGCCTTGGCCCGATTGCTCGCGACCTGGGAAGCAGATCCGGTAGCTGGCCGCGAACAACGCGAAGAGTCCGGCCGCCGCTTTCGAATCAAGGTCCGGGCAAAACGCCGCGCGGAAATTCTCCTCTTTGCGCAGGTGACGCACCAGATTGCGATCGCGCTGGCGGCGAATGTGCATCTCTCCCGAGTAGACCAGCCCATCACCGAAATAGACCGAGAATTTCACCGCGTCTTGCCCGCGCCGGAGACCGGCGCCAGCCCTCGCGGCCGCCCACGCGTCGAGCATCAATTGCGCCTCCGCCAGGGCCCCGGCCCCCTCGAACCGAACAGCGGCGCCGGCCGGGCGCTGGAGCGTGATGCGCTCGATCTCGGCGTCTGTCGGGCGGCGGGAGCAGCGCGGCTTGATCTTCCCGGTGTCCTCTACCGCTGTCACTTCTTCGTCATCGAACTCGGTTAAGGCGTCGACTATGGGAGACATTGTTTAGAGCTTAACACCGTCGCGGCCCGAGTCACCGACGGGAAACGGAGAAGAGTCCAAGAAAATCCACAACCTACACGAGACCACAGCGGGACACAGCGAAACACAGCAGGCCCGAGAGCCGGCCGCGGCAAGACCTAACGCCTTAGGTCGGGCCGGGATCGCGCGAGTGTACCGCAAAACAGGCCGAATAACGCGACCTCGCTGAATTTCTAACGTGATAAGATTTTCTTACGCCATGTCGAAACCTGATTGGTCCGGAAGCCTTTCCAAGTTCGGGCGCTACCTCAAGGCCCACAAAATCGAACGCGAGACGATCGCCGAGGGCCTGGACATCACGCCCTCTTACGTCTCGATGATCGCCCACGCGAAGGCGCGGCCTTCCTTCAAGCTGGCGATGCGGATCGCCGTGTGGACGGCGAAGAACGTCAAGAAGGACGGACAGCCCGCGCCGTTCCCCGTCGAATCGTGGGCGTGATGCACGAGGTCCCTCCGGCCGTGATCGCCATGTGGGTTCTCGCGGCTTTGATCGCGCTCGCTATGGTGCTCGGAAAGGACTGACCCGTGTCTCTTTTGGCGGTCGACCCCGGTCTACGATCTTGCGGCTGCGCCATCTTCCGAGACGAACGCCTGATCGCCGCCGGCTTCCCGGCCGGCGCGCCGCGGTCGAGCTTGACGGAGCGCCTGAATGGCACCGCCGACCCGGACGCGCTCGACATGCAGCGCCCGACCGAGCGCGCGGAGATCTTCCTCTCCATGGCGCGCGCCGTGGCGCTATGGGCCGAGCCCTACGGGCCGATCACGGATCTCGCGATCGAGATGCCGCGCGTCTACCCACGGGGCTCCCAGCGCGAGGAGAAACGCGGCGCCGACCCGAACGACTTGATCCACCTCACTGCGGTCGTGGGCGCGATCTGCACCGCGTTCGCCGGGGCGGTTACGTCCGTTTATCTGCCGTTTGATTGGAAAAAAAACTTGCCCAAGAAGATTCACCACGAACGCGCGAACGCGCGGCTCTCGCTGGATGAGCGTGCCTGCATTCCCAAACTGCCGGCCTCGAAGCTGCACAATGTGATCGACGGAATCGCGCTGGGGCTTTTTCACATCGGTAGACTGTGAGCCGGGCGCTATCCGAAAGCGAGCTGATCCGGCGAAGAGTGGCGCGCATCTTTTCAAAGCTCCGCTACGATGACCCGACGCCCGGATCGGACGGCGTGCCACACCTCGGTTTCGCCGTATGGGGAGGCGCCATCGGCTCGCACGGCTACGGCAACCTTCGCGTAGGCGGCCGGTACACGACCGCGCCCAGATGGTTCCTCGAACGCAAGCTAGGCCGAGCGCTGGAGGACGGGAAAGAGACGATCCATTCTTGCGACTATCGCGCCTGTTGCGATGAACGCCACCTATCCGAAGGCTCGCACGACGCCAACATGCAAGACGCGTCCAGCAAGGGCCGAAGTGCGCGGGGCGCGCGGCACGGCTCCGTCACGCGCCCGGATAGCGTCGCGCACGGAGATAAGTTTCCGATTTCGAAGCTGACGGCTTCGATCGTAGTTGAATGCCGACGCCTACACGCGGAGGATCCGAAAGCACACTCGTTCACCAAGTTGGCCGCCCGCTTCGGAGTCAACGTGTCGACGTTGTGGGAAGCTGTCAACGGCGTCACCTGGAAGCGCGCCGGCCGGCGCGAGCCCTAGTCCGCAACCCTCGCGAGAGCTTTAGCCTTCCGCTCGGCGCGATACATCTTGATCACGGACTTCGGGAGGTCCTTGTGTTGCGCGCAGACCATCCCGAACACGGGCGCCGCGGTGTTCTTGCACCCAGGCACAGGGCAGAGCCGCATGGGAGAGGCCGGGGGCGAGGCCGGGGGAGAGACCGCGACCTTTCGTCCGGGCGGCCGGCCGGGGCCCCTCTTCGGCGCCAGCCCGTTCGAGCCACCCATCGCGGAGAGCATCACCTCGCGCACGCGCGTCCGAGCCGCGTCCTCGATCACGCTCGTCAAACGGTCCACGAATTCCGACACGATGCCCTCGACGGCTCCAGCTGTTCGCATGGGCGGGCATCCTAAAGGAGCGGGGCAGGGGAGGGCAAACACGTAAGGATTTTTTCCTTATCTCTTCCCTATCCGCGTCCAAGTCAGTCCAAACGCGTCCGCTAGTGTCCACTCGCCGTGCTTTGTAAGCGCCCGCGGATCCTGCGAAAAGGCCGAGCCGGTGGGGGTAATCGAAACCCCGTCCAACGGTTTACGAAGGCGTTCACTTAGCTGAAAAGCGCTAGTATTTTCGCCTACTTGCGCGGCGGACTTGACCGCGTTTCCCTATCCTGGTCTTATTCCGCCCATGCCGAAGCGACGGAGAACGAAGGGCAGGGGACAGATCGTCAAGAGCGGGCGCCTTTGGGGCGTGAAGTATACCGAGGACGGCGCGCGCCGCTGGCGCGGCGGGTTCCTCACGCGGGACCAAGCCGAGCAGGCCTCCGCCGAGATCGCCGCCAACCTCGCCGCCGGCCGGCCTGGGACCCCGCGGCCGCCGGCCGGGCGCGTGACGATCGGCGACCTCGTGGCGCGGTGGTTCGAGGATCGCGAGGGCATGCGCTCGATCGGTGACGACCGGAACCGCTGGCGCCGCCACCTCGCCCCCGTGGTCGAGGCGCGCCCGATCGGAGACCTCACGACGGCGGACGTCCAGGCCCTCAAGGTGCGCCTTCTGAAGGGCGCGCGAGCGGCGGGGGCTAGTCCGGCCGTGGAGCCTCTGGATCCGGCGACAGTCGAGCGCGTCCTCTACACGCTCTCCGCCTTCTACCGCTGGGCCATCCGAGCGGGACACACAGAGGCGAACCCGGTCAAAGTGTACCTCGCCGGGCTCAATCCGAGCGAGCGCCGCCAGCTCCGATCGCAGCACGATCCGACCTCCACCCCTTTCATCGAGCGGCCGGAGGACGTGGCGAAGATCGTCAAGGCTCTCCCTCGACCCATGAACGTAGCGTATGCTTTGACGGCCGCGGCCGGGCTAAGACCTGGCGAAGCGCTCGCCCTGGAATGGGCCGACGTCGATCTAGAGCGTGGGACCGCGAAGATCCGGCACCAAGTCCGGCACGGCAAGCTCGGGCCTCCGAAGTCGGGCCGGCCGCGCTCTGTGCCGCTCGTTCCCGGTCTGGTCTCGCTCTTGAAAGAATGGCGCGCGCTGTGCGTCTCTCCGCTCGTGGTGCCACCGCTCCGGCGCGGCAAGGCGCACATGGGCGCCGGCACGGTCCAGGGCGCCCTAGCCGAAGCGCTCGCCCGTCTCAAGCTCCCGTCCATGACGTGGTACCAAAGCGGCCGCCACACGTTCGCGTCTCAATGGGTGCTCGCCGGGCTCGACATCTACCGCCTGTCTCAGATCATGGGCCACGCGTCGGTGGTTACCACCCAGCGTTACGCACACCTCAGCGCTAAGACACCGTCGGAGATGCTGGCCCGGATCGACCTGCGATAGCCTCCAGCTCGATACGGATCTGTCGCCCTATTCGGACGTGTGGCCACTCGCCCGAGGTCACGCGGCGGCGGATCGTTTTGGTCGAGACCTTGAAGAGGCGGGCCGCCTCTTCGACCGTGAGGAAGGTGCGGCCCGTCATGGCGTCGTCGTCCTTCGGTAAGCTACGGGCACGTCCTTCCAGGTCTTCCCGATCACCGCGTTACGTATCGTCGACGCCGATACGTCGAACGCGCGCCCGAGCGCCGCGAAGCTCTCGCCGCGGGAGTGGCGCGTGCGGACCTCCTGTACCTGCGCGCTCGTGAGTTTGGCGCGCGTCGCCGGCTTCCGCGGCACGACCTCCGCGGCGGGGCTCAATGCAGCACCCGCGCGATCGCCGCCTTGCGCTCGATTTCCCAGCGCAGCTTCCCCCGGCGCCGGATAGCCTCCGACACCTCGCCCACGCTATAGCCGGTGAACCACTCGCCCGGCGCACCATCGTCTCGCGGCCTCTCAATCACGAGCCAGCCGCCGGAAGGTCCGGAGCCGGGCGCGACGGGCTTGCCGAGCGGCTCCCACTCGACGGATTCGATCTCGATCTCCACGTCTGCGGCCGCGGCGCGGATCTGGCGTTCGGCGCGGGTCATCCGCCGAACCCCGCCGCCATCGCGGCTATCGCCATCAGAACCGCCCGCGGGCGCCCGAGCACGGCCCCATCGCGCAACCCGCGCCGGTACTCTTCGAGCCGCATCTCCAGCGCCACGATCCAGTACCAGCGCGGCACGTCGCCGTAGTCGTTCGTCCAGCGCTTCACGCCGGCACCGTCGTCCAGACCAGCGGGAGGTCGGCCCCGATGCAGCCGCGTTTCTCCGAGACGTGGATCGCGTCCCGTCGTCTGGCCTCCTCACGCGCTTCCTCCATCGTCGGAAAATGCTGGTACCGACCTCGATCGTTGTCGATCGTGAGCACGCAAGGTGCGTAGGAAGGGCCGTCGGCCGTGATCTCGTACGAGCGCCCGGCGCGCCCCGTCGCGATCTGGCGGGTCACAGCGCCACCCCTCTGAGCTTCGAGACGAAGGCACTCGCTCTCATGTAGAGACCCAGGAGCTTCATCCCACGAGGGCCGAGACTCTCCGCCACGCGCTCGGCGCCCTCTCGCTCCAACTCCAGCGCCGTCTCTAAAATGCCGTTGTCCAGCCTCAGCCGCGCGTTTTCATCGGCGAGCGCTACGATCGCGCGGGCGGATTCGTAACGCTCGATCCGCTCACGCGACCATTCCGCTTGATCCCTATCCTTGCCGGCGGTCACGAAGGCGCGGCATGCGGCTATGAGCTTGTCCGACGGTATTTTCACAGCGCCACCCCCGTGATCTCTTTGAACCGCTTTCGGAAGAGCTTCTCCGCGAGACTCGGGCGGAGCCCTACCACCTTCCACGACGCCGGCTGGATCCCGCTCTCGTCCTTCCGCGGCGGTGAGTACAGGTCCCGACGCTCCGTCTGAAGGGCGCGCATGTCCGCGATCTTTACGTCGACGGGTAGGTGCACGAGCGCGTCTCCCACCCCGAGCGCGATCCCGATCGCGAGCATCCATCGCTCCTCGATGTCATAGTACGCCGGAAGTTGAGACTTCAGCGGCGTAACCACGTCTCCGATGAAAGCCTCGGAGGCGTCGTGCATGAGCCCTAGCAACGCGTTCTTCGGGGAGCACAGACGCGACACGAGCACGCTGTGATCAGCCACAGAATAGAACTCCGAATGGGCCTGTCCGCCGAACCGCTGGACGCGGGCTAGCCCATGGGCGATGTCGTTGAAGTCGACGTCATAGACGCGCGGGCGAAGGACGTCGACGACGCGGCCGGAGGAAAGCCAAAGCCGGGACGACGGCGCGGCCGCCGCGCTCACGCGTTCACCACCCTCGCGGACCCGTAGGAGGCGGCCGCCTCATACTGCGCGATCAGAATCGGCCCCAGGTCCGGCTTGCGCCAGCCCGGCGGCTTGATCGTCTTGACGTCGATCCGGCCGCTCGGGACCTTGGCCATGTTGCTCCGCTGGACCTCTTTCCAGAACGGCCGAAGGTTGATCCCCCACGCGCGGACCGCGTCTCGGATCAGGACGACCTCCGCCGCCAGCGCCGCGGATACCGCCTTGATGTCGCCGCTCGCGATCTCCTGCTCGCACCGTTTCGCCCCGTACCGGAAGCGCTCGATCCATTCGTCGGCGTGGTCGATCAGCGCCATGTCCGGATCGGGGCGTTGGGTGTCGACGAACTCCGCGACGATCTTCGTCATGTCGATCCCGAACTCGATGCCGCTTCCGATCGTCACGTAGTGGAGATCACAGAGCGCGTCGACCATCTCGATCGCGTCGTCGTCTTTCAACGCGCGCACGAACTCGCGGGTCTCTTCGTGGATGAAGTCGGAGCGAAACTTGCCGTTGTGCACGGCCGGGCGTTTCACGTTTCCGATTCCCGATCCGAACTTGACGTGAAAAGCAAGCACGTCACGCTGATAGGCCCACATCGTCTCCGATCCTTTCTTTCGAGATCGTAATCACCGGACCGAATTCCTTGGCGAACCGCTCGGCAAAGCGCGCTGACTTCGTGCGCCGGCCCTTCACCCATATCTCGCTTTGGATCGAGCCGCGGGCGCAGCGCCCTTCATTCGCGGCTCGCTCTCCGACGAGGTGCAGACACACGAGCTGATAGGTACGCTGAGAGAAGGCCGCGATCTCGCCCTTTCGCCTCAGAGCTTCCCGCACGGCCGTAACCGCGTTGCCGTTGGCGAACTTGTCGCCGTCGAATATAACGAGCTTGTAGGTAGTGAGTCGCTCCTCGTAGAACCCGATCGCCGGCTTTATGTCCGACGGAGGTACGGAGTCACCGCCGTCGAAGTTGTGGCCGTTCCAGTGTCCGACGGCGGCGCACACGTCGAGCCGCGATATGTGTTCGACCGAGCCGCGTGGTGGTCCGAATATCGTCCACTTCGGTTTCGCGATCCTAGCCAGCTCCGGCCCGTAGCTCGTGAAGAGCTTCCGGCAAAATGTCGTCTTGCCGATCCCGGGCTCGCCCACGACCCACAGGACGGTGTGCGCGGCCGCGCTCACTTCGCCCCCATTCCGAAAGTCACCGTCGCCGTGAGGCCGACCGCGAAGGCCCAATATCCGGCCTGCGCCCACGAGCCGGCCGCGACGTAACGGACCGAGGCCAGAACCTGAAGGCCCATCATCACCGACGGGAAGAACCGGGGCGACCGAACCGCCGAGATCACCATCGAAGCCACAAGAAACAGCATACCCTAAGCGCTTAGCTCTTGCCGCTTAAAAGCGTAAAATTTTACGCCGCTAACCCGTCTAGGTCCGCCACCCACGCTGTGCGCTTCTTGCCTTCCTTCTCCGTCACCACCGGCCGCGACGGGACCAAGAGGCCGTTTACCTTGACTTGCTCGGCGCCCTTGAACCACCGCCGGACCATGATGGGCTTGCAGCCGATCGGCACGTCCGGGATGAATTCTTGCATCGCCTCGCGCATGACCTCGGACAGGCGATCCGCGGCGCGCGCTGAGCGCTCGGGGCCGAATGCCTTGTAGGGGACCTCCATGCCGATCTCGTCGTGAATAAAGAAGACCGGCCGGCACCCGTAGAGCGGGCTCGACGCGTCAACGTAGCACTCCCACGCCACGCGCCATACGGCCGACTTCGCCCCGTCGGCCGCGAGCCCCTGGAAGAATCCGTTAGCCGCCGCGCAGAACGACGCCCCTCCGCGAATGCGGCCGGACCGGAGCTGGCGGATCGGTTCCTCGACCTCCGTTAGGCCTTTGATGATCCCGAAGTAGGCGCGCATCTCGGGCCACGCGCGAAACCACGTTTCGTGGATCTCTTCGGCCTGCTCCTCGGTGAGGGAGATGCCGTAGCCCTCGGCGTACTCTCGAAAGCTCGCGGCCGCCATCCCCCCGGGGAAGCCGAAGTTTGCCGGCTTGGCTTGCTGGCGGTACTCCTTGACCTCGGCGTCGCCGGCATCAAAACGGGCTTTGGCCTCGGCCAGCGGGATCCCCAACATCTCGGCCGCCAGCGAGAGGTGTAGATCCTCGCCGCGTCGGAGCGCCTCCGCCATCTCCGAGCGCCCGAGCATGTCAAGGCACGCCTGAGCCAGCGCGCGCAACTCCAGCGTATCGTAGTCGCTGAAGACGTAGACCCAGCCCGGCCGCGGGATGAAGCATTCGCGCACGCCGCCCTTGCGCGGCGGGTTCTGAATGTTGGGCTTGCTGCACGAGGTCCGGCCCGTCTCGACCAGCACGTTATAGCGGGGGTTGATCGGCCAGCGTGTGCCCGACTCCAACACGGGAACGTAGGTGGTGAGAAGTTTTTGCGTCGCGCCGGCCTCGGACAGCTTTTTCAGATCCGGATCGCCCGACTCCACGAGCGTCTTTTTCGCCGTCGAGACGCCACCCTTTTCCGTCTGCGGGTAGGCCTCGCCCTTCTTCTCGTACGCCGCGACGACGCGATTGTAAATCACGCTCATGGACTTCGAGATCTTCTCCGGCACGAACACGCCTTTTCGGTTCGTGCGCGCGGGCTGGACCTTGAGCAAACCCGTGGGCTTCAGCTCCTCCATCATCTCGGCGTAGTCCTTCGCCAGCTCCTCGTGTAGCTTCTTCACCGCCGCGCCGTCGGTGCGAATCCCCCAGGCGCTTTGGAGATGGAGGCCCCACGCCGCCCTGTGCTGCTCGGCCGAGTTCGGGATCGGGCCGCCCGCGACCTCGTCTTGTTTCGCGTGGATCTGCGCCGTCACGACGGCATCACCGATCGCGTACTCCTTCGCCTCCGGCTCCCATTGCGAGAGCGGCACGCCGTCGAGGAGGGCGTATTTTAGGCGCCACGTGTCTTTCTTCTGGACGCGCTTGTCCAACAGCCGGAGCGAGAGCGCCGCGAGATCGTAGGACGTCTTTTTCGGCTCGCCGTCCTCGTCCGTATGGAATTTCATTTGTCCGGTGGCGATATCTAGGAGTTGCTGGCGCGTCATAGTATCGTGCACCAGCCCGGCTTTGAACTTCTCGAACACGGGCCGAAGCAGCGTCGGATCTGCGGCGACCGCAACGCCGAGATCGAAACAAACGTTGTGCCCGACGATCGTGGTTTGCACGTCTTCGAGCATGGGCCGGAGCCACGAGACCGCGCGGTC
>Ga0068859_100001643_pt1 | contig 22816 bp, 20 predicted proteins | sample KBSSwiS22_FD_66585 | JGI IMG/M metagenome (GOLD analysis project Ga0068859, IMG submission 66585) | Switchgrass rhizosphere microbial communities from Kellogg Biological Station, Michigan, USA - KBS Switchgrass S2-2 | ecosystem: Host-associated > Plants > Roots > Rhizosphere > Soil ...
AGGAACGCACGGGTCTGTTCTTGAACGGCAACTACAAGCTGACGGACAACGTCGAAGTCTATGCATCCGTGATGCACAACAAGACTTCGTCTGCATTCCAGCTCGCGCCGTCCGTGTACGGCTCGCCCTACGGCGCAGTGATTTCCGCGGACAGCTACTACAACCCGTTCGGCGTGCAGTTCGGCGGCAACGACGGCCTGACGCTCACTTCGCGTCTCGCATCGCTCGGCAATCGCAGCGCGTCCTTCGGCTCCAGCACCGACCAGGTCTCGACCGGCTTCAAGGGTTCGTTCTCGGTTTGGAACGATCAGCAGTGGAACTGGGACTTCGGTTACGACTACGGTCACAAGAGCGTTGTGACGACGACGTATGGCCTTCCGAACATGAATGTCGTCAATCAGGCGACCGGTCCGTCGTTCTACAACAACGACGCGTCGGCAGGCCCGATCGGCGTCGTTTGCGGCACGCCGGGCAACGTCATCCTCGGTTGCACGCCGATCAACATCTTCAACCTCGACGATCCGAACACGATCGCGGTGCTGCGCGCCGCAGGCTCGCCGGCGGTCAGCGACTTCTATACGCAGGAAAAGATCACGCGCCTGGATTTGAACGGCGGATTGTTCGAGCTTCCGGCGGGCACGATGCAGCTCGCGATCGGCGGCTCGTATCGCAAGGAATATTCGCACGGCAACGTCGACACTTCGCTCTTGATCAATCCCGCGACCGGCAACTGTACGCTGGGTAGCCAGTGCGGATCGCCGGTGCAGGGCGGTTACAACGTCAAGGAAGTCTACGCCGAGCTCTTCATCCCGATCATCAAGGACGTGCCGTTCATCCACGCGTTGAACATCACCCTCGGCGATCGCTATTCGAAGTACAGCAACTTCGGCAATACCAACAACGGCAAGCTCGCCGTCGAATGGCGTCCGATCGAAGACCTTCTGGTTCGCGGCACGGTGTCGCAAGTCTTCCGCGCGCCGACCGTCACCGACATCTTCGCCGCGGCGGCCAGCGATGCGCCGAAGCTCTCGCACGATCCGTGCGATCACTACACCGGCGGCGGCAACCCGGCGTGCGCGAACGTTCCGACCGACGGCAGCTTCGTCAACCAGAACGTCGCGCAGCAGTTGCAGTTGAACGCGATTCTCTCGGGCTCGCAGTTCGCCGGCTTCCCGCTCGGTCCGGAACTCGGCAAGTCGTTCGACTGGGGCATCGTGTATGACCCGCACTTCATCGAAGGTCTCTCGCTGAGCGCGGACATCTGGCGCCTGTACCTCAACAACAACATCACGGCCGGCATCGGCGCGCAGAGCGTGCTCGATCTGTGCTACGCGGGCCAGACCGCGTACTGCCCGATGATCACGCGCTACGCGTCGGGTCCGAACCAGGGCCAGATCCAGACGATCATCGAGCCGACCGGCAACCTCGGCCGCGTCGACACCGGCGGCGTCGACTTCGCAGCGACGTATCGTCTGCCGGAGTTCTCGTTCGGCCGCTTCAACCTGTCGTTGAACGCGACGTACCTCAAGAAGTACGACATCCAGACCGCGCCGGGCACGGATGCGAACACCGTCTACCACTACGCCGGTCACTTCATGTCGTACGGCTCGTCGCAGGCCGCGGCGTGCCCGGGCAACGGCGGCGGCGTGTGCCTGTTCCCGCGCTGGCGCGCGCAGGCAGCCGTCAACTGGCAGCTCGGCAACTTCGACGCGTCGTGGCGCGGTCGCTACATCGGCCGTTTCCGCATGGGTTCGCCGGCCGCCTCGCAGGACGTCTTCCCGGCGGGCACGTGCTACTACGGCGACTTCTGCACGATCCACGGCTTGTTCTTCGACTACGGTGCGACCGTCTACAACGACATCCAGGTCGGCTACAACCTCGAAGCCTTCAACACGCGCTTCGACGTCGGCGTCAACAACGTGTTCGACAAGCAGCCGCCGCTGCTCTACGCGAACAACACGTTGAACGCGAATACCGACCCGTCGGATTTCGATCTGATGGGCCGTTATTACTGGGGTCGCGTCACCGTCAAGTTCTAAAGATCGTCTTCGGCAATTCTTCGAGCCGCGCGAGATTCTCGCGCGGCTTTTTTTTTGAAAGCCGACAACAATATTTCTCGCAGAGGCGCAAAGACGCAAAGAGAGCAAGGGCTCTCTTTTTTTGCCTTCTCTGCGTCTTTGCGCCTCTGCGAGAGAAAAGCTCTTGGCGAAGGCCCTATCAATCCTCTGCTAGCGCGCGCAGGAAGCTCTTGCGCCACGCGGTGAGGTCGTGCCGGCGCAAGTGCTCGAACATCGCCGACCAACGCTCGCGGCGCTCGGCGAGCGGCATGGCGAGTGCGGTTTCGATGCTCTCGACGATGTCGTCGGGATCGTGCGGGTTGATGATGATCGCCTCGCGAAGCTCCTCGGCCGCGCCGGCGAAGCTCGACAGAACCAGGACGCCGGGATCGTCCGGCTTTTGCGCCGCGACGTATTCCTTGGCGACGAGATTCATGCCGTCGCGCAGCGGCGTGACCAGGCCAATGTGCGCGGCGCGATAGAAGCCGACGAGCTTGGCCTGCTGGAAACTGCGGTTGACGTAGCGGATCGGCACCCAGTCGGGCTCGGCGTAGCGCCCGTTGGTTGCGCCGGCGAGACGCTCGAGGCGCGAGCGCAGCTCGCGGTATTCAGGCACGTCCTCGCGCGTCGGCGGCGCGATCTGCAGGAACGAGATCCGCGAGAGCCATTCCGGATGGCGCGAGAGGAAACGAGCGAACGCCTCGAAGCGCTGCGTCAGGCCCTTGGAGTAATCGAGCCGGTCGACGCCGATCGCGAGCCTGCGGCCTTCGAGACTTTTGACCAGGCTCGTGGTCGATGCATTGGTCGCGGCCGTCGCCGCCTGCTTGGCGACGCTTGCGGTGTCGATACCGATCGGAAAGACACCGGCGCGAAACGTGCGCTGGTCCGGCAGGCGCACGTGCCCGTCGGCGGAGATCTCCGCATGCATCTCTTCGCGGAAATAGCTCAATAGCGCCTTGAGATCGTGCGATGTCTGCACGCCGACGAGATCGTAGGCTGCCAGGGTCGTGAAGAGATGCTCGTGGTGCGGCAGGCTGGCGAGGAGCTCGCGCGGCGGCAGCGGCACGTGCAGAAAGAATCCGATGCGCTGCGCCAGGCCCAGCGCGCGCAGCTCGGCGCCGAGCGGGATCAGGTGGTAATCGTGCACCCAGATGCAATCATCCGCGCGCGCAAGCTCCGCGATGCGTCGCGCGAACTCGCGGTTGACGCGCTGGTAGCCGGCGAAATCCGCGCGGTCGTAGTCGATCAATGACGGCCGGAAATGCAGCAGCGGCCACAAGGTGCGGTTCGCGAAGCCGTGATAGTACGCGTCGTAGTCCGCTTGCCTGAGATCGAGCACGGCGTAATCGACGCGCCCGGCCGACTCGCGACGAAGCTCGATCGGCGCGTCGTTGTCGACGAGTTGTCCGCTCCAGCCGAACCACAGACCGCCGCGCTCGGACAGCGCAGCCTGCATCGCCGAGGCGAGACCGCCGGCGCGCGTTTTTTTCGGCAGCGCGACGCGATTGGAGACGACGATGAGCCGGCTCATCGTCGATACCTCCCAGCGGTGCGCGCTCGAATATCGGCCTCTACGCTCGCCGACCCGCGCGAGCGCGCATGGACTCTCCTCACAACAATTCCTCCCAGCGTCGCGACAGGCGCATCGCGGCGTTGACGAGGCCGACCAGCGAGTAGGTCTGCGGGAAATTGCCCCAGAGCTCGCCGGTCGCCGGATGCACGTCTTCGGAGAGAAGGCCCAAGTGATTGCGCTGCGCGAGCAGCTTCTCGAACAGCGCACGCGCTTCGGGCAGTCGGCCGGTCGCGGCCAGCGCATCGACGTACCAGAAATTGCAGATCGTGAAGCTCGTTTCCGGCGTGCCGAAATCGTCCGGCGCGATGTAGCGATAGAGATGATCGCCCTGGCGCAGCACCGCGCCGATCGCATCGACCGTCGCGACGAAACGGGGATCATCGGCGGACACGAAGCCAAGATCTGCCAGAAGCAGGAGGCTCGCATCAAGCTGGTTTCCGTCCAACGAATCGACGAAATATCCGTGCTCGGGATGCACGCCGCGCTCGAGGATCAGCGTGCGCACGCGGGTTGCGCGATCGGCCCAATAGTCCGCGCGATCGCCAAGGCCCAGATGCTTGGCGATGCGCGCCAGCCGGTCGCAGGCGGCCCACGACATCACGCTCGAATACGTGTGCACGGCGGCGCGGCCGCGAAATTCCCACAAACCGGCGTCGGGCTGATCGTGCATGCGCCAAGCCGTTTCACCGGAGTGCTCGAGGCGCTTGAAAGCGGCCGCGTCGCCGGGCACGACGAGGCGACGGTCGTAGAAGAGTTGCGTCGCGGCGAGCACGACGCTGCCGTAGGCATCGTGCTGGGTCTGGCGCCAGGCGTCGTTGCCGATGCGCACCGGTCCCATGCCGCGATAGCCGGCGAGATGCTCGGCTTCGCGCTCGATCAGCTCGCGTTCGAAGTGGATGCCGAAGACCGGAGCGAGCTCGCCGTCGGCGGTGGTCGCGAGATTGAAGATGTAGCGAAGATATTCCTCCATGCTGCGCGTCGCGCCGAGGCGGTTCAGCGCGCGCACGACGAACGCGGCGTCGCGCAACCAGCAGTAGCGATAATCCCAATTGCGCTCCGTGAACGGTGCTTCGGGAATCGACGTCGTCATCGCCGCGACGATCGCGCCGGTGCCTTCGTATTGGCAGAGCTTGAGCGTGATCGCCGCGCGGATCACCGCTTCTTGCCATTCGGCCGGGATCGAGAGATAGCGTATCCACTCGCGCCAGTAGTCGATGGTTGCGTCGAGCGCGTCGCGCGCGATGCGTGCGGGCGCATCGGTCAGCGTCTCATCGGGTCCGAGCACGATATGCACTTCGCGATCGAGCAGGAACGGCAGCTCGTCGCGCAGCATCGGCACGGGCGCGTCGGTCGTCGCGCGCAGCACGACGTCGTCGAGCACGAAGCGCATGTGATTCGATCCGAACGTGCGCTCCGGCGCGCGCGCGCCATAACCCGTCAGCGGACGAAGGCGCAGCGTGATGCGCGGCGAACCCGCGACCGGACGGATCGTGCGCACCAGGCTCATCGGATGGAAGATGCGGCCGTGCTGCTTGTAACGCGGCGCGTAGTCGGTGATCTCGATCGCGCTGCCGTCCGCGGCTTCGAGGCGCGTGATCAGAACGGCCGTGTTCTCGAGGTAGTGCTGCGTGCTCTTGGCGAAACCATCGAGAGCGACATCGAAGAAGCCGACGTCGCCGAGCTTGGGCGACAGGAGCGAGCAGAACACCGGATCGCCGTTGAACGAGGGCAGGCAGCACCAGACGATCTTCGCGCGCGCATCGAGCAGCGCCGAGACGCTGCCGTTGCCAATGATGCCGAGGTCGAGCGTGGCCGATGCGTTGTCCATTACGCGTTTCTCCGTGCGGAGTTTCCCGAGGCGAGCATCGCGATCCACGCGCGCGCGGCGGCGGGATGATCGAGCGCGTAGTTCGCGTGCGTGGGCCTGCGCGCGCCGACGATGATGCTGACGCCGCCGAGCGCGTTGGCGCGGATGAAGGCGTCTTCGTCGGTGAGATCATCGCCGATCATCCACGGCGTGCGTCCGGCGAACGGCGGCTCGTGCATCATCGCCGCGAGCGCGGCGCCTTTGGTCGGGCCGCGGGGCTTGAGCTCGATGACGAGATTCCCGTGCAGGAGCTCGAAATCGCTTCCGGCGAGCGCGCTCATGTCGAGCGCGGCGCGACGCACTTCGTCTTTGGCCCACTGTGCTTGGCGATAGTGCAACGCGATCGCGATGCCTTTGTCTTCGACCAGCACGCCGGGATTCGCGGCGGCGGCAGCGATCGCGCGAGCGCGCGCGCTATCGAGTTTCGATGCATCGATCGGCATCGCGATTTCGTGGCCGTCGGATGTGCGAAATTCCGCTCCGTGCAAACCGGCGGCGGCAGCGGGAGGCAATTGCAGCAGGCTGTCGATCTCGCGCAGCGGACGGCCGCTGAGCGGTGCGAGCGCGCCGCCGAGACGAATCTGCAATCGACGCAGCATCGAGGGCACCGACGGTTCCACACGCACTTCGTCCGGACGCGGCGCGAAATCGACCATCGTTCCGTCGACGTCGACGAAGAGCGCCATCGCATCGAGCGCGGCTTCGGGCGGAGCGGGCAGCGCCGCTGTGTTCTGGATCGGGGCGGAATCGACGAGGCTCATCCTGTGCGTGCGTCTTGCGACGATGACCGCGAGGTGTCGCATGTCACCGCAGGGCGGTCCTGACCGATTGTTGAGGCAGGCGCATGTACGGCGCCTGACAGCAGGTCATGCCTCCGGCAGCAGCCCGTGCTCGAGGAGCCATGCGCGCGCGTCGTCGGCGTCGAGCTCGAACCACGCGCGCGCGGAGCCCAGACGGAACGTGTAGCCCCACGCATCCATGTCGGCGCACAAGCGTTCGCTTCCGACGCCAGGCAACGCGTCGGCGAGGACGATCTGCAAATAGCACGTCGCATCTTCCTCGGCTTGCGAATCCGACGCGTCGGTGTGGATGTGCGGGCGACGCTCGGGCGACGCGATGATCAGATGACAGGCTTCGTGCAGCAGCGAATGCACGGGCGTGTCGGCGCGCGCATGGACCGTGTGTCCGATGACGCCGGCTTCGGGTTCGCCCCAGTAGCTGCCTGGAATCGCAGCGTCGTCGGCGACGATGTCGAGGAGAAGATCGTAGTGATGGAGCAGGCGACGCGCCGAGTCGACGTCGATCGCGCCGAGGTGGAGCACGTCGGCGGTTTGCTCAGCGTCGCCCGGAGCTGCGTGCTGCTTCTCGCCGGAAGCGACGCCGGCTTCGTCGCGATCAAGCTTCACTGGCCGCAGCGGGCGCTTCCGGGCTTGCGCCATTGCGCTCCGGCAGCGCGACCGAAAGCTCGAGCACTTCGCTGTCGCCGTCGCGCTCGACGTGGATGTCGATCGCGTCGGGATCGACGTTGACGTATTTCTTGATGACTTCGAGGATTTCGCGGCGCAGGAGCGGCAGGTAATCCGGCCGTCCCGTCTGCGCGCGCTCCTGCGCGACGATGATGCGCAGGCGTTCCTTGGCGACTGACGCGGTGTTCTTCGGACGCGAACGGAAAAAATCCAGAATACCCATCGATCAGCCTCCGAAGATGCGGGCGAACAGGCCCTTCTTTTGCGCGTCGAGAAAACGCATCGGCCGCGTTTCGCCGGCGAGGCGTGCGACGGCGTCCTCGTAGGCCTGGCCCGCGATGGACGTGTCGTCGAGGATCACCGGCACACCGGAGTTCGACGCGGTCAGCACGCCGGTTGATTCGGGAATCACGCCGAGCACTTCGATGCCGAGGATTTCCTTGACGTCGTCGAGACCCATCATGTCGCCGCCGGCGACGCGATCGGGGTTGTAGCGCGTCAAGAGGAGATGCTGCTCGACCGGGCCGTTGCCGAGCTCGGCGCGGCGCGTCTTGCTCGAAAGAAGTCCGAGGATGCGGTCCGAATCGCGCACGCTGGAGACTTCCGGATTGACCACGACGACGGCGCGGTCGGCGAAGTACATCGCGAGGCTCGCGCCTTTCTCGATGCCGGCCGGCGAATCGCAGACGACGTAATCGAAACCTTCTTCCTTGAGCTCGTTGAGCACGCGCTCGACGCCTTCCTTGCTGAGCGCGTCCTTGTCGCGCGTCTGCGAGGCGGCGAGCACGAAGAGATTCTCGAAGCGCTTGTCCTTGATCAGCGCCTGCTTCAACGTGCACTCCTCGTGGATCACGTTGACGAAATCGTAGACCACGCGACGCTCGCAGCCCATGATGAGATCGAGGTTGCGCAGGCCGACGTCGAAGTCGATCACTGCGACTTTCTTGCCGCGCTTGGCGAGCCCGACCGCCAGCGATGCGCTGGTCGTGGTCTTGCCGACGCCGCCTTTGCCGGATGTGACGACGATGATTTCTGTCAAAGCGGTTCCTCCCGTGGATTCTGGACGCGCATCGCTCATCGCGAACCCAGTTTTGCCAACATCAAACGGTCGCCGTCGAGCCAGGCCTGCACGGGTTGCCCCTTGAGGTCCTGCGGCATGTCTTCGAAAACGCGGTACTGGCCGGCGATCGACACGAGCTCCGCGTGGAATTCCTGGCAGTAGATGCGCGCGGCGGTGTCGCCTTGCGCACCGGCGAGCGCGCGTCCGCGCAATGCGCCGTAGACGTGGATCGAGCCGTCCGCAATGACTTCGGCGCCGTTGGCGACGAGCTTGGTCAGGATGAGGTCGCGTCCGCGCGCATAGATTTGCTGGCCCGAGCGCACGGGCTTGTCGTGCAAAAGACCAATCGTCGTATCGGCGCGCGGTGCCGGCGCGGCGGGTTGCGGCGCGGGCTCGGCGGTTTCGCGTTCGCGTTCGCGTCGCGGCGACGGCGGCGCAGGCGGCTCGATATCGGCTTTGCCGCCGCGCTCGTAGGCGGCGCGGAATTTCGCGAACAGCGGCACATCGAGCGCGCGCGCGAGCTGCTCGTTTTCCGTCGTGCCGTAGGAGAGCCCGACCGGCAGCATGCCCGCCTCGCGGATGCGCGCGAGAAGATCGCGCACGGTGTCGAGGTCGGGAAGCTGCGGCAGATGGCTGAGGTCGAGCACGATCGGCGCGCGCAGAAATAGGTTCGGCGCGTGCCGCACCTTGTCGGCGAGCTCGCGCTGGAGTTCTTCGGGGTCGAGGCGCTTGAGCCGGAGGTTAGCGATGCCGACCTGACCGACCTTGATATCGGCTACGGGTTCGAGAATGACTCCGGGAGATACTGTCATCGCGTGCGTAGTCTAAGCCCCGCCGGCAGCTCTTAGTGCATGGATGTTGTGTGCGCGCGGACGCTCCGCGAGCCAGGCGACGTCGGGCAGACCGCCGCCGCGAAGATAAGTGTCGCGCACGAACGGGAAGCTGCACAGCTCCTTGGCGAGAAGCGCGACGCGCCGGCCGACGCCGGACATCGTCTGCTGGCCGACTTCCTGGAATCCGTAGGTGCCGTGGAACAGCACGGAGATGTCGTCGCGCGGCTCGAGGAACACCTCGCACGTCAAGACCGGCACGCGTACTTCGGCGTAGCTGGTCACGTCCGCATAGAACACGCGGCCAAGGCCAAGGCGCCGGAACGGACGCGCGATGACGATGCGGTCGATGTAGACGAATTCCGGATAGCGCTCGCTGAACCAGCGGTAGTTCGAGCTTTCGTAGGTCGAACCTTCGCGCAGCGCCAGCAGGAATCCGGCGAGCTGCCCGTCGGCTTCGGCGACGCGCAGGTAGCTCGCGTGGTCGGCCAAGCGCGAGATGCCGGCGCCATCGAGCGGAAGGATGGTCTGTCCGGCCGCATTGTTGAGTGCGAGTACTGCATCCAGCTCGTGCGGACGCACGTCGCGGACGGTTAAGCTCATGTCCTGCTCCAAAGACGCATAAGACCCCCGCGCAATACCGGCTCCCTGCCAGAGCTCATCGTCGCGCGCATCGGCCGATGCGCGCTCCGCGGACGGCCGATCGCGGGTTTTTCCGGCTTGCACGACGCGAGGCGCGCCGCGTGGCCGGGGAGATACGCCCTTCGCACGGATGTCGAAGGAGCGAGCCTGCCGGAGCGATTATCGCATGGCACGCCGCTTCGGTCATGGCGTCGCACGGGCCGCAAAGTTAAGGGCTTGTGAGCGGCTGCGCGGGAACAAGCGGGCGAAATGACTTCGGACAGGTTGCGGCGTACCGGCGCCCGCCTATGATGGCGCCATGGCGTGGCCGCAGTTCAATCACATCCAGCTCCTTCGCTACGCGGGCTTGTTCACCTACGCCTGCGTGGGCATTCCTTTGCTGCGCTACGAGGCGCTGGTCGAGGAAATGCTGGTCAAGCAGCGGCCGGGTTATTACGTCGATCTTTGGCTCGCGTGTTATTTCCTGTTCGGGCTCGTGTTCTGGTTCCTGACGCACAATCTCGGCGTGCGCCGGCCGACCTGGCCCGAGCGCTTCATGCAGATCGTGCTGTTGTTGGTATTGAACGCGACCGCGATCGCGATCGGCTGGATCAGCCAGAGCGGCTTGTGCGCGCTCTTGCTCGTCGTCGTCGCGCTGGTGCTGCCGTGGCTGTTGCCGCTTCGAGCCAGCGCGATCTGGATGGTGCTGCAGAATTTCTCGCTGATCCCGGTATTCATGAGCGTGCAGGCGGTGACGTACTCGATCAGCGAGGGCGTGCTGCAGACCAACCTCGAGCGCATCAACAGCTTCACCGATGCGTTTTTGCAGTCGAGTCTCTACATCGGCATTTGCGCGGCGGTGTTCGTCACGTCGGTCGTCGCCAAGCAGCAGGCCGAAGCGCGCGAGGATCAACGCAGGCTCAATTCCGAGCTCCGCGCGACGCGGACTCTTCTCGCCGAATCGAGCCGCCTCGCCGAGCGCATGCGAATCTCGCGCGAGCTGCACGATCTGATCGGGCATCACCTGACGGCGCTCAGCCTCAATCTCGAAGTGGCGAGCCATCTCGTCACCGGCCAGGCCCAGGATCACGTGCGCCAGGCGCAGTCGGTGGCCAAGCTTCTGCTCGGCGACGTGCGCGAGGTGGTCAGCCAGCTGCGCGACGAGGACAGCATCGATCTAACGCAAGCCTTGCACAGCCTCATCGAAGGCGTGCCGGGGCTCGCGATCCATTTGGAGTTGCCGCCGCGCTTTTCGGTCGACGATCCCAAGCGTGCGCAGGTGCTGCTGCGCTGCGCGCAGGAGATCATCACGAACACCGTGCGCCACGCGGGCGCGCGCAACCTGTGGCTCGGCTTCGAGCGCAACGGCGATCGCCAGATGGCGATCCATGCGCGCGACGACGGCCACGGGGCGACGCAGTTGAAACAGGGCAACGGGCTCGCCGGCATGCGCGAGCGCCTGGCCCAATACGGCGGAAGGCTCGACATCGTCACCGCCAAGGACAAAGGATTCGCGCTGGATGCATGGTTGCCGCTGGAGGGCGCCGCATGATCGAAGTCTGCCTGGTCGACGACCAGACCCTGGTGCGGCAGGGCATCCGCTCGCTGCTGGAACTATCCGATTCGATCCGCGTCATCGCCGAAGCCGGCGACGGCACGCAGGCGGTCGAAACGATTCCGCGCGTGAAGCCCGACGTGGTGCTTCTCGACATGCGCATGCCGGGCATGTCCGGGCTTGACGTCCTGAATGCGCTGGCCGCGACGAACCAGCTGCCGCCGACGATCATCCTGACGACGTTCGACGACGATCAGCTGGTGCTGGCGGGCCTCAAGGCCGGCGCTCGCGGTTACCTTCTCAAGGACGTCTCGCTCGATCAGCTGGTCGACGCGGTAAAGACCGTCGCTGCCGGCGGCTCGCTGGTCGCGCCGGTCGTGACCCAGCGGCTTTTGTCGGGCCTGGAGCGCATGCAGAACGAGTTCGTCAGCCTGGACCGCCCGGATCCGCTGACCGATCGCGAAACGGAGATCCTGCGCCTCATGGCCGGCGGTTACAGCAATAAAGAGATCGCCAATTCGCTCGGCGTCGCCGAGGGAACGGTGAAGAATCACGTATCGAATATTCTTTCCAAGCTGGGAGTCCGCGATCGGACGCGCGCCGTGCTCAAGGCCTTCGAGCTCGGGATCGTCTAGGAAAGCCCTCGTAGGCGCGCGAAAAGCCCCGGCGTAGCCACGGCGCGCCCACTCAAGTACCATCCGCGCCCTGACCGGCGCGCGCCGAGACTTGCGCGCGCCCGGCCGTATCGGCAGGGCCCGGCTGCCGTTGCGCCGATCTTGTTTCTGGAGAAGCCCCGCATGACCCGAATTCTCGAACTCCTGGTTTCGTTGTTGATCGTTTTCGCGCTGGTGATTCTGGTCGGCGTGCTGTTGCCCTCGACCGGCCACATCGAGCGCTCGGTCGAAGTGTCGAGCCCGCTGCGCCAGGTCTTCGATTCGGTGAATACGTTCCGGCGCTTCCCGGAATGGTCGGCGCTGCGCCGCATCGATCCGACCACGAAGATGAACTTCGAAGGCCCGGAAACCGGGCAGGGCGCCAAGGTCACCTGGACCAGCGCTGCGCCGAAGGTCGGCAACGGCAGCCTCGAGATCAAGTCCAGCGAGCAGGACAGCAAGGTCGTGATGGCGATCGACAACGGCTGGAGCGGCGAGAACAAGACCTACACGGTCACGCTCGTTCCTTCCGAGAACGGCAAGACCCTCAAGATCAACTGGGCCTACGATGCCACCTATGGGTGGAATCTGATGTGGCGCTATGCCGGCCTCTACATCCACGGCGATCCGGCGACCGACATCCAGGTCAACCTCAACGACATCGCGGCGATGATGGCGTCGTTCCCGAACGTCGATTACAAGGATCAGAAGATCGACATCGCCGAAGTGACCGCGAAACCTGTCCTTCTGGTCGCGACGAAGGCGCACCGCTCGCTCGACGAAGTCGCCGAGGCGACCGACACGGCGATGAAGGAAATCGAGGCCGCGATGAAGAAGACCGGCCTCACCGCCGCCGGTCCGCGCATGACGATCACCACGAACTGGGGCGAGGAAGACTACGCGTTCAGCATCGCCCAGCCCGTCGATTCGGCGACGTTTACGATGGACAAGCAGCAGTACACGATCGAGGCGCCGACACTGAAGCCAAGCTCGACCGGCGATGAAGACGAGACCAAGACGTTCAAGCCCGGCGAGAAAGACAACGACGGCTTCCTGGTCATCGACGACAAGGTGCGCGCGGCCCTCTGGTATCAGGGCAAGGCGCTCGTCACCGAATACACCGGCAGCCCGGCCGCGTTGCCGCTGCTGCGCCTGATGGAGAAGGCGTATGCGGAAACGCACGGTTATCCCTACGCCGAGATGGGCGAAGGACGCTTCTGGGACGAGCTGACTTCCGCGCCCGACGCGGCCGAAGATCAGCAGACCTTCAAGGTGTATCTGCCGATCCAGCAGTAAAAAGATCGCGCATCGAAAGATCGAACGGACGGCTCAGGCCGTCCGTTCTGTTTTGCGCGGGTGCGCACGGATGCGGAATACACGCGCGCCAGACCCGCCGCGCAGCGCGCAAACGCGCGCTAATCGCCAAAGGCGCCGGAATAGCCGACGCGCACGACCGTGAAGCGCATGCGCCCGCCTGGCAGCTCCGCCTCGAACTCGTCGTCCTCGCGCTTGCGCAACGCCGCGCGCGCGAGCGGGGAGTCGATGCTGATCCATCCGCGCGCGGCGTCGGTTTCGTCGGGGCCGACGATGCGATAGTCGTGCACGTCCCCGTCCTCGGATTCGACGCGCAGCCATGCGCCGAAATAGATGGCGGTTTTGTCGGTGGGAGCGGCGTCGACGACGCGCAGGTTTTCCAGGCGCTTGGTCAGATAGCGGATGCGACGGTCGATCTCGCCGAGCTGCTTCTTGCGATACGTGTATTCGGCGTTCTCGGAGCGATCGCCTTCGGCGGCGGCATCGGCCAGCGCGCGCACGACTTCGGGCCGCTTGACGCGCCAGAGCGCGTCGAGCTCGTCCTTGAGACGGTCGTACCCTTCGCGAGTGATCATCGCGGTCGACGTTGCAGCGGGCGGACGCCAGCGGCCCATACGGTTTCCTCGGCGCTCGGCGCAAGAGAAGGCGACGCTAGAACGCGCAGGACTGCGCGTCAACGTCCAGCGAATGCGTAGAATCGCGCCATCGGATTCGCGGAAGGGAGCCGCGAGATGCTGATCATGCCTCTGCACCGCGCGCCGACCCGCGCGAATTTTCCGTGGGTCACGCTCGGCCTGATCCTCGTCAACGTGTTCGTCTTCGCAGCGTTGCAGTCCGGCGATACGGGCCGACAAATGCGCGCGCTCGCCTATTACGACCAGCAGCATCTCGCGCAATGGGAATTTCCGGCGTATCGCGACTGGCTTGCAAGTCGGCACGACGACGGATCCGATCTCGCGGCGGAATTTGGCGGTCCGCTCGAGGACGACGACGGCCGCTGGCTCGTCGCCTTGCAGTCGGACGCGCGATTCCTCGCCGATCTTCATGCGGACAAGGTGATCCCGTCCGATCGAAAGGACTATGCGCAGTGGAAAGAACGTCGCGCGGAATTCGACCGCCTGTGGAGTGCGGTCTTCACCGAGCGCTGGATGCTGCGTTTCTCCGAGATCGACGTCTCGCGCATGCTCGGCGCGATGTTCCTGCACGGCGGCGTGGGTCATCTCATCGGCAACATGCTGTTCCTCGCCGTGCTCGGGCTTCTCGTCGAAGGTGCGCTTGGACCTTTGCTGTTTCTCGCGCTCTATCTCGCCGGCGGTTTCGGCAGCGCGCTGATCAGCCTCGCCTGGCACTGGGGCGAGGGCGGCACCGCGCTTGGCGCTTCGGGCGCCATCGCTTCGTTGATGGGCGCGTACTGCGTGCTCTGGGGTTTGCGCAAGGTGCGGTTCTTCTGGTGGTTCTTCGTCGTGTTCGATTACGTCAAGGCGCCGGCGCTGGTGCTGCTCCCGTTCTGGCTGGGATGGGAGCTTCTCAATCTCGCCTGGAACAAAGGCGCACACGTCGGCTTCGATGCGCACGCCGGCGGCATCGCGGTCGGCGCGCTGCTCGCGCTCGGCATCCGCGCGCTCGGCTGGGAGCGGCGCGAGTTTCTCGACGAGGACGCCGTGGCCGAAGCCGCCGCCGATGCGCGCACGGCGATCGCGCGCGCGAACGAGCATATCGGGCGCTTGCAGATTCCGGCGGCGCGCGCATTGTTGGAACCGCTGGCGGAACAATCGCCGGACGATCTGGCGATTCGCGCAGCGCTCTATCGCTGCGCGCGTTACGAGCCGCAGATGCCGCGCATCGACGCCGCGGCGCGCGCGGTATTCGCGCTGTCGCCGCGTAGCTCCGCCGAAGTGCGCGAGCAGAAGGGCGTCTTCGACGAATACATGAAACTCCGCGGCGAGCGCGCGTCGATTTCGCCTTCGCTCGCGATCGCGCTCGCGGCGCGATGGCCGGCGATCGGCGCGGGCGGCGATGCGGTGGTGTTGCTGACGCGTCTCATCGAGCGAGCGCCGTCGGCGCCGGGACTTCAGCCGGCGACGCTCGCGCTCGCACGCGCGTTGCGCGCGCGCGGCGAGAACGGCGCGGCTGCGACCTTGCTCGAGCGCGTCATCCGCGCGTGGCCGGAATCCGCCGATGCCGACAAGGCGCGGCTTCTCCTCGCCGACAGCGCGTGAGCGTCAGCTGCGCGGTGGCGTCGGCGCGGCGATCTTGTCGAGGAATTGCCGGTACGCCGCGACATCCGCGGCCAGCGGATGATTCGGGAAGTTCGCGCTGACCTGATCGAGAAGCTTGCGCGCGATGTCGTCCTTGCCCATGCGCTCGGCCAGCACTTTCGCAGCGAGAAGACTGTTCTGCGGCACGTCCTTGTGTTTCGGATGCTTCTTGAGATACGCCGAGACCAGCTTCAGCGCGACCTGAGTCGCACCGGCGTCGACGGCTTTCTGCGCGATACGCGCGACGTCGTCCGGATTGGAAAGCTCGAACGCAGGATCGAGCTCGACGCACTCGCGCACGACGTCGACGGCGCGGCGGTCCTTGTCCTGCGCGAGCAGGATGCCGATCCATTCGCGCCCGTGGCGAAGCTGCTCGTCGCGACGTCCGAGCACGGCGAGAAGCTTTCGATACTGCGCATGCGCCGCTTCGGATCCGCCCCGTCCGCGCAGCTCCTGTCCGAGCAGATCGCAGGCCGCTTCGGGCTGTCCGTCCTGCACGAGCGCCGCGGTTTCCTCCAGGATTTCCTGATCGGGATCGTTGACGAGGCGGCGCATCGGCGTGTCGAGCGCGGCCGGCTCGTAGCCGACTTCCGCGTGATATTGATAGATGAGGTAACCCATCAGGTGGAACGTCGCGACGATGACGTAGTTGGTGATGACGTTGACGACGATGATCGCGGGGAATGCCGGCAGGATCGCGGCGACGAACGCCTGCGCGTAGCTCTGGCTGATGAAGAACACGAAGTAGAGCGCGACGAGCGCGAGGTATGGCCAGCCGATGCGCGCGAAGATCGCCATCCATGTCGCGGGATTGAGCGCATGACCGAGATTCTGGTCCATCGCGAGCGACATGATCGCGCCGGGCCATGAGAGACCGAGCACGACGAGCACGACGAGACCGACGACCGGCCCGAGCAGGAACGCGACGAACGCCATCACGATGAACGCGGCCTGCAGCCAGATCTGCTTCCAGCCGAGACTGTCCTCGACGCCGGCGCTGACTTCGGGCGGTTCGAGCCGCCCGTCGGCGGACGCGCGCAGACACTCGAACGCGTACTTGTACATCGCGACCCACACGAGCAGGTCGAGAATTCCACCGAACGGCAGGAAGCGCACCAGATGGCACAGCGCCAGTACGACGATCGTCAGCAGCGCCGATGAGTGCATCGGGTACGTCGAAATTTCGCGCAGGCGATTCCAGAACGGAACGATGTCGACGGCTTGCGCGGTAGTTGACGCGGCGTGGTTCGATTCCATCGATCAGCGCCTCGACATCGAGCCGAGCACGCCGCGCAGGATCGAGCGGCCGATCTGTCCGCCGGCGTTGCGCACGACCGATTTCGCCATCGTCTCGAGCATGCCCTGACGACGGCTCGTGCCGAAGATCATGTCTTTCGCGGTGTCCATCCAGCCTCCCCCTTGTTGTGCGTTGCCGCCTTGCGAAGGCGCGTTCGGCGCCGGCGGCGGAATCGATTGCTGCGCGCGCTGATTCAAAGTCTCGAACGCCGATTCCCGATCGATCGCGGTGTCGTATTTGCCGCCGACCGGCGAGCGCGTGCGCACGGCGCTGCGCTCCTCGGGCGTGATCGCGCCGATGCGGCAGCCGGGCGACACGATGAATGCGCGTTCGACCGGCATCGGCACGCCCCCTTCCTGCAGCGTCGATACCAGCGCTTCGCCGACGCCGAGCTGCGTGATCGCTTCCACGACTTTGATTTTCGGATTCGGCGCGAAAGTTTCCGCGGCGGCCTTCACGGCTTTCTGATCGCGCGGCGTGAAAGCACGCAGCGCATGCTGGATGCGATTGCCCATCTGGCCCAGGATGACGTCGGGCACGTCGTCAGGATTCTGCGAGCAGAAGTAGACGCCGACGCCTTTCGAGCGGATCAGCCGGACGACCTGCTCGACGCGCTGGCGCAGCGACGCCGGCGCATCGTCGAAGAGGAGATGCGCCTCATCGAAGAAGAACACGAGCTTGGGCTGATCCAGATCGCCGACCTCGGGCAATTTCTCGAACAGCTCGGAAAGCATCCACAAAAGAAACGTCGTGTAGAGCTTGGGCTTCAGGATCAACTGATCGGCAGCGAGGATGTTGACGATGCCGCGCCCAGAAAGATCCTGGCGCATGAAATCGGCAAGATCGAGCGCGGGCTCGCCGAAGAATTGATCGGCGCCGGCTTGATCGAGCGAGAGCAGCGCGCGCTGGATCGCCGCGATCGACGTCGGCGAAATGAGGCCGTAGTGCTGCGAGATGTCTTTCGCGTTCTCGCTCGCCCAGACCAGGAGCGAGCGCAGGTCCTTGAGATCGAGCAGCAGAAGGCCTTTGTCGTCGGCGGCCTTGAACGCGATCTCGAGCACGCCTTGCTGCGTGTCGTTGAGCTCCATCAGACGACCGAGCAGGGTCGGGCCCATCTCGGAAATCGTCGTGCGCACCGGATGGCCGGATTTGCCGTAGATGTCCCAAAACACGACCGGATTCGCGCTCGCTGTCCACTGGATGCCGAGCTTGTCGATGCGCGCCTTCAGCTTGTCGTTCATCGCGCCGACTTCTGAGAGTCCAGCGAGATCGCCCTTGACGTCGGCGAGGAAGACCGGCACGCCGAGCTTGGAAAAGCCTTCTGCGAGGACCATCAGCGAAACCGATTTGCCGGTGCCGGTCGCGCCCGCGATCATGCCGTGGCGGTTCGCGTACTTGCCGAGCAGGTAGATTTCCTTGTCGCTTTTGCCGATCAGGATCTGGCTCATCGCGCGCTCGACTCGTTTCGACGGACCGGTCGATTCTAGCCATGAACGCGCGGTGTTGCCGGACCTGTCACGGACAGGTAACTTGGCTTAAGCCTCATCCTCCTATGAAGTCGTCGGAAATTACGATGCCGCATTTCGAAAGACCTGCCATTCTCGCTGCGCTTTTCCTGCTCGCAGCCTGCGCCGCGACGCCGCAGCATCCTTTGAAAGCGCCGGCCGCGAAAGTCGATGACGCGGAGATCGGCGCGCTGTATTCGCGGCTCGATCAGGATTCGGCGCGCTACGAGAACGGACTTTCGCTCGCGCGCGAGGGCAAGAACGATCAGGCCGAGTCCGAGATCACGGGGTCGCTCGACGATCTGCGCGCCGCGGCCACGCGCTGCGTGGCGCTCACCGGTTGCGAGCAGCAGCGATTCGTCGCTGCGTTCGACCGCTTGCTGCGCCTCAGCACCGGCGGCGATTCCGACGAGGAAACGGAAGGCGAGACGGCAGGGCCGACGCCGGAAGCCGGCGACGAAGCGGGCGAGACTTCGCCGGTCGTCGCCGCGGTGCCGGAACTCGGCCGATCGCTGACGCTGCTCAAAGGCCGCGAGCTTGGCGAGATCATCGCGCTGAACGGTCCGGTCAAGGCTGCGCTCGAGGAATGGTTGACGCAGTACCGACCGAACCTGATCGCCGCGTACGTCAATTACGAATACATGCGGCATCTCATGTGGCCCGAATACGAGAAGGCCGGTCTTCCCGAAGCGCTTCTGTTCGGCATGCTGGCCAAGGAATCGGGCGGCAAGGTGCACGCGGTGTCGCGTTCGGGCGCGTCGGGGCCGCTGCAGTTCATGTATGCAACGGGCCTTCGTTTCGGGCTCGGCACCGTCGACGGATTCGATCAGCGCTTCGATCCCAAGCTCTCGGCGCGCGCGAACGCGGCGTACATCAACGAGCAGCTCGCGATCTTCAACAACAAGCTCGAGCTCGTCATCGGCGCATACAACGGCGGCGAAGGCGCGATGCAGCGCCTCGCCGGCCGCGGCGGCGTGCAGAATTTCTGGGACCCGCAGGTGTATTACGCGGTGTCGCAGGAAACGCGCGAATACGTGCCAATGGTGCTTGCGGCGGCGTGGCTCTTCATGCATCCGGAGCGCTACAACCTCGCGTTCCCGAAGATCGCGGGATCTCCCGGCAGCATCACGCTGGCGCGTCCGGCGTCGATCGCAGAGCTGACCGTGTGCCTCGGCCAGGACGGCAACGAGGAGAGCGGCTGGTTCCGCACCTTGCGCAATCTCAATCCGCAGCTCGATCCGCAGCAGCCGGAACCGGCGGGTGCCAAGCTCGTCGTGCCGCAGCCGCTCGAAGCGATCTACGCGCGCAATTGCACCGAAGGCCAATGGCCGACGCTCGCCGCGGAGCTGCACTCGGCGGTCGTGCCGACGCCGCCGCCCGGAAGCCTCGTGCGCGCGCACGAGGTGAAGCCGCGCGGCTACGTCGTGCGCAAAGGCGACACGCTCGCATCGATCGCGCGCAAGCTCGGCTGCACCAGCGTGCAGGGCTTGGCTTCGGCCAATGGAATTCGTCCGCCGCGCTACGCGTTGAAACCGGGACAGACCTTGCGCGTCACCGACTGCGCGAAGCATTGATCGGCGAAAACAAAAAAGGAGCGCTTTCGCGCTCCTTCATTCATTGCTTGATGTTCGTGCCGTGCGTCAGGCTGCTTGGGCTTCGTTTGCGGCTGCGAACCACTGGCTCAGTTCTGCTGCTGGAATCGAATCCTTGAGCGCACGCATCGCGCGCATGACCTGGCGATGCAACTCTTGCTGCTCGGCGAACGGCGAATCCTTGGTTTCGTGATAGGCGACCGTCAGCCAGAGCGCGACGCCGCGCAGGCGCACCTGCAGGCTGTCCGAGCGCATGCGCTCCAGGCCGATGTCGGTGCCGCTGCCCCACGGACGATATTTTTCTTCCGGAGGCGTGGCGTAGAGGTGCGGGAATTCGCTCTTCGATGCGTTCGAGAACTCGCGGAGCGCAATCGCGGCCAGCTGGCGGCGCGCATTCGGGGGCAGATCGCCGAGCACCTTCTCGATACCACGGAACTGCCTTCGCAGCTGCATCGCACGGCTGAGAGCGATCAATCGGGTGACAAGCTGCATATTTCCCCCTGGCTATAAGACCGCCGGTCTGTTCTCTATTCTCGGCCGGCACGCCGGAATGTATCGGGGTTTTCGTGAACGGTCTGTTCAATTAGTCACATTTTGTCGCTGCTGGTCACATTTTGACGCAATTCCAGGAGCATTTCACGAGATTTTTGCGGTTCCGAGGCGTCCGACCGGCTCGCCGACCTTCACGGACTGTTCCGCCGCCAGACCCGCGGAGAACGCGCCTAAGGCGGCCGGAACCAGCACGATGACCGTAGAACCCATCTCGAAACGGCCGAGCTCGGTTCCGCGACCCAGGCGAATACCTCGCCCGCGGTAATCCCGGCGGGCGATTTTCGAGGCGTAGGGCGGTATCGCGACTCCGTCCCAAACCGTCGCGACACCCGAAACCAGCATCGCGCCGACCAGCACGACCGCGAACGGTCCGTCTTTCCCTTCGAAATGGCAGACCAGGCGCTCGTTGCGAGCGAAGAGACGCGGAATCGCCGCGACCGCGAACGGCGCGACGCTGAAGATGCGACCGGGCACGTGCACGGTCTCGACGAGCTCGCCTTCGAGCGGCATGTGCACGCGGTGGTAGTCGCGCGGCGAGAGATAGACGGTCAAGAAGCTGCCGTCGCGATAGAGGTCGGCGCGCGCCTCGTCGGCGAGGAGCTCGGCCGCGCTGAAGCCGTGGCCCTTGGCTTGGAAAAGCCGGCCCGCTTCGATGCGGCCGGATTGGCTGATGCGTCCGTCCGACGGCGACAGGATCGCGTCGGACGCGGCATCAAACGAGCGCGCGCCGGCTTTGAGCTCGCGCGTGAAGAACGTATTGAAATTGGGATACGCCGCAAGATCGTCGGTCTTCGCTTCGCTCAAGTCGACGCGATAGCGCGCGACGATCTGCCGTATCAGGAAATTCTTCCACGGCGCGAACGTCCAGCGCGTCGCCCAGCGCACGATGCGCGAAAGCAGCCGATGCGGAAGCAGATACTGGACGAGAACCGGAAACGCGGTCATCCGGACCGCGCCAGCGTGACGAGATCGTTCGCGATCTTGGTCGCGTCAAACGGCGGACGGAAGATGCCGACTTCGCGGCCGGCGGGATCGATGATGATCGCCGACGCGCTGTGATCGACGGTGTAGTCGCCCTTGCCGGTCGGCTCGCGCGAATACACGAGCCCGAGCGCGCGCGTGAGCTGGGTCAGCTCGTCGTCGGTGCCTGTCGCGCCGACGAATTCCTTGCTGAAGTAGCCGACGTATTGCGCGAGCTCGGCGGGCTTGTCGCGTTCGGGATCGACCGAGATGAAATCGAAGCGCACGCGATCGACGACGCCGGCGTCATGCAGCTGCGACCACACGTGCTTGAACGTCGCCAGCGTCGTCGGGCAAACATCAGGGCAATTCGTGTAGCCGAAGAACGCGACGGTCCAGCGGCCTTTCCAGTCGGCCAGCGTCAACGGCGTTCCGTCGGCGCGCGTCAGGTGGAAATCCGGCACGGCGCGCGGCACGGGATACGTGACGGCAGCGGCGAGCGCAGGCGTCGACGAAGGCGCGAATGCGCGACTGCCGAGAAAGAGCCCGAGCGCCGCGGCGACCGCAGCGATCACGATGAGAACGGTCGCCGAGACGCGGCCGGCGTCATGTCTTGAAATCATGTGGGCATTATAGCCGCCGCCCTCACCGGGACGCGTTTGCACCTATACTTTGCGACCCTTCGCCACAGCCAAGCTCGTGACCTCGGAACTCGCCACGATCGTCGATTTCATCCGCTACGGCGCCAGCCGCTTCGGCGCGGCCGGGCTCACCTTCGGCCACAGTTACGACAACGCGATCGACGAAGCGACGCACCTGGTCCTGCATGCGCTGCACCTGCCGCACGATCTGTCGCCGAACTACGGCCAGGCGCGGCTGACCGCGGCGGAGAAGGAGCGCGTGCTGCAGCTGATCGATCGCCGCGTCGACGAGCAAAAGCCGGTCGCGTATTTGACCGGCACGGCGTGGTTCGCGGGTTTGCAGTTCAAATCCGACACGCGCGCGCTGGTGCCGCGCTCGCCGATCGCCGAATTGATCCAGGGCGGATTCTCGCCGTGGCTGGACGATCGCAATGTCGAGCGCGCGCTCGATCTTTGCACCGGTTCGGGCTGCATCGGCATTGCGATGGCCGTGCACAATCCGGATTGGCAGGTGGATCTCGCCGACATCAGCGAAGAAGCGTTGTCGCTCGCGCGCGAGAACATCGAATACCAGGACACATCCGATCGCGTGCGCGCGATCCATTCCGATCTTTTCGCGGGGCTCGACGGCGAGCGTTACGACCTCATCGTCAGCAATCCGCCGTATGTCACCGAACAGGAATACGCCGCGCTGCCGCCCGAATACAGCCACGAACCCGCGCTAGGTTTGCGCGCAGGCGACGACGGTCTCGACTTCGCGTTGCGCATCCTTGCCGAAGCGGCGGATCACTTGCGCGACGATGGCGTGCTGATCGTCGAAGTCGGCGAAAGCGAACGCGCGCTCGCAGCGTTGCTGCCCGAGGTGCCGTTCAACTGGATCGAGTTCAATGTCGGGCAGATGGGCGTGTTCGTGCTCGATCGGGACGATCTCGTGGCGCACGCGGAAGCGATCGGAGAGGTGGCGAAAGCGCGGAAGTAACGCGGCGACGCGACGCGCAGGCCGTCATCCAGGCTT
>Ga0068859_100001648_pt1 | contig 22792 bp, 14 predicted proteins | sample KBSSwiS22_FD_66585 | JGI IMG/M metagenome (GOLD analysis project Ga0068859, IMG submission 66585) | Switchgrass rhizosphere microbial communities from Kellogg Biological Station, Michigan, USA - KBS Switchgrass S2-2 | ecosystem: Host-associated > Plants > Roots > Rhizosphere > Soil ...
GGATCTGCCGTGAGCTCCATGCTCGTCTGGATGTATGCGTCGGCGAAATTATTGGCTCCCTGCGCGGCGAACTCAGCGTTGGATGCGAGGAAGCGGATGGTGATCATGTTGCTTTGACGGGAGGGCTTCACTTCGAGATGGCCCAGGAGGTTGTCCGCCAGCCAGTCCCGGATCGAGCCGGCGCCGCCGGTCTCTTCCTGGAACTGGGCCTGCAGTTGCGGCGACGAGGCCAGATGCAGCGCATCGACGACCTTCGTGGCAACGTTGTGACTCGTAATCACATCGATCTGGGTGGCGAGGTTCGCGGACTCGAGCGTCTGCGGCATCACCTGCCCGGTGATCGGGTCACTCGCCTTCGAGTTGACGATCACCTGGACTTCGGCCAGATACGACTTGGGCAGAATGGAGGTGATCGCAATCGCGGCCGCCACGATCGAGCCGAACACCGCCCAGAACAGCCTGCGGCGAGCTCGCAACAAGTGCAAAAACTGACTTAAATCCACTGTGATGTTTCCTCAGGTCGGGCGGGTGGCTGTCAGAACAGCCCCTGCTTGATCATCAACACATCGTCGGGCTCGAGCACGTCGGAAGCGGACACCGAGAGCTTGCGCTCCTTGCCGCTGGAGTCGCGCCGCTTGACGATCGCCCGGCGCTCGGACCCCTTCGGGGTGAGACCGCCACCGGCTGAAATGGCTTGCGACACGGTCATCCTGCGCTCCAGGCGATAGACGCCCGGCCTTTGAACCTCGCCGTAGACGTAGAACTGCGGGGCCTTGGGTATGTAGATCGTGTCGCCTGCGGCCACCTCGGGATTCTGACGGGGGTCGCCGGCAAACATCGCTATCAGGTCGATCGTTTGCCGTTCACCATTGCGCCGAATGAGGGTCGCCTCATCGGCCGCAACCATGTTGACGACGCCGCCCGCCTCGGCAAGCAACTCGAGCGCACGCTGGGAGGCCGTCAATACATACTGACCCGGCCGCGTTACCTGGCCCATGACAGAGATTTTTTGACTCTGGTAATCGATTACGAGCACGGAGACCTGCGGCTCGCGCACGAATCCGCCGCTGCTGAGCCCTTGCACCAGTGCTGACTCGATGTCATGCGCCGATTTCCCCGCCACCGCGAGTTGGCCCAGCAACGGAAAAGTCAGGTTACCGGACTGACTCACCCGCAGGTCCGCGGCGAGCTCAGGATGGTCGAATACATTCACGCGCACCAGATCGCCGGGGCCGACGCGATAGTCACTCGCTCCAGGCGGAGGTGGCGTAGTGGTTGGCGCGGCCGCTGCCTGGGTCGGGGCAACCCTGAGTGTCAGAAATACACTGATTGTCAAAAGTACACAGAGCGCGGTTGGTTTGAGCCATTCGATCCTACGCATGATTTCGTCAGTTCAGTCCTGTGCTGTTGGCCGACGCACGCGCGTTTGCAACTGCAGACGCCGGCGAATCCGGCCTCGTACCGGGCAGTGGCCGGGCGGCTGAACGCGATACTCCCTGCTGCTCTGCGGCATACTTGGGGGCGTAGGCAATTTTTGCAGTCTCCTTGAGTTTCTTCAGGTAGGTATCCGCGGCCTGGGCATTACGAATCGTGGTGAGATATTGAGTAATCATCCCCTTGGCGTGCTCGAACGACAGTGGCCGCTCCTCGATGGCGACGACTGACATCAGAAGGGTCTTGCCGTCGGACTGTCCCCCGATGAGCAGATCGCCCACTCGGGCCTTCGCAAATTCATCCACCCTGTCCAACGGCAGCTCCTCTGCGGAGGAGCTCACAGGCTGCGTCTCGAACTTGATCTCATGCCTCTGCAGGGCCGCGCGCACCTCATCTTCGGAGCGCGTCTTTTCAAGGTCGGCCGCGAGCAGGTTGCTCATATCCGAGTCCTGGACCGCAAACACGGTCAGCCGGTAAAGCCGCCGCTGCGCGAACAGCCCCGGATGGGCGCGGTAGTACTCTTCCATCTCGTCCAGGGAGACGGTTGTTTTCGGATAGACCTTCCGCTCCGCGTAGGCCTGCGCGAGCAGGTGCCGGCGGGCTTGCTCCATTGCCTGCACGACCCCCGGGTCGCGATCCAGTTGATCCTTCGTGGCTTGTTGAACCAGCAGTTCCTCGTTGACGAGGGACGCCAGTGCCTTGCGCGTGGCCTGCGGATTGTCCTCGGCACCGGAGGCCTGCAGAGCCTGGCTCAACTGCAGGACGGTCAGCTCGTGATCATTCACCGTCGCCACGACCTGCGAATGCTGATCCGAGGCGCGGCCGCCGCATCCGGCAAGCAACGCAACGGCGGCGGCCGCCAACACCTGGGGTACGAGCCTGGTGCGGATATGCTCTGATCTCATCAGTACGCCTTTCGATCAAGAAGAACGAGGGCTGCGGTTTTAACCATAATCATGAAGTCGAGCCGCAGAGACCAATGCCGTAAGTACTCCAGATCAAACTCAATGCGCTTCTGCATGCTTTCGATGTCGTCCCCGCCGCGATAGCCGTTCACCTGTGCCCAGCCGGTGATTCCCGGTCTGACCTTATGGCGCACCATGTAGCTTGGAATGATGCGCCGGTATTGCTCGTTGACCGCGATGGCATGCGGCCGGGGACCGACGATGCTCATGCTTCCTTCCAGAACGTTGAAGAACTGTGGCAGCTCGTCCAATGAGGTACGCCGCAGAAACGCGCCAAATGGAGTGACGCGAGCGTCATTGCGCGTAACCTGGACGTATTGCGTATGGCCATCCTCCATGACGCTCATAGTCCGGAATTTGTAGACAATGATCTCCTTTCCGTCCAGGCCATAGCGCTTCTGCCTGAAGATGATCGGACCATTGGAGGTGAGTTTGATTCCAATGGCGACCGCGGCGAGCACCGGGCTCAGCAGGGCGATGAAAAAGGCGGCCAGCAGCACATCGCTCAGGCGTTTGCCCAGGCCAAACAGCCCATAGAGCGGCGACTCTCTGACCGCGACCAGGGGTATTCCCTTGAGGAGGTCGAAACGTGCCTGGATCAGGTTGAATACGAACACGTCCGGGACGAAGTAAATGGAGACCGTTGAGTCCCGAAGTGCATCCAGCAGCTGCACCACCCTGCGATCACGGGTCATCGGCAAGGTGATGTAAACAACGTTGACCTCGTCAGTCAGGATGAACTCGGGCACCTGGCTGCACTTTCCCAGGACCCGGTAGCCATCGTGCGGCGGCAGCCTGGATTCATCCCGGTCCTCGAAGAAGCCGATGACTTCCGTGCGCAGCAGGGGATCTTCACGCAGTTTCGCTGCCAGGCGCAGCCCGACATCCGTCATCCCGATAATGAGCGCCCGCCTGGAGGCCAGCCGTCCCGCGCCTGCCCGCCCGATCAGGAATCGCCGGGCCCCCAATTGACCCGACCAGAGCACGACCGGGGTTACGAACGCCCAGCTCAGCAATACCGGCCCATTCAACTGCTCCGACAGGCCGGCCAATCTCAGCAGCAGCCAGATGAAGGCGATAATGAACAGCCAGCGGAACAGCAGATCGAAGAACATCCGCAGGCCGTGGGAGCCGGTACCGTTGCCGCCATGTACGTGCGCCACATCGAGGAGGTCGGCCGCGCCAAAGAAGGCGAGCACCGCCATCAGGAAGTAGATTCCCGACAGCGACTCCCGCCAACCCAGCAGGCACACGAGCAGGGTCAATACCGTCGCCACCGGAAAGAGCAGTGACTTGACGATGAAGACAATGGACGCGTCCGCGGTACTGACTCCATGGGTCTGATTACGTGGAGGCCAATGATCCAGCATTCGGCGAGATCCCCAACTAAGAGAGCAACCAGTTCGGCACGGACAACGCGCGATATGGCAGCGGGTATGAGTTCGTCACTAAAAACGTTGACCGGCAGCCACGGCGCCGGCCACACAGGCTTTGCCCTGCGGCCAGCGACGCGGCACGTAAGCCGGCCGCCGGTCAGACAGCGAGCGGATCAGGCAGCGAACGGGGGATGCTTGAGCGATTGCTGCTTACGCCGCAGCTGATAGCCCACGAGGCCCACGCCAATCAGCATCATCATCCAGACGTCCGCCTCCGGTACCGCCGTCACCGCCATCTTTGCGCCCCAGAATCCGGCCTGGCGCCCCGTAGCGCCGGTGACTTCCCACCTGTATTTGCCGGCCGAAAGGTCTGCGAAAGATGCACTTGCCGCCGGAATGGTCGTCCATACGCCACCGGTCTTCTCCTGCAATTGGACGGCAAAACCGCTCTTCAGAGTGTCGTAGAAACTGTTGAACGTGAAATCAACGGCCGATGGCTCAGTGAGCTTGAACTTTACGAAGTCCGTGAAGGAGGACTTCTTTCCCAGAGTATCACCGAAGTAACGCGTCTCCCCGTCGACATTCCCCAGGTTGAAGGTCCTTGCGTGGGCCACTGAGAGGGCGCCCATCGCGATCGCGGCGGTAAAAAACAGCTTCAGCGTCTTCATGAACTCTATCTCCAAATGCGCAATGACCAGTGCGCCTATAACCGAATGTAACCAGCACCAACGGCCGGCCACACGGGCTGCTGCGATGCAGGTTTCGTACCAGATTGAGGTGGACCCGCGGGGCCACCTTCTGCCATCGAAACGCAAGGCAAGCTTGCGTCTCGGCGCACCATCACGGCGCGGTATGCGGCGGTTTGAGCCGCGGTGGTGCCGACAAACACTCCAGCACCAACTTCGCGGAAAACAACAGTACTGTACGCAGGCGTCTCCAATCGCAGACAGTGCCGGTACAGCCGCCGCTGAGTATACCCGAACACGCCGCGAGAATTCGTCCGACCTCACGGAATTGCTGCGGTAGGATGCTCACGTTGGATTACGAGGTTATGAATGCAGGCGATGAATAGCACTCCGGCGAGAATCGAGGACGCGGGCCTCACCCAGCTGACGCGGCGGATCGCTCTCGTGCACGACTGGCTGACGGCCTACGTTGGCGGCGAGCGTGTCCTTGAGCAGATGCTGCGGCTCTTCCCGGGCGCTGAGCTGTTCACCACGATCGATGTACTCAACGACGAGGAGCGCCGGTTCCTGCAGGGGAAGGTTCCGCGCACGACGTTCGCGCAGAACTGGCCGCTCCTGCGGCGTCACTACCGCAAACTGTTGCCCTTGATGATGTTTGCGGTCGAGCAGCTCGATGTAAGCGAGAGTGAGCTCGTGCTCTCGAGCAGCGCCTCGGTCGGCAAGGGCATTCTGACTGGACCGGAGCAGCTGCATATTGCCTACGTGCATTCGCCGATGCGCTACGCCTGGGACATGCAGCATCAATACCTGCGCGACGCCCAGCTGGAGCGCGGGCTGAAATCGCTGCTCGCCCGCTGGCTGCTGCACCGGGCGAGAATCTGGGATCTGCGCACGGCCAACGGGGTTGACTACTTCATAGCCAATTCACGCTTCATTGCCCGGCGCATCTGGAAGGTATACAGGCGGGAGGCCACGGTCATCTATCCACCGGTGGATGTCGATGCCTTCCAGATGAGTGATCGCAAAGATGACTTCTATCTGACCGTCTCGCGGATGGTGCCCTACAAGAAGATCCCCATGATCGTGGAGGCCTTCAAACATCTGCCCCAACGCCGTCTCGTGGTCATCGGCGATGGAACGGAAATGGACCGCGTGCGCAAAGTGGCCGGCCCCAATGTTGAGCTGCTCGGTTATCAATCTACTGCAGTGGTGCGGGATTACATGCAACGCGCCCGGGCTTTCGTGTTTGCCGCGGAAGAGGACTTCGGCATTGCGCCGGTGGAAGCACAAGCCTGCGGCACCCCCGTGATAGCCTTCGGCCGCGGTGGAGCGCTCGAAACTGTGCGCGGCCTCGAGCACCCACGCCCCACCGGTATTTTCTTCGCGGAGCAGACTCCCGCAGCCATTGCAGCGGCCGTCAGCGAGTTCGAGCAGAACGAGTCGAAGTTCGACCCGCGTGCGTGCAGAGACAACTCACAGCGCTTCTCGCCAACGGTGTTTCGCGAGCGTTACAGCCACTTCGTACGCAATTGCTGGGCGGCGTTCAAATCCGGCAACCTGGCCGCCGAGGCGGCCGATTCGCCGCTGCCAATCGCTATGGCACCTTCGGCGCGCTCGCAACAGTAGTCCGAGGCAATGCCAGACTCCCCCCAGCAGCGTCACGCAGCGGCGGCTCAACCGGCCGCAGCCCCGCGGGGCAGGGCTGCATCGCCACTTTGGCATGCCCGATATCCGTGAGGAGATAGTCCGGCAGTAGCTGTTTGGATCCCGATCCGCGCTTGAGCGCGACGTCCACCCAGTAGACGGTCCCCGGGAACCTGCGCTCGCCAACCTCAGGTTGCATGCCCATGTTCCGGACGGCGGTGGCGCGCTTGTCGGCGCGCTCACGCGTGCTGAACATGCCTACCGAGATGCGCCTGTTGGTGGAGTAGTTCTTCATTACATGAGCATCGGTGAAGCCGCTCTTCTCCAGCCTGCTGACGACCTGGGCAACATCCTCGTCGGATTCCAGGCCGCCGACGAACACCCAGTACCCCTCGATGGTCTCGCCCTCTTCGGCTCGCTGCTGGAGGTGATAGCCGTGTTGGGTCAGCAGACCCGCCGCGCGGGCGGCACTGGCGATGTCGTTGAACGGACCGAGAGAGGTGCAGCTCTGCGCGGGCTCGGCCAACCGAAAAGCGGTTTTCTCGGCCGTGACGCTCGAATTGGCCGGCGCAGTCAGGTCTACAGGGGGCGGCGCCTCCAGGTTGGCAAGCGAGGCAGTCGCCAGGGGGCCAGCCGAGTGACCCGTCGCCGAGGTCGGTTTGGTTCCCGGATGCGAGTCGGTCACGAGCTTCAGCCGGGGAAGACGCGCCAGCGAGTCCTGCGCGCCGACATCACGCGGTCCGTCGATCCATCTGGCCCAGGCCAGAAAGAGCAGGTTCGCGGACAAGAGGACTAGGAAGACGGCGCGCACGGGCCGGATTCTAGTCCACCTGGCGTCGCCTGCGGGACCCCTGTCTGCGATTGGAGTCCTCACCTGCAGGGCTCGGCGACGGGCGAGCATTGTGCCGCGCCCACACTGCCAAACCATGCAACACCAGATCCGGCAGGCTGACCGCGGTATTGCGGATCAGTGGCTTGATGGCGCCGGAGCCACCGCCGGTGAGGAGCACCAGGGGTTTCGAGCCAAGTTTTCCGCGTGCCTCCTCGATTGCGCGATCAATGACGGCAGCAGCTGCATACAGTGCACCTTGCCCGATCGCGGTCCGCGTCGTTCTGGCGAACAGGCTCGTGATGCCGCTGGGACCGCCCGTGGCGCGCCGACGAATTCCATTGGTCTGCGTGAGCAAGCTGTCCACCATCAAGGCCGGCCCGGGAACGATGGCGCCCCCATGGTGTCGGCCGCTGCCGTCTACCAGGTCAATGGTCATCGCAGTACCGACATTGACCACACAAACGGGCTGGCCGGAGGCCAGATGATGGGCGCCGACGGCTCCGACGAAGCGGTCCACGCCCAATCTCCAGGGATCCAGGTACTCGGTCGTGATGCCCGCGGCGCTTCGTTCGGAGGTCACGAATTCAGGCGCTGGAGCGCCCGCCCGGCGGGCGGCGGCGACCAACAATTGATTGATCCGGGCTCCGGCCACGCTCGAGACAACGATACGGCCCTCGCCGCGCGCCCAGCCGCGTCCGATCACGCGCCGCGCATACCGTCCCGCATCCCAGCCTGCATTTGGGGCAGCGTGCTGCTTCCCCATCCTTCCATCCATCAGCCGCGCCCATTTGACGCGCGTATTGCCGATATCTACGAGCAACACCATCAAGTCTCAGCCCTCACGGACACATCACCGGAAATGAATCGCAGCAGTCCCTGGGGCGTTTCCACCAACAGGGCGCCGTCAAGATCGATGCCGCGTGCCACACCTTTTGTGAAACCTGCGGCTGCGGTCACTGTGATAGGCCGTCCACGCAGGGCATCCGCCTCCGTCCATTCCTGAGCAAAGGGTTTCAGCCCGTCCCGCTCGAATTCGAGCAGGCCGCGCACGAAAGAGCTGATCAAGCCCGCGGCAACGGCATTGCGCGAAGTCTCCTTCAAACCCGTCGCCGCCAGGTCGGTGGCAGCAAGGCCCATGGTGCCAATCTTCTGCAACAAGGGGGCACCGAGCGTCACGTTGAGCCCAATGCCGATGACGACGCAGGCGGGGCCACCGGACTCCGCACGCAGTTCAACCAATATCCCACCCAGTTTGCACCCATCGACCAACAGATCGTTAGGCCACTTCAATCCCACCTGGTCGGCTCCCAGAAGCCGCAGCGCCCGCAACGCGCAGACGCCAACAACCAACCCGAGAGCACCGAGATCCCGCGGCACCTCTCGAAACATCCAACTCAGCGACAGACAGATGGAGCCCCCCGGAGGTGCGACCCAGGTCCGGCCACGGCGCCCGCGCCCCGCCGTTTGATATTCGGCGAGCAGGACTTCACTCGAGCCTACCGGCGGGTTGGCGCGTTCCAGCAGCAGTGTATTGGTCGATCCGACCGTCCAGAGAGTATCGAGCCGTTTGACGCGCTCGCGGGCTGCCTCTGCCAACAACGCGCGAATTTTTCCGCTGTCGAGCGGCTCGGCGGCGCCCGGTAACCGATAGCCCCGATTGCGAACCGCATGGACTGTCGCTCCCAACTCTCGCAAGGCACGGGCCGCCTTCCACACAGCGCTGCGGCTGACTGCGAACTCATCCGCCAACGCTTCGCCCGAATGGAACTGCCCGTCAGCCAGCTTCGCGAACAGGCGCGCTACGAGCGGTTCCTCCGCCTCGCTCATCGTCCATGCCGTCCAAACAACCACAGCCGCCGCGCGCGCGGCTCGGTACCTGCGCGCATCCGCGCGATGTTGCTTCGATGTGTGAAAACGAGCATTGCCGTCACGACAACACCGAAGCTCGTCAGTGGCAGACCGGGCTCGAGACCCACCAGTGATACGTATATGGGCAATGAGGCACCCGCAAGCATGGAGGCAAGCCCCACATACCCGAAGAGCACCACTGCCGCGAACCAGGTCAGCAACATCGGCAGGAGCAACGAGGCGTCGAGCCCGAGTATCACACCCACCAGGGTTGCGACTCCCTTGCCGCCGCGAAAGCCATGCCACAGCGGATATACATGACCGACTATTGCTGCCACGCCGCAGGCGGCGGGTATCCAGACACGCAACTGCTCCGGGGCCGCGGCCACGCCCGGCAGGAGCACCGGAGCCACGAGCCGGGTTGCGATCCACCCCTTGCCGATATCGATGAGGAGCACCCACAGAGCAAAGGACTTACCCTGGGTCCGCAGTGCATTGGTCCCACCCGCATTGCCGCTGCCGAGCGTGCGGATATCCACGCCACCGCGCAACCGGCCGACCAACAGGCTGCCGACGATCGAGCCGAGCAGGTAGCTTGCGAGAGCCTTGAGCAGCAGCTCGCTCACGTGGCGGGCGCTTTGGGCGGCAGGAAAACTTCGGCGAGCATGCAGCGCACGCTGCCGCCTCCAAGCGTTTCTATCGTGGGGATCGGCACCCCGAGCATGTAGTCGGTGCTTGCTGACAAGCGCGTGTAAACCTCTGGCCGCAGCGAACGGCGCGCAGCCTCCGACATCAGTAGCAGCCGGTAGTCTCCCAGCGCCTCGTCCCAACTCGCAAGCTCCAGCATGTTGCCCGCGAACTGCTCGATCTCGTCGTACTGGATTTCGATGACGTCACGGCCTGTGATCTCGAGCTTTTCAATTACGCGCGCCCGATCATCGGCCGACATTGCGCAGGTACCCAGCACAGCCATCCGGGCGCCAATACACATCATTACGTTCGTGTGATAGAACGGCACGCCCCCGCGGTCGAACGCTTCAAACAGCACCGCCTCGTAACCCAGCTCACGTGCCCACTCTTCGACCAGCGCGGGATGGGTCCGGGGCGAGATGCAGGCATAGGCCACCCGGTTGCAGCGATCCAGCACGAGGCTGCCCGTGCCCTCGAGAAAGCGTCCGGCGGCTTCATTCTTCGTCAGATCGAGCACGCGCGACACTCTGAATCCGAGCTGCTCCACGACCGTATCGATGATCGGCTGCCGGCGCTCGCGTCTGCGACTCTCAGCCTGCATGGGGTACAACACGACAGTACCGTCTTCGTGGAAGCTCACCCAATTGTTGGGAAAAATCGCATCCGGCTTCGGCGGCGCTGGAGTGTCGTCGACCACGCACACCGTGATCCCCTCGCTGCGCAGCGCAAGGACGAATTGCTCGAATTCCGCCAGGGCCTGTGCCTGAGCCGTCGTGGCCCCCGCAGCCGGGTGCTGCATCTTGTTGGTGACGGCGGTTTCCGGGTTGTAGTCAAAGGCAGCTGGCCTGACCATCAGCACGGTGCTGGCGCATTGCTGGGGGGCGGTATGGGGGCTGCGGGATTGCACGGCTGCATTCTCGCACGTCCGGGGGCGCCCATTGCAAAGTTGAGGCTTGCGGGCGGATCGGCTGGAGCGCTTCACGGCGCGCTGAAGGGCGCTCCTCAGGTGTTCGCGGCCTTCAGGTTCGTAGTGGTAGAGCCGAAGTCGGACGGCTCGCGCTCCTGCTCCTGCTCGTGCTCCGCGGTGAGATCCAGGGGCGCGCCGGTGAGATAGCGGCCGCACTGATCGACCGAGGTGGGCTTCGCGAACAGGAAGCCCTGGGCGAGCCCGCACCCGAGCTGGCGCAGTTTCTCCAGCTGCTGCCAACCCTCGATGCCCTCGGCAACCACCTCGATGTTGAGATGCTTTGCCATGGCGATGATTGCGCTGACGATCGCGAGATCACTCACGTCCGTCACGAGGTCGCGGACGAAACTGCGGTCGATCTTGATGTAGTCCACCCGCCAGCGTTTCAGATACGAGAGGCTCGAGTAGCCCGTTCCGAAGTCATCGATGGCAATCCGCACTCCGAGGTCGCGCAAGCGGGACACCGCATCCTCGTTGGATTCTCCGGTACGGCCCTCGCGTCTTTCGAACACGGCACTCTCGGTCAGCTCGAGCTGCAACATGGAGGGACGCACACCATACTGCTTCGTGAGCTTTTGGATAGTGGCCGGCAGGTCGGCGCGCTGCAACTGCACCGCGGAGATGTTCACTGCAAGCGGCACCGGGGTGCAGCCGCTCTGGCGCCAGCGGGCGAGATCCTCGCAGGCGCGCCTCAACACGAACTCCCCGACTGGCACGATCAGGCCGGTTTCCTCGGCCACGGCAATGAATCTGTCGGGCGGGATGAAACCATTACCCGGTACTTTCCACCGCAACAGGGACTCGAGTCCGACGACGCGATTCGTCTGTATGTCGATGATAGGTTGATAGTGCACGTCGAGCTGCTCGCGTTGCAGCGCATTGCGCAGGCTCGTCTCGATCGCCATACGCTCCTTGAGCTTGCGATCCATGCCAGGGCTGAACAACTGGAAGTTGTTCCGGCCGCGATCTTTCGCCTGGTACATCGCAGTGTCCGAATGCCGCAGCAACTCACCCATATCGGCACCGTCACGCGGATACAAGCTGACACCGATGCTCACTGTGGTGACCAACGGGTTGCCATCAATGGGCACCGGAGCCGAGAGTGCCTCGTTGATCCGTGCCGCGGTTTCGTTCACCTGGCCGGAGCTGCGAACACTCTTGAGTACCACGATGAACTCATCACCACCCATGCGCACCACGACGTCTTCTGTACGCACGGTGGCACGGATGCGCTGTGCGACTGCTTTGAGGAGCTTGTCGCCTGTCTCATGACCCCGCGAATCGTTGATGTGCTTGAAGCGATCCAGGTCCAGGAACAGCACGGCCAGGTTGGAGGAGGTCCGGCGTGCCTCCTCGATCGCGCCCGGAAGATGGGCAGCCAGGTAAAGCCGGTTCGGCAGCCCGGTCAGCTGGTCGTGATGCGCGAGATGATCCAGGTGTTGCTGCTTCTCGAGCAGTTGCGCCTCAACCTTGCGTCTGACCGTCACATCGTCCGTCGTGAAGGTCAGGACCTGGTGCGTGGTCAGATCGAGTCGATGCCCCCTGATTTCGACGTTGAGCAGACTTCCGTTCTTACAGCGCTGCCGGATCTGGAGGGGTGCGCGAGGGTTAGGATCCCGAAGCTTTCTCAGCAGGGCCTCGCGGTTTTCGGCGTCGTCTGTGAATACTTGCGCGAGGTCGAGCCTCAGGAGCTCGTCGAGCGAAAAACCCAAGGTCCGTTGCAGGGCGGGATTGGCATCCAGGATGCGGAGGGTTTCGGCATTGACTATGAGCATGCCGTTGGGAGACTGCTCAAAAGCAGCCCGGCAGGCATCGGTCGGGGCGTCCGCCGGGTCCTGGGACTTTCGTCGGATCCGTGGCCAGATCCATGACGATATACCTGCTATAGAGAGCGCTCCGGCGACTGCCGCGAGTGCTGTTGCCAATTGATTCACCAACCCCCCTGTGCGATGCAGAAGTCTGGCGGATCAAGACGTTGCGTGGAGGTGCGCTGTGCACAGTTTCTGCTACCTTTGGCGGCACGCAGCGCAGCGCAGCACGCAAATAATGAGGCAAGGGGCATGGGAATTGTAGCGGTCACACTCAAACGGATCGTGGCCCTTGCCGGGGCTGCAGTGGTCACGCTTGCAGCCGTTCAGACGGCGCAAGCGCGAACTCAAAAACCCCCGCTGCACGGGCGGCACTGGATGGCGGTCACCGGCAAGCCTCTCGCAGCCACAGCCGGGGCGATGATTTTCCAGAAGGGTGGCAACGCCGTAGACGCTGCGTGCGCAATGATCGCCGCAACCTCCACGATGTGGGACACGCTCTCCTGGGGCGGAGAGACGCAAGCGCTGATCTACAACCCCAACACCGGCAAGGTCATCGGGATCAACGCGCTGGGCGTTGCCCCGACCGGCGCCACGCCGGAGTTCTTCCACAAACAGGGAATGAAGTTTCCGCCTGAATTCGGGCCGCTCGCCGCGGTTACACCGGGAACCCCCGGTGGACTCATGACCATGTTGGCCGAGTACGGCACCCTGAGTCTGGCCGAAGTACTGGCACCGGCCATCGAGATGGCCGATGGCTATCCGATGGAGGCCGAGCTCTCCAACACGATCGAGCGTTACAAGGACAAGATCGCGCAATGGCCGTACTCGCGCCAGACGCTCCTCATCCACCCTGGCGAGACGCGCGAAGGTCCTCAGCCAGGTGAGATATTCCATCAGGCCGAGCTCGCCACCACGTTGCGAAAACTGGTGGAAGCCGAGCGCCAGGCCAGGAAACAGGGCAAGGACCGCAAAGCCGCCATCTATGCCGCCTATGACCGCTTCTACAAGGGCGACATTGCCCGTGAGCTCGTACGCGGTACGCGTGAGCAAGGCGGCCTCTTCACGATGGAGGATCTCGCGAACTGGAAGGTGCACATTGAGGAGCCAGTGCACACCAACTACAAAGGGGTGGAGGTCTACAAGCTCACCACCTGGGTACAAGGGCCCGTGATGTTGCAAGCACTCAACATCCTGGAGAACTTTGACCTGAAATCCATGGGGTATGACAGCGCACGTTATATCCACACGCTGTATCAGGCGATGAACCTGTCGTTTGCGGATCGCGATTTCTATTACGGCGATCCGGCGTTCCCACCCGCGTCGCCGATCAAGGGACTGCTGTCCAAAGATTATGCGCGCGAGCGCGCGAAGCTCATCAAGCCGGATCACAACGATCCGGACATTCGTCCCGGAGACCCCTATCCGTTCGAGAAGGGCACAAATCCGTTCGCGGCTATTTTGGAGCGGTGGCACAGCAAGATGCCTACGGCGGCGCCGGCTGCGGCAGCTCAATGGAGTCCTACCGCCCTCCAGGAATACGACCGTACGTTCCGCCTTGGAACCACGAGCGTGGAGGCGACCGATGAAAAGGGCTGGGCTGTATCGGTCACGCCGAGCGGCGGCTGGACGCCCGCTGTGATCGCGGGACACACGGGTGTTGGCCTGAGCCAGCGCATGCAGAGCTTCGTGCTCGACGCCAACGAAAATCCTTTCAACGTGCTGCAACCGGGCAAGCGCCCGCGCGCCACACTCACGCCAACATTGGCGCTGAAGGACGGGAAGCCCTACCTGGTGTTCTCGGTACAGGGTGGCGATACGCAGGATCAGAACCTGTTGCAGTTCTTCCTGAATGTCGTCGAGTTCGGGATGACGCCGCAGGAGGCAACCGAGGCCGCCAACATCACGAGCTACCAGATGCGGGATTCATTTGGCGCCCACGAGTCGATACCGGGACGCCTCACGGTTAACACGGCGACGCCTGACTGGGTGCGCGCTGAGCTCGTTCGCATGGGATACAAGCTCGACTTCCAGGAGCGCAGCTCGGGGCCGATCAATGCGATTGAGCTCGATCGCGCCCATGGGAGCATGTGGGGCGGATCGAGCAACCATGGGGAGGACTACGGGATAGCCTGGTAGCCCGCGGGCAATCCGTTGATTGTCAGGGCACTCCGGGGGGCATCTTGATACCGCCGTTCAGGATCTCGAGCGACAATCCCGGCAGATAGTCATTGGCGTGGGTCCGTTGGTTGTAGGCCCACTCCTCACTGAAGGGAGTGATGCTGATGGATTCGGGGATGTTGTCAGTGTTCGACGCGCCCGCGGCGAGGGTGCCGCTGCCCTCGACCGGCCTCACCGAGGCGAGAGCTCCTACGTAGCCAGGCGGTAGATTGATCACGACGGGTGGTGGGGGTGGTGGGCTGCCTGTGACCGTCAGGACACCGGGAACGTAGGTAAACCTGTAGTTGGGATCGACTGCGCCGGAAACAGCAATCGCGTATTGGCCTGCGGGTGAGGCGGCGTCGGCCGGCGTCGATGCGCTCGGTTTGGCGGTCAGATTCGCCTCGCTCTCACCTATGACAAAGCCGGAGTACGTTAACGTAAACGCCGGATTCGGCGCGCCCGCAGGCCTCGTTTGATCATTCGCCGTGATTGTCAGCGCCTTCGGAGCTATGGTCGCAACACCTTGCGCTACTTCGTTGGCGAGAACGTAGTTCGCGGCATCGCCTCCCGAAAGGCTGAACTTCTCCGCCACGTTTTTGTTGGCCCCGGCATTGCTGTCTGCAAACTGCGCGGACTGCGCCAGGCTGACTGAATCGCCGCCCACGAGCCCACTCAGGACGCCGCCGCTGATTGACGCAGCGCGGGTGCCATCGTAGGTCTTGTTTGCCACTGCCGCGCCGCTGACTGTGAGTGCTGCGGGTTTTATCGTGCTGCTGGTGTTGCTCGAATACGTCACAACGTAGTTGTTGCCGCCATTACCGTCGTTAACCGTTACACCGCTCACGGTGACTGTCTTATTGCCACTACCTGCATTCTTGTCCGTATAAGCGAACGTGCCGCCGCTCAGGCTATCGGCGCCGAATAACTTCGTGTCGCCAGCCACCATTGCGTTGGCGATCGCACTCGTTGTGCCATCGTAGGTCTTCGTCACGCTGCCGGTGCTGACCATCAGGGCAGCGGGATTGATCGTGCTGGTGGTATTGCCGACGTAAGCGATCGAGTAGTTGTTGCCACTGTTGCCGTCGCTGACGATCACTCCTGATGGGGTAACGATCTTGTCCCCATTTCCGACATTCTTGTCGGCGAACGCGAAGGTTCCGCCGGAGAGGCTGTCCGTGCCGAAGAGATGCGTCCCGCCAGAGAAAAGAAGGCTGCCCGCGGCACTCGTAGTCCCGTCGTATGTCTTCGTGACATCGCTCGTCGTAAGGGCGAGAGTTGCTTTGTCGATGATACCGGTGTTGCTGTCAACGGTGCTCACGGTGTAATTGCTTCCACCGTTGGAGTCATTGACGGCGTAATTTGTCACGGTCAGAGTCTTTCCGGTGCCGGCGTTCCTGCTGGTGTATTCCTCAGTCAATCCGGTTACGGAGTCTCCCGATATCAAACCCGTCACCGTCGGCGCGGCCGCGGCAGCCGTCGTTCCGTCGTAGGGCCTGCTATTGGCCGCTGCAGTAATCGTCAAGGTCGCCGGGTCGATCGTGCTCGTCGTGTTATTGTTATAGGTTATCGAGTAATTGTTGCCGCCATTTCCGTCGTTTACGGTGACGCCGGATACAGTCACTGTCTTGTTGCCGGTGCCAACGTTCCTGTCCGTATAGGCGAACGTTCCGCCACTGAGGCTGTCGCCACCGTACAGTGTTGTGCCGCCTGTGGCGATGGGAGTGCCTGCAGCCACCATGGTTCCGTCATACGTCTTCCTGACGCTGCTCGTCGACAGCACGAGGGGCGCCTTGGTGATGGTCAGGGTTCCACCAACCACGGTAATGTCGTAACCCTGTTGATCCGACCACAAGCCGGGTGCATAGACGCCGACATTACGATCGCCCGCATACGGGGAATCAAGGCCCAAAAGGTGGCCCGAGGTGTCCGCTCCCGCCACCGAGTAGGTGGGGCTTAAAAGTCCGCCCACGGGACTAGCGCCGGAATACATACGCGAGACGCCTTGAGCGGTAACCGTGAGCGGCGTGAGGTAAGCCTCCAGTAATGGTGCTGTATGACCGTCGTACATGCGCCAGTCGGCCGCAAAATTCCAGCCTGGATTGACGTTACCGTTCGCCGCAGTGGCGGACGTGAAATTGGCTCGTGTGTGCATCTGTGCGGTGGTCATGCCCCGCCCGCCACCTGCGCTCGTGCTCTGCCCGGTACCCTGGGTATCCCAGAAGCTTGCGGTGATGGTGCCGCCTGCCCACGAGCCAACGAGCCCGCCCACAAAGGAGGTACCCGACACCGCGCCGGTGGCGTAGCTGTCAACAATGGACCCGCTGTTGCGAAGCTTGGCGCCGACGAGTCCGCCGACACCGGCCGTGCCGTGGACGGACCCGGTCGCATAACTGTCAAGGATCGTCGGCGCGAGACCGTTGCTGTCGTAATCGCCAACCAGGCCCCCGGCATACTGTCCGACGCTGGATACGTTGCCGCTCGCATAGCTTCGGCTGATGGTGGAGTTGCCGAACATGTATCCGACGAGCCCGCCCACTCCATATCCCGTCGCCAATGTGGAGGTCACATTTCCGGTCGCATAGCTCGTAGTGATGCTTGCCGCGTTGTCCCATCCCACGAGGCCACCGACGACACCTTGCGCGCTCACGGAGCCGGTGGCGTGGCTCGACGAAACACTCCCCTGATTCACGCCCACGAGGCCGCCGACCTGTAAGTTGGTTCCCGTAACTGCGGCAGAGCTGTAGGTGTTGAGAATGGCGCCCCGGTTCCAGCCCGCCAGGCTGCCGACATTGGCTGCCCCGGTGATACTTCCGCCGCTCAACCCTACATTTTGGATGACAGCAGCCGGAGCCGCGTAGCCGAACAATCCGACGTAGCTGGTTCCCGGCCGATTGATGTTCAGTCCGGTGATTGAGTGACCCAATCCGTCGAACGTCCCGGCGAACTGCTGGCCCGTGCCCGAGGCGCCGATCGGCACGAATCCCGCCCCGCCGTTCCAACCGCTGGCCGCGGTCGCATCGATGTCCCTGCCTAGCGCGTAGCTGTAACTCCGCGTACCCGGATCTGCGTTGATCGCCTGCAACTGGTTCACATCATTGACCAGCATGAAGACGTTGAAGACACCGCTTGGAGGGATTACACCGGCGGTGTAATCCGTCGGTGTCGAGTAGCTGGGGCCACTGCCGTTGGTGCCGGCTGCGTTGTTACTGCCGACCGGGTTGTAGTATATGTTGACGTTGTCGGCCTGGATGAAGAAACCGCTGGCACTGTCGATGTTGACTGTGCCACACACTGCGGTTCCCGCTACACAAGCTCCGCCGGAATCGGCACGCAGGTTGATCGTCGAGCCGCTGTCGAGAGTGGTGTTGGCGATTACGGCATTGACATTTACGTTGCGAACCGCGCTCAGTGTCAGAGTGGTAGGGTTGTTCCAGATCACATCGTCATTGACATTGATGTCGCCGGAGCCGGCGATATTGACCGTTCCCTGGCTGCTCAGGATTGTCACATTGCCGTTGTCGAGGGCGGTGGCCAATGTGGCCCCGGTTATATCCCCACCGCTAGCCGCGACAGTGAAGTCCGGCGGATCAATCAGCCAGTTTCCGGATTGTCCGTGCGGAGCTCGAGTGGTGATGATCGCAGTGTCAGCGACTTTGACATGATCGCCGGAGGTCTCGATGCTGCCACCATTTCCGCCATCGGGTGCTGAAGCATCGAGGGTACCATCGACCCTGACGGCGCCACCATCCACGCCACCCAGGAGCTTGATCTGCCCATCCTGCTCCTGCAGTGTGCGGGCCTCAATGACACCGGTGTTATTGATGACGGTATTCAGCAACGCATCGCGCGCCGCCGCCGTCATGATCACTGTGCCTCCGTCGGCCTGGATGAGCTGCCGGTTCTCCACGAGCGCGCCGACTGCACTCTGGTCCACCTTTACGTTCAACAGCTTGTTGCCACGGAAATCCAGCGTCATCGCGCTGCCTGCGGCCAGTGCCACCGTTCCAAGCTGAGCTCGGACTGTACCCTGGTTGCTCACCTGGCCACCGAGGAGGGCTACAGAGCCGCCGTCCGCGGTGATCGTTCCCTGATTGATCACTGTCCCGGGGCTGGAAGTGCCGCTCGTGTTGGAGACGCTGCCCTGGAACTTGTAGTTGCCTGCCAGGAAATCGGCATCGGTGATATTGAGCGTCGAGGCCACCAGCCCCCCGACGTTTACCTGGGCGCCCCGGCCAAACAGCACACCGTTGGGATTGATCAGGAACACCTGGCCGTTGGCGAGCAGGTGGCCGTAGATCTGGCTGGCATTGTTGCCGGTGACCCGGTTCAGGGCGATTGCGCTCGCCGAGGGCTGTATGAAGCGGACCGTCTCTGCGGAGGCAATGTTGAAGTCGAGCCAGTTGACCGAGAGATTCTGGGTCTGCTGCCTTACGGTGGTCGTTGTACCGTTCTGGTTGATCGTGCCGTCACCGGCGACCACGGTTCCGCCGGTCGGATTCGCCTGGGCGGTGGCCAGCCAGGTGCTGCCGAGACCGGCGACCACACATCGCGCGGCTCCGGTCCAAACGAGTCGGTAGGCGTGATTCATGACGATCCTGCGTAAATGTGTCGGGTGGACGCCTCAGAAATACTGCGCGATCTGAATCCAGGCGCGGGGACGCCGGTCGTCGTCTGAAACGGGCTGCGGCCCCGACCGCCAGGCCAGATAGGCATTGAGCGTGAAGCTGTTGGGCTGCTGCCAGCGGACACCAAATCCCTCACCCGCAAGAAAGCGCCTGTTATCGGTGTCGGTGGGGAGCGGGGCATGATTCACGCGCACAGCACCGGCATCGACGAATGCGATCGTCTGCACATCGGGGAAATCCGGTGCTTTCCAACTCATTTCCACGGTGAGCAGCGCGGCATCGTCACCGACGCCCTCATCCTGCGGATACGCGCGGATGCCGTAGGCGCCGCCTAACGACTGCGTCTCCGAGGTGTCTAAATTCTTGTTCGACCACTGGCCGAGCAGTGATGTGTAGAGCGCAACCTCACCCGTCAGTCGTTGCGTACGACTGATATTGAGGAGGGCCTTTTCGTAACGGCCTGAAGTGTGATGCCCGCTTTCGCTCGCGTCGAAGGCCGCCGAGTCGGCATCCAATTTCAGATTGCCACTGACCAGGCTCAGGCTGTAGGCGCTGATGCCTCCACCGCCGAACCCATCAGTGTGATTCCCTGACACTCCCAGCGTCCAAACGCCAAGAGTCTTGCGGTTATCACTGTCCGTGATGTCGATCCTGTCGTGAAGCTGCTTGTTGTCATACGACAGCTGGAGTGCGAGGTTGGTGTACTCACTGCGCAACAAAGGATAGGCGGCCCGAGCGGTCTGCACGCTGGCGGTACCATGGGCCTGCAATGAAGCGAACTTGCCCCGCAGACGATAATGCAGTTCGGAGGCCGCGATGCCGGCTTTCAGACCACTACCACCGATTGGAGCCAGCCAGGACGCGTACCCATAGCTCATGCCGGAGCCAGCCGTGCTGCCACGCAGTGTGAGCAGGTCGCCGTAGTGGAAGGGGCTATTGACGTTGAGCGTGCCGCCGCCCCGGTACTCGCCCGTGTACCGGTTACCGAAATTGTCGGCGTCAACACTACCGTTCATACGCGCAGCGGCATGCACCTGTATGTCCAGATCAGACGTCCCAATAGCAATGCCTGGCATCAGGGTGGAGCGGACGTCCACTCCGGGCAGGTCATTCAAGAGCAGCAAGGACCTCTCGAGAGCACGCCCCTCGACCGGACCTGCGCTGCGAACACGCTCCAGATAGTGGGTGATGAGGGAGCCGGCGACCGGGGATGTGTTGGTGACCAGGATGTCGGCCAGGTGGCCCTCAATGACCGCAATTTCGACCGTGTTGTCGCGGACGTCCTGGGCCGGCACGTACGCACGCGAAAGCAGATAACCGTGCCGGCGATAAAGCGCCGTGATGCGCGCGGCTGCCCCGTTCAGCTCGGCGAGAGTCAGTTTCTGTCCCCTGAGCTCGTGGACCAGGGATTCCAGCTGAGCCTCCGTGAAGATATGGGATCCCGTGATCCGCCAGTGTCTGACCAGGACGCGCTTCGAGTCTCGTTCGCTCATCGCAGGACGATTGCCCTGGGCTGGCAGCGCGGCGCCTGCGTCAGGAGGCGCAGGTTGCGCAGGCGGGCGCACGTTTTCCAGTGCACGGCCAGCGTCCGGGCGAGTCTGCGCGCGGACGCTGGCAGGCCATATCATGTTGGCCGTCAGCAGACATGCAACTGCAGTAATGGCAGTGGCGCGGCTACCAGGTATAGCGGAACCCAGCCAGCAGGTTCTGCTGCGCGCCGCTTTCCTTGCTGACATCCAGGCTGTAATCACCATACAGTGACAAGTTCCGACCCAGCCGCGCCGAGTAGTTGGCTCCCACAGTCATTGAGTCTCGCCCCATCGGTGTACCGTCCGCAGTGAAGCGCGTCTCGCTTACAGAGTTGGCCAAACGTGCGCTCAGATCCGTGTTTGGATCGCGCAACTCGTGCCTCCACACAGTCCTAACATCCAGCAGGCCATTCGCGAAGCTCATCGGGACCGCCAGGCGGGCACCCATGCTCGACACGAGAGACTGTGTTACACGCTCCGCGATCTGTAGGTCCGCCGAACTGCCTGCCTCGGTATAGGCGGCCTCATCCATGCGGCTGGCGCGCAAGCCGACGATCTCATGTAGCGCGACGCTACCGAAGTTCTGGCTCAGGTCGGCTTCGCCACCCGCGGATATCTCCTGCGCCCCATGGCTCGAGTTTGCGACCGTCGTGTCGCTGCCGATGATCACCGCACGGCTGCTGGAGATGGTGGGATGGCTATACCCCACCAACCCGCGCAGTTGCCAGGCACCCGCCGCGGAGTAGCTGGCGTAAGTGACAAACTGAGGCGTGCTGATGCGCGCTACCCCGGTGCGTGCGCCATCGAGCTGTACCCGGTCCAGGCTGTTCAAGTAGCTTGCGCCGACCACCGTGTTGGCACTCACAGGCATATCGAAACCGACCGCCGTGCCGCCGCCGATCCAGTCGGAGTCAGGCCCGTTGCCGCCTCCCTTGAGTCCACCCCGCTGGTTGAAGTTGCGCAGCCACAGGCCGTGAGTCAACGAGGATTGCTGCAGGAAACCTCCGTCACTGGTGGGCAGAGCATCCATTCCCAGCTCTGCGGGCACGTAGTCGTACGGGTCGCTCGAGCGGCTACCGCCGCTGAGGCGGTTGGTGAGCGAGTCCATCAACCGGCCGGTCAACTTCTGGGAGATATGTCCCAGGTCTGCAAGGCCGTTGCCGGAGAGACTTGCGAATGCAGCGGGCGCGTTCTTTACAGTCGTTCGCAGAACGCTGTTCACCACAGGTGCTGCCCCCGAGTCGTCGCTGACGCCCTGCAGGTATTCCGCTGCCTTGCGCTCGTTCGAGGATTTCGCGACCGTATTAAACCCGACATCGTTGCGCGTCAAAGTGAGGAAGACATCCTTTGCGTCATACGAGAGGGTCGGAGTGAGGAACGCGAAGTCCGTGGTCGCCCCGCTGAAAGTACCGGTCACACCACCGCCCGCAGTAATCAGCGTGTACGGGGTGCTCGGCAGGTACTCTCCACCACCCGAGATGACTGACACGTTGCCGCCGTTGATCGTGACCAAACTGTTATTACCGGTCACCGAGATCTTGCTGTTGTTGCCGTTGATGTCCGTATTGACCTGCAGAGTCGAGCTGGACTCGAAGGTCAGGTTTCCACCGACCACCAGCGTGGCATACGGATTGGCGGTATTACCCGGGCTCAGGGTGCCGACCACGTCAACTGGCCCATGGATCTGCCCAGCGCCCGCCAGCGTTCCACTCAATCCGACCGTCAACGGTGAGTTGATGGCGCCGTTCACGGTGAGAGTTCCGAGCGAAACTGTCGTCGCACCCGTATAGGTGTTCGCGCCCGACAGAATGAGATTGCCCGCGTTCTGCTTCGTCAGGCTTCCAGTGCCACTCATGACGCCCGCATAGGTCCCGTCGGTGGTTTGCTGGAAGGTGACGTTCCCGTTGTTGACGATGCTTCCTTGCAGATTGTTCGTCGTTCCACGCACAGAACCCGCACTGACCGTCGTTCCCCCGGAGTAACTGGCAACGCCGCTCAGCGTCAGCGTGCCCGATCCAAGCTTGATCAGCCCGCCGGTGCCCGACAAATTGCCCGTATCGATCAGACTGAAATTGCCGGTGTCGATCGTGCCGCCGCCCGAGCCCAGAGTGATCGCACGGGTCAGGTTGGTGATCGAGGCGCTGAGCTGCAGGGTACCGCCGTTGAAATTGAGCCCGCCGGCGGAGCCGCCCAGATTCGCGTTGGAACTCACCCGCAGAATGCCC
>Ga0068859_100001653_pt1 | contig 22717 bp, 39 predicted proteins | sample KBSSwiS22_FD_66585 | JGI IMG/M metagenome (GOLD analysis project Ga0068859, IMG submission 66585) | Switchgrass rhizosphere microbial communities from Kellogg Biological Station, Michigan, USA - KBS Switchgrass S2-2 | ecosystem: Host-associated > Plants > Roots > Rhizosphere > Soil ...
TCGGCTGGCATCGGCGCGAGTGGCGGCAGCGGAGGCTTCGCCGCTTTCTGCGCTTTTGCCCGCGCCTCCGTCCACGCCGTCAGCGTGTCGTCCGCTATCCGCTCCATCACGGGCGCGGTCACAGCTGACAGGCTGCGCTTGCCAAGTGTGGCGAGATAGGCGCGAAGCTCGGCGACAAGGGTTGCGCCGTAAGTTGGTGGGGTTGGTTTCATGTTTGGCCCACATCAATGGGGTTGGGCGACTTGATTTTGGGGTCGAGTGAAATGTCTTTCCCATAAACAGGTTCACACGGGCGGGACTTTCCGCAAAAAATGCAGATTTCAACCGTATCAATCGGCGAACCGACCTCAAATTGGCAGGTGTGTTTCATACGCCACACATCCCTTCGCACTCGTTGCCGAAGTTGGCAAGCATACCTTGACCGCGCTCGGTGTCGGTAGAGAAATCCACTTCGGACAACGGAAGGAGTGATTTATGGAGGAACGGGACGCCACGCATAACCCCATCGGCGGATGACTGCAAACGCTTCTCGAAGGCGACAGCTTCGGAAAATTCATTCGGTTCTTCGTCGCGCAGCTTACGCCATTGATGGTCAGAGCGAAAAGGACAATATGTGCAAGCCGAGCGAGGTGGCACGGGGAACCCCTTTCCAGCCATCCACCGCAAACAATCATGGCGGTTCATACGTTTGTCAATTAGCGGGAAAACATTTGTCGCCCACTTGTCCCTGCTGGTTTTCATGCGATGCGCTTCATCCAATGAAATCCCAATCCATTGGAAAACATGACCGCCATTGCGTAGTTTTTGGAGTTCTCGGCGAATCGGAGTAATCTTGAAATCCATCGTGCAAGTTCGCATTCCAATGCCTGTGGACACCTGCAATTCAGGTTCACCGTAAATAGCTTCCCCGTCTTCGTCCTCCCCTACAACCAGACTCCTCATTTCTTCTATTTTGTAGTGGACGGGAATGGCGGTGGAAAGATAGGGCTTCCCGCTTTTTTTGCTGATTCGTTTGCGAATCACATCGTCGCTCAATTTGCCCTCTGTCACTTTGATAACCGGGAACGGCAGTTGCTTCTCAAGCCAGTCAAGCCAGCGATAAACGCTTTTCGGCTCGTCTTGCGTGTCGGCGAAGATTGCCGCCGTGGGCATCGGCGTAACCTCTCCAGCAGCGGCCATGAGTGCGAGGGTTGAAGACTGGACGCCCGCGCCGAGGCTCAGGACGTGAATAGGGTTTGAGGGTGTCATTGAAATAGGGTTGAGGGTTGGCGACTGCGCGCCGAATATGAATACCTGATTTCTGATTCAGTCTATCGGAGTTTCCGAAAGACTTCGTGAAAATAGATTCCCGCACGCTTTCCTTCCGCGCCGGGTAGGAGCGGATTGAGAGCGCGATAGCAAGCCGAGCCTTCGTGAAAATGAGTTCCCTGCGCGTAAATCATGCGCCTAGCTGTAACGGTGGAGTAACGCCCTGTAACGGGCGGCAACGGCTGGTGGCAGGTGCCCCAGCCCTGATTCGTTACCCTTGGCCTTGCGGCCCCTGCTTGCCTGCCCTTGGGCAGACTTCCCGTGCATTGGAAAGCGAGTGAAAGGACGCACGGCTGAACTTGGCTGCTATGGTCGGCGCGGTCAAATGTAGCATCGGGGAAGGCCGACTTCCCAAGGGTTTCGTGTCGGCGAGCGGCGCGGCCCGTCAGGGCGTGGCAGCAAGGCAAAAAGAAACCCGCCCCCTGCTGCACAAGGGACGGGTCATTCTCTGAATCGGGAGGCGTGACGCGCGCCCGAAAAGTGATTGGCTCGGCTCGTTGTGCAGCAACGGGCTGAAAGAACAAGAGGGAAAGAACATGGTTTCGCGCCGCCGTCAACGATTATTTTGCGCCGGGCGGCAGATTTTTCGGGGCGGTGTCGGCGCGAGTGTTCCAGTCGCCGACAAACTTCCGCTCGCTGGCGTCCGCGTTGCGCTCTGGGCCAGTTGCGCCGCAATCCACGCACATGGCGAAGTAGCGTTCGCCTTTTACGATACGCGAGCCGCCGCAGAATGGGCAGGGAAGCGGGACGGTGGCGATGAGTGAGTTCACGAGAAGAAGCCGGAAGCTGCCGGCGCAGGGTGAAAGTGGAGCGGTGTCCTAGGATTAGACGAGGGCGCAGTTGTTTGCTCCGGCGGGATTAACCCGCATCTCTGTTATTCGCGGCGTGCTTTTTACACCAACCTCCGCAAGATGGTCGGGCGGCTCAGGTCGCTCTCGCCGCGCTGAACGCGGGTTCCCCCGCGTATCGCAGCAAGCCCTCAATGACCGTCCGAGATTGGCGCGCTGCCGGGCAAGCGCAGGGTTGAGCGGGAAAGGCCGAGTGCCACGTTAGACGTGCCATAACCGCTTAGAGGTGCACCCCACTACGGAAACATCGGGCTTTCACCGATACCGGCCACAAGTCGCTCAACGCTGCGCTCGCAAGCCGCGCGCGTTTCTGTCTGCAAAGAACGATAAGGGCCGCGCCTAACGCAACCCCAGCTCCTTCCGCACTTGGCGGATGAGTTGACGGCACCAAACCCCGACGCCTCTCCGCGCGCAAGGAAAAAACGCATAGCAATCGCCGTGCCAAGCGGCTTCGGTAGCGTGCGATTTCCGAAAATAAACCCGCCGATTTCTTTTGACTAGCCAAGCGGCTTAGGTTTCTGTCCGCGCCGTGAGCAACCAAATCCCTCCCATCCTTTCCAAGCACCTCGCCGCCATCGGCGCAGTCGGCGGCGCGGCTAAGTCCGCCGCCAAAACCAAGGCGTGCCGCGAAAACGCCCGCCGCCCGCGCAACACCACCAAGCACCGGGGCCAGCAGCCCGGTGCGTTCGGCGGCAAGTCCAAATCTAACCGCGCGGCGCGCGTCGCCGCGAAGTAAAAAACACCATGAAATATTTCCTTAAACTCATCGGTCAAACGCCCGCCATCGCGCTGAACGTCGTGCAGACGTTTTACGACCCGACCACCGACACGATGACGCTTGGCGTCGGCGCGCTTCCGGCCGGACTTGCCTTGTCGCACGACGAAGAGCAGGGCCGCTACGATGCCGAAACCGCGCCCGGACTCGTGACGCCCGACATCGCGGCAGCCGCCGACCGCAACGCCGCGCTCGCGGCCAAGTTGCCCGACGCGGATAAGGGCGAGCCGCTCGTCATCAAAGGCCAAGGCAGCTACGAAGTGAGGACTTACGCATGAACTACCCACGCCGCAAATTCACCATGACGCAGGCCGACTACGATAAAATCATCGAAGCCTGCCGCCCCGTTCCATACATCATGGTCGGGAACTGCCCGCCCCGCTCGCAACAGGAGAACGCCAACGACGCATGGGCGGAACTTGGCTCGCGGCTAAACTTCGACTCGATGACCGTTGAGCCGTTCAGCGGGGATAAACTTTCCTTCACCGCCGTCCCGGCAGAGACAGCAGAGCAGCGTGCCGAGCGTGAGTTGAACGAGCGTGCAGAGAAACGCGCCACCGAGATTCTCACATTGCAACGCGAGATTGCCGAGCGCACCGCACGGCTTGAAGAACTGAACACCGTTTCAATCGCATGAAAACCACCCTCGCGCTCAACGGGCAACCGATGTCGCCACTAGCCGCCGCGCTATTCCACAGCGCGGCCAACTCCATGCGTGACGCATACGGGCTGCCGCGCCCAGCGGACGCGCCGACCGACGCCGACGTTGCCGCGACGCTGGCCGATGCTCGCCAACACGGAGACACCGCCGTCACAGCCGAAGACTTCGCCGCCGACGACCTCGGCGAAACCTACGCCCAATTCCTCGCCCGCAACGCCCGCGAAGAAGCCGAAGCCGCCGACCGCCGCGAGAAGCAGCGCGATTTGGATGCGGACGTTCGCGCTTACGCCCGCACCTGAAACCAAAGCCGCCAGCCTTTAACCCATGAAAAACCAAACCACTCATCCAACCCGCGAAATAGCCGCCCGCGTGCTCACCGCCGTTGACGCCGGACTCGTTGCCGGACTTGGAAAACAAATCCCCGGCCAGATGTGCGTCGAAGCCGCCGTATGCTTTGCCTACGGACTGCCCCACGGTGACGAACCGCCGTGCGTCGGTTCCGCTGTGCGCTCGTTCAAGATCGCGCTCAATGACTCCACTTGGTCAAGCGAAACATCCCGCGCCAAGGGAATGCGCCGCCTAGCGGTAGCCCAACTAGGAAGTGATGTGCTTGACCAGACCGCGTTCTCAAAACTCATCGCGCTTCGCGCCACGCAAAAACTATTGCCGGACGCGCTCCGCGACTACGCCCAATACTGCAACCCGGAATACAGGAATAAAATCGAGACCATCGCGGTTGCTTGCGCGGAATCGCAAAACAACAAAGAGGCGGACGCCAGCCTCGCCAGACTCGACAGCCTCGCCAGCCTCGACAGACTCGCCAGACTCGACAGACTCGACAGACTCGCCAGACTCGACAGACTCGACAGACTCGCCAGCCTCGCCAGCCTCGACAGACTCGCCAGACTCGCCAGCCTCGCCAGCCTCGACAGACTCGACAGACTCGCCAGACTCGACAGACTCGCCAGACTCGCCAGCCTCGCCAGCCTCGACAAATTTTTGTCGGCTGTCGCCGACATCGGCGAAGGGGTTTTGGTGGATATGAAATCGCCGGGATGTGAGTTCTTGGAATTGTGCGACGAAACCCCGGATAGACTTTAACCCATGCCCACGCCCGCCCAAACCGAACCCAACTGGCCGCTGAAACGCCGCAAACAGCTTGTCGTGCTGCAAGACCTGCTCAACGAGGCCAGCGCCGCCCGCGAGTGCAACGCTGGCACGCGGCAGCCGCTCACGCCCGGATTCTGATTTTACTACCATGCCCACCGCACCCACCGCCGAAGTCCTCGATCTGCCCGCTGCCAGCGTCACCGCTGCGCCCGCGCCCGTCCAATCGCCCGCCGTCATCCCGCCCATCGCGGGCGGCAAGCCAGCCACCATCGCCATGCAAGAGCGCGGCGGTCTGGCTCTCACCACCATGGACGAGGCTTGGCGGTTCGCCGCCGCCGTCGTCAAAAGCGGCCTCGCACCGCGCTCGCTCGACAGCCAAGAAAAGGTTTTCATCGCCGTGCAAATGGGCATGGAGCTTGGACTGCCGCCCATGGCCGCGCTGCAAAACATCGCCGTCATAAATGGGCGTCCGTCGCTTTGGGGTGATGCCGTCCAAGGTATTTGCGAGGCCACCGGCCTTGTCCAAGAATACAAGGACGAGACTTTCGGCACGATGGGCGAAGACGGGCGCGGCGTGCGCGTCACCGTCACCCGCAAGGGCCGCGCCAACCCAATCGTCCGCGCCTTCACTGTCGCCGACGCCAAGAAGGCTGGTCTGTGGGGCAAGGCTGGCCCGTGGACGCAATACCCAGAGCGGATGCTGCTCATGCGCGCCCGCACCTACTGTTTCCGCGATGCCTTCCCTGACGCGCTGCGCGGCCTGCTCACGCAGGACGAGGCGCGCGAGACGCCGCCGGAAAAGAACGTGACGCCCAGCCTAGCCGACATTGACGCTGCCGCCGCCAAATGAAAACACCAGCCCATGAAATGCCGCTCGGCATCATCACCGCCGAGCCGTTCGCCGCCTATCACGGTTGCGTGTGTGTCGGCTCGCACGACCTAGCCGACCTTGAGCCGCACCCGCTTCTGTTCTTCCAGAAGCATATCAGCGGTGAAGTGGAGGACGACGCTGACACCGCAGCAATGGCGTTTGGCCGCTACTTTCACGCGCTCGCGCTTGAGGGCGAGTCCGTCGCCGACGAGCATTTCGCCACCAAGCCCGACGGCATTGACCGCCGCACGACAGCAGGCAAGGCCGCTTACGCCGCGTTTGAGGCCGAGGCGGAAGGAAAACAAATCATCACGGGAGAAGACCGCGACCTCGCATGGAAAATGCTCGCCAGCATCCGCGAGAAACCCGGCGTGCGCGCCCTATTCGCGTCAGGTTCGCCGGAAGTCACGTTCCGCCACGCGCTCGACAAGTTCACCGTCCAATGCCGCGCCGACTGGTTCGACGCCAAGGCGGCAGCCGGGCCGCTCATCGTGGACGTGAAAACGATTGAACACCTCGCCGACTTCGATTTCCAATTTGACCGGCTGAACTACTACCGTCAGGCCGCGTTTTACCTGATGGTGGTTTCCGCCGTGCTGAAAATCCACGCGACGCAAATCCAGCACGTCTTTGTCGTCGTGGAGAAAAACCCGCCGTTTCAGACCGCCGTGCGCGCGATTGACGCGGCGAGCTTGCAAGTCGGCCAGCAAGAGGTTGTCCGGCTCCTACAAAAGCTGCGCGCCTGTCACGAGTCCGGCATCTGGCCGGGCGAGCCGGACGCCGTGCGCCCCGTCTCCCTCCCGCAACGCAAATTGACCGCCGCACTCGCCTGATTTCCCATGAGCAACCATACATCCAAGGGCCACGACCCGCGCGACGCCGAATACCCGGCCCATCGCCTATCCGCAAAAGTCAACCTGTCCAAATTGAACAAGGATTGGTTTTTCGTGAACCAGAAAGGCGAAAAAATCCTAGACCTCGTTATGTTCACTTCGCCCGACAAGCTGGCCGAATATGGCGATGCTTACGTCATCTACCAGTCGCCGAGCAAAGAAGCCCGCGCCGCTGGGGCCAAGGGCGCGATTGTCGGCAACGCGAAATGCTGGGAGCAGACGCCGCGAACCAGCGGCAACCAGCCCACGCCCGCGAGCCGCCCCGCGCGCAGCGGCCCCAAGGAAGGGCCGGACGGCAGCGTGGCGCACGACGACAACAGCGAGCCGCCTCCATTTTGATTCACGCAAACACCCATGAAAACAATCGCCAAACTATTCCGCTGGCTGCGCGGAGAAAAACCTCACCAAGACTGCCCCGACTGCCTAGGGGCAAAGCTAATTGCGGACTCCGTTCATCCGTTCTCGCCCGCCGCAAAACCGCGCGCCCCCCGCACTCGACCAGATTCCACCCTTAGCGTCGTTGAAAAGCTCGACGCGCTGCCCCGAACGCTTATGACCACGCTCCGGCAACGCGAAATCGCGGAACTGGCCGGATGCGCGCAATCCGGCGTGTCCGTCTATCGGCGAGCGCGCGGTCTTGTCCCGGCGCGGAGCTATCGTCGGCGCGCTGTTTCTCCATGATTCACCCACTCGCACTCAACGCCGCCGCCAAGGAGAGGCTGGTGAAAGGCGGTTTAATCCGCTTCGCGCCGCCAGCGTCCAAGGCGCGAGTGGCCGCGCCCAAGCAGGCACCGAAACCGCCGCCTACCGAGGCCGAGCTTGCCGCGCGTGCCCAAAAACTTCGTGCCGCTGGCGCACTCGGCGGCGCACCGCTGTCTTGCACTAATGCCGCGCTGCTGCGCGAGGCGTGGCATCGCATCGTTGTGAACCGCGAGCCGTGCCGCACGACCGAGCGGCTGCTAGGCGTAACCAAGGGCGTCCTTCTGTATCACATTCGCGGAACATCGTCGCGCAGCGTCGGGCCTTCAAGGGCGATGCGCGCGGCACTCGCGGAAGTCAAAAATGAAACGCAGGGAAATCGGAAACGCGCCGCATAATCAGCCACCATGAACACCATGAACCCAACCTCATCCGACTGGCTAGGCCGACCCGCGATGACCGACGTGCAGCGGCGTAACGCGGAGATTATCCGCGCCGCCTGCCCGGACGGAAACCGCAAGGGGTTGGCGAAGCTCGGCGTTACGCTAACGCCAGCCGCCCACGCGGCACTTTACCCGCCCGCACCCACGAAGGGCCGTAAACGGGCCGGAAAGCCCACTTCCGGGGCAATACCAACCGAGTCGCAAGAACAGTCTGCACTTGTCGCATGGTTTCGCCGCGAGCATCTGAACCTTGGCGTGCCGTCGGCGTCGCTGCTGATTTCCAGCGCAGCCGGAACGATGCTTGGAGGCGGCAACGACGGGATGCGCTTTGCCCGCTTTGCCAAGCTCAAACGCGAAGGTCACAACCGAGGCGTCCCGGATTTGCTGCTTGCCGTTCCGCGTCACCCGTTCAACGGCTTCTGGATTGAGATGAAGCGGCAGAAGGGCGGACGCTGTTCGCCAGAGCAGGAACAGATGCACCGACTCCTTTCCGCCCAAGGCTACCGCGTTTCCGTCTGCGCTGGCGCGGAAGACGCCAAGAACTGCATTGACGCATACCTATGCGCTGGCCCCGACTCGCCATGACTATCCATAAAATCCTCCGCTCGCTTGAGAAGGCCGCTTGCACGTCGGCGGCGCAATCCGACTTAGAGGCGCATTACTTCATGGACGTGCTTTGCGAGCAAAGCAGCTCGGAAGAGCTGCCATGTTTTTGTGCGATGTTCTACTCGCCAGAACCGGGCGAGGACGAGGAAAGCATCGTGCGCGGCTGGCTGTCCGAGGCCCGCACGCTGAAAGCGCAATGCGACGGGTTGGCTAAACTCGCCATAACCAACGGCAAGCCAACAACACAACTCCACCGCCAATACCGCGCCGAGCTTCGCAAGCTCGCCCAGCGCATTTTCGACAGGATTAACGAAACATGAGCACGCTTCCTAAGCCTTACTATCAGGACGCCGTAGCCACTCTGTATTTGGGTGACTGCCGCGAAATCGTGCCGCTGCTGGGGCGGTTCGACTTACTGCTTACTGACCCGCCGTATGGCACAGGAGAAATTACAGGAGGATATGGGAGAGCACAAAATTACGGAGGACAGGGAAGGAAAATTTTAGGGGACGAAGATTTGAGTGTTTGCGAAGAAGTTTTAGGACTTTGCAAGTCGAAAATAGAATGGATATATTGTGGCATTTTGCGCGGCGCGCAAAATGCCACAAGTAATACCATTAGTTAGCGTTGATGAATACATTGGAGAACTAGTTTGGGATAAAGGAACTCCCGGCCTTGGATATACTATCAGATACACCCATGAAAGCGCGATTGTGTGGCGGTTAGGAGAACCAGAAAAACCTGAAAAGGCGTTACTTTCATTAGTGAGGTCGCAAGTTTCACACCAAAATAATCACTTAAAGCATCCACATGAAAAGCCTATCGCTTTTTGGATAAATTGCCTTAATCTTCCGGGGGAAACCATCCTAGACCCTTTCGCTGGGTCGGGCACAACAGGACGCGCCTGCAAAGACCTAGGCCGGAAGTGCATCATGATTGAGCGCGATGAGAAGTATTGTGAAATCGCAGCACGTCGCATGATGCAGGAGGTTTTGCCCCTATGAACGAAGTCACCACCATCTTCAACGAAACGGGCCTATGCGTGCGCGAGGTCGCTGGCCGCGAGGTGCGGCGGTGGCAGGGCCAGCCGGTTGACCCGACCGTTATCAATTCGCAAACCGCGAATGTCGGCGAAGTTATCCCTGTTGCGCCGTTCGTAGCGGGAAGCGAAACCAGCCATGCTGCCGCCGTGCGGGCCGACTCAAACGCCGCCTCCCAGCGCGCCCGTATTCTGGCCTACATCACAAAGAAAGGAACGGCTGGCGCAATAGACGATGAGGGCGAAGTCGCGCTTGACCTACCCTCGCAAAGTTACTGTCCGCGCCGCCGCGAGCTTGAACAGGCAGGGGCGATTTTCCGCACATCGCTGCGCCGGGAAACGCGCACCGGGTCACACGCATTCGCGTATTGCCTACGCCAGACCGAGCGTCAGGATGGGCTTTCGCTAGCCTAAAGATTTCTGAAAATAATCGTGACATTGCCGGAAATGTCGGCAAGGTGGCTCCATTATCCTATGAAAACCAGAACAAAACTTACAGTCATATCAGCAGCAATCTACTGCGCCACCCTAGCCGCTTGGAGGGCCATCGAATCTCCCGCACGTGGGGCTGTGACCGCCGCTCAAATGGACGACACCATCAATAGCTATGTCGCCGCGCAGGCAATCCGTGAAAATTTTGTCGAGGACACACTCATTATCGCCTTTGCGGTGGTGTGTGCAACCATCTGGTTGTTCCCGACCAAGACCAACCAAACAAACCCAACGCTCAAATGAATAAGCTCAAAAACACCATCCTTGCATTAACCGCCGGACTCCTTTTTTCCGCGTGTGCGCCCGTCAAAGTCTTAGACGTGATTGAAATTAAACCCAATGAAACCGCTTGGGCTATCCCGCTTGATGGGTCATCGCAAGCTGGGCAGGTGAAGTTCAACTCCGTCGGGTTTCTCGACCAAAAGAAGGTCGCATCTAAGCGAATAATGATTGATAAGGTTTCGCGTTCTATTGGTCGTATGTATTGGGACATCGAGTGGATTCCCGCAACTCGGGTAATCACCGTTGACCGTTCGCTCATTACGAAGACATGGAGCGGAAAGACAGACATCGGCGTTGTCACCAAAGATTCGGTCAAGCTTCGGGTTGGACTGACAGTGACCGGCTCAATTGACGAAGACGACGCCTCGACGTATCTCTACTATCATGGGGAGAGGTCGCTAGAGAAAGTCATGGACACAAACATATTGTCATTTGCTGTCGCGGAGCTTACCCGAAAATACAGCGAACTGAATCTGGCTGACGCTCAGACCAAAGGCACTGAGATTTACAATGCACTATTTGAGGACGCAGTGAAGGCGTTCAAAAGCAAGGGAATTACAATTCAGTATCTCGGCAATGCCGAAGGTCTGACTTATGTGGACGAGAAAGTTCAACAGGGCATCAACGCCTCTTATGCTGCCCAGCAAGACGCAAAGACGGCACTAGCCGAACAAGATGCGGCGAAGGTTCGCAACGCTACAAAAGTTCTAACGGCCACGGCTGATGCCAATGCCGCCAAGGAACTATTCGCGGCGCAAGAGGCTGCTAAGTTTAACAATAGTCTTCAAATCGCACTCATTGAGGCACAGGCTAGGATGAAAATGGCCGAAAAATGGAGCGGCGCGCTTCCGGCGAACATCCTGCCATCAAACTCGCCATTGCTTCTAAACATCGGCAGCGAAGGGGCTGCACCGAAATGAACCACCGCGAAATCTCCCGCCTCGGCGGCATAGCCCGCGCGAAGCTGCTCACGCCAGCGCGCCGACTCGCAATCTCACGCAAGGGAACCGCCGCGCGCAAGCGGCAGGCGGCGGAACTTCGCCTTCGCCGCGTGAAATAACCGCCAACCACACAAACCCATGAACAAAACCATCCTCTGTATGCTCCTATACGCCGCCTGCGCTAGCTCTTGGTGGGCTGCCGCACGTTGGGGATTTCAGGCATATCCCGAAATCGCCATTGGCTGCATCGTGTCAACCCTAGCCGTCATAGCGGTTATCATTTGGGAGTGCTGCGAAGTGGCCGACAAGAAATAACCGCCATGAAAACAGTCGCCGTATGCTGCGCCTTCCTCGGCTCACTTTGGGCCGGTGTTTATCTTGTCGTCCACGACCACGCCACGATAGGCGGATGGACTGTAATTTTGACGCTAATTTCAAGCTGGAAACTTAGCGATAACTAACCATGAAAACACCGCCCACTGATGTTAATTTTCCTCCGCATATCTTGGAGGCTTGCGCGCGCGCACAAAGAGACGGCCAACTCTCGAAATCCGCGAATCCGGACGCGAAGGAACTGGCGGCACTTGTCGCAAAGGACGGGCTTATCGGGGTTATCCTTGACGAGTCTTGGTCGCGGAAAGCGCGTGAGAAAGCGTTAAACCAGCTTCTTTTCAAAAACCGAGCCGAGCTTGACCGGCTCGCGGGCGTGGAGAAGGAGCGGGACGAGTGGAAGGCCAAGGCTCTTTGGCTCAAGTCTCAAGATGAGGACGACAAGTGGACGCCCGCAATCGCGGCAGCGCACCCAACCGAGACAGGAAAGCACAAAACCTATGTCACCGCGCTTGATATGGTTGGTAAACGACAGAGTAAATACGGTCTTGTTGACCTCGTGAACTGGCTACTGTCTCGCGCCGAACAGGCCGAGGCTGCGCTTCACCAGTGCTACGCGGCGACCGGCCACGAAGCCGGAGACATTGACGACTTCCGCGCCTTTGTTGACCGCGAGAAACACACCATCGAGGCAGTTCGGGAGATGCGTGCGGATTTGGACAAGGCCGAGGCGAAGTTGGCCACGATGACCAAGGAGCTGGATGAGTTGCGCGGTCTACAACCATTAGCGCCTACCGCCGGTTTTCACGGCTGGCTGAAAACCTTTGGATTGGAGTGCGTGCGTGCTGGCACAACTGCCGACCTCGCCGCGAACGAGCAGATTGCCGCGCTGCGGGCGGACAAGGAGCGGCTGGATTGGGCAGAGCAGGAACACGCTGGGAAACGATTTGTTTGGATTTACGGAACGGACGGTAAAAAATACTGCTGCCCAGCCGCACCGGGATGCGATGAACGCCTGTCTTTCCCATCTATCCGCGCCGCCACAGACGCCGCCCGCCAAAACACTTCGCCATGAAAACCACCACCATCACCGGCACGCTCGTTGAAGTGAGGCGTAAAGAACCGCCTCTCCCGGATTTCTGCGTCATCGCAGTCCGGCACATCAACGGCACGCTGCACGGAGAATATCTTCACAACCGCGAAGTCGTGATCGTGTCCGCCGACGAGTGGGCGAAGCGCGAGGAGGCGGTGAAGGAACTGTGCGACGCGTTGGAGTGGTTCAAGCTGAACAGCAAACCACCAACGGCGGTAGATAGATTCACCGAATACCGTCTCGCAGAGTTTAACAGTGTGATTGAAGACACTAATCGCTTGCTCGCCAAGCACTCGCCGGAGGGCCGCACATGAACACACCTATGATTGCACCGCCGTTCGACGGTAAAAACAGGCACACGCCTGAACGCTTCTTCTGGTGGTCTTGGCATCCACTCTACCCCTACTGGTCGAAATCTTGCTGGGGCGGTGTGACGCAACAACAGGCTATCGAAGCCAGAAAAATAAAGACCGGCGGCGATTGGCTGGAGAACTACCACAATAAGCTTATTCACGAAAACGACGACGGCACCTTAACAGAAGTCTTGGACTCGCCATGCCAACGCCTAGATGTTTGGGAACGATGCGTGAAACTTAAGGAGGGCCGCACATGAAGCCGCGCGCGTTCACAGGGTGGATCGCCGCCTGCCATTTCACAGCGGCTCGTAGTCGCCGTAGCATTAGGATTGATGTCTGGCGGGAGAGCGCATTTACGCCATGCAAAGATGATCCCGATGCGCCTGTTTCTTGGACTCGCGTCCGCGTGACGCCTCTCCCATCCCGAAAGAAAACCAAAACGAAAGGACGAAACAAATGACGCAAGAACTACAAGCCCTAAGTATCCTTCTGTTTGTCGCCATTGCTTGCATGATAATCGTCAAATCCTTGTCCAAATGACCACCCCACTTAAAACCATCAGCCGCCACGCCAGCGACGCGAAACTGTCCGTTGAGGTTGCGCGTCTTCGCGGGCCAGAAGAAGTAGAAGTTGTTGGCGGTCATCTCTCATGGCAGACCGTCCAGCGTCCCTACGCCACGTCGCTCGACGCGATAACACCCCTCCTATTTCAGCACACGAAAATGACCGGCGAGCGTGCCGGTGGAGAGCCAGAAGTGTTCCGCATTTACTCACCAGCAGACGCAGAGCACGGATGGACGGTTGAAGTCGTCTGGCTTCACCACGACGGCGACTTGCCGATTCACGGCATATCTGGTGAGAGCCTAGAAAAGTGCCTGTGTCTAGCTCTGCTAGCCGTCAATGAGTATGCAATAACCGACTGAAAATGACCATCATAATCCCACTGCTGTTGTCCTCAATCGCCGCCGTAGAAAGCGGAGGGAACGCGCACGCGGTTGGTAAGGCCGGGGAGTTGTCGGCCTACCAAATATCACCTGCGGTGTGGAAACAGCACGCTAAACCGGACGAACCTCACGCGCTGGCGTCAACCAACGCGGAACTCGCGGCGCACATCGCGGAGAAGCACATTATCGCGCTAATGCGCCAACTTGAGGCGGCGGGCGTTCCGGTAACTGTTGAGACATTGGCCGATGCGTGGCACAGCGGCGCACACGGCGCGATTAACCGACGGCTAAAAACCGCCACGCCGACGGACTATTCAGCGCGGGTTCGCAATTTGTATGACGAGGCGGTTGCCAAGCAGCCTAGCAACGTGCCGGAGCACCTGAAATAAGCGTGAAAATAACCTGTTGACAGGTTCATAAATAAATGAACAGTCAGCCCAACCAAAGGGCCAGCCGCCTGCGCGCAGGGCTAGGGCCGCCCGCCACGAGGGACTTCAACTAACCCGTGGCGGGCTATTTTATCACAGCCGAACATGGCTGCTCGGCTTAGGCGTCCGCACAAACTCACGGATATGCACGTCATCTTCGCCTTGCCGCACAACCAGACCGCCGATAATCGGAAGGCTGGTCGTATCTTTGCCCCACATCCAATCGCTTTTCAACTGCCATGCTGGGCAGACGGTCACTCGGCAGTTGGCGCGTTTAACCTCAACATAGTCGTGAGCGTGCGAGCGAATCATCATGCTTGGTGGGCGGAAGCCATGCTCGCCAGCCGCCGTGAACATTGCCGCCATCGTCCGCATGGCCGGGCTGCTCTTGTAGGCCGCACTAGAAGTAGTGCCGATATGGTGGGCGAACTGAATAAGCGCGTCGCCCATCTCAATCCATAAGTCTTGCCGCGTGAAATTGCCATTGGCGTCTTTCACCGCGCCAAGCTCACGGGCGCAGCCCTCTTCGTCGGCGTTGCTCTGTCCGGCGTGCGCGGCAGTCCCAGCGATGCAATAGAGTGCCTTCGCGTTGCCAACACGCGGGGCTAAAAGCTTGACGGCCATTTCTCGCTGCTTGTCCACGTTGGACGTGATAAGCTGCGTGCATCCATGATGCGCGCCGTCAACGATGTCGCCATTATGAACGATAATGTAAGGCTCCCCCTTGGTGACGTGCGGCACGAACTTATCCCAAAATTCATTCCACCAATTCCAAAGCTGTTCCTGTCGTGGTGACAATCCGACTGGCTGACCATCGCGCAGACAAAAACCGGGGGGCATGATTGCGGCTTGCGACCCACAATGAGTATCACCAATTACTACGATGTTGCGGATTTTATCGAGACTTGGCTTTTGTTTTTTGTGGTTCATAAGGTATTGGGCGATAGTATTTGATAGGGTATCGCGTCCCGGTTGGACGGAAAAACTTGAACTCTATTTTACCAGCGGAAATTTCGCGGCGAATAACGTCCATAGCCTTGTTTCGCCCGCATCCCATTGCGATGCAAATTTCTGAAATGTTACTAAAGCCGTCTTCCACTACATCCCCAACTTTGTCAAAAAACTGCCGCCAAGTGTCGGCGACAGGTGCGCCTTGCGGTGTGGGGATGATTTTCATAGTGTTATTTCGGGGTGTTGGCAAAGTGCTCCACATCGGGCATAACCGGCGATGTCCGTCCAGTTATCGGTCTTTGGCGAATGGCTCTCGCGCGATAGCTTCACGGCAATCATAAACAGCGCAACGTCCTTAGCGGTGAAGTTGACGCCCGGTTTTAGCGCGTTCCACAGCGCGGCAGTCTGTCCGAAATTCTTGGCCGGATGACCATAGGCGCGGTTTCGGTCGCCGCCCGTGATGCGCTTGGCCTCGTCTAGCACGTCCTCGTCGCCTAGCAGCGCGCCGGACGGGAACAGATGAATAGATATGCCTCGCCACTTGGCGACGTGCATCTCTGCGGTTGCGCCCGTGCTTCGTTCCCAGCCGGGAAGCAGGATTAGCGCATCAACACGCAAAATCGCATCTAGGTCTAGGCGCATGGCCTCCGCTAGAAAGGCGGGGGTCGCCACGTCCTTCGTCTCATCAAACCCGCGCTCCCTGTCCATCGCCGCCGGGGACAGCACGCGCAGACCGGCGGTTTCAAGCACCTGTTGCGCCGCGTCAAACGCCGGGAAGTTGTAGCGCGGGATTCCGCGCATCGGGCCAGCGAGATAGACGAGGGTGTTAGGCGGCGGGAGCATGACGGTTATTTTCTGGCCTTGCGCCTTTTCAGGTTCCACTTGTGCGGCGGTGGCTCCGGCGTCATAGTCGGGTCAACCAGATAGTGCGCCACCTTAACCGCATCGCAGGCGTTCCCGCAATAAGTGCATTGATGCCAATGGCTGCCGTCCCCGTCGCCAGCTATGCCGCAAGGAGCATGGCAACAATCCGAGGCGGTGACGTGTGGCGTCGGGCGCGGCATGGCGAAACTCAGCTGCCTTTGCTTGGCGTAGGGTCTAGTCGCGGGCCAGCGTTGCCGTGGCGCGGCGGTTGCTGGTAAGAAAGCAGACCGGAATAAAGCGCGGCCTTCACAACCTCCTTGGCCTTGTCGTAGTTTAAGCGGCCATTGGGGGCGAAGTATTCGCGCGCTTCCTCTTGGAGTGGGGTGCGCTTGCAGGCGAAGGCGGAGGCGGTGGGAGCGGTGTGTATCATGGTTTGGCGTCTAGCTGAGATTGGAGGCGGCTAACGGTGGTTAAGGCGTCACGGTAGAAAATAGGAGCGGCGATTGCTGCCGACTGGGCGTCCGGCAAAGCCCGCAAGCGCATGACTTCACTGGCCGGAACAGGCCGCTGGGGAGAAGAACCGACTAAAAGCGCGCATCCTGATAGGATAAACGCCAAAACGGCCAAAATAGCCGCCAGCGCGAGCCATTCTAGGCCGGTCGGGCGCGGGAACAGGCCCATGCGCGCCGTTAGCAGCGGACGGGGCTTAAACGCGGCAGGCTGACGTTTTGGCGCGTAGCTCATTTTGCCTGTGTTTTTATTTCTAAAAGCGGGCCATCATGGCTATAGCGGTTAGCCATCATGCAGCACCCGCCAAATCCAAGCCAGATTAGGAACCACATGGCCCCCTTAGCCCAATAATGGGCAGGCGTATTACCGTCCGAATCTTTGTTTGTATTCATGGAATCTTTGGCGAACCCGGTGCATCCGCCGCCTCACTCCGCGCCCGCGCAAGCTGGTTCTGGCGGTCGGCGTCCTTTTCGGCCTGCGCTAGCCATTCGTCGTGCAATGCCTTCGCGCGCTTCTCACGTTCTACCACCGCATCGCTCAAATCCATGTCAATCGCCTCGCGCTCGCTCATTGCCCGCGCGTCAATCGCCTCTAGCCGCTTGCGCTCTGCCGCCAACTCCTGCTTGTCGCGCGCCGCGCGCCATGCCGCATAAAGCCTATCGCCAGCCGCAACCAGCGTCGGAACCGCCTTCGCCAATGACGCTAGGAAAGCGAGAATAGAGGCGAACATGGGAGTTGGTTTGTAACCTAATCAGGATTTCGCAGCGGGAGTTGGAACGTCCGTCGGAACCGCCGTCAGCGCGGCAACCTGCGCCTGAACCGCTGGCGTCAGAATATGGACGGCATCGGCAAGAATCGCCGCCGTCTTGGGATGCTCGCTGGCCTTCGCCTTAATGAGCGATTTCAGCTTGTCGCCAACCGCCGCGCCTTCCGGCGTTAGGCTGAACTGCTCGACGCCCACCACCGCCGCGCCAAGAGCCTTTTTGAGTCCCGTCGCCTGCGTGTGTTTCAAAAAGCCCCAAACGGTGCCAATCACGGCCACAAGGCTAGCGATGACTTGCTCGTTTAGAAGCGACGCCCACGAGAAGGGGGCGGACGCGGGAACGGCAGCGGTAGCAGCGTCAGCCGCAAAAGCGGCCAGCGTGAGCACGAAAAAAAAGGCGATGAAACGGGGAAGGCGCATGGTTGATGGTTGGGTTACGGGCCGCATCCTGCCCGTTTTCGCCGCACCGTCAACGGAAAAACAAACTATTTTTCAGAGGCTATGACCGCCCCCGCCGCCACTCATCCGGCTTTTAAGCCATTCCCAAGCGGCGGCAGACGCCCCGCCCGCCAACGTCCCGAAAAGCGCAATCTTGCCCTTTAGGTTGTCGCGGAAGCGGTGTAGCCCGTCCACATCTCGCCGCAACCCTTTCACTTGGTCAACAAGCCCAGTGTGTCCGAGTTCCTTGTTGCCCACCAAAGCGGTGTAGATGGCGTGGATTTTGTCTTGGTCGCTCATGGCTTGATGAAAATGACGCCAGAATAAGTGGCCGTGTCTGACGCGCCGACGGCCATGCTGAATGACCCGGCAAACATTGTGAAAGCCGGAACCACAGTTACAACTCCAGCCGTGGCAGTGATGGCCCAAGTCGGCACGCTATTGGCAGTGATGGCAGCGTTGGTGACAGTGGCCGCACCACTGCTCGAGCTGACCGAGTAGGCCAACATTCCGGTAAAGGAGGTCGTGTTGCCCGCACGCAGGCTGCTGGCACTCACCGTGGTAAAACTAGCACTTGCGCCGCTAAGTGTGCCGGTCACGCTCATGGTGCTGCCTACGGTAGTCGCCCCGGTGATTGAGGCCGTCGTCGTCACCGAGAGGGAACCAGTCACTTTCGCACCGCCATTGGCATACACCCGAAATGCCTCGGTTGCGTTGTTGTTCATCGTCACGAAAAAATCCCCACCGCCAACCCATACTTGAAATCCCCCGGTGGTCGGAACAAACCCATGAACCACACTCCCTTGGTCGTAAATTCTGTCTTTTACTTGTGCCGCCTGCGTGGCAGTCGCTGCATTGAAAAACTGGCCGCCCAGGCTCAGTGTAGCAGTAAAGGATGTTGTGCCGGTGGATGACAAATCGCCAGCGGCCAGATTGAGAGCGCGCAAACTGCCGCTCAGTGAAATTGAAGTCCCGGCTTGCGGCACCGCTACACTTAAAGTCGTGGAAGTAAGCGTTAGGCCGCCGACGCCGCCAGCAATCATGTTGATGGTAGCCGATGTACTTCCTGAGTTAAGAACGAGATTTCCGTTCCCAGCATTGTATATGGTCGCGCCGTAACTATCGCTGCTGCCATTCGCAATATAGATTCCGGGATTGCCGCCTAGGTTGGAGGAAGAAGACCCTGTTTGGTCAATGTAAATGTTTTGAGACACAAACCTCGTCGCAGGGATAACGACCGAAGCACCATTGGCACCAAATTGTGTTCTTCCGCTGCTTGAGACGGTTAAGATGAGATTGTTCCCGGTGGAGTCCCTGAAAACAAGGTTTCCGGGAAATCGTATTTGGGCGTCTCCATCGTAAGCATTGCCGGGCTTGCTGGCGTATATGTTCAATACCGAGTAAGAGGTGGAATAAAACCCATTCGGAATGATGCTGATGCTGTCAGTGAAGACCGCCATGTTCCCGACGATGTTTCCGCTCCAAGCCCCGGAAATTCCGTTCTGAACCAAACCCATGTCGCGTGACAGCTTGATGGTGTTCCAACGGTTAGCCGTATCGCTGGCATGAACATCGGACGCACCGATCAGACCTAGGACATTACCAAGCCAGTTGAAATTTCCTTGGCTATTGCCGAGGGGATAATGGCCGAGCTGCGAATACACGTCATAGAAAATGTAGCCGCTGTCCGCGTTGGACTCAGCCCACGTCCGAAGGATGCCGTTCTGAATGACTTGGTTGGTGGTTGGGTTGCCAGACTCGCTACCTGAACCATTGCCGTTCGGCTGGTTCCCCTGCACCAAAACAGTCGTTTGTGAGGCCGACAAAGACCAGATCGTGCTCCATGTCGTAAGGTCGGTTGGCAGGGTGGTATTGCCCTCGGACATCTTGTAGGTCACGAGATGCGGAGTCACGTTGGCAAGGAATGGCAAAAAGACCGCCGTGGACACGCTATTAGAGGAAGGCAAACCGATGCCTCCTTGGTTGAGGCCATACACCGCCACGCCCGTCGTGGAGAGCGTGCGGATAAAAGGCCGATAAGGAATGATGATGCCAGCAGATGCGCTCACGGTTGATATGGCCTTGAACTGCCAAGCAGTCCCGGCGGACTTCGTGAGCGTGATGACGCCAAGGCCCGTGCTTGTGCTTGAAGTGTCAACCGCCGTGTATCCGGCCTCATCCGAGAACGCTCCGAATGCGCCCGGTGTGGCAGAATTGAGCGACGCACTAGCCGTTTGCAGCTTGAACGTGCCGCCGTTGGGAAGTTTCACATAGTAGAAATCCAGCCTTTCGCCAGCCCCTAATCCGCTGCCACTGAGATAATAAATCACGCTGCTGTTTGTGCTCTGCATCGTCTCAATAAAGCCAGCCGGGGAATAGGAGAAGGATTGCGCGCTGCTGCTGGTAAGCGTCTGCGCGTCGCCTGAAAGCGACACGGAAAACGCTTGGCCGCCAATGCCGCCGTAGCCGTAGGACTTTTGCAGTGAAACCGCCCATTCATTGACCAGTTGTCCGGCGAAACTGTCTCCCCATACGATGATGTTCGCGGTGGGGTTGCTGGCCGAAAGAGTCGTCAGTTGCTTCCAAAACGCCGTGATGGTGTCCATCGGCCCGGTCAAACCGCCGGGGAAGTTGGCCGCGCCACCACTATTAAAACTACCCTGCTCAATGCCAGTGAGAGTGCCGCGCGTGCCTGAGATATTTCCTATTTGCAAGAATCCACCGAAATTTGTGCTGCTGGTTGAATCACTGTTCAACCCTGAGTTTCCGGCCAGCATCGTCGTCAGATTAGTGAAGGTCGTCGTTGCGGCCATAAGCGGGAACGGGTTGACAAAAACGCCGCCTGAAAACGATGTCACGCTTCCACTGATTGAATTCGTCAGATTATTGGTGATGGAAACCGTCCCCGTGCCAATGGCCGCGATGGTCGAGCCGATGGGGATGCCGGTCGAGCTGGTGGAGGCCGTCATTCCAACAAACAGGCTGGTGGTGGACGAAACCGATAGAGTCGCCTGCCCGGAGCTTCCAGAAACCGTCACACCGGCGATCTGCCGAGAATAGCTCACCGTCCCCGGCGACAAATCAAGCGTCCCGTTCATCAATGTCGCACCTGACAAAGTGCCGAGATAAGCCGTCGTGTCTGAGAGCGTGAGCGTGGTCGGCAGCGTTACGACTGGTGTGCTGGTCGTGCTAGTCACTGTTACGCGGCCTGTCGTGCCGGTTACTTGCGTAACACTTCCGCCACCGCCGCCACCGCTTGCTGTGGTCGTGGAGATAGCCCCGCTGGTGGAATTCACTTGAAGGACATATCCCGTGCTTGAAACAGGTGAAGAAACCCCACTGAACGTAAGTGAGCCGCTAACCGTCAGGGAGGAGAGCGAGAGCGAAGCCAGCGTAGTCGCACCCGTTCCGAGCGTGATGGTAGTTCCGCCCACGCTAATCGTAGGCGTAATAAGCTGCCCGTTTGTGATGGTGCCGCTCAGACTGGCAGCCGGGAAAGAAGAAAGCGTGAGCGACAAAACGACCGTGGACGTGCTGCCTGTCACGGCTCCCGTGATTGCGCCTCCGGTCAGCAAAGTCATATTGGTAACGCCTCCCGGCGGTGAAGCCCAAGTGCCATCGCCCCGCCAGAACGTCGTTCCGCTCGCCCCGCTGCCAGCAGCCAAGTTCCCAACCGGGATGGAGGTCGTCAGCGTCAGTTGCGGGGTGCTAGTCGTGTTTGTGGCCGTAAGACCGGCCCCCGCCGTCACCTGCGTAACCGACCCGCCACCCGCACCCGCCACCAGCGATAACGGGATGATTCCCGCACTGCCAGTGATAGTGCCGGACGAAAGAGCCAGTGTTCCGCCAACAAGAGAAAGCGTGCCAGTCAGAGGCGTGTTCGACAGAAGATTGAGCGTGCCGCTGATGGACGACGTGCCGGTGATGACCGCGTTATTGATTAACGTCGTGGCCGCTCGCACCGAAACCGGCGGCATCGCCATAATGGCAACGATAACAGCTAGAAAAGAAAGAATTTTTCGGAATGATGGTTTCATGCGAGCGGAGGTTTGGTCATTATGTTCTGGATACTAAGGAGAGATTGAGCCTCGGTAACCTGTCCGAAGAAAAATGGCTGGTAGGTCGGTGTATTGGGCAGCGTCGCACCAAGATTTACCGCCCAATAACGGAACAGGTTTTGGATGGAGACAAGCAGGTCGGAGTTCGTCCATAGGCCAGAGCGCACGGGCTGATACGTCTCTGTCTGCGGCATCGGGTTTAGAGAGTAGGCTAGATTATTGTAATACAGAAGGTTTTGGATGCTCGACAGCATCCCATTCTCCGTTTCCTTGGATGCGCTCAAAGGAACCAGCAGCGAAACAGGAACGGTCGAAACTCCTTTTTGCTGAATGTAAAAAACGAGCAGGTTTTGAATGGACGAGTAAAACCAAACCTCCGTTTGTTCCGTGCTGGAGGCAGCTTGATAGGTAGGGGATACGGGATACGGCGGTGTCGTTCCAAGGTTGGCGTTAATGGCCACAATCAGGCACGCTTGGATTGACTCCAACAAACGCGGTGTCGTCCATTGTCCACTAGCAACGGGCTGGTAGTTTTGACCGGAAGGCATGACGGAGTTTAGATGCCGGTGGCGATGTAATGAAGGGTGTAATTCCCATTAGTTGTCGCAGCGGAAAAAAAGGCGGTGAATCCGGTTTCGCTCACACCTGCGATGTTAAGAAGAAACAGGTTTTCGTCGGCTATGTTTCCCTTGCATACAGTAGGAGAAACCACTGGTGCGGAACGAAACGGGACAGGGAAAGTAACATCTCTGCTAGACGCGCCATTGCCGATAGCAACCGTGTCGGTTTGCAGCGTTGCAGGAATTGCGATGGTGGATACTATTCCGGGCATCGAGATATGGTTTTCGTTAGTTGGAAGACGCCTTAAAAATTATGAACGTAACGGTTGGAGAATCGCTGGCCGTCACGGCGGATTGATTGGTGATGGTGACAGTGGCGGTTCCCGTGCCGCCATTGGAGAAACGGGCGGAATAAGACGCGCTATTGACGTTGCCGAAAATCACGTCCGAGGCG
>Ga0068859_100001654_pt1 | contig 22705 bp, 23 predicted proteins | sample KBSSwiS22_FD_66585 | JGI IMG/M metagenome (GOLD analysis project Ga0068859, IMG submission 66585) | Switchgrass rhizosphere microbial communities from Kellogg Biological Station, Michigan, USA - KBS Switchgrass S2-2 | ecosystem: Host-associated > Plants > Roots > Rhizosphere > Soil ...
CGATCCTCCGCGGGGGCGAGACGACGAGCAAGGAGCTCGTGCTGGGCACGCCGCCGCAGCGTCCGAAAGTCCCGCTTCCGCCTCTGCCGCCGGCACCGCTCGACGTCCAGGAGTCGGGCCGGGCCGCCGAGGTTCTCGGTGTCGAGGTCGGCGAGATCCCCGCGGAGCTCCGCACGCACATGGGCGGACCCGCGGACGCCGGCCTGCTCGTCGTGAAGGTCGGCGCCGACGGGATCTCCGCGAAGGCGCTCAAGGTCGGCGACCTGCTCGTGAGCGTGGGCGGCGCGCCCGTCGCGACCGAGGAGGACCTCGACCGCGTCGTGTTCGACCGTTCGTCGGGTCCCATGACCGTCGCCGGACGCCGATCGAAGGCGCCCTTCTCCGCCGAGGTGGAGCTGCGCGTCAAGTCGCGCGAGCAGCGGCAGCGCGAGGCGCGCGCGCGGATGCTCGAGATGACGATCCGCCGGCTCGAGGGTCAGCTCGCCGAGCTGAAGCGCCAGCTCGCCGCCCTGACGGACGCTCCGTGATCCCTGGTCTTCTGCTCGCGGCGGGCGCTCTGACCGCGGATCTCCCCGACGACGTGCTGGCGAAGGTCACCGCGCGGAAGGCGGGCCGGCCCGACGAGATCCTCGCGGCCGTCTTCGGCGCCGTGGTTCCGTACGCGTTCGACGCGGACGGCGTGCACGCGCTCACAGACCGGAGGTGGTTCCAGGCCGATTCGGTCGAGGGGGCGGGCGCGCCGGCGCTGGAGATTCGCCGCTGGCCGGGGGACTCGATCGTCGCGTACTACGCGCTTCCCGCCGAGGGGGAGCCGGTGCTCGTGCCCGGGCTGACGCTGACGGGCTCCGCGTCCACCTTCGGAGCGTGCTCGGTGCGCGACGGGCGCCTCAGCGCGAACAAGGTCGAGCGCGGGGTCGTCTGGGGGGAATGCGCCGCGGCCGGCGGACGCGCCGCCGTCCTGGGTATCCCCGGGGACGCGGGCCTCGGTCCGTCGGCGAGGTCGGAGCTCCGCGAGGAGATCCTCGCCGTGATCGGACGGACGAAGTTCGACGCCGGCCGGACGCCCGCGGCGACGCCGCTCCAGGTCCCCGTGCTTCCCGCGCCCGCGGTCGCCGCCGACGAGCGCCGCGACGCCTGGCAAGTCTTCCAGGGGGACGCGTTCACGATCGGTCTTCCCCCCGGCGTCCGCGCGATGCGCCTCGACCTCTCGGTTCCCGCGCCGCGCGCGATCCCGGGCGGGATCGCGTGGCTCCGCGGACGCTTCCTCGATCGCGACGGATCGCCGATCGCGGTCGGCGACGGGACGCGTGCGGGGTACATCGCGCGTGTCGGGGCGGAGGACGAGGCGTGGCGCGCCGGCGTCGCGCCGCCGCTCGGCGCGCCCGCCGCCGAACGTCTGGACGAGGCCGAGCTCCACGATCTCGTCCTCGAATGGACGGAGGCGACGAAGGCGGTGGTCAGCCACTGGAAGGAGCCCGGCTTCGCGGGCGACTGGCTCGTGTTCCGCCTTCACCTGCGCGGCTCGGGGGTCGAGATCGGACTCCCGGTGGTCACGGGCTGGCGCTCGCTCGCGCTGTTCTGGATCCCGGTGACCTGGCGCGGCCCCGGCCGCTCGCCGGCGCCCCCCCCGATCGACCCCGCGATCGGACTCGGCGTCCGCTTCGACCGGCTCGGCCCGGCGGAGAAGCGTCAGGGACTCGTCGAGGGAACGCTCCAGGTCGGAACGCTCCGGCTCGACATCCCCCGCGGTTACTGGCCGGTCGCCAACCTCGGAGCGCCGGACGGCCTTCCGGTGACGGTCTACGACCCCAACGGGGCGATCGCGGGACGGATCGAGTCGCTCCCGGCCGCGGGGGTGGGGGCGATCCTGGCGGGGGAGGGGTGGACGACTCAGCCGCGCCCCGCGTCCAGGAAGGCGTCGTCGATCCACGTGCGGGCGGACGGGACCTGCGTGCTGGTCGCGAAGGCGGGGGACGGTTACGTGCTGGCGCCCGAGGCGGGAGGAGCGGCGCGGGCCGGCGCGTGGCAGCGGCTGGTGGAGAGCGCCTCGTTCGTGAAGGCGGCCCGGCGCATCGCACCGGGCCGCGAGGAAGACTGAGTCAGCGCAGCTCGCGAGCCAGGTCCTTCAGGCTCTTCTCGAGGCGCATCTCCGGCGTCTGGGAGATCAATCCCACGCCGCCGCCGAGGTTCAGGCCCGAGACCGCCATGCCCTGGGCCGACGGCTTCCCGAGCGTGGTCGCCTGCGCGATCTGCTTGGGCGGGGGTTCGTCCGGTCCCGGATGTCCGGGCGCCGCCACGTACGGCACGTTGATGCTCTTGATGACCAATTTTTGTGCGACGCCGGGACCGCGCTGCGCGCTGACGCCCACGAGGACCGTCGAGTCGTCGTTGTTGTTCGCCAGGGCGGCTGTTCCCACCAGGGCGGCAACGGCCACGGCACCGGCGGCTGCGCCGATCATCGCCTTCCGAATCCATGAACGGGTCACGTTGGGCCTCCTTCCCAGAGAAAGAACGACCCCTTATACGTCCGTCGATGCGCGTCCGACAAGTACGTCAATCGGGACGTTGCGGCAACGAGGTCGCAAGCTCCCCGAGGCCGGCCAGCACCCGTTCCCCCGTCCGCTCGAGCGCCGCCCGGGGGGAGGCCCCGCCCGCCAGGAGCACGATGCCGACGCCGGCGCGGACCGCCGCCTCCACGTCCAGGGGCATGTCCCCGACGTAGACCGCGCGCTCGCGCTCGACCCCCATCGCGGCGAGGCAAGCGTCGATCATCGCCGGGTCGGGCTTGGGCTTCCCCGCCGTGTCGGGACCATGGATCGCCGCGAGTGCGGGGGCGAGGCCGAGCGCGCGCAGGATCCGGGTCGAGTAGGACGCGAGCTTGTTGCTCGCCACCGCGAGCCGGTATCCTCGGGCGGAAAGGTCGGGGAGGACCTCGGCCGCGCCGGGCATGGGCCGGCTCTCGCGCTCGCAGACCGTGTCGTAGGCCGCGCGGAAGACGGCGGCGCCGCGGGCGACCTCCGTCGCCGGGAGCGTCGAGGCGAGGAGATCGTCGAGGCCGCGACCGACGCGTGAGGTCACCTCGCCTCGGGACAGCGCGGAGAGGCCCGCGGCGGCGCGCGCCGCATTGACCGCGGTCGCGATCCCGTCGAAGCCGTCGACGAGCGTCCCGTCGAGGTCGAAGACGATCCCGCGCACGCGGGAGAGGTCAATCACCCGACGCGATCGGCCAGGGGAGGCGCGGGAGCGAGCGTCCGTGCCGCGCGAGGTTGAAGCGCCCCTGATCGCACGCGAGGCAGCCGGGCGAGGTGCGGTGACGCGTGCGGAAGGCGCAGTCCTCCGACGGGTACCAGACGCGGAACCGGAGGCAGAAGAAGTCGTCGCGCGTGTCTTTCGGGCCGGCGGGGATCGACGACGGGAGGGGCCCGTCCGCAACGTCCTCGTCGTCGTCGTCGATCCTCTGTGTCATTCGCGGCTCCGCCAAGAGCGGAAGTATACCGCGCCGGTGGTATCGTGGCGCCCGCTCATGGCGTATCGAGTGGGCATCGCGGGGGCCACGGGGCTCGTCGGGCAGCGGCTCATCTCGCGCCTTGCGGGCCATCCTTGGTTTCGTATCGAGCGTCTCGGCGCCTCGGAGCGAAGCGCCGGCCGCCGCTATCGCGAGGCGGCGCGCTGGCTCCTCCCCGAGCCGATCCCCGAGGCCGCGGCGGATCTCATCGTCACGGGCTGCGCGCCCGCGGACTTCTCGGAATGCGACGTCGTGATCTCCGCGCTCGACACGGCGACGGGCCGCACGGTCGAGCCCGCGCTCGCGGCGTCGGGCCTCGCGGTCGTCAGCAACAGCTCGGCGATGCGGCTCGACCCCGGCGTCCCGCTGCTCGTCCCCGAGATCAACGCCGCCCACGTGGACCGGCTCACGCGTCCTTCGGGATCGCGCGGCTTCGTCGTGACCAACCCGAACTGCTCGGTCACGGGCCTCGCGATCGCGCTCGCCCCGCTGCATCGCGCGTTTTGCGTGAGGCGCGTCGTCGTGACGACGCTCCAGGCGGTGTCGGGCGCCGGGCTCGAAGGCCCGCGCTCGATCGAGCTTCTCGACAACGTCATCCCCTACATCGCGGGGGAAGAGGAGAAGATCGAGGTCGAGCTCGCCAAGATCCTCGGCCACGCCGACGCGACCGGCTTCACGCCCGCCGCAATCGACGTCGCGGCGCACTGCCATCGCGTCAACACACTGGACGGCCACCTCGAGGCCGTCTCGGTCGAGCTCTCCCGCCGCCCCTCCGTCGAGGAGGCGATCGCCGCCCTCGAGACGTTCGAGGGGGACGTCGCCGGTCTTTCGCTCCCCAGCGCACCGGCTCGCCCGATCGTCGTGCGGCGCGAGCCGGATCGCCCGCAGACGCGCCTCGACCGCGATACCGGGGGCGGGATGAGCGTCGTCGTCGGCCGCGTCCGGCCCTGTCCGGTCCTCACGCTGCGCCTCGTCGTCCTCTCGCACAACACGGTACGGGGGGCGGCGGGCGGAGCGATCCTCAACGCCGAGCTCCTCGCGGCGCGGGGTCTGCTGCCCGGGAGTCCGTCCGCGTGATCGTCATGAAGTTCGGCGGCACCTCCGTCGCCGATGCCGAGCGTATCGTCGCCGCCGCCGAGATCGTGAGGGGCCGCCTCGTGCGGCGTCCCGCCGTCGTCGTCTCGGCGCTCTCTGGGGTCACCGACCTCCTCGTCCGCGCCGTCGCGTGCGCCCGGACCGGCGATCGCGAGGGGCAGGAGCCGATCCTCGCCGATATCGCGCGCCGCCACCGGTGGGCCGCGGCGGCCGTGACGTCCTCCCGCCCGCGCCACGACCTCGATCTCGCGATCGACGCGAAGGTGGAGGAGCTCCGCGGCCTGCTGCGGTCCGTCCGCGTTCTCGGGGAGGGGACGCCGCGCGCGGTGGATGCGATCCTCGCGACGGGGGAGATCCTGTCCTCCGAGATCGTCGCGGCCGCGTTCGTCGAGCGCGGCGTTTCGGCCCGCCTCCTCGACGCCCGCGACGTCCTGGTCACCGACGAGTCCCACGGGGGGGCGATTCCCGACCTCGACGCCACGGCCGCGCGCGCGGTCGAGCGCGTCGCGCCCGTCGCCGCGGCCGGAGAGGTGCCGGTCCTGGGCGGCTACATCGGCCGCTCGCGCTCGGGGCACACGACGACCCTCGGACGGGGCGGCTCGGACACCTCCGCGGCGGTGCTCGGCGCGGCGCTCGCCGCGGAGGAGATCGAGATCTGGACCGACGTGGACGGCATCCTGTCCGCCGACCCGCGCCGCGTGGCCGCCGCCCGCCCGCGCGAGCGCGTCTCCTTCGCGGAAGCGGCGGAGCTCGCCTGCTACGGCGCGAAGGTGCTGCACCCCGCGTCGATCGCGCCCGCCGTGACGCGGGGGATCCCCGTGCGGGTCCTGAACGCGATGCGGCCGGAGGGGGCCGGGACGCTCGTGCTCGACGACGCGGGGGCGGGCGCACCTCCTCTCGCCTCCATCGCGAGCCGCGGCGGGGTCGCGACCGTGCGCGTCGTCGCGAGGACGATGCGCCTCGATGCGACGCTCCTCGACGGCGTGCTCGGCGCCTTCGCGTCGGCCGAGCTTCCCGTCGAGCTCGTCGTCGCCTCCGGCGCGGGCCTCAGCCTCGCGGTCACCGCGGGCCCCGCCCTCGAGGCGGTCCTCGCGCGCCTCTCGGAGCTGGGGAGCGTCACGCAGGCGCCCGGGCGGGGCATCGTGTGCGTCGTCGGGGCGGGCCTCGCCGACGACGGACCGACGCGGGGTCTCGTGCTCCGCGCCCTCGCGCGTCACGCGCCCGAGATCGTCGCGCTGGGCGGCTCCTCGGTGAGCCTCGCCGCGGTCGTCCCGGAGGGCGCCCTCGACGCGTGCGTCCGCGACCTCCACCGGGAATTCTTCGAGGAGGCCCCGTGAGATACGCGCTCGTGGGATACGGCCGGATGGGCCGGGCGATCGACGCCGCCGCCGCGGCGCGGGGCCACCGGCGCGCGCTCGTGGTGGACCGCGGCGCGCGCGGGCGGGGCACGGTCCGCTCGGTCGAGAGCGCGCTCTGGAAGGGCGTGGACGTCGCCTTCGAGTTCACGGAAGGGGAGGGGGCCGCCGAGCGCGTGCTCGCGCTGCTCGCCGCCGGTGTCCCGGTCGTGTGCGGGACCACGGGCTGGGACGCGGCCGCGTCCGGGCTGCGCACCGCCGCGCGGAGGGCGCGCGCCGGAGCGGTCGTCGCCCCGAACTTCTCGGTCGCGATGCACGTCTTCTCGACGCTCGTGGCCCAGGCGTCGGCGGCGCTGTCGCGTGCCGGCGCGTACGATCCGTACATCGTGGAGTGGCATCACAAGGCCAAGCGCGACGCGCCGAGCGGAACGGCCCGGCGGCTCGCGGGCGTCGTTGCGGCGTCCTTCGCGGACGGCGTCGAGGTGCCGGTCGCGAGCGTGCGCGCCGGCTTCGAGCCGGGGCGGCACGTCGTCGGATTCGACGGCGAGGGCGATCTCGTGACGCTCACGCACGAGGCGCGGGGGCGGAGCGCGTTCGCCGACGGGGCGGTCATCGCGGCGGAGTGGGTCCGGACCCGCCGCGGCATCCATGGATTCGACGAGGTGTGCCGTGACCTCGTCCGTGCGGGGAGGCGGTGATGCGAGGACGAGGGGAGATCGCGCTCCGAGGCGCGCTGACGGCGCTGGTGACTCCGTTCGACGAGCAAGGCCGGATCGATGTGCCGGCGCTCGAGCGGCTCGTGCGCTGGCAGGTCGACGCCGGGATCGACGGGCTGGTCCCGTGCGGAACGACGGGGGAGGGCGCGACGCTCCGGCCCGAGGAGCACGCCCAGGTCATCGAGACCGTCGTGCGCGTGGCGGCGGGGCGCGTCCCCGTGATCGCCGGGTGCGGCACGAACGACACGCGGACGACGATCGACGGCGCGCGCCGGGCGGCCGCCGCGGGGGCGCAGGCGCTCCTCGTCGTCACCCCGTACTACAACAAGCCGAACCGGTCGGGGATGATCGCGCATTTCGCCGCGGTCACCGAGGCGGTGCCCCTGCCGGTCGTCGCGTACAACGTGCCGGGGCGCACGGGGCAGAACGTGCCCGCGGAGCTCACGCTGAAGCTCGCGGAGATCCCCGGCGTGGTGGGCGTGAAGGAGGCCGCGGCGAACCTCGAGCAGCTCGCCGCGATCGTCGCCGGGCGGCCGGGCGGATTCGCCGTCCTCTCCGGGGACGACCCGTTGGCCTTTCCCGCGGTCGCGCTCGGAGCCGACGGCGTCATCTCGGTCGTGTCGAACGAGGCGCCGGATCTCACCGCGGCGATGATGCGCGCCGCCCTCGACGGCGATCTTGCGGCCGCCCGCCGGCTCCACTACCGCCTCCTCCCGCTCATGCAGGCGAACTTCCTCGAGTCGAACCCGGTCCCGGTCAAGACGGCGCTCGCGCTCCTGGGCCGATGCGGCGACACCGTGCGCTCGCCGCTGGGCCCGCCCGAGGGCGGGACGAGACGGCGGCTCGCGGAGGTGTTGCGGGAATGCGGCCTGCTCGAGGGGGCGCGTTGAGCGAGACCGCGCTGCGCGAGGTCGTCGAAGATCTCGCCGCGCGCCCGGATCCACCCCCGGAGGAGGTGCGGGCCGCGGTCGAGCGGCTGCTCGACGCGCTGGAAGCCGGCACGGTCCGCGCCGCCGAGCCCGACGGGGACGGGTGGCGCGTGCACGCCTGGGTGAAGCGGGGGATCCTCCTCGCCTTCCGCGGCGGACTGCGCACGTGGGACGCGCCCCCCTTCGCCTTCCGCGACAAGGAGACCCTCCCCCCCCGCGCTTCCTTCCGCGAAGGGGCCAACGTCCGCATCGTCCCCGGAGGCTCGTCGGTGCGGCGGGGCGCGCATCTCGGAGACGGGGTCGTCGTCATGCCGCCGGCCTTCGTCAACGTGGGCGCCTTCGTCGGACCGTCGTCGATGATCGACAGCCACGTGCTCGTCGGCTCCTGCGCCCAGATCGGCGCGCGCGTCCATCTCTCCGCCGCGGTGCAGGTGGGCGGCGTCCTCGAGCCCGTCGGCGCGCGCCCGGTCATCGTGGAGGACGACGCGTTCATCGGTGGGGGAGCCGGGATCTACGAGGGGACGCGCGTCTCGCGGCGCGCGGTGATCGCTCCCGGCGTCATCCTCACGCGCTCCGTCCCGCTCTACGACCTCGTCCGCGGCGAGCGCCACGGGCTCGACGCCTCCGGCGGCCTGGTCGTCCCGGAGGGCGCCGTGGTCGTGCCGGGGTCCCGCCCCGCGCCCGGGGAGTTCGCGCGCGGTGCCGGCCTCGCGCTCTACGCGCCGGTCATCGTCAAGTATCGCGACGCGGCGAGCGACGCCGCGACGGCGCTCGAAGACGCGCTGCGATGATCTGGCGTACCGCGGAGCGCCTCGAAGGCGTCGACCGCACGCTGATCCGGAGGATCTTCGACGCGGCCCCCCCGGGCTCGATCAACCTCGGCCTCGGCCAGCCCGACCTTCCCACGCCGCCCCGCATCGCCCTCGCCGGGATCGACGCGATCGCGTCGGGACGCACCGCGTACACCTCCACCGGAGGGGACCCCGCGGTGCGCGCGGCGGTCGCGCGCCGGTACCCGCACGCGGCGCGCGGGGCCGCCGGGGCGATGGTGACGATCGGCTCGCAGGAGGCCGTGTTCGTCGCCGTGATGTCGCTCGCCGGGCCGGGGGACGAGGTCCTCGTCCCCGACCCGGGCTATCCCGCGTACCCGGTCCTCGCGCGCCTGGCGGGTGCGGTGGCCGTTCCTTACCCCCTGCGTCCCGAGCGCGCGTTCCGCCTCGACGCCGACGACGTCGCGGCGCGGCTCACCGCGCGCACGCGCCTCGTCATCCTCTGCTCGCCGTCGAATCCGACCGGTGCCATCGACGAGGACTTCGAGCTGTCGCGGCTCGCCGCGACCCTCGCGCGCGCGGGCGTGCCCTTCCTGTCCGACGAGATCTACGCGAGCTTCGCCTACGACGGCGCCGCGGCCTCGATCTCCCGCCACGCGCCGGACGGGGGCCTCATCGTCTCGGGCCTCTCGAAGGACGTCGCGATGACCGGTTGGCGGCTGGGCTGGGTCGTGGGCCCCGAGGAGATCGTCGCGCGCCTCGTCGCGTGCCATCAATACGTCGTCACCTGCGCGTCGTCGATCTCGCAAGCGGCGGCGCTTTCCGCCCTCGGCCCCGAGGGCGACGTCGAGCGGGCGAGGATCCTCGAGATCTTCCGTGCGCGGCGCGCGGTCATGCTCGAAGCGCTCCGCGCGATCGGCCGCGACGTGAGCCCTCCCGACGGCGCCTTCTACTTCTTCGTCGACGTCCGGGACCGCGGCGGCTCGATGGCGATCGCCGAGCGGCTCCTGGCGCAGCGCGTCATCACGATCCCCGGAGAAGCCTTCGGGCCGGGGGGCGCGGGATTCCTGCGGCTGTCGTACGCGGCGCGGGAGGAGGACATCCGCACGGGGGTGGAAGCCCTCGGGCGGGTGCTTTCGTCCTAGAAGTCCTTCGGCGCGGAGGCCGCTTCCGCGGCGTCGCGCGCCGCGATCTGCTGCTCGAACTTCTCCGCGGTGACCTTGAGCGAGTGGGTGAGGGCGGCGTCGTCGTCCGCGTGCCGCTCGAGGTACTCGTAGATGGCGCCGAGCTCGTACTCGGTGGCGGCGGCGAGAAGCGCGCGCGCGGCGAGCACGCGCGTGTCGCGGTCGGGGGCCTTGAGGCCGTTCTTGAGCGGCCCGAGGGCGGCGCCGCCGATCTGCGCGAGCGAGGCCGCGGCGGGAGCGCGCAGCTCCTGCGGGCCTTCGATCATCATCTTTTCGAGCCAGAACCGGGCCTGCTCGTAGCGGTACGTCCCGAGCATCTGCACGACGAGCGGGGTGAGAGCGGGGTACTCGATCGCGGAATCGATCATCGGCTGGACCGCGAGCGCCGGCCGGAAGGCGATGAGCGCGCGGATCGACTGCTCGCGGGCCTCGCGGTTCCCGACCCACAGCGCATCGATCAACGTCGGAACGAGCTCGGGCATCTCGCTGGGCCGTCCCTGCTGCTGCTGGATCGTCAGCGTGCGGACGATCTCCGCGCTGTACTCGACCGGCGAGACGTTGAGCGCCTCCTGGAGCGCGTACATGTAGCGCGCGCCGAAGGTCTCGAGGGTCCGGCGCGCTTCGGCCGCGACGGCGGCATCGCGCTCGCCCTCGAGGGGCCAGGCGAGCCGGCACACCGCCCGCTCCTGTTGGAGCGGATCGTCGCTCGACCGCAGCGCCTGGGCGACCGCGTCGCGGGCGCGCAGCGTCTCGGCGGAAGGAGCGGCCGCCGGAGGAGCGGCGAGGGCGGGGGCGCAGCCCAAGAGAAGGGCGAGAAGCGACGGGGAGGCTCGCACCGCCGGAATATACCCTCAGGCCCAACGCCCGGCCACGCCGGGGGACGGGGCGAGCGCGGCTGCGACGCGATCGGCGATCGCGAGGAACGCGGCCGCGAGCGGGGAGGACGGATCCGAGGCGACGATCGGCTTGCCCTCGTCCCCGCCGTCCCGGATCGCGACGTGGAGCGGGACCTCGCCGAGGAACGGCGCTCCGAGGCGCTCGGACTCGCGGCGGCCGCCGCCGTGCCCGAAGACGTCGGTCTGGGTGCCGCACTTCGGGCAGAGGAAGTAGCTCATGTTCTCGACCACGCCCAGCACCGGGACCCCGACCTTCCGGAACATCGCGATTCCCTTGATCGCGTCGGCGAGCGCGACGTCCTGAGGCGTCGTGACGATGACGGCCCCCGCGAGGCGGACCTTCTGCGAGATCGTCAGCTGCGCGTCACCGGTCCCCGGCGGGAGATCCACGACGAGGACGTCGAGCTCGCCCCAGAGGACGTCGCGCAGGAGCTGCTCGATCGCCTTCATGACCATGGGCCCCCGCCAGATCACGGCGGTGTCCTTGTCCACGAGCGAGCCTAAGGACATCAGGCGCACGGCGTACCGCTCGAAGGGACGGATGCCGCGGGCCTCGAGGAGCGGCCGCTCGGTGACGCCCATCATCATCGGGATCGACGGCCCGTAGATGTCGGCGTCGAGGAGGCCGACCTTCATCCCGCGCGCCGCGAGCCCGACCGCGAGGTTCACAGCGACCGTGGACTTGCCCACGCCGCCCTTCCCCGAAGCGACCGCGACGACGTGCTTCACCCCCGGGAGGACGCCGGAGTCCACCGCCGCCGGCCCAGGAGGCGGGGGCGGGGGGGCCGCCCCCACGGGCGGACCGAGGCGGATGGCGACTTCCGTCACGCCGGGGAGCGCCGAGACGGCGGCGCGCGCGTCGCGCTCGATGGTTCCGGCCACCGCCGGGTTCCCGGCGCCGAGGTCGATGCGGAAGCTCACACGCGAGCCGTCCACGGCAAGATCGCGCACGACGTCGAACGCGACGATGCTGCGCGTGAATCCGGGGTAGGTGACGCCCGAGAGCGCCTTGAGGACGTCGTCTTTCGCGACCGGCATGGCGAGGGGCTACTCTAGCACTCGACGATGGACGTGATCCGCGAGGTCCTCAAGACGACGCGCACGTGGGCGGTGGTCGGCCTGTCCGCCGACCCCACGCGGGACAGCTTCCGCATCGCCTCGCTCCTCAAGGACCGCGGCTACCGCGTCGTCCCGGTCAATCCGCACTTGACCTCCTGGCGCGGCGAGCCCGCGTATGCCGGGCTGACCTCGATTCCCTTCCCGGTGGACGTCGTCGACCTGTTCCGGCGCTCGTCCGAGGTGCCGCCCCACGTCGGAGAGGCGATCGCGATCGGCGCGAAGGTCGTCTGGATGCAGCTCGGGGTGCGGCATGAGGCGGCGGCGGCGCGCGCGCGGGCCGCGGGCCTCACCGTCATCGAGGATCGCTGTCCCGCGATCGAGTTCCGCCGCCTGGCGGCGGAGGATCAGAAGCGGTAGGACAGGCCGAAGAAGTACCCCTCGTACCCGGCCGTGAAATTCTTCTCGAGGAGCTCGCCGTGGAAGCCCGGGCGCGCCTCGGAGGCCACGTCCACGTAGACGAGCTCGCGCAAGCCGACGGTCGCGGCCAGCGATCGCCAGATCTTGAATTGAACCCCCATCGAGAGGTCGAGCTCGTACGCCATGCGCGAACGGTCCCGGAACGCGACGGCGCTGGCGTCCGAGAGCTGGCCGATCTGGTCGGTCGGACTGTTGTTGGGTCCATCCGAATTGATGATGTCCACGACGTCCTGGAAGTCGAGATAGAAGATCTGGTCCCCGACGTGCAGGACGTAGAAGTTGGTGAGCGACTGGTAGCGCGTGTCGATGGAGCCCCTCACCGCACCGAGCGACAACCCGGCCAGGATCGACACGCGCGGGTGCAGCTTGAACTCGACGTCGAGCCCGGCGCCGAGCCCGTGGCCCGAGAAGTCCGACGTCTCGCGCGCGAAATCCGGGACGGGGAACAGGGGAGACGGGTCGTACGTCTCGGGGAAGTTCGGGGGGAGGAACGGGGGAAAGGGGGGCAGGAGCGAGTAGTAGGTCGCCTCGAACTCGCGCGAGTGGTCGATGGTCCGGTAGCCCACATGGAACGAGCCCCGGGTCCGCGGGGATTCGAACGCCACGCGCTCGTACTCGACCCGCACCTCGCGCGTCTTCGTCGTCGAGCTGGCGGCCAGGCCGTCGACGAGACCGTTGTCGCTCAAGCCGCCGAACCCGGGAACCGTGAGGAGCTCGAAGTAGGCGAAGTTCCCGGTGTCGAAGACTTCGATGTCCTCCTCGTCGCGCATCGAGTCGTACTCGAAGCGGATCGAGCCCATGTCCTTGGGAAGGTGATACCACGCGCGCCAGTGCAAGCGCGTGGGCGCGTCGTTCGGCATGGAGAGGACGCGCGGGTACGTGCCGCCGTCGTTGATGACCGCGACGTCGTAGTTGGTGTTGGCGAGCTCAGGACCCCAGGCGTCGACGGCGATCGTCAGCCCGCCCCACCGGTGGAGCGGCGGATCGCCGAGGGGCGTCTTGGGCTTCGGCGGCGCGGGCGGCGCCTCGGCCGCCGGGGCGGGCGTCTCCGGCTTGGGCTCTTCACCCGCCGGCGCCGGCTCCTGGGCCGATGCCGACAGGGCGATCATCGCGGCGCAAACGGCCGCCGCCCACTGCCTCCTGGTACTCAAGCTCATTCTCACCTCGGGAAAGGGGGGAAGTGGGCCGGGCTAGTCGGAGATGTAGTTGAACGAGATGCCGGCGCCATCGGCGGAGCTGGACTCCACGGTACCGGCGTTCGGCGTCGTCTCGGCTCCGTTGACGAACAATCTCGCGCCGAGCAACAGGCTCGGCTCGATGTTCGGGGGGAAGATGTCCGGCCCCTGGCCGCGAACCTGCTTGGCCGCCTCGACGATCAGCGAGTCTCCCGAGCTCAGCTCGATCGTGTACCGAGGGGACACTCCCGGTCCCGACGACGTGATGCCCAGGATGTTCACCACGGGGAGGGGAATCGGTCCGCGGATGCCTCGTCCGTCCGTGAACTCGATGGTCCCGATGAAGAAATCCTGATGTCCCTGCGAGACGCGCCGCGGATTCTGGAAATTGTAGGGGGGCTCGTCGAGGCGGATCGGAGCCGAAGCCGTCGTCACGTCGAAACGGGCCACGTCCCCGAACGTCGGGAAGGTGTTGCCGTTTTGGGCCGAGATCGAGTTCCCCACGATCTCGAAATTGTTCGGCTGGCCGCCGTGGACCAGGATCACGCGGAACGAATAGCGCCACGGGACCGGCCGGTTGGTCAACGAGCCGGGCGCCGGCCCCGTGCACACGACTCGATCGAAGGTCGTGCCGAGGAAGCGGTCGTAACAGTCGTACAAGTCGACGTTGGCGCGCGCGTCGATCTGCACGGCCGCCGTCGACGACCCGCCGACCGACGGCTGTGACGAGTCGCAAGACGCGGCGAAACCCGCCGCGAGGAGCACCGCGAAGACGAACCAGCCCCTGCGCATCTGAGACCCCTCCCCCGCAATTCCGAAAAATGAACCCGAAAGCTACCGAACAAGCGGACCCGAGTCAAGGAGCCCGGCGGACCGCCCCCCGAGCGCGCGGTTTCCCCTCCGCACCCTTGGGGCGTCGGAAGCCGACCTGTTAGACTCGCCGCAAGAAATGGAGGGCCCATGTCGCGAATTCTCAGCGCCGAGCAGGTCGCGGAGGCGAGCCGTCGTACGGAGCGGGTCTATTCGGTGCTCGCGCGAGTTTACGATGGCTTCTTCGACTGGGCGCTGGGTCCCGGACGCCGCTATGCGGTGACGCGCCTGGGGGCCGCCCCAGGCGACCGCGTCCTGGAGGTCGGCGTGGGGACGGGGCTCGCCCTCCCCGTGTACCCCACCGGCGCCGAGGTGACGGGGATCGACATCAGCGAGCCGATGCTCGAGCGCGCGCGGGCCCGCGTGGACGCCCTGGGCCGGGACGACGTCACCCTCCAGCGGATGGACGCCCGGAAGATGGCCTTCCCCGACGGGCATTTCGACAAGCTGCTCGCCCCCTACGTGATCTCGGTGGTCGCCGATCCGGAGATGGTCCTCCGCGAGATGGTCCGCGTCTGCCGCCCCGGCGGGACCATCATCGTGGTCAACAAGTTCCAGAGCGGGTTCCGGCCGCTCGCGTGGCTCGAGCGGCTCCTGTCGCCGCTGTCCACCTGGATCGGCTTCCGGATGGACACGCCGGTGTCGGTCGTGACGAAGACGCCGGGGATGACGCTCGTCCGCAAGGAGCGGGTCAACCTCCTCGGCCTCTGGACGCTGCTGGAGTTTCGCCGCTCCTAGTGCTCGGGCTCCGGGAGCGGGGCGCGGACCGGCCACGGGGCCGCCGTCAGGTCCGCGCGGTCGTGCTCGGCGGTGAGGTGCTCGACGCGCCGCATCTGCTCCATGACGTCGTCGAACTGCCGGTCGATCTGCTCGTTGGTCACCGTGTTCCGCGTGAGCATCTCGAGCCCGCGAACCTTCTCGCGGAGCGCGGCCGCTTCCACGCGCCGTCCCTCGAGCTCGAGCTCCGCCTCGCGCAGGCGCCGCCTCAGCTCGCCGGCCTCGCTCGCGAGCCGCTCCTTCACCCGCACCGTCTCGGCTTGGGAGTCCTCGATCTGGCGGCGCCGCGCGTCGAGCTCCGCCTGCATCTCGAGCACGCGCAGGCCCCCCGCGCGCACCATGCCGTACTGCACGAGGAGCTGCTCGTGCTTCATCTGCAGATCCTGGAACAGCGTCACCGGCACGCTCTCGCGCAGCACGCGCTCGAGCGCGGGGGCCGAGGGCGCCTCCGCCGCCGCCCGCAGCGCCGTGCTCCGCGGTCCGGCGACGAGCGCCTGGCCGGGCGAGGCCGCCAGCGGCGGGAGACCCGCGCGCGTGAGGTCCTCCTCGGTCACGAAGTACTCCGGGCCGAAGCGGCCGGGAGCCTTCTGCGCCTGGAGGCGTCCGGCCCGGATGTAGCGGCGAAGGGTGGTGACGGAACGCGCCGTTCGCTCGGCGGCTTCGCGCAGGCTCAAACGCTCCATGGAACCTCCGCGCGCGGTTCTATCACACGCGCGGTTTCGTCCTCAACCGTTTGCTCGCGATTTGCCGCGCGGTGTACCGTGCGCGCCCTCATGACGAGCGGGTCGTCCGTAGCGCTCCACTGGGCCGACGCCGCCGCCGACGCGGCGATCGCCTCCGGCCGCCCCGCCGTGGTCTCCTCGGGGATCTCGCCCTCGGGGAAGATCCACATCGGGAATATGCGCGAGGTCCTCACGGCGGACGCGGTGTTCCGCGCGCTGAAGGACCGCGGGGCGCCGGCGCGGTTCAACTACATCGCCGACAACCTCGATCCGCTCCGGCACGTCTACCCGTTCCTCGACGCGGCCGTCTACACGCCGCTGGTGGGCCGGCCCCTCGCGGAGATCCCGTGCCCCTGCGGCGGCCACGCGTCCTACGCCGATCACTTCCTCGAGCCGTTCCTCGCGTCGCTTGCGACCCTCAAGGTGGAGGTGGAGGTCGAGCGCGCTGACCGGATGTACGCCTCGGGCCGGATGAACGCGGTCGCGGTGCGCGCCCTCGAGGGACGCGACGCCATCGCCGCGATCCTCCTCGAGGCGACCGGCAAGCAGGTCGCGGGCGACTGGTCGCCGTTCAACCCGCGCTGCGCGGCGTGCGGGAAGATCACCGACACCAAGGTCACCGGTTTCTCGTCGCGCGACGAGACGGTCTCCTACGCCTGCGCGTGCGGCTCCTCGGGGACCCTGCCGATCGCCGGAGGAGGCAAGCTCACCTGGCGCGTGGATTGGCCCGCGCGCTGGGCGATGCTCGGAGTGAGCGTCGAGCCGTTCGGCAAGGACCACGCCACCAAGGGCGGCTCCTACGACACCGGCGTGCGCATCTCCCGCGAGGTGTTCGGGTACGAGCCGCCGCTTCCCATCCCGTACGAGTGGATCTCGCTGAAGGGCCGGGGCGACATGTCCTCGAGCAAGGGGAACGTGCTGTCGATCGACGAGGCCCTCGAGCTCGTGCCCCCGGAGGTCCTCCGTTACCTCGTCATGCGCGAGAGGCCTCAGCGGACGATCGTCTTCGATCCCGGGCTTCCCCTGCTCGATCTCGTGGACGAGGTGGACGATCGAACCGCGAAGGGGGCGGATTCGAGGGCGCTCGCGCTCTCCCGCGTCGCGGGTTTCTCGCCGGTCGGCGTTCCGTTCCGCCACCTCGTCGTGGCGGCGCAGGTGGCGCGCTTCGACGTGGACGCCACGCTCGGGGTCCTCGCGCGCACCGGCTACGAGGGGCTCGATCGCGCGGCGATCGCGGCGCGCCTCGGCTACGCGAGGCGGTGGCTCGACCGCCACGCGCCGGACGAGATCCGCTTCGAGGTGACCCCCGAGATGCCGGCGTCGGTCGCGGAGCTCCGTCCCGCCCAGCGGGACTTCCTCCGGCGCCTCGCCGAGGGTCTCATCGACGGGATGACGGGCGAGCAGGTGCATCTCCTGGTCTACGACCTCGCGAAGTCCTTCCCGGACGAGAAGCCCGCGCAGCTCTTCCAGGCGATCTACGTCGCCCTCCTCGGGAAGCCGCGGGGGCCGCGCGCGGGCACGTTCATCGCGGCGCTGGGGCCGGCCTTCTGTGCCGCGCGCTTCGCGGCGGCGGCGGCCTAGCGGCCGCCTTCGGCGCGCGCCCGCGCCATCGCCCGCACCGGATCGATGCGCGCCATCAGGACGAGTCCGACGATGAAGAACGGGAGCAGCGAGAGCACGGCGAGCCTCTGGCTGCCGGTCGCCTCCGACACGAGCCCGAAGATCAGCGGGCCGAACATCGAGGCGAACTTCCCCGAGAGGACGTAGAAGCCGAAGAACTCCGCCTCGCGCGAGGGCGGGGTGATCTGCGCCATGAACGACCGCCCCACCGCCTGGGTGCTCCCCATCCCGATCGCCGCGAGGCAGGCCATGAGCAGGAACGTGGTCTTGTTCTGGGCGGCCCACCCCACGAGGATCGTCGCGATCCACAGCCACAGGGAGGCGACGATCGTGCGCTTGGGGCCGATGCGGTCGGCGAGGTACCCTGCGGCGACCGCCCCCGGGAACGCCACGACGTTCAGGACCAGGAACAGGATCACGAGATCGCCGCGGGAGAAGCCGAAGGTCGTCGTCGCGTAGATGGCGCTGAAGCTGATGACGGTCGTGATGCCGTCGGTGAAGAACAGCGAGGCGAGGATGAACCACCCGGCGTCCCGGAAATCGCGCAGGTGGGAGATCGTGCGCCGCACCCGGGCGAACCCCACGGTCGCGTATTCGCGGAGACCGGTGAGCTTCCCCTGGGGCGCCGACTCGGCCAGCCACAGGAACGCCGGCAGCGCGAAGACGAGGTAGAAGACCGCGACGAGCAGGTACGACAGCTTCGTGTGGCCGATCGCGACCGGATCGAGGGCGCCGCCCTCGGCGCGCAGCGGCCGCGAGATGAGCGGGTAGCACAGGGCGAGGGACAGCAGGCCGCCGGCGTAGCCGACACCCCACGCCCATCCCGAGACACGCCCGATCGCCTCCGGGGCCGCGACGTCCGGGAGGAACGCGTTGTAGAAGACGTAACCCGCCTCGAATCCCACCGTGGCGATCACGTACAGCAGGATCCCGGCGAAAACGTCCCCCGGTCCGACCAGGGCGAGCAGCGCGGTCGCCACGACGGTCTGGAGCGTCGTCGTGACGAGGAAGAACTTCTTCTTCCCCGAGAAGTCGGACAGCGCCCCCAGCACGGGGGACGTGAGCGCCACGATCGCCATGGCGAGGAAGTTCGCGATCCCCCACATCCGGTCGCCGCGATTGTCCGTCGCACCGACCACGACGTCGCGGAAATAGACCGAGTACGCGACGGTGACGATGAGCGTCGTGTAGGACGAGTTCGCGAAGTCGAACAGGCACCAGGCGGCGACCGCCCGGCGCGCGCTCACCGTCCGCCCCAGCGGAGCTTCCGCTGGAGGATCTCGAAGTAGCCGCGGCCAGCGACGCGCACGAGGCGCACGGGCCGCTCGTGGCGCGTGACGGCGATCGCGTCGCCCGTGCGCATGGGGTGGCCGACCTGCCCGTCGAGGGTGAGGTAGGCCTCCTCGGTGCGGCTCTCGAGCACGACGTCGATGCGCACCGTTCCCGGCACGACGACCGGCCGGTAGGTCATCGCGTGGGGGCAGATCGGCGTGATCAGGACCGCGCTCATCCGCGGGTCGAGGATGGGGCCGCCGGCCGAGAGGTTGTAGGCGGTGGAGCCCGTCGGGGTCGCGACGATGAGCCCGTCCGAGGTGTACGTCGCCACCGGCTCGCCGTCGACGGTGACCGCGAGGACGAGCATGCGGGCGAGCGCGGTCTTGGTGACCACCGCGTCGTTCAAGACCATGGTCGAGGCGATCGCGCGCCCCTTCCGGACGAGCTTCACTAAGAGCGCGGCGCGCTCCTCGATCGCGAAGGTGCCCGCGAGCACGCGCTCGAGCCCGGCGAAGGTCTCCTCGGGCTGGAGCTCGGTCATGAACCCCAAGCCGCCGAAGTTGACGCCCAGGATCGGCACCCCGCGCGGTCCCGCCGTGCGCACCGCCGAGAGCAGCGTCCCATCCCCTCCGGCGACGATGACGAGATCGGTCCGCGGCGGCAGCTCGCCGGCCCGGATCCCGTCCTTGCGCTTGAGGGCGCGCGCGGTGGCCGTGTCGTAGCGCACGCGGATGCCGCGCTCGCCGAGCCAATCGCCGAGATCGCGCGCGACGCGCAGTCCCTCGCGCGTTCCCGGCTTCGCGAAGACCGCGACGCTCCTGATCGTGTTACGAGCGCTCTTGGTCACGGACCGCGTCCTCGCAGGCGCGCGCGAGCTCCGCTTCGGAGGCCGCGGGGGCGTCCGGACGGAGGTGGAGGAAGAACTCGACGTTTCCGGTCGCCCCGGGGAGGGGAGAGCGAGCGACGGCCCGGGGTCCGAGCCCCGCCGCGCGCGCGAACGCGACCATTCCGGACAACGCCTCGAGGCGGAGCGCGGGATCGCGCACGATGCCTCCGCGACCCACGCGGCCCCGCCCGACCTCGAACTGGGGCTTCACGAGCGCCACGACCTCGGCCTCCGGGGCGAGGCAGGCGCGTAGCGGCACGAGCACCTGCCGGAGCGAGATGAAGGATACATCGACCACCGCGAGGCTCGGGCGGAAGGGGAGCATGCCGGGCTCGAGATGACGCGCGTTGATCCCCTCGAGCACGGTGACGCGCGGATCGTTCCGGATCGTCCAGTCGAGCTGCCCCTTGCCGACGTCGAGGGCGGCGACGCGGGCGGCCCCGGCCGCGAGCAGCGCGTCGGTGAACCCCCCGGTGGACGCTCCGACGTCGATCGCGTCCCTCCCGCGCGGATCGACGCCCAGCCGCGCCAAGACGGGCGCCAGCTTCTCGCCGCCGCGCGAGACGAAGCGCGGGGTGGCGGCGACGGCCAGGTCGGCGTCCTCGTCGAGCGTGAGGCCCGGCTTGTCGAGCGTCCGGCCGGACGAGGCGACCCGCCCCGCGAGGATGAGCGCCTGCGCCTTGGCCCGCGTGGGCGCGAGCCCACGCGCGACGAGGAGCAGGTCGAGCCGCACGCGCGGGGCGCGCGGAGGCGTCAACGCGAGCGTTCCACGACCGAGCGCGCGAGGTCGAAGAGCCGCTCGCGGACGCGCGCGCTCGCGGGGATCTCCGCCGCGGCGGCCGCGGCGAGGCGCTGCGCTTCGGCGCGCGAGGCCTCGAGGCCGAGCAGGGCGGGGTACGTCGCCTTCCCCGAGCGCTCGTCCTTCCCGGGCGTCTTCCCGAGCGAGGCCGCGTCGGCGGTCCGGTCGAGCACGTCGTCCTGGACCTGGAAGGCGAGGCCCAAGGCGTGACCGAAGCGCGCCATCGCGCCCCGCTCGTGATCGCTCGCCCCGCCGTGGAGCGCGCCGAGCTCCGCCGCGGCGGCAAAGAGGGCGCCCGTCTTGTGCCGGTGGATCCAGTCCAGGCGGTCGCGCGTGGAGACGCTCCCCTCCGCCTCCAGGTCCGCGATCTGCCCGCCGACCATCCCCGACGACCCCGAGGCGCGCGCGACGATCGCGACCGCCTCGGCACGGCGCGCGGCGAGCCCCTCGCCACGGGGCGTCGTGGCCAGGACCTCGAACGCGAGGGTCAGGAGCGCATCGCCGGCGAGAATCGCCCCCGCCTCGCCGAACGCCCTGTGGGTCGTCGGCCGTCCGCGTCGCAGGTCGTCGTCGTCCATCGCCGGAAGGTCGTCGTGGACCAGGGAGTAGGTGTGGATCATCTCGAGCGCCGAGGCGGGGGCGACCGCGGCCTCCACGTCGCCGCCGAAGGCGTCGCACGCCGCGAGCGCCAAGACCGGCCGGAGCCTCTTGCCGCCACCGAAGATCGCGTAGCGCATGGCGCGCGCGAGGGTTTTGGCGGGCCCCTCCTCGGAGGGGAGGAGCGCTTCGAGCGCGCGGTCGACCTCGGCGCGCCGGGCCTCGAGCCACTCCTGGGTCGTCACGGTTTCGGTCACACCGCGTACTGCACGGCGCGGGTCTCGCGCACGACGCTCACGCGGATCGTCCCCGGATACTCGAGGTCGCGCTCGATCGCCCGCGCGATCTCCCGCGAGAGCACGAACGCCTGATCGTCGGTGACGGAGGCCGCATCCACGAGCACGCGCAGCTCCTTCCCGGCCTTGAGCGCGTACGCCGAGGAGACGCCGTCGAACTTCCGGGCGATCCCCTCCAGACGCCTCAGGCGCTCGACGAAGATGTCGAGGTTGTCCTTCCTCGCGCCGGGGCGGTTGTCCGAGAGGCGGTTCGCGAGACGCAGGAGGATCGCCTCGAGCGTCGTCGCGGGGGCATCCGGATGCAGCGCCTGGATCGCGGCGACGACCTCGTCGCTCTGGCCGAGCTTCCCGGCGAGCTCCGCCGCGAGGAGGATCGGATTCCCGGTCGCCCCGTCCTCGACGCGCCCGATCTCGTGGAGGAGCGCCGCCCGCCGCACCACGTCGGTCCGGGCGCCCGTCTCCGCCGCGAGGTGCACGGCCAGGAGCGTGACCTCCGTGACGTGCTGCAGGAGGTTGTGGCCGTGGTGCTGCCGGAATTTCAGGCGGCCGAGCAGGCGCGCGAGGCGCGGGTGGATCTCGGGGACGCCGAGGGAGAACGCCGCCTGGCTTCCCGCCTCCTCGACGATCGTCTCGAACTCCTCGCGGACCTTGTCCACGACCTCCTCGATGCGGGCCGGGTGGATCCGGCCGTCCTCGACGAGGCGCCCGAGCGCCAGGCGCGCGATCTCGCGCCGCACCGGGTCGAAGGAGGACAGCAGGATCGCGGACGGCGTGTCGTCGATGATGACGTCGATGCCGGTCGCCCGCTCGAGCGCGCGGATGTTGCGCCCCTCGCGGCCGATGATCCGGCCCTTCATCTCGTCGGAGGGAAGCGCGATGAAGGAGACGGTGGACTCCGCGGCCTCCCGCAGGCTCACGCGCTGGGTCGCCTCGACGACGAGGCGGCGGGCCGCCCGCTCGGCGCCCTCGCGGGCCTCCTCCTCGATCCGCCGCGCGAGCTGGGCGGCCTCGCGGCGCGCGTCGGCCTCGATCGCCGCGACGAGCTCGGCGCGCGCCTCCTCCGCCGTGAGCCCGGCGATCCGCTCCAGCGCCCCCGAGGCCGCCGCGCGATCGGTCGCCGCCTGCGCCTCGTCGCGCCGGGCGCGCTCCTCGACCTTCGCGAGCTGCGCCTGACGGCGCTCCAGCTCCTTCCGCTGGCGGTCCACGGCCGCGAGGTCCGCCTCGAGCTGGCGCGCCCTCGCCTCGAGCGTCGAATCGCGCAGGTCGAGCTCGCGCTCGCGGCGGTCGGCGTCCTCCTCGACGGCGAGCGCTTTCTCCTGCGCCTGGGCCACGATCTCGTGGGCGCGTCCCTGCGCCTCAGCCCGCGCGCTCTCCGCGAGGGCGGCGCCACGCTCCCGCGCCGCGGCGAGGATGCGCCGTCCGGCGAAGAGGGCGCCGATGACCAGCACGGCCGCGATCGCCATTCCGGCGATCGTGCCGAGGAGCTCGCTCATTCCACCCCTCTACCGGGGTGACGCGGACGGGTCGGGCGGGCGGGGATCCGCGGGCTAGAGTCCCCGCGGAAGCCGTGTGGGCCCAAACGGTTGAACCAAGTCAACCAGGGGGGAGCTCGGCCGAGGCGTCAGGCTTCCCCTCGACGAGGGGCGTGCACACGGCCTCTTCGGACCTTCGCTCCCGGGACGACGACGTTGGTTCAAGTGCG
>Ga0068859_100001655_pt1 | contig 22691 bp, 17 predicted proteins | sample KBSSwiS22_FD_66585 | JGI IMG/M metagenome (GOLD analysis project Ga0068859, IMG submission 66585) | Switchgrass rhizosphere microbial communities from Kellogg Biological Station, Michigan, USA - KBS Switchgrass S2-2 | ecosystem: Host-associated > Plants > Roots > Rhizosphere > Soil ...
AGGCGCCGCGGCCGATACCCTGATCGCGCGCTGGTTCGTCGAACGTCGCTACGCAGGTTCGAAGGACCGACGGGCGATCCGCACGCTGGTTTATGATGCGATTCGGCTGTGCGGCGAACCTCCGGCCAACGGTCGCGCGGCTGTGCTTGCGCTGGTGCGGGAAAAGCCGGAACTGGCGGCAACGTTCGACGGATCCCATTATGGGCCTGCACGCATCGCGCACGACGAGCGCGCCGCGTCGGCGGGTGTGGCGCCCGGATGGCTCGTGGCCGCGCTCGCCGCATCCGGATTGGATGCGATCGAACGCGCCGGGCTGCTCGGGCGCGCGCCTCTGGACATTCGAGTCAATCGCTTGAAGGCGTCTCGAGCCGAGATCGACGTGGTGGGCGCCGAGCCCATCGCCACGGTGCCCGACGGATTGCGTTTGCCACCGGACACCAACGTCGAGCAACTGCCGGAATATCAAGCGGGTAAGATCGAAGTACAGGACGCCGGCAGCCAATTGGTGACACTGGCGGCCGGTGCCGCGCCGGGAATACACGTGATTGACCTGTGCGCCGGCGCAGGAGGCAAGACCCTCGCGCTCGCGGCGGCGATGGCGAACCAGGGGTCGATCCTAGCCTGCGACGTGGATCGCTCCCGGCTCAGCCGATTGCGCCCGCGAGCGGAGCGCGCAGGGGTCACGATAATCGAGACGCGGTTGCTCGATCCGCAAAGCGAGGCCGAGCAACTCGCCGAACACCGCGAACGCGCCGACGTCGTGCTGGTCGATGCGCCGTGCTCGGGAACCGGCACGTGGCGGCGCAACCCCGAGGCGCGCTGGCGGCTGACTCCGGAGCGGCTCGCGCGCTTTGCCGCGGCGCAGCGGCATGTGCTCGACGTCGCAGTTCCGCTGGTCAGGCCCGGCGGCAGTTTGGTCTACGTCGTCTGCTCGTTGCTCGATGCCGAAGGGCGCGACCAGGTCGCAGCTTTTCACGATCGGCACGCGACTTGGGAAAGCTCCGCACTTGCGTTGCCCGCAGGAACACCCCACGGTAGCGGAATGCGCCTCACCCCGGCTAGCGATGCGACCGATGGCTTTTTTGTCGCGAAGATGATTCGGCCATGCTAGCCCGCCCTGGATTCCGGCTGGAGAAGATCATGCGTTTCACGAGTGTTGGCGCAGCCGCCGCCCTGGCGCTGCTCACGGTATCGACCGCGCTGCACGGTCAGCGGCCCGATAGCCAGATCGACTCCAAGTCACTCGCGTTGCTTCAGGAAGGGAAGGCTGCACGCTCTGCCGGAAATCTCGACCGCGCGACCGACCTTCTCGAAACTGCCGTTGCCGTCGACCCTCGCAATCGCCAGGCCTTCATCACGCTCGCCGAAGTCGCACGCGATCGCGGGCTGCCGGGGAAGGCGATCCGCCTCTATCGCGAAGCGCTGACGCTCGAACCCAACGACATCGCCGCTCTCGAAGGCCAGGGTGAGGCGCTGGTCGCCAAGGGTGCCGTCGCCAAGGCCAAGGAAAATCTCACCAAGCTGCGCGCGCTGTGCTCGGGCGGGTGCGGCCAGACGACTCAGCTCGCCGCTGCGATCGATCGCGGCCCGCCGGTGTCGCCGGCCGCCGTGGCGCAGACCACCCCGGCCAAGGCGACGACGCAGCAGTAATCCGGCGTCAGGCGCCGATCAGTGCGATGTGCGAGTCGATTGCAGCGCGCACCATCGCGTTCCATACCTCGGCGGGATCATCCCCAGCCTCTCTTCCGGCTTCGACCATTTCAGGTGTCGGCTCGCGCAGCGTCCGCAGCACGGCGATCGCGCGGCCGACTTCGCCGCGCCATTCGCTGTCGACCTGGTCGCTGATCGCCCGATCCGAAGCGCCCCGATCCTCGGCATTGGGGCTGAGCGCCTCGGCCACGATCACGCGCGCAATGCGTTCCACCGGCGGCAGAGTGGCGATGTCGGTCATGAAACCTCCGCAAGTCTGTAGGTGCGTGACGCCAACGCGCAACGTCGGGGCCCGTTCCTGTGCGCCGGTCAGGCCGCCAGCGACGTGCCGTCGAATTGCCGGGGCCGCAGCGTGCCGATCCCGCGCATTCCGCCCGCGGACAGCGGGAGCGCCGTAGCACAGAACGCGCATTCGGCGGTGGTGCGTCCGATGATCCAGTGCGTTTTGCCGCAACCGGGGCAATGGTTCGCCTCGAGTGGACGATAAGCGATGCGATAGCCGCTGATGGCTCGCCGGATGCCGAAATCGTACATCTTACCCTCCCGTAGGAACTGGGAGAATAATCGCAGCGATTCCCACTTTGTTCCGTTGCGTGCCAAATCGCCGTCAAGTTCTCCGCGACCTGTTGTGCTTTTGCAACGGTGAATGGAGTTCCGCTGGAGGCCCGAGCCGGAATCGAACCGGCGTATACGGATTTGCAGTCCGCTGCGTCACCACTCCGCCATCGGGCCCGGAGCATGGAGCGCGCCGAATGCGCAGGCGCTGCCGCCGCTGTCAACCACCTCCACTAAAATTTGGCTTTAGCTTCGCTTGGCGCGGCGCAGCATCGGCGCTACAGCCGCTCTTGCGTATTACGTGTATTGCGCGCCTAACACAGTTGTGCAACAGGGCAAGATGATGAGCACTACGACCGCTGAACCCGCACGCTTCGAGACCATGCGGCATGCGATGGTCGCAAGCCAACTGCGTACCAACTCGGTCAACGATCCGCGCGTAGTCGAGGCGATGGCGCGTATTCCGCGGGAGCAATATGTGCCCGCGGCGCAGCGCGAGCTCGCCTATCGCGACCGGCTGATTCCGACCGCGGGCGGACGCAAGCTCAACACCCCGCTCGCGACCGGCTTGCTGATCACGCTCGCTCAGGTCGCGCCCAATGACAAGGTTCTGCTGATCGGCGCCGGTGGCGGCTATACCGCTGCGGTTCTTGCCGAACTGGCGAGCGAAGTGGTTGCGGTCGAGGAGGATCCGACGCTCGCCGCCCTTGCGCGCGACGCGCTTGCCGGTACTGCGAAGGTGACGCTGATCGAAGGCGCGCTTGTCGGCGGTGCCGCAGGGCATGCGCCGTTCGACGTGCTGCTGGTCGATGGCGCGGTCGAGCAATTGCCCGACCCGCTCGTCGCGCAGCTGAAGGTTGGCGGGCGAGCAGCTGCGGGCCTGGTCGATCGCGGCGTGACGCGGATCTGCTCGGGCCAGCGCACCGATGCCGCCTTCGCGCTGACCGATCTCTACGATGTCGAGTGCGCCGTGCTTCCCGGCTTCGCGCGCCCGAGAAATTTCCGGTTTTGATGAAGATGAGGACGATGCGGACCCTGATGTTCCTTGGCGCGAGCCTGCTGGCGATTGCGCCCGCCGCCGCGCAGACAGCCTCGGCCATGCAGGACGCGCCGACGGTGCGGCCGCCGGCGCCGCCCGCCGCGAACAGCGACGCGCCGTCCGAAACGCTGCGTGACGCGATGGTCGAGGCGTACAAGACCAACCCTGGCATCCTCGGGTCGCGCGCCGACTTGCGCGCCACGGACGAGAATGTCCCGATCGCCAAGGCGAGCGGGCTGCCGGGTGCGACTGCGACCAGCGGCGTCACGCGAAGCATCTACGACACCAGCTCGACCGGATTCGGGCCGACGACGCAGGCGACCGTCGGAACCAATGTCTCGGTGCCGGTCTATTCGGGCGGGGGCGTGCGTAACCAGGTCAAGGCGGCCGAGACGCGCGTCGAGGCGGGCCGCGCGACGCTGCGCACCAACGAACAGCAGCTCTTCACCGATGTCGTGACTGTCTATCTCAACGTGATCCGCGACGAAGCGATTGTCCGGCTCAATCAGGAGAACGTCCACGTCCTCGAGGTCAACCTCCAGGCGACGCGCGACCGATTCGAAGTCGGCGACCTCACGCGCACCGACGTCGCCCAGTCCGAGGCCCGGCTCGCGCTGGCGCAGAGCCAGCTGCGCAGCGCGGAAGCGCAGCTGATCTCGAGCCGCGAAAGTTATATTCGCGTGGTGGGTTCGCCACCGGGTTCGTTGGCGTCGCCGCCGCAGTTGCCCAATCTGCCCGCCGACGTGGGTACGGCGGTGTCGACCGCGCTCAAGGAAAATCCCTCGCTGGAAAGCGCGCAGCGCGCACGCGTCGCGAGCAAATATGACGTCGGCGCCGCGCGTTCGGGCACGTTGCCGCGAGTCAGCCTCACGCTCGGCAGCAATTACTATAATTATCTCGGAACGGTCGGGAACCCCGCGCTATACGGGTCGAACGACGGTGTCGCGCTCACCGGCGGCGTCCAGCTCCAGCTGCCTCTGTTCCAGGGCGGACGACCGGCCGCGCAAGTTCGCCAGGCGCAGGCGCGCGAGTCGCAGGCGATCGAGAATGTCACGAGCACCGAACGCGGCATTGTCGCGCAGACCCGCTCGGCGTTCGCCGTCTGGCAATCGGCGATGCGTGTGATCGATTCGACCAAGGTCGCGGTACAGGCCAACCAGCTCTCGCTCGAAGGCGTGCGCGCGGAGAACAGCGTCGGCAGCCGCACGATCCTCGACATTCTCAACGCCGAGCAGGAATTGCTCAACAGCCAGGTGCAATATGTCACTGCGCAGCGTGATGCCTATGTCGCTGGATTCGCATTGCTTGCCTCGATGGGCAAGGCCGAGGCGCAGGACCTGGGGCTCGAGGGCGGTCCGCTGTACGACCCGGCCGTGCACTACAAGCGTGTGAAGAACAGTTTCTGGGACTGGAGCAGCGACCCGGCACCGGTCGCCGAAGGCACGCGCACGGTCGACACGCCAGCGCAAACCGCCTTCACGAACGCGATGGTGGATCCTTTGCTGCAACAGCCGGTTGACACGATGCGGCCAAATCCGCCAGTTGTAAAAAAGTAACCATCAATTCGGGCGATCGCGATGGGGGATATGAGCGAGCCGTCGATGGAGGAGATACTCTCTTCCATCAAACGGATCATTGCCGAGGAGGGGGACAGCGGATCGACTGTGCGCAGCCGTCGTCCCCGCAACGTGACGGCTGAACCCGGCCCGCCCCCCAGCATGGTGGATGACAGCGTGCTCGAATTGAGCGACCGCGTAGTCCCGGCGGAGGAAGATGCTATGGCCGCACGACCGATTGCGCCGGCGCAGCACGAACCGACGATCAAGGAAGCCGCGGCGCGTGTCGACACGATTTTGTCCGAACGCGCCGCCGAAGCGAGCCGTCAGCCGCTTGAGGCACTGTCGCGAATGGTGGTGAAGCCCGAAGTGCCCGGCTCGGACACGCTCGAGGGCATGGTGCGCGAATTGCTCAAGCCGATGCTGCGCGACTGGCTCGATGCCAATTTGCCGGGCGTCGTCGAAGCGATGGTCGCCAAGGAAATCGCGCGCATCAGCGGACGCTGATTCCCGCTCCCCGTTCCGGGGAGAGGGAGCTGGCATTGCCTCTCGCTCCCGGCCTGTCTATCCCTTCGACATGAAGTATATCCTTGCCGCGGGCGTGTTGCTCGCTTCCGCCTCCGTGCCGGCATTGGCGCGGGATCTCACCATTGACGACGTCATCCGCCTCTCGCGCGTGGGCGCGCCCGCGGTGTCCGCCGACGGCCACTGGCTGGTATGGCAGCAGCGCGAGACCGATGTCGACGCCAACAAGGGCCGCTACGACCTCTGGAAGCTCGACCTGACCGTTGCGGGCGCCATGCCCGAGAAGCTCGTCGCCGAAGCCGACGTCAACGAGACCGCGCCGCAATTCTCGGCCGACGGCAAAACCGTCTTCTATCAGGCCGACAAGGGCGGCGACGATGCCGTGTGGTCGGTGCCGACCGCGGGCGGAGCGCCGATTCAGCTCACGCATTTCAAGGGCGGTATGGGCGGCTTCAAGGTTGCACCGACCGGCGACAGGCTGCTCGTCTGGGCCGACCGCAAACCCGGCGCGCCGAGCCTCGAGCCCGCGATGGCGAAGAAGGACGCGCTTGCGGGATCCGGTCGCACTTTCGACCAGCTGTTCATTCGCCATTGGGATAGCTGGTACGCGGGCGAGCGCTCGCAGCTGTTCGTGCTGCCGCTGACCGGTGCTGGCGCCGAAGGCAATGGTGTCGCGATCGAACATGGGCTCGACGGCGACACGCCATCGAAGCCATTTGGCGGCGGCGAAGAGGTTTCCTGGTCAGCCGACGGCAAGACCGTCTATTTTGCGATGCGCGTCGCCGGTCGCACCGAGGAACTCTCGACCAACCTCGACGTCTTCGCTGCCCCCGCCGACGGGTCCGCCGCGCCGGTCAATCTGACAGCTGCCAACAAGGGCACCGACAATCTCCCGACCGTCTCGCCCGACGGCAAATGGCTCGCCTTTTTCGCGATGGCGCGCGCAAATTACGAAGCCGATCGCCAGGTGCTTCAACTGCGCAACCTCGTCACGGGCGAGACTCGGGCGCTCACTGCGGCTTGGGACCGTTCGGTCACCGCAATCGCCTGGGCGCCGGACGGCAAGACGATCTACGTTACTGCCGAAGATGTCCAGGAAACACCAATCTGGGCAGTCGATCCCAAGACCGGCAAGGTCACTCGGCTCACCGATACAGGTACGGTCTCCGCGTTCGTGCCGACCAGGACGGGCATCGTCTATGCGATGAACAGCCTGACCGCGCCCGACGATTTCTATATGCTCAAGGGCAAGGCGTCGACGCGGCTGACCTCGGTCAACGCCGCCAGGCTAGCCGATATCCGCTGGCCGAGCGTCACCAAATACAGCTTCACCGGCGCCAACAACGACACCGTATGGGGCTATGCGGTGCGTCCGGCCGGCCTGGCGGACGGCGCCAAGGCGCCGATCGCGTTTATCGTCCATGGCGGACCGCAGGGCAGTATGAATAACGCCTGGTCGTATCGCTGGAACCCCGCAGTGTTCGCCGGGGCGGGCTATGGCGTGGTCGCCGTCGATTTCCACGGCTCGACCGGCTACGGCCAGGCCTTCACCGATGCGATCAACAGGAATTGGGGCGGCTGGCCGCTCGAGGACCTGCAGAAGGGCCTCGCTGCGGCGACGTCCAAGTTCGCCTTCCTCGACACGAACAATGCCTGCGCGCTCGGTGCCAGCTATGGTGGGTATATGATGAACTGGATCGAGGGCAATTGGCCCGATCGCTTCAAGTGCATCGTCCAGCATGATGGCGTGTTCGACGCGCGCGCCATGGCGTACGAAACAGAGGAACTCTGGTTCGACGAGTGGGAACATGGCGGGCACCCCTATTACGAAGCGGCGGCCGAGTATGAGAAATGGAACCCGGTCAACCACGTCGCCAAGTGGAAGACGCCGCAGTTGGTGATCACCAACGAGAAGGATTTCCGCGTTCCCTATACGCAGGGCATTGCCGCCTTCACGGCGCTCCAGCGGCGTGAGATCCCGTCAAAGCTGCTGGTGTTCCCGGATGAAAACCACTGGGTCCTCAAGCCGAAGAACTCACGCCAATGGTATGGCGAAGTGCTCGGCTGGCTGAATAAATGGACCAAATAAGGCCCGGCCGTCGCGTCGACCTCGACCTGGCGTTGTAGTGCGCCGGACCGAGCCGCGGCGGCCGTGGACGCCAGGGGGCGGTCGCCTAGCCTTCATCTGGCGTTCAGCCAGCCAGACCTAGCTTTCATTCCGTTCATATTTGCTCGGAGGAAGGCAATGCGATTGGTTTCGAAGGCAGTGTTGGCGGGTCTCGGCGTCGCGGCGCTCGCGGGCGCAGCCTATGCGGCCGAACAATCGATCCATGTCATGGCGGTACCGCTCGCCGACGGTTCGGTGATGCACATCCGCTATTTCGGCGACAAGAAGCCGCAGATCGCCATGGTTGCGCCGCAGCAGCGTGTGCAGGGAGTGGCGCTGCCGATGGCGTTCGGCGATCCGTTGGCGATCGATCGGATGTTCGCCGAGATGGACGCACAGGCCGATGCGATGATGCGTCGGGCTGCGGCGATGGCGGCACGGCCGCCGCGCGCCAGTGCCGGCGGTAAGATCGATGCGACGGCGATGCCGGGCGTGCCCGCGGGATCGGTCGTCAGCTACAGCTTCAGTTCGTCGAGCAACGGCAGGGGCGGCTGCACGCAGAGTTATCAGATGACGTCCTATGGCAATGGCGCCAAGCCGCAGGTGGTCGAGCAGCACTCGGGCGATTGCGCGACGCTCGACAAGCCGGCGATCAATGCTTCGGCGGCGGCGCCGGCGCACGCGGTCCCGGTCAAGGCTGCACCGCATAAAGCCGACCCCGACTCCATCTAGGCCCGCAATCCCTCGCAGGCCGGACGGGCGGTCTCCACGCCGGGGGCCGCCCTTTCCTTTTATGCTGCGGTTGCTAAAGCCGCGCGATCATGACGATCGACAAGACCTTCAATCCGGCGGCGATCGAAAGCCGCTGGTACCAGCATTGGGAAGAGAACGGCCTGTTTCACCCCGAACGGCCCGGTGCGGAGCCGTGGACGATCGTCAACCCGCCGCCGAACGTCACCGGCAATCTCCACATCGGCCATGCGCTCGACAATACGTTGCAGGACGTGCTCGTCCGTCACGCACGGCTCAAGGGCAAGGACGCGCTGTGGGTGGTCGGCACCGATCACGCCGGCATTGCGACCCAGATGGTGGTCGAACGCCAGCTCGGCGAAAAGCAGCAGAAGCGCACGGACTTCACGCGCGACCAATTCGTCGAGAAGGTGTGGCAGTGGAAGACCGAAAGCGGAGGCGCGATCACGCGCCAGCTGCGCCGGCTCGGCTGCTCGATGGACTGGGCGAACGAGCGCTTTACGATGGACGAGGGCTTTTCGAAGGCCGTCCTCAAGGTGTTCGTCGAGCTCTACCGCCAGGGCCTGATCTATCGCGACAAACGGCTGGTGAACTGGGATCCCGCGCTGGGCACTGCGATCAGCGATCTCGAAGTCGAGACCAAGGACGTCGCCGGCAAATTCTGGCACCTGCGCTATCCGCTCGCGGACGGCAGCGGTTTCATTTCGGTTGCCACGACGCGTCCTGAAACGATGCTCGGCGACATGGCAGTCGCAGTGCATCCGGAGGACGAACGCTATCGCGCGCTGGTCGGCAAGCAGGTTCGGCTGCCGATCACCGGGCGGCTGGTCCCGATCATTGCCGACGAGCATGCCGACCCCGAGCTCGGCTCGGGCGCGGTGAAGATCACGCCGGGGCATGACTTCAACGACTTCGAAGTCGGTAAACGCGCCGGGATCAAGGCGGGCGAGATGCTCAACATGCTCGACGCCAAGGCGGCGATCGCGCAAACCGCCGATGGGCTGATCCCCGAAACGCTCCTCGGCATCGATCGCTTCTGGGCACGCAAGCAGATCGTGGCGATGCTCGAGGAAGGCGGCTTCCTCGAACGCGTCGAGGATCGCACCATCGCCACGCCGTTCGGCGATCGATCGGGCGAAGTGATCGAGCCGTGGCTGACCGACCAATGGTATGTCGATGCCGCTACCCTCGCAAAGCCGGCAATCGAGGCGGTGCGCTCGGGCGCGACGCAGATCGTGCCCAAGAGCTGGGAAAAGACCTATTTCAACTGGATGGAGAACATCCAGCCCTGGTGCGTCTCGCGCCAGCTGTGGTGGGGGCATCGGATTCCGGCGTGGTTCGCCGAAGATGGCAGCGTGTTCGTCGCCGAGACCGAAGCCGAGGCACAGGCCGAAGCAGGCGAGGGCGTCACGCTGACTCGCGACTCCGACGTGCTCGATACCTGGTTCTCCTCGGCGCTCTGGCCGTTTGCGACAATGGGTTGGCCCGAGGAGACGAGCAAGACGCTCCACGGCCGCTATCCCAACGACGTGCTCATCTCCGGTTTCGACATCCTGTTCTTCTGGGATGCCCGGATGATGATGCAGGGCATCCACTTCATGGGCGATGTGCCCTTCAAGACGCTCTACCTGCATGGCCTCGTCCGCGCAGCCGACGGACAGAAGATGTCCAAGTCGAAGGGCAACACCGTCGATCCGCTCGGGCTGATCGACAAATATGGCGCCGACGCGCTGCGCTTCTTCATGGCGGCGATGGAAAGCCAGGGCCGCGACATCAAGATGGATGAGCGCCGCGTCGAGGGCTATCGCAATTTCGCGACCAAGCTGTGGAACGCCGCGCGCTTCGCCCAAGCCAACGGCATCGGCGCCAGCGCGTATCTCGAGCCGCCGCGGGCGACACTGGCGGTCAATCGCTGGATCGTCGCCGAGACGGTGCAATGCGTTCAGGAGCTCGACCTCGCGCTTGCCGCGCTACGCTTCGACGACGCCGCCAACGCGATCTACCAGTTCGTGTGGAGCCGCTTCTGCGACTGGTATCTCGAATTGATCAAACCCGTGCTGCAGGGCGAGGGCGGCGACGGCGCTGACGAGACGCGCGCGGTCGCCGGCTGGGTGCTCGACCAGATATTGGTGATGCTCCACCCGTTCATGCCGTTCATCACGGAAGAACTTTGGCATGCGATGGGCGCGAGAGCTTCGGACATCATCGTCGCGCAGTGGCCGATGGCCGACGCGCGCGCACTCGATCCCGATGCGGCGAAGGAAATCGACTGGCTGATCCGGCTGGTGAGCGACATTCGCACCGCACGAACCGAGCTCAACGTGCCGCCGGGCGCGCGCCTGCCGATCCATGTTCGCGACGCTTCTAACGTCACTGTGCTGCGGCTTGCGAAACAGCAGCCCGCGCTCGCGCGGCTTGCGCGGGTCGACTGCGCCGAAGGCGACGCGCCGGGCGGAGGGGCGCTCCAGATCGTGATCGACGAAGCGACCTTCGTCATTCCGCTCGAAGGGGTGATCGATCTCGACGCCGAACGCGCGCGCCTGACCAAGGCGATCGCAGCAGCGGAAAAGGAGCGTGACGGTCTTGCCGGCCGGCTCGCCAATCCCAGCTTCGTCGAACGCGCCAAGCCCGAAGCGGTCGAAAAGGCGCGCTCCGACCATAGTGACAAAGCCGCCGAAGCCGAACGGCTTGGCGCGGCGCTCGCGCGGCTCGGATAAGTTCTCGAAACACGTTTCCATGCTAATCGTCGGTCTTGCCGCACGGCGAGCGATCGCCCAAAGCGGAGCGACGCGCGAGGCACTGGCGCGCTAGGGGAGCGGCGATGGCGCAGGGGCCACGAACTCGGCACGACCTGACGCAGGGAGACATCGGCCGCACCTTGCTGATGTTCTCGTTGCCGACGCTGGCGTCGAACATCTTCCAGTCGCTCAATGGCTCGATCAACACCATCTGGGTCGGCCAGTTCCTCGGCGAAAAAGCGCTCGCCGCGACGTCGAATGCCAACATCATCATGTTCCTGATGTTCGGCGCGGTGTTCGGGTTTGGCATGGCGTCGACGGTGTTGATCGGCCAGGCGATTGGCCGTCGTGACGTGGACTCGGCACGGCGCGCGTTCGGCGCGGCGGCGGGGCTGGTGTTCGGGGCGGCGCTGGTGATCGCAGTGATCGGCTATCTGCTCGCACCGACCATCCTGCATCTGCTGGCGACGCCAGAGAGTGTGAAAGCCCTCGCGCTCGCCTATCTACGCGTGACGTTCCTCAGCCTGCCGGGCACGATGCTGCTGATCCTGCTGACCATGGGCCTGCGCGGCGCCGGCGACGCGATGTCGCCGCTGTGGTTCATGCTGCTCACGGTGGTCCTCGATAGCGGGCTCAACCCCTTGTTCATCGCAGGGATCGGCCCGTTTCCCAAGCTCGGGATCGCCGGTTCGTCGACCGCGACGCTGATAGCCAACCACGTCGGCGCCGCGGGCCTGTTGATCTACATCTATGCCAAGGACTTGCCGATCCGCCTGCGCGGCGCCGAGTTCGGATACCTGATTCCGGGACGGGCATTGCTCTGGACGATCGTTGCCAAGGGCCTGCCGATGGGCGCGCAGATGCTGGTGATGTCACTCGCCGGGTTGATGATGGTCGGACTGGTCAATCGCTTCGGCGTCGACACCGCCGCCGCCTATGGCGTCTCGCAGCAGCTATGGACCTATATCCAGATGCCGGCGATGGCGATCGGCGCGGCGGTGAGCGCGATGGCCGCGCAGAACATCGGCGCCGATCGCTGGGACCGAGTCGAAGGCATCACCTCAGCGGGGCTGCGGTACAATTTGCTGCTGACGGGTGCGATGATCGCGCTGATCCTCCTGTTCGATCGTCCGGTGATGGCGTTGTTCATGGGCTGGGACAGTCCGGCGCTGCCGATCGCCCGCCATATCCAGCTGATCGCGAGCTGGAACTTCGTGTTGTTCGGCATGACGATGGTCTATTTCTCGGCAGTGCGCGCGAACGGCGCGGTGCTGATGCCGCTCGTCATGATGATCATCGCCTTCTACCCGATCCGTATCGGCTTTGCGCTGCTCGCGATGCCGGCGCTCGGTGCCGATGCCTTGTGGTGGAGCTTTCCGCTCGGCTCGGTGGCGACGCTGGCGATGGCCTATGCCTATTATCATTGGGGCAATTGGCGTCGCGGCGGATTGTCGCATGCTCTCGACCCGGAAGAGGCTTCGGAAGAATCGCTTGCTGGCGCCGAGCCCGCGGGAAGGCTGCAGCCGAACGGGTAGCGCGTCCGCGACACGGAACGGGATTCAGCGCTTTTCGGGCCCTTCGTCGAGCATCTCGAGCAGCGGATAGAGCACCGCCATTTCCTCGGCGACGCGCGCGCGCATCGATCGCCGCATCGCACTGGATGCGCGTTGATAGCCAGGCCAATCGCGCGCGATCGTCTCGGTCACCCATTGCGTAACGTGTTCGCTCGACGCCGCACGCAATGGGCCAGTCGTGGCACGCAGCTTTTGGAGGCGCGCCGCCACATGCGCGGGATAGTCGTTGGTGAGCGCAGGGAACACGCGCTGCTCGAGGAATTCGTAGCGCGCGGTGCTGACGCGCGATAGATCCGCGCGTAATCGCGCGAGCGTGTCGGCGTCGGGGCGGGGGTCGAGCACGACCGCCTCCAGGCGCGCAATCGCCGCGAGCAAGTCGGCATGCAGCCGTCGCAGTGTTCGCAGCATCGGCGCTCCTCCAAGCGGGCAGCTACCATCGCGGGGCTCAGCTATAGGTTAACCTTAGTTAAGTCCCGCGGAAAGCCTAAGCCCGCCGAGGCGCCCACGCGATCCGTTCTTACCCGTAGTTCGCCGCCTGCTTGCCTCGCGTCGCCGCCAGGCGCAGAGACACGGCGATGAGTCACTATCCTGCGCTTCGCCTTCGTCGCACGCGTGTCGCCGCGTGGAGCCGCCGGCTCCACGCGGAGATCGTACTGACCCCCAATGATTTGATCTGGCCGGTGTTCGTGACCGAAGGCTCGGAGGAAGAGCCGATCGCCAGCCTGCCGGGCGTATCGCGCTGGCCGGTCGCCGGCATCGTCGAGCGCGCGAGAGATGCGCGCAGCCTCGGTATTCCCTGCCTCGCACTGTTTCCGAACACGCCGCGCCACTTGCGCACCGAAGCGGGGGAGGAGGCTTTCAACCCCGACAATCTGATGTGCCGGGCGATCCGGGCGATCAAGGATGCCGTGCCCGAAGTCGGCGTGCTCACCGACGTCGCGCTCGATCCCTATACCAGCCACGGCCATGACGGTCTGGTCGATAGTGGCGGCTATGTGCTCAACGACGCCACAGCCGAAGTGCTGGTGCGCCAGTCGCTCAACCAGGCCGAGGCAGGCGCGGACATCATCGCGCCGTCCGACATGATGGACGGCCGCATCGGCATGATCCGCGACGCCCTCGAGCGTGGCGGCCATGTCAACGTGCAGATCATGTCCTATGCCGCCAAATATGCCAGCGCCTTCTACGGGCCGTTCCGCGACGCCGTCGGGTCGCGCGGGCTGCTCAAGGGCGACAAGAAGACCTATCAGATGGACCCGGCCAACGCCGAGGAAGCGTTGCGCGAAGTCGGCCTCGACCTCGCCGAAGGCGCCGACAGCGTGATGGTCAAGCCTGGGCTGCCCTATCTCGACATCGTGCTGCGGGTGAAAAGCGAATTTTCGGTGCCGGTGTTCGCGTATCAGGTGTCGGGCGAATATGCGATGATCGAAGCCGCCGCCGCTGCCGGTGCGGGCGAGCGTGATGCGCTCGTGCTCGAGACGCTGCTGGCGTTCAAGCGCGCGGGCTGTTCGGGCGTGCTGACCTATCACGCACCCCTTGCCGCGCGGTTGCTCGCGCAGTGATCGAGACCGGGCGGCTGCTGCTGCGGCCGCCGGCCGCTGCAGATCGACCCTGGCTCCGCCGGCTGCTCGACGATCCCGAAGCCATGGCGATGATCGGCCCGCGCCGCGGCCCCGCCGAATGCGAGGCGGTCCTCGACCGTCACCTCGAATGGTTCGAACGCTACGGCTATGGCTTCATGGCAGTGCTCCGGCGCGAGGACGGCAAAGGCATCGGCTTCTGCGGGCTCAAACCCGGCGCCGAGAACACGCCGGTCGAAGGCGAAGTCGAGATCGGCTGGATGCTATTCCCGGGCCATTGGGGCTGCGGCTATGGCTATGAGGCGGCTGCGGCGTTGCTCGACTGGGGTTGGGCGACCACCAGCGCGGCGCAGATCTACGCGATCACTTCGGCGATCAACACGCCCAGTCGTCGGTTGATGGCGCGGCTGGGCATGGCGCAAGTGCCCGGCGGGGAGTTCGTCAGCACTCGCTTCGGTCCCGGCGACATTCGGGCGCAGAGCGTGACCTATGCCGTGGTGCGGCCGGCATGATCGAAACCGTTCGCCTGTTCCTGCGCGGCTGGCGTGAGACGGACAAACCTGGCTTCCTGGCGATGGGCAACGATCCCGAAGTGATGCGCTATCTCGGTCCGCCACTGAGCGCCGCCGACGTCGACGCCGCGGCCGCGCGCCAGAACGGCTTCCTCGAGCGTGTCGGCTATTGCTTCTGGGCAGTCGAACGCCGCGCGGACGGGGCATTCCTCGGTTTCTGCGGGCTGAAGCCTGGCGCCGAAGGCACGCCGATTGCCGACGACATCGAGATCGGTTGGCGCTTCGCTCGCGCGCATTGGGGGCAGGGCTATGCCCGCGAGGCGGCGCAGGCGAGCCTCGCGTGGGGCTGGGAGAACCTCGACGTAGCAGAGGTGGCCGCCATCACCACGACCGACAATGTACGCAGCTGGCGACTGATGGAACGGCTCGGAATGCGGCGGTCGCCGCACGAGGATTTCGACCATCCGGCGGCGATCGATCGGCTCAAGCCGCACATCACCTATCGCATCGCGCGACCGGAGTGTGCGACGGGCGCGCGGTTAAACCAGCAGTAACCGCGGCTGGCCGATAGCGGGGGCCAGGGGAGAAAAGGGCTTTGGCGGATATGGTGGCTGACGATCCGGAAGTTCGCGCACCTCCAGTGCGCGCGCTGTTCGTCGTGTCGATCCTCACCGGATCGTTCCTGCTGTTCCTCGTGCAACCCATGATCGCGCGGATGGCGCTGCCTCGGCTGGGTGGCGCGCCGGCGGTGTGGAACAGCGCGATGCTCGTCTACCAGGCGCTGCTGCTCGGCGGCTATGCCTATGCCGACGCGCTCGGGCGCGTGCGTCCGCGCGTCCAGGCAGTGATCCACGTCGTCGTACTCGCGGCTGCGGCGCTCACTCTCCCGATCGGCGTGCGGGCGATGGAATTGCCGCAAGGCGCGCAGCCGGCGCTGTGGGTGCCGTGGCTGCTCGCGATCTCGATCGGACCCTTGTTCTTCGCCGTATCGGCGCAGGCGCCGTTGCTCCAACGCTGGTTTGCAATCTCCAGCCACGGGCGCGATCCCTATGCGCTCTATTCGGCGTCGAATGTCGGGAGCTTCGCGGGGCTGATCGCCTATCCGCTGCTCGCCGAGCCGCTGCTGTCGCTGCGCGCGCAGAGCCTGGCCTGGACGATTGGCTATGGAGTCCTCGTCGCGCTGGTGATCGCCTGCGGATTGGCGCTTCCGCGCCACGCCCCGGGCGAAGCGCACGTTCGCCACACCAGCCCGCCGCCGGGCGCGGCGCGCGTGCTCCACTGGATCGCACTGGCGTTCGTACCGTCGGGACTGATGCTCGCGACTTCGACGTTCATCACCACCGACATCGTCGCCGTGCCGCTGCTTTGGGTGCTGCCGCTGGGCCTGTATCTGCTCAGCTTCACGCTCGCCTTCGCGGAGAATCGCGCTCCCGCCGAGTTCTGCGAGAAGCTCGCTCCGATCGCCGTACTGCTGATCGGCCCGATCCTGATCAGTGGCAATCAGGACCATCCGTTCGTCAACGCCGGGCTCGCACTGGCGCTGCTGTTCGCGGTGTCGGTCGCGCTCCACGCGCGGATGTATGCGCTGCGACCCGCGCCCGACCGTCTGACCGGATTCTACCTGGTTATGTCGTTCGGGGGCGCGATCGGCGGCGTGTTCGCCGGGCTGATCGCGCCGATCCTGTTCGACTGGACCTATGAGTTTCCGCTGCTCGTGCTCGCCGCGGCGCCCTTGGTCCGCCGCCAATATCTGTTCGCGCTGTTCGCGCGCTTCTGGCGCGGCGACGCCAGTGTCGTACGGATCAAACTGCTTTCGCTGCTGCTCGGCGTGCTGCTCGCGCTGTGGCTCGGGCTGAGCAACCCTGGAAATTTGCTCGGCAGCAAGCCGCAGAACATTGCGTTCTTCGCGATCGCAATGTTCGGTCTGGTGCTGGTCGGCCGGCGCACTCCGTTCACATTCGCCGTCGCGGCGATCCTGCTGGTATATGGCGGCTATCAGTCGATCCAGTTTTCGCTGAGCGGAGCGCGGACGCGGAGCTATTTCGGCGTCTACACCGTGCGCGACACGCCGCTGACGCGCGTGCTGACGCACGGCACCACCGTCCACGGCGTCGAAGTGCTGCGTTCGCCGCGCGCGCCCACGACCTATTATTATCGCGAGTCCGGCGTCGGCCAGGCGATGCAGCGCGCCCCAGCATTATTCGGGCCGGGCGCGCGGATCGGTGTGGTCGGGCTCGGATCGGGGACGCTCGCCTGCTACGCGCAACCTGGCCAGCATTGGCGGTTCTATGAGATCGATCCGGCGATCGAGCGGATCGCGAGCACGCGGTTCCAGTTCCTGCCGTCATGCCTGCCGCACACCGACATTACGACCGGAGACGCGCGACTGAGCCTGGCGCGCGAGCCGAGCGCCAGCCGCGACCTGCTGGTGCTCGATGCCTTCTCGTCCGATGCAGTGCCGATGCACTTGCTCACGCACGAAGCATTCGCCGAATATGCGCGCGTCGTCGCGCCGCACGGCCTGCTGATGGTGCACATCTCGAACCGCTACCTCAATCTCGCGCCGGTGGTTGCCGCTGCGGCCAGGGCGGGGGGCTGGAAGGCCGCGCTGCTCGTGTTCCGGCCGGACAGTCGGCAGGCGAACGAACAGGCAGCGGGATCCGATTGGATCGCGCTCACCCGCGACCCGGCGCTGCTCGCCGACCTGGTACGCGGAAACGGCGCGTGGCGCCCGCTTCAGCCGCAGCCGGGCTTCCCGGCGTGGGGCGACGACTTCGCGAGCATATTGCCGGTGCTCAACGTGTTGTGGGGCAAGGAGTGAGCAGCGGAATTTACCGCAATAACAGGGATGATTTGGCGAAAATCGCCGAATAGCAGGGGTTTTTCGCCTGAACGACGGCTATCGACTGCAGAAACTCATTGCAATTTCAGGAAGTTGGCAGACGATTTTGCCACTTTCCTGTTCCTCTCGTTAGCAGGGCGAGTTGTCGCATCGAGCAGGCGGGCGGGGTCGTCGAGCAGGCCGTCAGGACTCCGCATCAAGACCGGCTCGAGCGCAATGAGATCAAACTAACGCGTCATCCCCGCGAAAGCGGGGACCCCGGCGCCAAGAAGGACGTCGCTCGCTGCTCTGGGTCCCCGCTTTCGCGGGGATGACGGTCTTTGGGGAGGGTAAGTTGGCGCCTGTGCGCTTTCGCGGGGATGACAGTATGGATTCCATCCCATCTCATCCCGCTCTAGCGCGTGAGCGAGCGTTCGATCGTCGATGACCGGGCGCGCACGCGGTCCACCCGCGCACGGGCAGCGGCGATCGCGCGATCGAGGGCAGGATAGGGCGGCTGACCGCTGGCCGCACGGTCGATCGCGAGTTGCTCGAGGTCGGCCTGCTGGCCGACGAACGGCTGGCGCGCGACGTCAAGTCCGGCGAGCGCTACCTGCGCCGTCAGCCAGGGATCGCTCCCCTCCGCAGTGCCGCGCGCGAGTGCGACCTTGGCTTCGGCATCGTCCGCCGCCCTGTCAAACGCCGCCTCGGCGTCGCCGGCGCTGCTCGCCAGCGTCGCAATGCGCGCGTCGAGCGCAGGATCAGGGGCAATGGGCGACGCCGGCGGCGGCGTGGGCTCGGCGAGCGAAGTCTCTTCGATCGGCCGCGGCAGCAGCGAGGGATAGCGGGTGGTCTGATCGACGCATCCGGCCAGCGCGAGACAGAGAAGGAGCGGGCGCCGCATTCCCTGCCTCCTATGGACATCGTGCGAGCGGCGCAACGCCCGCGCATATTCCTGCTGAAAGCCAGTGAAACGGGGTTGCGCGATCCGATTCCCGCTTCTATGTGCCGCTCTCCCACGCGCCCGTAGCTCAGCTGGATAGAGCATCAGACTACGAATCTGAGGGTCGGACGTTCGAATCGTTCCGGGCGCGCCATTTTCTCCTGATCGCCAGAGGATCGCGAGTTTTCGCGACACTGCTCAGGGTTTCCCGTCACGCCTTCTAACGCTTGATTTTCTCGAACGTGCTTCGCGTTCGCCGGATCGCCGACCCAAACAAGGTCACCGCCGCCGTCATGTGCGGGCGCATACGAGCCCATCATCCGGTCGATGGCTGAGAAATGGTCCGAAACTCATTGAAGTTTCCGAACAAATACTGCGCGCGGCGGATTTATTACGTCTGCGCAGGAACAACCCATTATATTATCTGTTGTTTACAAATTATCCGTTGATTACTATTCCGGAATCTCGCCGCAGCGAACTCCGGCGACGCGGCGGAAACCTGGGGTTGTCGCCGGTACCAACCTTCGACAGTCCGACTACAGGCCGACCCGAGAGCGGGCGGCTGCACTTTCACGCCGGACGACCAAATCCTGGCTGCCGAAATCCGGCCTCCTTTGCGTTGGATAAACAATTGGGCCCTCACGTACCCGCCAATGCCGCAACCATGCGAGGGATTGCCGAGAAGCTCGTCGCGCCTGGAGTCGGGAAGCCTCCCGCACGATCCGCTGCGCTGTCTTTGTACCTCGGCCAAATACGTCCCAATCTTCTTGTATTGATGGGAAGCGGAGGTTTTCGAGCCCTAGTCGCTCGCGCTTTATATCTTGTCAGTCGTGATTTCCCCGAGTTTCGACACGTAACGCCAAATGAAGACGGGAGTCTGATCGGCCTGGAAGAGGCATGTTCGACGCTGGATGATATCGTGTTGCGTGAAGTTTTCGTTTCGATTTTGACTGAAATATTATTGCTGCTCTTCGAATTGTTAGGAGCAGGCGTGACACTCGCGGTCATCGGCGATACATGGCCGCAAACTCTTCCTGACGACATCGACCTCAGTCATTTGAGAAAATCATGAAATCACCGGCAAAATCCAAAAAGCCCCTTGGCGCGCGCGCTTTCGGCGCCTCCGAAAAGGTCGAGATCGCGTCGCTTCCGACGGGAGTCGGCGGACTCGGCGAAATACTCGGCGGGGGGTTTCCGGAATTTTCCTTCAATCTGATCGCTGGCATGCCCGGTTGCGGCAAGACGACGCTGGCGCACCAGATCGCCTTCGCAAATGCCACGAACGAGCGACCAGCGCTTTACTTCACCATCCTTGGCGAGCCGGTGCTCAAGATGTTGCGGTACCAGCAGCAATTTTCGTTCTTCGACCTTGCCAAAATCGGCAAGGCGGTGCGCTTCGTCAATTTGTCCGACTTGGCGCTCCAAAGCGATCTCGCCGTCGTTTTCGATGCAATCGTTCGGGAAGTCACTGCAGCGAACGCGGGCATCGTCATCCTGGATTCGTTCCAGACCCTGGTGCGCGCGGCGACCGGCGATCCCGCGCACGGAGACGTGTGGGATTTCGTCCACCGCCTCAACCAGTTCCTCACCAGTTCGGCTGCGACGGGTTTCCTGATCGGCGAATATACCCCGATGGAACTGGGCCTGTCGCCGGTTTTCACGATGGTGGACGGCATCCTGTGGCTGACCCAGGAAACCGAGCGCAATTCGGTGGTGCGCAAGCTGCAGGTGGTCAAGCAGCGCGGCCAGGCCTGCATTCCTGGCCTGCATACCGTGCGCATCGCGAAGGACGGCATGCAGGCGTTTCCCCGAACGCTGGGGCTGCAAAGAATCACGACCAAGCCCGCGGACCGGCGGCGGCTCTCGCTAGGCGTCGCCGAACTGGACAAGATGATGGGTGGCGGCGTGCTGGAAGGCGACAGCCTGTTGATCGCGGGGCCTTCGGGCACCGGCAAATCCGTGCTGGCCACGCAGTTCATCGCGGAAGGACTGCGTCAGGGCGACGCCGGCATCATGGCGATCTTCGAGGAACGCCCAGGCGGCTATGTCCAGCGCGCCGACGCGTTCGGGCTTTGCCTGGCGGAGGCCGAAGCAGCGGGCAAGCTGGAAGTGCTCTACCTGCGCCCGCTCGACCTATCCGTCGACGAAACGATGCAGGCGATCCTCGATGCCATCAAACGGATCGGCGCGAAGCGGCTGGTGATCGATTCGCTGGTGGGCTTCGAAATGGCGCTGGCGCCGGGGTTCCGGACGGATTTTCGAGAATCGCTCTATCGCATGATCGGTGCGCTGACCGGAGCCGGAGTCACGATTCTCAGCACGGTCGAAGTGGAGGACAATTTCACGTCGCTGCAGTTCAGCCGCTACGCGATCTCCTTCCTCACCGATGACATCCTGCGCCTGCGCTTCGTCGAGATCGACGGCCAACTGCGCAAGACGATGGTGATCATCAAGATGCGCGGGGGAAATCACAGCAAGGATTTTCGCGAATACGTCATCACGTCTGACGGCGTGATGATCATCAGTCCCAGGCGCACGGATTATGGCGGGCTGAGCACAGGCATTCCCTTGCGCACTGGACCGCGCCTTGCCCAGCCGGACGAAGCTCCGCCCGAACCAAGAGCGGAAAAGTGAATTGCAACTGGTGTTCACGGGCGGATCGCACGCGCCAGGTTGGATAAACAAGCGCCGGCCCGCGGACACTTTCATCCGAAATGGACGGATCAAAAAATTAAGATTAGAATCAAGTGAAATATCGGAAGCATTTGCCTGCAAGATAAACTATACGTGACATATTCGGCCAGCCAACGCTAAAACCATTGCGGACTGACGGACAGCGCCCATGGTTTGGAGAGCGTCGACGACCTCGCCTACCGGAGAAGATCATGTCGGTCAGTGCGGCATTTCCAATTTCGGGCGACGCTGCGGAGCGGGCGAAAGCGATGCTTCACGCGAACGCGCCCAAGCCGATCGAAGCCGATAGCATCGACCAGGTCGTGGCCGAGCGCGAAGTGGCACGGTTCCGGCGCGCCTTGGGGCCGTTCGTCGTCGCGACCGAGGCCACGCGCATGGCGATGGTGTTCACCAACGCGCTCGAAAGCGGCAACCCCATCATATTTGCCAACGACAGCTTCCTCGACTTGATGGGCTATTCGTTCGATGAGGCGGTCGGCCAGTCGTTCGAATTTCTCGTGTCGCGAGTGGCGGATCCGGAAGCGCGTGCGCGCATTGCCGCGCAATTCGAAACGGCGGCAGTCGAAACGATCGAAGTGTTATGTCGCCGGCGCGACGACTGCCTCCTCCTGCTCGCAATCCGCGTCAACCCGGTGCACGATCAAAACGGCAAAGTCGTTCAGCATTGCATTTCCTTCGTCGATTTGAGCGCGCATGAACAGCGCGTGCGCGAAGAGCGCGCGGCGCTGCACGCGCTCTTTCAGCACACGCCGGATTTCATTGTGACAATGCACGGACCGGCGCACCGATTCACGTTCGCCAACGACTCGTTCCATAGATTTTGCGGACGCCGCGACTTGCTCGGCTTCGAAATGGCGGAAGCCATGCCGGAGTTCTCCGAACAAGGATTAGTGGCGCTGCTGGACGAGGTTTATCGGACCGGGCAATCCTTCACCGGCAGCAACATTCCGATTCGCCTTCGACCGCACGGCGAGGAAGACGACGGCGTCCGTTTTCTCGACTTCATCTTCCAGGCCATTCGCGACGCCGCCGGAAATATCACGGGCGTGTTCTGCGAGGGGCACGACACAACGGAAAAGATCGAGGCTGCGGATCAAATCCGCCTTCTTCAACTTGAGCTTGCCGAGGTCTCGCTTGCCAGCGGCGTGAGCACGATGGCGGCGACGATCGCCCACGAGCTCAACCAGCCGCTGACCGCGATTTTGAATTATGCGGGCGTTTGCAGTGACCTGATGGAAACTCGCGAAACCGATCCGCAGGCACTGAACACTGCGATCAAAGGCATCGCGGACGGCGTCAAGCGGGCAGGGCATATCGTTCGCCGCCTGCGCGACATGACGGACAATCGACCGCCGCAGTATGAGACGTTCGACATGCGGGAGGCGATCCGCGAATCGCTCCAGCTCGTACGCGTCGGCGCCCGCGGCGGCACGCCAATCGAATACCGCGGCGGAAGCAGATTGGATGTCGAAGGCGATCAGATCCAAATCGAACAGGTCATCATGAACCTCGCGCGAAATGCCTGCGAAGCGGTCGCCGAGCGCGAGGGCGGCCGTGTGGTCGTATCGTCGTCGATCGCGGGAAAGG
>Ga0068859_100001659_pt1 | contig 22653 bp, 21 predicted proteins | sample KBSSwiS22_FD_66585 | JGI IMG/M metagenome (GOLD analysis project Ga0068859, IMG submission 66585) | Switchgrass rhizosphere microbial communities from Kellogg Biological Station, Michigan, USA - KBS Switchgrass S2-2 | ecosystem: Host-associated > Plants > Roots > Rhizosphere > Soil ...
CGGGCATCCTGCTGAAGATGGGCGGCTACGGCTTCATGCGCTTCAGCCTGCCGATGTTCCCCCAGGCGTCCGAGCTGTTCACGCCGCTGGTGTTCGCCCTGTCGGTCATCGCCATCGTCTACACCTCGCTGGTCGCCTTCCGGCAGGTCGATATCAAGAAGCTGATCGCCTATTCGTCGGTGGCCCACATGGGCTTCGTGACCATGGGCATCTTCTCCGGCAATGCTCAGGGCGAGCAGGGCGCCCTGTTCCAGATGCTGAGCCACGGCCTCATCTCGGGCGCGCTCTTCCTTTGCGTCGGCGTGGTCTACGACCGCATGCACACGCGCGAGATCGCCTTCTACGGCGGGTTGGTGAACCGCATGCCCTGGTACGCCGCGGTCTTCCTGCTCTTCACCATGGGCAACGTCGGCCTGCCGGGAACCTCCGGCTTCGTCGGCGAGATCCTCACCATGACCGGGGCCTATGGCGCCTCCACCTGGACTGCGCTGATCGCGGCGACGGGCGTCATCCTCTCGGCCGTCTATGCGCTCACGCTCTATCGGCGCGTGGTGTTCGGCGAGCTGGTCAATCCGAAGCTCGGCGGCATCGCCGACCTGGAGTGGCGCGAGGTGGCGATCTTCGCGCCGCTGGTCCTGGGGACGCTCGCCTTGGGCGTCCATCCGTCTTCCGTGTTCAACCTGACCCAAACCTCTGTGGACCACCTCGTGGCGGCCTATCAGGCCGCGGTCGGCGGCTGAGGGAAGAGACCGCAAGCATGAGCCTCCCCGCCGAATTCGGCCTCGCCTGCCCGCAACTGATCCTGGCGATCGCGGCGCTTGCGCTGCTGGTCTGGGGCGCGTTCGCGCCGAAGGCCACCGCGGCCATCTCCGCCGCAGGCGTGGTGGCGCTGCTGGGCGCGGCGGCCGCCGCCGCCACCGGGCCGCTTGGCCGGGCTTTCGGCGAGGGACTGATCCTCGACCAGGCCTCGGTCTTCGCCCAGGTCGCCATCTATGTCGCCAGCGCCATCGCCATTCCGCTGGGACAGCCCTGGTTCGAGCGGCGGGGCGTGCGCAACTTCGAGTTTCCGGTGCTGATCCTCATCGCCGCGCTCGGCATGGGCATGATGGCGGCGTCGGGCGACCTGATCTCGCTCTATGTCGGTGTCGAGTTGCACTCCCTGGCGCTCTACGTCCTGGCCGCCATGCACCGCGACGACGCCAAGGCCTCCGAGGCCGGGCTGAAGTATTTCGTCTTGGGCGCGCTATCCTCCGGACTGCTGCTCTATGGCGCGAGCCTGATCTACGGCTTCGCCGGCTCCACCCTGTTCTCGCAGATCGCGACGGCGGTCAGCGGCGGGGCGAGCACGGGCGTGCTGTTCGGCCTGGTCTTCCTGATCTGCGGCCTGGCCTTCAAGGTCTCGGCGGCGCCGTTCCACATGTGGACGCCTGACGTCTACGAAGGCGCGCCGACGCCCGTGGTGGCCTTCTTCGCCGCGGCGCCCAAGCTCGCCGCCATGGTGCTGTTCGCCCGCGCCTTGGCCGAGGGCTTCGGCGGGGCCGTGGACCAGTGGCGGCAGGTGCTGGTGGTCATCGCCCTGCTGTCCGTGGCGGTGGGCGCCTTCGCGGGCCTCGTGCAGAAGAACCTCAAGCGTCTCTGGGCCTATTCCTCGATCGCCAATATCGGCTACGCGGTGCTGGGGCTGGCGGCCGGCGACGCCCAGGGCGTGCAGGCCATGCTGGTGTTCATGATCCTCTACATGGTGGACGTGACGGGCTTCTTCGCCTGCCTGGCGGCGCTGTCCCGTCAGGGTCGGTCGATGGAGACGATCGACGACATGGCCGGCCTCATCAAGGAGCAACCGGGCGTCGCGCTGGCCATGACGGCCTTTTCGCTGTCCGCGCTCGGCCTGCCGCCGTTCTCGGGCTTCTGGGCGAAGTACTATGTCTTCAAGGCGGCGATCGGCGCGGGGCTCGGCCCAGCCGCGGTCGCGGGCCTGGTGGGTTCCGTTGTGGCGGCCTTCTACTATCTGCGCCTGGTGAAGGTGATCTGGTTCGACGCCAGTCCGGGCGCCACCGATCGGCCGCCGCTCGAGGCGCGCGCCATCGGCGTCGGCCTGGCGCTGTTCTGCTTCCCGCTGGTGATGCTGGCGCTGAGCTGGATCGATCCCTGGGCGCGCGCCGCCGCGGCCGCCTTTGGTCTCGCCTGACTTGGCCGAAACGCCGCCGATCGAGATCTACGACAAGCTTGAGTCGACCAACGCCGAGGCGCGACGACGCGCCGAAGCGGGAGAGGCGGGTCCCGTCTGGATCATGGCCGAGCGGCAGACCGCGGGCCGTGGCCGGCGCGGCCGGGCCTGGAGCAGCGGGGAGGGGAACCTCGCCGCCACCTTGCTGATGACCACCGACGCTTCCCCCGCCGAAGCGGCCCAGGCCTCCTTCATCGCGGCCCTCGCGGCCGCCGACCTCGCCGACACCTGCCTGGGCTCAGGCGCCGCGCGCCTGAAGTGGCCGAACGACGTGCTCGTCTTCGGCCGCAAGGCGGTCGGCGTTCTGCTCGAGGCCGGCGCGCGAGCGGACGGGGGCCTCTGGCTGGCGGTCGGCGTCGGCGTCAACCTGGCGAGCCACCCCTCCGACGTCGATCCGCCGGCCTCCAGCTTCGCCGAACACATGGCCGGTCCGCCGCCCATGCCTCGCGAGGCGCTGGCGGTGCTCGCGAGCCGGTTCGAAGCCTGGCGTGCGATCTGGGCTTCGCAAGGCTTTCCGCCCATCGCCAAGGCATGGACCGAGCGCGCGCATGGGCTGGGCCGTCGTTGCGAGGCGCGCCTGCCGAACCGGACGCTGGCGGGGGTCGCGAAGGGCCTGGAGCCGGACGGCGCGCTGCGTCTGAAGCTGGACGACGGCCGCATCGAGCGGATAACGGCAGGCGACGTCTTCTTCGTGGGAGCCTGAACGATGCTGCTGGCCATCGAGCAAGGCAACACCAACACCCTGTTCGCCGTTCACGATGGCGAGCGTTGGATCGCCCAGTGGCGTTCGGCCACGGAGAGCACCCGCACCGCGGACGAGTACGCGGTCTGGCTTTCCCAACTCCTGGCCATGGCCGGGCTGCAGCTCGGCGTCTTCGACGGCTGCATCATCTCAAGCGTGGTGCCGCAATCGATCTTCAACCTGCGCAACCTCGCCCGGCGCTATCTGCACGTGGAGCCGCTGGTGATCGGTGAGAATGCGGAGCTCGGCATCGAGGTGCGGATCGACAAGCCGTCCGAAGCCGGCGCGGACCGCCTGGTGAACGCCATCGGCGCGCACGTGGCCTATCCGGGCGACCTGATCGTCATCGACAGCGGCACGGCCACCACCTTCGACATGGTCGCTGCGGACGGCGGCTTCGAGGGCGGGGTGATCGCGCCGGGCATCAACCTCTCCATGGAGGCCCTGCACCAGGCGGCCGCCAAGCTGCCGCGCGTGGCGATCCAGCGGCCGCGCGGCAACACCACTATCGGCAAGGACACCGTGGCGGCGATGCAGGCGGGTGTCTTCTGGGGCTACATCGCCCTCATCGAGGGGCTCGTGGCGCGCATCAAGGCCGAGTGGGGAAAGCCTTTGACGGTCATCGGAACCGGCGGCGTGGCCTCGCTTTTCCACGGGGCGACCTCGGCGATCGACCAGTTCGATTCCGACCTGACCATTCGGGGGATGCTCGAGATCTACCGGCGAAACAAGGCCAAGGCTTAGATGGCGACAGCATCTCGCGACGACGAGCTCGTCTTCCTGCCGCTGGGCGGGTCGAACGAGATCGGCATGAACTTCAACCTCTACGGCTATGGCCCGCCGCACGATCGGCGCTGGATCGTCGTCGACCTGGGCGTGACGTTCGGCGACCAGACCACCCCGGGCGTCGAGGTCATCCTGCCCGACCCCAGCTTCATCGAGGAATACGCCGACCGCATCCTGGGCATCGTCATCACTCACGCCCACGAGGATCACCTGGGCGCCGTGGCATGGCTGTGGCCTCGGTTGAAGGCTCCTGTCTACGCCACGCCCTTCACCGCCTTTATCCTGCGCGAGAAGCTGCGCGAGGCGGACCTGCTGGACGAGGTTGAGATCCATGAGACGCCGCTGTCCGGCCGCATCCAGCTGGGTCCGTTCCAGATCGACCTCGTGACGCTCACCCACTCGATCCCCGAGCCCAACGGCCTGGCGATCCGCACCCCGCTCGGCCTCGTCCTGCACACCGGGGATTGGAAGATCGACCCGGAGCCTCTGTTGGGCGAGGTGACCGACCAGGACGCGATCCGCCGCCTCGGCGACGAGGGCGTGCTGGCGATGGTCTGCGATTCCACCAACGTCTTCGTCGAGGGCGTGGCGGGCTCCGAGGCGGAGGTGCGTGCGGCGCTGACGCCGCTGATCGGCCAGATGAAGGGCAAGGTGGCGGTCGCCTGCTTCGCCTCCAACGTGGCGCGGATGGACTCGGTGTGCCGTGCGGCCGAGGCGAACGGCCGCCGCGTCTGCCTGGTGGGACGCTCGATGCACAGGATGTCCGCGGCGGCGAAGTCCGTGGGGCTGATGCAGGATCTCCCGCCCTTCCTGACCGAGCAGGAGGCGCGCGACTTCCCGGCGAGGGGCGTGCTCTATCTCTGCACGGGCAGCCAAGGGGAGCCCAGGGCCGCGCTGGCCCGCATCGCCGACGGTTCGCACCCGCACGTGGCGCTTGGCGCCGGCGACGCCTGCATCTTCTCCTCGCGGGTGATCCCGGGGAACGAGATTCCGATCCGCAACCTGCAGAACAAGCTCGCCGACCGGGGGGTGCGGCTCTACACCGAGCGCGACCACCCCGGCATCCACGTCTCGGGCCACCCCTGCCGAGACGAACTGGCGGAGATGTACCGCTGGGCGCGACCGCAGATCGCCGTGCCGACCCACGGCGAGCGGCGGCATCTGTTGGAGCATCTCGCCTTCGCCCGCGATATGCAGACGCCGCAGCAGATCGCGCCGCGCAACGGCGACATGGTGCGCCTGGCGCCCGGTCGTGCGGAGATCATCGACGAGGTTCCGGCCGGCCGCCTGTTCCTCGACGGCGGCGTGCTGACGGCGGAGAACGGCGATGCGCTGCGCGAGCGCCGCCATGCCGCGCACAACGGCGTTGTGACCGTGGCGGTGGCGCTGGACGGACGCGGCCGCATTGTTTCCGGCCCGCAGGTCCGGGCGCTCGGTCTGCCCACGGACGACGACTATCCTCTGGCAGAGGCGCTGGACGATCTGTCCGAGGAAGCCGAGCGGGCGCTGAAGCGCCTTTCGGGGGACGATCGCGAGATGGACGAGGCGATCGAGACCGCGCTTTCCCGCGCCGTGAAGAAGGCCAGCCAGCGGATCTGGGGCCGGCGGCCCGTGGTGGAGACCACGGTGCTCAGGGTCTGAGGCGCACCTTTTTTCCCGTTGAGGGAGAAAGCGTAGCTGTCATCTCGCTTGGGTAGCGCTCCGAAAGCCGGCGTGCCATCTTTCCACAACTCAGGAGGGCGGCATGATTCAAGTGCAACACGACGAGGTAGGGGGAGACCGTCTGGTTCTGACCCAGAAAGGACCGCTGAAGTCCTTCTTGTTTCTGAGCCTGCGTAACGGCCTGCTGAACGTCATCACGCTAACTCTCTATCGGTTCTGGGGAAGGACTGAGGTTCGCCGCCGGCTGTGGGCCACGACCTATCTAAATGACGATCCGTTCGAGTATACGGGCAAAGGAATCGAGCTCTTCCTTGGCTTTCTTTTCGCCATCGGCGTGGTCGTGCTGCCGTTTCTGATCGTGCTGTTCGGTGCGCAGTTCCTAGGACCGGCGTTGGCCGGGCTGGTGATACTGCCGCTCTATATTTTCCTGTTATTTGTTTTCGGTTTCGGGCGCTTCACCGCCTTCCGTTATCTCGCCACCCGCACATCCTGGCGCGGGGTGCGGTTTCACCTGCGCGGATCGCCGACGGGCTTTGGCCTAGCCTGGCTGGGTTACGTTCTGCTGAGCGCGGTGACGCTGGGCTGGTTCTGGCCCGCGGCCCAACGGAGACTCTCCGGGCGCCTCTGGGGCGGCCTTTCGTTTGGCAACCACAACTTCCAGTTCCACCCCGAGGAGGCGCGACGAGTCGGGGTCTACGGTTCCTACGCGGTTGGATGGGTTCTGGGTATCGTCGGCTATGTGATCTTCGTGGCGGTGATCGTGGCCACTCTGGCTCCGCAGATCGCAGCGGCGCAGAAAACCGGCGCGCCTCCCGGATTTACGCTCGCCCACATGGCCACGATCTACATCGCGACTGGCGGCCTGACGCTGTTCTACGTCTTCGCTTTGGCGCCTTTCCATGCGGCCATGCTGCGCTCGGTCGTAGCCGGCATCGGCTTCGCGGACGTTCGCTTCAAGCTTCAGTTGGGCTGGCTGGAGTTCGCCCTATTGGCGGTAAGCAACATTGTTCTCCTGACCATTTCGCTCGGCTTCCTCATGCCTTTCGTAGAGGCCCGTTCGCGCAAGTTCCTAATCGCTCGGCTCGACACGCGCGGGGCGTTCGATCTTGCCGTCATCGGCCAGGGCGACGCGCCGCGGCCATCCACAGGTGAAGGGCTGGCCGACGCTTTCGGTGTCGCAACGGTCTGAGGGGTGCAGGGGGCCTACAACGACGGGCGCACAGCGCGCACCCTGGCAGTTCCGGTGGCGCTCGATGGCGAGACGCTGGTGTTCCAGGCCGACAACGGCGAGCATCGTTGGCCTCTCGCCAGCCTGACCATTGAGGCGTTGCAAGATCGCGTGCGGTTGTCGCAGAGGGGCGGCGGTGACGCTCGTCTGAGCCTCGCCCTCGAGGATTGGCGGGCCCTCACGCGCAACGCTCATGTCCATCATCGGGCGCAGCGGCGCCGCCTTTTCGCGCTCGTCGCGGCTCTTGCGACCGCTGCGGCGAGCCTGGCCACCTTCGTCTTCGTTGTGATCCCGGCGGCCTCCGGTCCGCTGGCGCGCCGTACTCCGCCTGAGCTGGAACGTAAGATCGGCGACAACTTCGAGAAGCAACTGACCATCGGCCTGCGTCCCTGTGGAGGGAAAGAGGGGCAAGCCGCGCTGGCGGCGCTCGGACATCGGATCGGCGCCGCCGGGGACACGCCGTTCCAGGTCCGCGTCCGCGCCGTACATGCGCCAATGGTGAACGCCCTTGCCCTGCCGGGCGGGGCGGTCCTTATCACCGACCAGCTTATCGATCTGACTCGCTCCCCTGACGAGTTGTCGGCGGTGATCGCCCATGAGGTCGCCCACCTCCGCCAGCGCCACGTCATGCAGGCTGTATGGCGGTCGTTTGGGTTCGGCGTGATTTTGGATGCGATGGTGGGCGGCGGAACGGGGGCCGGCCAGCAGGTGGTGCTTCTGGCCGGCTCGGCGACCAGCCTGCGCTATAGCCGGTCTGCCGAGGCCGAAGCCGATCGCATCGGGCAAGCGCTGCTGGCGCGACAGGGCCTCTCGTCCGCAGGAATGGCCAGCTTTTTCCAGCGGCTGGCGGGCACTTCGGAAGGCCCTGGATCGAGGGCTGTAAGGGAGCTGATATCTGACCACCCGGACACCGAGCGCCGGGCGGAAGCCAGCCGAGCCCGCGCCACGCCGGGCGCGTCCGCTTTCACATCGGCCGAGTGGCGCAGCGTGAAGGCCGCGTGCAAGGATGGCTGGCGGCTCCGACGCCCGTTCTGAGGCGGCGGCCCCTCGCATCGGCGAACGCGAGGCGCTATAGCGGCGGCCATGATCGGAAAGCTCAATCATGTGGGCGTCGCCACGCCCTCGATCGCCGACAGCATCGCCCTTTATCGCGATATGCTGGGGGCCACCTCCATCACCGAACCCTTCGTCATGGAGGAGCAGGGGGTGCGGGTCTGTTTCGTCAACCTGCCCAACAGCCAGATCGAGCTCCTGGAGCCCTGGGGGGACGCCTCGCCGGTGCGCAGTTTCCTGGAGAAGAACCCAAAGGGCGGTCAACACCACGTCTGTTTCGAAGTCGCGGACATCATCGCCGCGCGCGACGACATGCAGGCGAAGGGCGCGACCGTGCTGAACGACGGCAAGCCGCGCATCGGCGCCCACGGCGTGCCGGTGATCTTCGTCCATCCGAAGAACATGGGCGGCGTGCTGGTGGAGTTGATGGAAACGCCGAAGGCTGCGCACTGATGGGCGTCACGACCTCGATAGCCCTGTACCTGACCATCTGGTGGACCGTGCTGTTCGCGATCCTGCCTCTCGGCGTGACCACCTACGCCGAGGCGGGCATCGAGGTGAAGGACGGCGGCGACCCTGGCGCGCCGGTGAACCCCAACCTCAAGCGCAAGTTCATCACCACCACCTGGATCTCCGCCCTGGTGACGCTGTTGATCCTGGGCTGCATCCACTTCCACGTCATCGACCTCTCCAAGCTGCCCTGGCGGACCTGATCCGTTGCCAAGGTCGCCGGCGGGCGGCTATCTGACCGCCTCCTTCAGCCCTTAGGGACGGTTCAGACGCATGCGGCTTTCGCGTTACTTCATGCCGACGCTGCGCGAGGCGCCCTCGGACGCCCAGATCGTCTCGCACCAGCTCATGCTGCGGGCCGGGCTCATTCGCCAGGAGGCCGCGGGCATCTACGCCTGGCTGCCGCTGGGCCTGAAGGTGCTGCGCAAGATCGAGCAGATCGTCCGAGAGGAGATGGATCGCGCCGGCGCCGTCGAGGTGCTGATGCCGACCTTGCAGCTGGCCGACCTGTGGCGGGAGAGCGGGCGCTACGAGGACTACGGCGAGGAAATGCTCCGCATCAAGGACCGCCACGACAGGGACCTGCTGTACGGCCCGACCGCGGAAGAGGTGATCACCGACATCTTCCGCGCCTACGTAAAGTCGTACCGGGACCTGCCGAAGAACCTGTACAACATCCAATGGAAGTTCCGCGACGAGCGGCGGCCGCGTTTCGGGGTCATGCGTGGCCGCGAGTTCCTGATGAAGGACGCCTATTCCTTCGACGTGGACGAGGCGGCGGCGCGGCGATCCTACAACCGCATGTTCCTGGCCTATCTCAACATCTATGCCCGGTTGGGCCTCAAGGCGATTCCGGTGCGCGCCGACACAGGCCCCATCGGCGGCGACCTCAGCCATGAGTTCATCATCCTGGCCGACACCGGCGAAAGTGCGGTCTTCGCCCACCGCGACCTGGTGGAGATGGGCGCGCCCGGCCCCGACCTCGACTGGGATGGCGACCTTCAGCCCCTGGTGGAGCAGCGCACCCGGCTCTACGCCGCGAGCGACGAGATGCACGACGAGGCGCAGTGGGCGGAGCTGGCCGAGGACAAGCGCATGTCCGCCCGCGGCATCGAGGTCGGCCACATCTTTTATTTCGGAGAAAAGTACTCGAAGCCCATGAAGGCCGTGGTCGCCGGCGCGGATGGGGCGGAGCGACCGGTGCAGATGGGCTCGTACGGCGTCGGCGTTTCGCGGCTGGTCGGTGCGATCATCGAGGCCAGCCATGACGCGGCGGGCATCATCTGGCCGGACAGCGTGGCGCCCTTCGACGCAGCGGTCGTCAATCTGAGGGTCGGAGACGCTACTGTCGACGCGGTGGCCGAGCAGGCCTACGGCGCGCTCCAGCAGGCCGGGCGGGAGCCGCTTCTGGACGACCGGGACGAGCGGCCGGGCGCCAAGTTCGCCGCCCTCGATCTGGTGGGCGTGCCCTGGCAGCTCATCGTCGGGCCCAAGGGCGTGGCCGAGGGCGTGGTCGAGGTGAAGCGCCGCGCCACCGGAGAGCGCCACAGCCTGCCGCTGGACGCAGCGGTGCGGATGATCACCTCGTGAGCGAGAGCGTCCCGCCGCCGGGACCACGCGCGCCGCCGTTCGGCGCCTGGGAGCGGATGCTCGCCTGGCGGTACCTGCGCGCCAAGCGCAGCCAGGGCGGGGTGGCGCTGATCTCCATCATCTCCTTCGTCGGCATCATGCTGGCCGTGGCGGTGCTGATCATCGTCATGAGCGTGATGAACGGCTTCCGGGCGGAGCTGCTGGGCCGCATCCTCGGCTTCAACGGCCACCTGTTCGTGTCCGGCCCCGTGCTGGATCGGCCCGACCTCGACGTGGTCGCCGCGCGGATCGTGCGGGTTCCCGGGGTGACCCAGGCCGCGCCAATCATCGAGGCCCAGGCCATCGCCATGGGCCCGGCGCAGATCTCAGGCGCGCTGGTGCGCGGCATGCGCCCCAAGGACCTTCGGGCCACCCCCATCGTCTCCGGCAACATCACCGGCGGCTCGCTGGCCGGCTTCGGCGAGGGCGAGTACGGCGGCGAGCAGGTGGTGGTGGGCGAGCGGCTCGCGCAGTCGCTGGGCGTCAAACCGGGCGATCCGCTGACCCTGATCTCGCCGTCCGGCGCCGCGACGGCGTTCGGCGGGACGCCGCTGCAGAAGACCTACATGGTCGGGGCGACCTTCTCGGCCGGAATGAGCCAGTACGACCAGGCCTATATCTTCATGCCGCTGGCCCAGGCCCAGCTCTTCTTCGGTCGCGAGAGCGGAGTGGATGCGCTTGAGGTGAAGGTGAAGAAGCCCGACGAGGCGGGAAGCCTGAAGGCCGCGATCGCCGACGCGGGCGGCGAAGGGGCGCTCGTCACCGACTGGACCCAGCGCGACACCTCGTTCTGGGGCGCGCTCAAGGTCGAGCGGAATGTCATGCGCCTTATCCTCGGCCTGCTGATCATCATCGCCGCCCTGAACATCATCTCGGGCCTGGTGATGCTGGTGAAGAACAAGACCCGCGACATCGCCATCCTTCGGACGATGGGCGCGGGGCAGGGTGCGGTGCTGCGCATCTTCTTCATGACCGGGGCGACCATCGGCGGGCTGGGCACGGCCGCCGGCCTTGCGCTGGGCGGCCTGGTTTCGGTCTACATCGGTCCGATCCAGTCTTTCGTGGAGTGGGCGACCGGCCAGGCCGTGTTCTCGTCGGACGTCTATTTCCTCTCGCGCCTTCCGGCCAAGGTCGACTGGCTCGAGGTGGCCGGCATCACCATTTTCTCGTTGGCCATGTCCTGCATCTGGACCCTGCCGCCGGCCTGGCGCGCCTCGCGCCTCGATCCGGTCGAGGCGCTCCGCTATGAGTGAAACCGTCCTCTCAATCCGCGGCCTGGAGCGCAGCTACGCCACAGGGGCGGGGCCGCTCACGGTGCTGCGCGGCGTGGACCTGGATGTCGCCCGCGGACAGGTCGTGGGGCTGATCGGGCCTTCGGGCTCGGGAAAGTCGTCCTTGCTGCATGCCGCCGGCTTGCTGGAGCACCCGGACGCCGGCGCGATCACGGTGCTCGGCCGCAATTGTTCCGACCTCACCGAACGGCAGCGGACCCGCGTCCGCCTGGCCACCATCGGCTTCGTCTACCAGTTCCACCACCTCCTGCCGGAGTTCACCGCCCTGGACAATGTGGCTTTGCCGCAGATGATCGCCGGGAGTTCTCGTCGCGCGGCGCGTGAGCGGGCGGAAGATCTGCTGAGCGAGCTTGGGCTCTCCGGACGCCTGGGCCATCAGCCGGCGCAGCTGTCCGGCGGCGAGCAGCAACGCGTGGCCATCGCCCGCGCGCTGGCCAACTCGCCGCGACTCCTGCTGGCGGACGAGCCGACCGGCAACCTGGACCCGAAGACCTCAGCCGCGGTGTTCGACAGCTTCTACGCCCTTGTGCGCAATCGCGGCGTCGCCGCGCTCATCGCCACCCACAACCTTGAGCTCGCCCGCCACATGGACCGCGTGTTTGCGCTCAGGGAAGGGCATCTTGAAGAAAGTAAAATCAATTAAAATAGGTCAGTTGTAGCAATATCATGAGACGTCGATGGAGCGATGTCAGCGACGATGGCGCAAGGTGTCGATCCCCAGGGCGATGCAGGCGATGACCAGCGGCAGCAGATAGTAGGCCAGCCGGTATCCCAGGAAGGCGGCGGCCAGCGGCGCGGTGGGCGTTTCGGGCAGCAGGGCCGAGATCGATCCCTCGAAGACGCCCGCGCCGCCCGGCACGGTGGACACCAGGCCAGCGACCGCCGCCACCGCATAGGCCCCGACGAAGGTTTCGTAGTGCACGGCTCCCACAGGCAGCAGCAGCCAGATGATGGCCGCGGCGACGGCGTTGTCCACCACCCCGACGATGACCTGGGCCGCGGCGTCTCCCGAGGAGGGCAGGGCCAGGCGCCGGCCCCGGACCACGAGGGGGCTTCGACGGAAGGCGCAGACCAGGATGTAGCTGATCGCGACCGCTACCAGCCCGTAGCCCAGCGCTCGGGCCAGCCCAAGCGGGATGGCGGTCGCTTCGATCTGCGCCCTTGAGGCGAAGGCCAAACCCGATCCCCCCAGGGCCGCGAGGCCGACGGCGAAGGACATGCCGCCGAAGAGGGTGGTGACCGCGACCTGGGCGAGGCTGACCCCGTAGCGGTCGTAGATCCGGGCGCGCACCGCGCCGGACACCAGCAGATTGGCGCCCACGGAGTGGGCGATGGCGTTGGCGAGGCAGGAGCCGCCGAGCACCGCCGGCCAGGGCGCGCGGGCGCCGCACCAGCGCATTCCTAGCCACTCCACCACGCCCATCAGGAAGAAGCTGAAAGCCGAAAGCAGGAGTGCGAGTCCGATGCGCACGCCGCCCCAGTCGGCCATTGCGCGGCCGACGTCGCTGAAATTCAGGTGATGGAACTCCCGCCAGAGCACGGCGCCAGCCGCGGCCAGCAACGCCAATGGAACCAAACGGAGCGCCCATCGGCGAATCCGGTAGAGGGCGCTGGCCGACGGGGCGGGCGCCAACGGTGCGGAAGTCTCGGACTCGCCGCCGACCTCGCCTGGATTCAGCATCGCAAAGGCCGAGTCGTTCGCATGGCCGCCTTTCTACCCGGCGCGACGGCTGGGGTGCCAGACCTTGCCGTTCCGACGCCAGGGTCAAAAAATTTCAACGGTCCCGGATCAAATGCCGCACTGCCCTTGTTTCCCCCGTCGAGGGCGTCCGCGTCGCGCGCTGCCGCGACGCGTCATCAAGTTTGGGGACTCATCGACAGATGCCGGTCACACCGCAGATCACCCAAGGATTCGACGACGTCGGACCCAAAACCGGCCCTGTCTATTACGGCGACTACACCAACGACACGGCTCCGGTCCTGCGGGTCAGCCTGGGCGACCAGGCCGCCGCCGGCCAGACGCTGCAACTCAGTGACAACGGCCAGGTCCTGGGAGCGGGCGTCGTACTGACAGAGGCCATGATGGCGCAAGGCTACGTCGATGCGCCGGTCTCGGGCCTGCCCGAAGGCTGGAGCCTGCTCACGGCCACCTTGCGCGGCGCGGACGGAACCACCGTGTCCACCTCGCCCGCCTTCGCCCTGGGGGTGGCCACCGCGGCGCCATCGGCTCCCGCCATCACCTCCGCCGATGACGACGCCGGCGCGGTGATCGGGGCGCTACAGGACGGCGCGCGGACGGACGACGCCACGCCCACGCTGCACATCACCGAGGCCGGCCTGCCGCCTCCGCCGCAGGGATCGCCTGGGCATGCGCCTTACGGCGGTCCAGCTCTCATGAGCGGCCATTTGCAGCTGTACGAGGGCGACCGCTTGGTCGGCGACGCCGTGCTGGGGTACGGCGGGACCGTAACGATCACCCCGGGCGCGCTTTCGCCGGGCGATCACACCTTCACCGCCGTGGTGGTGGACCGGGCGGGGAACGTCTCGGCGGCCTCCGCGCCCTTCCACTTGACGATCGCAGCGGATGGGCCCGCGCCCGCAGCCGCGCCGACCGAGGGCGCAGACCTGATCCAGGCGGGGCCCGGCATGCTGGACATTTTCGGCGGGTCGGGGGCGGACACCATCCGGGGCGCGGATACGCCCGACACGCTGCTCGGCGGCCAGGGTGACGACTTCATCACCGGAGGGTCGGCCTACAACGAGATCAATGGGAACCAGGGGCGGGACACCATCGTGGGCCGATCGCGCACGGGCGATTCCCTGATGGGAGGCCAGGGCGACGATGTGATCGACGCGACCGCCTCCACCGGCCACGATAGCGTCAACGGGAACCTCGGCGACGACGTGATCCGGGGTGGTTCGGGCGGCGTCACCCTGTGGGGCGGTCAGGGCGACGACCTGATCTTCGGCGGTTCTGGCGATGATTGGATCTCGGGCGACCGCGGAAACAATACGATGACCGGCGGCGGCGGGGCGGACGTCTTCCACGCCCTCTCCAGCGGTCGCGAGGTGGTGACGGACTTCAGACTCTCGGAGGGCGACCGCGTGCAGCTTGACCCGGGTGTCAGCTATCTCGTGAGCCAGCAGGGCGGCGATACGGTCATCGACCTGTCGGGCGGCGGGCAGGTGGTGCTGGCGAACGTGCAGGCCTCTACGCTCACCGGCGGATGGATCTTCCACGCCTGATCTGCGGAAAGGCCGGAACTTGGGCTCAAGGCGGAGGTTTCTCGGCTGAAAGCTTAAGGAGCCACGCCATGCCTCGCCACTGGATGGAAGACCGCCGCGACCGCGAGCCGCGTCGCCGTGCCGATGATTTCGGTCAAGCCGACTACTCCAACGACTACGCCTACGACCCCGACCAAAGAACCGCATTCCGCGCGGCGCAGGACCGCAGCCCCGCCGACGACTTCGGCCAGGCCGACTATTCCGACGACTACGGCTACGACCCCGATCGCGGTCAGGGATATCGTCGCTTCTCAGGGGACGATCGCGACTATGCCCCCGTCCGTGACGTGGAGGACGACCGGCCCATGGGCGAGCGGTCTTGGCGGGAACGCGCGGGCGGCTTTTTCCGGGGCCGCGACGACCGCGCCCCGCGGCGGCGGCGCGGCCCTTCGGACCGGGTGCTCTGGGCGGTGATCGTCGAACGGCTGGAGGACGAGCGCGGCCTGGACCTGCGGGACATCGAAGTGATGGTCGACAACGGCGAAGTGACGTTGAACGGCACAGTCCGCCGCAAGCCGGATCGGCGGCGAATCGAGGACATCGCGGACATCGACGGCGTGCGCCACGTGCAGAACAACCTGCGGGTCCGTTCCGGCCGCTGGTTCTGAGCGCGGGCTCAGGGCGCGAGGTGGAAGCGGCGGCGGAAGCGCTCGACGACGATCGGCGCGGCCGCCGCGGCCAGTCCTCCGATGTCTGCGATCCAGTTGAGCATCAGGGGCGCGAACTGCGCGCCGCTTCCCAGATGGGTGGCTTCCAGCAGGGTGGCCCCGATCCCGAAGGCGACGGCCATCCGCCGCAGTTGCAAACGCGGCACGGCGCAGAGGGCGGTCAGGAATGCGACGTAGAAGGCGGCGAAATGCTCAAGATAGTGGGAGCGCAGGAACTGCGGGACCATCTTGGACGGCAGGAACACCGCGATGACGATGGCCAGCACCGCGACGAGGAATGCCACCCGCGCCAGGATGGCGAGCAGGCCCGAGTCCGGATAGCGGCCGGAGCCGAAGAGGGTGCGATCCTCTGACATGTCGCTGTGTTAGCGTGATCGGTGCGGAACCCCCAAGCCCGACTGAACCGTTTCCGTTGATATGAGCAAGTCGATCACCCTGACCATCCCCCACGAACTTGGTCGCGCCGAGGCCCGGCGTCGGATCGATGAGAGCGTCGGCAAGCTGACGGCGCAGATGGGCGTGGTGTCCGGCTTGGTCGACAAGTCCTGGACCGGCGACCAGCTTCGCTTCGCTGTCTCGGCGCTTGGCCAGCAGATTCACGGCGTGATCGACGTTGAGGACGCCTTGGTGAAATTGGAGGTCGTCCTGCCCAATCTCCTGGCGATGCTGGCTGACAAGATGAAGGGGCGGCTGAAGACCGAAGGGCGGATCCTGCTGGAGAAGAAATGAGCCCCCAGCCCGTCCACAGACAAGGCGAAGCGATCCACAGCCCTGCTCCGATAATGGTTTGCCTACGAAGCAGACTCGGTCTGGACTAAAGGCGGATCAGGACCGACCCGCCATGAATCTCGAGAGCCTGTCACCCCTGAGTCGCGACCTGCTGATGCAGGCCTTGCCTGACGGTCAGGTTGAAAACCTGCTGTACGATCAAGGTGGCCGCCACGAGAGCGGCTTCGCCCGCGAGCGGCGCTGTTTCGCCTTGGGCGAGCGTGGCTGGTTGGAATTCCTTGGGTGGGAAGGCGCGCTGCAAACGGGTTCCCGTTGCCTTAGCCGGTGGGCGCTGAGCGACCAGGCCCACGCCATCCTTGCCGGCGTCTAGAAGGATCCTTAGGGACCTCACCTTCAGAATGCGTCGAGGGCCTCGGCCAACCGCAGATAACCGCCGACGTCGATGTTTTCAGCTCGGGCTTGCGGGTCGAGGCCGGCCGCGGCGATCAGCGCTTCCCCGCCGAGCGCCTTGAGGCTTGATCGCAGCATCTTGCGGCGTTGACCGAAGGCTGCGGCCGTCGCGCGCTCCAGAGCACGGAGCCGCGCCGCAGGCGGCGCGTCGGCCCGGGGCGTCAGGCGCACGATGGCGGAGTCCACCTTCGGCGGGGGCGTAAAGGCCCTGGCGGGGACGTCCATCACCCGCTGGGCCTGAGCCGTGGCCTGCACCACGACCGACAGCCGGCCATAGGCGCCTTGGCCGGGGGCGGCGACGATCCGGTCCGCCACCTCCTTCTGGAACATCAGCGTCAGGCTGGCGGGTCGCCAGGCGCCGGTCAGCCATTTCAGCACTAGGGGCGTGCCGACGTTGTAGGGCAGGTTGGAGACCAGATGCGCCGGCCCACCGCCCGCGAGCGTAGCCTCGTCGGCTTGCAGCGCGTCGGCGAACACCAGGTCCAGCCGTCCTTCCGCCGTGGCGGCCAGCTCGTCCAGCATCGGGCGGAAACGCTCGTCCTTTTCGATCGCCACAATGCGCGCGCCGGTCTCCAGCAGGGCGCGGGTGAGGCCGCCGGGCCCGGGCCCGATCTCGATCACAAGGTCGCCGGGGCCTACCGCGGCCAGGCGGGCGATCTTTCGGGTGATGTTCAGGTCCAGCAGGAAGTGCTGTCCGAAGGATTTTCGGGCCAGCAATCCATGGGCCGCAAGGCTCTCGCGAAGCGGCGGCAGCTCGGCGGTCATGCGCCGCGTCGCCGGCCGGCGATCGCATCGGCCAGGCGGACCGCCGCCACCAGGCTGTCGGCGCGTGCGATCCCACGTCCGGCGATGTCGAAGGCCGTGCCGTGGTCGGGCGAGGTCCGTACGATCGGCAGGCCCAGCGTGACGTTCACCCCGCCCCAGAAGTCGAGCATCTTCACCGGGATCAGCGCCTGGTCATGGTAGAGGCAAAGGACGGCGTCGTAGCGCCGCCGCATCTCGGCGGGGAAAAGGGTGTCGGCCGGATACGGCCCCGTCGCGTCCACGCCAAGGTCGCGCAGGGCGCGGACGGCGGGCTCGACGACCTCTATTTCTTCCCTCCCTAACGCGCCTCCCTCGCCGGCGTGGGGATTTAGGCCCGCGACCGCGAGCCGGGGAACGGGGACCCCGAAGTCGCGGCGCAACGCCTGGGCGGTGACGAGACCGGCATTGACGATGCTTTCGATGGTCAGTCGCTGCGCCACGCTCGATAGCGGCGTATGCACGGTGACAAGCGAGACCCGCAGATCCTGGGCGGTGAGCATCATCACCGGCCCCCGCGCCCCGTCCCAGTTCGCCGCGGCGGTCAGCTCGCCCAGGAATTCAGTGTGGCCGGGGAACTTGAAACCGGCTTGGTAGAGCGGGGCCTTGGCGATCGGGGCCGTGACCACGCCGGCGATGTCGCCGCTCAACGCCAGGCCGGCGGCGGTCTCGATCCATTGCACCACCGCCCCCGCCGCGGCCGGCGACGGTTGGCCGGCGATCACCGGCGTTTTGAGCGGCAGGTCCAGGATCGGCAGGGTCTCGTCGAAGCCGCGGAGCGCCTCGCGAGGCGCGGTGACTCGACGAAGGATCGACGCACCGGCGGCCGAGGCCGAGGCGAGCGCCTGGAAATCACCGACGACGCAGAAGCTCGGTCCGGATTTGCGAAGCGCCTGCCAGGCCTTGACCACGATCTCCGGCCCGATGCCGGCCGGATCGCCCAGGGTCAGGGCGAGCGGCGCGTCCTTCACCGGGTCTCGATGGTGGCGGAATTGCGCAGGTCGCGCATGTAGCGCTTGGCGATCATCGCCAGTTGCTGACCCATCAGCCGATTTTCGATCTCGTCATGCCCAAGTTCGGAATCGCCCGACGCGCGCTTGCCGCAGACGGCCACCAGGTGCAGCCCCACCTTGGTGCGGATCGGGGCCGAGATCTGGCCTGTTTGCAGGTTCTGGGCGGCGTCGCGGAATTCGGCAGCCAGATCGGTGATCTCGGCCTCGCCCAGGTCGCCGGCGACGACGCCTTCGGCTTTCGCCGCGACGGCTTCGAAATCGCCGCAGCCCTTGGCGGCGGCACGGACGGTTTCCAGCTTGGCCTTGGCGGCGGCGATATCGGCGGCCGAAGCGTCGGCGGGCAAGGCGATCGCCGCCTGCTTGAGGTTCACCAGCGTCGCCCCGGCGCCCGACCGCTTGTCGCGCAGGTAGATGATGTAGACCCCGTCCCGCACCGGAATGGGCTCGGAGAGCTGGCCCGGACGGAGATGGTCGAGAACGGCGTCGACTTCGGGCGGCATTTCGCCCGGGCTGACCCAGCCCACGTCGCCGCCCGAGGCCGCCGTCGGGGCGGCCGAGAATTGTCGGGCTACCGCCGGGAAGGGGGCGCCTTGCTGCATCTGCGAGATGAGCTGGCGAGCGCCCTCCAACGCCTGCTGCTGGCTGCCGACGCGGCTGGCGTCGAGGAACACCTCGCCGATCTGGTAGCGGGGCTTTGAGGCGGCTTGGGCCAGGCGTTCCTGGGCGGCCTTGATCTGGTCTTCGCCGACCCGCAGGCGGGTGCCGTACCGACCTTGGATCCAGCGCTGCCAGCTGATCTGGGCGCGCATCTGCTGCATCAGCGTATCCTGGCTGATGCCCTGGGAACGGAGCGCGCCCATGAAGCCCTCCGTGGTCATGTTGTTCTGCTTCGCCATGTTGGCGAGCTCTTCGCGAACCTCGTCGTCGGTGGCGATGAGACTCATCTTCTGCGCCTTCTCCATGCGCCGAAGCTCATGGAGCTGCAGGTGCTCGTCGATCAGCGAAAGCAAGGCCTCGCGCTGGAACTGCGACAGGTTCTCCTGGGTCGGCTGGACGCCGGAGGTGGCGATCAGCAGCCGCATCCGTTGGGCCAGGTCGTAGGTGGAGATGATCTCGTCGTTGACCACCGCAGCCACGGACTCCGAGACGGGGCGCGGCGTGGCGCGCGGAGCTGGGGGGGCCGGCGCCGCCGCGGGCGGGGCGACGGGCGCCGCCTTGCTGCGCGACGCGCGGGCGGCGTGGGCGTCCAGCGGTAGGATGGCGGCCGCGAGTAGCACGGCGAGGGCGGCGCCGCGCGCCAAGGGGCCCGGGACGTCACCAACGAGCATCATGAGGGGGGTCATTCCTTCAGGCGGGCCGGGCGGGCGGCGCAGAGAGAGGGGCCAGCTTAGAGCAGAGGGCATCTAGCGACCCAATGTGGCGAGCGTTAGGCGCACGGACACCTGGTTGCTGGGACCAAGGCGGCCGATCACCGTGTCTTCGCGTCGGTAGAACACGTCCACGCGAACGCAGTCGTCTTGATAGAAGACGCCCACGTCCCGCACCACCCACGCGCCCTGGGTGAAGTCGCGGTTGCCGTAGAACGAGACGCCCCAGTGCTTGAAGGGACGGATCTCGCCGCCGATGTCCATGTTCTCGACCTTGCCCCCGGACAGGCTGTTCGCGGGCAGGCCGGTCACTTCGGCGTCGTTGCGGAGATAGCGGATGAAGCCGGAGGCGTACTTGCTCGACACGTTGGCCCCGGCCTCGAGGCGATGGATGTCGAAGGTTGAGGAATCGAGCCTCGCCCGCGCGAACAGGCTGATGTTCTTCAGGGGCTGGGCGTCGGCCGCCACGATCCAGTCCGAAGCTTTCGAACGTAGCCCGGAGACGTCGCTGAAGATGGCGTTCGGCTTGCTGCGGAAGGCGCGGCCGAGCAGCAGGCTGGCGCGGCGCCCGTCGTCCCACAGGACCGAGCCGCGCCCGGCGACGTTCACCCGGGCGCCGTCCTCGTAGAGGTCGTAGCCCGGAAACTTGTCGGTGCGGAAGAGATTGGTTTCGTCGAACTCGAAGGCGGCGCTGTCTTCGTTGAGGTAGATGGGCTGGCCTTGGGCGTCGTGGCCAATGACGATCTGCTTGGCGTGCGGCGAGACCGCCGCCTGGACCAAGGGCTCCAACACCACGGTGGCCTCGCGCCACCGACGGTACAGGGGATAGGAGATGTCCGCGCCGGCGGTCGCCAGTCCGCGGGTGATGGTGCGCGAGCGCAGGCCGGGGCCGGTGGTCTGCGCGACTTCGCTCAAGCTGTAGGCGTCGAAGCGACCGCTGACGAAGGGGTCCAGCCGGAGGCCTGACGACGAGGTGAATGACCGTCGCCAGTCCAGTTCGCCCGTGGCGCGACGGCTGTCCACGCCGGGCAGGGCGGGGTTGTCCGGCGATTGTTTGCGGTCCAGCGCCACCGCGCTGCCGGTGATCCGCAGCCGGCCGCCAAGAATGGGCGCATCGGGCGTGTAGCGGTCCTCGATCAGCGGCGCGATCATGGGGAAGACGCGATTGTTCTCGAGCTGCGTCGGATTGGCGATGTTCGCCCGCAGGCCCTGGACGCTGATCGCCGCGACGGAGAAGTAGTTCTCGCGCGTCTGCCGGATCGCATAGGCCTGGGAGATCAGTCGCCGGTCGTCGGCCACGAACGGGCCGCGGCTCACGAAGGCCTTGCTGATGTCGTATTTGTCGAAGAGCAGCCGGTCGGAGGTTCGCTCGGCGGTGAAGCCCACCAGCCAATCGTCGATGTGGAAGGCGCCGCGCCCCAGGATGTAGCTGCGGTTCGTGCGGTCGCCGAACCTGTTCCCATGGCCGTCGAGGTCGCGGTCGTAGGTGTAGCCGACGCGCAAATCCACGTCGCCGGAGTAGAAGCGCTTGCGCACCTGGGCGTTGAGGAACGGGTTCACCTTGGTGTTGATCTGTGGGCTGATCACCACGTCCATCGAAGGCGTGGCCGTCCACAGATAGGGCTGTTCGTAGGAAAGCCCGCGCCGAGGCGAATAGCCGATGGCGGGCGTGAGCAGGCCGGACGCCCGCTCGGAAGTCGGGTCGGCATGCCAGAACACCGGCAGGTAGAGCATCGTCGCGCCTTTGATGCGGACGCGCGCATTGCGATAGAAGATCATCCGCCGGCGCTTGTCCTGCACCACGCGCGTGGCGCGGATGGACCAGGTCGGGGTCTTGGAGTCGCCCTTGGCCGTGCAGATGGCGCAGGGCGTGAAGATCGCCCGGTTCAGCTCCTGGACCTCCTCGGAGCGGCGCACCGCCGTGGCCGCCGCGATCTTCACCTGGTCGGGCATCCGGGTGGAGAAGCGCTGGGCGACGCCGGCCTGCATCTTGTCGTCGACGACGAGCTCATCGGCGAATTCGACCGAGCCGTCGGCGTTCAGCACCTGCACGTGGCCGAAGGCGCGGATGACCCCAGGCTGCCCTTCGGCGCCTTCGGTGTAGACGATGCGGTCGGCGCGCAGCGTCTTTTCCTCATAGCGGATCACCACGTCGCCCTCGGCCGTCGTCACCTTGGCCTTGTCGTCCCGCGTGAGGCGGTCGGCCTCGAGGTACATTTCGTCCTGGGCGAGGTCGGCGCCCGCCGCCGGACTCGGTGCGGCGGCCGGAGTCTGGGCGTGGGCGATGGAACCGATCAGGGTCAGGGCCACGCTGGCGAGCAAGGCGCGCTTGGCGGCTGTAGGCATGCGCCGACCCGGATACATCGAATTCCAAATCCCCTTCGAGAGTCGCCGCCCCCTGGCGAGGCCTGCATAGCTGCGCCGCGCCACGATTCAACCGTCTTCGGTGTAGCAGAGCAGAGTCAAACCCGACAGCAGCGCAACCACCGGAGGCGCCCAGGCGGCGGCGAACAGGGGAATGATGTCCCCCTTGGCCAAGGCGCCCGCGAACTGGTTGAAGAAGAACACCACGAAGCCCAAGGCGACGCCGGCCCCGGCCAGACCGGCGAGGCCGCCCAGCCGCGCCAGCCGCAGCGAGAAGGCCGCCGCCAGCACCGCCATGGCTGCGAACAGCAGCGGGGTGGCGAGAAGCTGGTGGAACCGCAACTTGTAGCCCGAGGCCGAGAACCCCGCCTGCTCGGTCAGGCGGATCGCGGCCGGAAGCCGCCAGAACGCAATCGCGTCCGGTGAGGCGAAGCGCTCCATCGCCGCCTCGGGATCGAGGCTGGAGCGGATCGAGAGGGTGTCGGAATGCACCGAGTTGCCGCCGGCGCTGGCCTCGCGCACGTCGCGCAGCTGCCAGAAGCCGGGCATCAGCCGCGCCTCGGCGGACTCGATCCGACGCTTGAACTGCGGCGGCCCGTGATCGGCCTTCTGGTAGATGAACAGGCTCACGCCCCGCAGCCGCACGACGCCGTCGGCCAAGTCGCGGGCCTTGGCGTGGATCACGATCTGGGTCGTCTCGTCCCCCTGGCGCAGCCAGACGTCCTTGGGCGCGCCGGAGAGATAGGTCTCCATCATGCGGGCCCGCAGCAGCTCGAAGCGGCCGTTCAGCTCCGCCGCCAAAGGATTCAGCGCGGTGACCGTCAGCACGCCGGCGACGAAGGCCGCT
>Ga0068859_100001660_pt1 | contig 22641 bp, 23 predicted proteins | sample KBSSwiS22_FD_66585 | JGI IMG/M metagenome (GOLD analysis project Ga0068859, IMG submission 66585) | Switchgrass rhizosphere microbial communities from Kellogg Biological Station, Michigan, USA - KBS Switchgrass S2-2 | ecosystem: Host-associated > Plants > Roots > Rhizosphere > Soil ...
TCCCCGGCACGCGAAACAGGATGATCAACGGCAACGCTATCAGCGCCGGCAGCGTCGCGGTGCGAAACACGAATCGTGTTCGCTTCCCTGCGGTGTCGATATCGCCATCGCGCGGCGCGAGCTCCAGCAACGGTCGAATCAACCGAATCGCAATCGCCACGATCGCAACCAGCGCCAGCATCGCTGCCACCGTCTTCGTCGCCGGCGAAAGCTGCAGATACTCCATCGCCATGCCGACGTCGTTCCCCGCAAACACCGCGCCGACGACCACCTGCGGCAGCGCCTCGAAAAATCCGTGGAACACCATCCAGAGCACGAACAGCCGCATCACCGCCGATCGCGGCGGCGCGAACTTGAGCCACGCCGCAAACGCCAGCGCCGTGATCACCGTCGCCAGCGCACCCGTCCCCTGAAAGAGCCGCGCGAGCGGGTTATCGCCGTCCCAATGATGATTGTTGTGGAACAGCGTCGCCTTCAGCCCCGGCGTCAGCGCCTTCGGAATGACGAGAAACAATTCCTGGATGAAGAACACGATGCAGAACGCGAGCGCGTAAAGCAGGGCGGACGCGATCGTGAGGCCCCAGTCGGCGGCCGGCCGCGCATCGCGCGCGCCGACCGCGTTGCTTCGGCGAGACCGCATCGCACCGAAAAGCCCCAGCGTCAGCGGCCCGCCGATCGCGACCGCCATCGCCACGATGGCAGTCCATCGCGCGTACTCGTTCATGTGTTCGACATCGTGCGGGTCGTTCCGAAGGTCTGCGAAGATCGGGATGCGAGCGTCACTCTCGGAAGTCTACCGGGATCTCGCCCGGCGCCTGCGAGCGGCGCGCGATTCGAGCCCGGTGCCGGCGAACCTCGCCGTGCGACCTTCCGCCGTCTCGCGGCATCTTTGCAGCATCCCCGTTCGCGAGAAACGCCAATGCTTCGCCTCATCCTCGGCTGCATGCTCCTCAGCTCCGTCGCCCACGCGAAAACCCACGAAAGCTGGCTCGTCGTCACCGATCTCTGGGGCAATGCCTCGTACCAGTCCCTCGAGCTCGACATCGACGGAAAGAACATCGCCGGCACGCTCGACGGCGATCCGATCGAAGGCACGCGCAACGGCAACACGCTGCGCTTCAATGCCAAGGACAACCACGCCTCCGTCTACCATTGCGTCGCGACGATCGCCGCTGCCTCGATGAGCGGTACCGCCGACGTCCCCGACACCAACCACGCCGACCGTCGCGTCACACACGCGTTCCGCGCGCGCCGCATCGCGGATCGGCCGCCCGGCCCGCCGCGCACGATCACGTTCGTTCCCACCGACTACTCCAACGAATTCTCGCCGCATCGCGCGCCGGTGCTCACCGTCTGGCCCGGCGACACGATCCGCACCACCACGATCGATTCCGGCGGCGTCGACGAGCGCGGCGTCACGCGCGCGCTGTTCGGCAATCCGCAAACCGGTCCGTTCTACATCGCCGGCGCGAATCCCGGCGACACGCTCGTCGTGCACATCAAGCGGCTGCACCTCAATCGCGATTACGCGGACAGTCTCGATGCGCTCGTCCCGCGCGTGCTCGGCCCGCGCCTCGCCGCGGATGCGCGCGATCTCGGCAAACCGGTGCGCTGGACGCTCGATCGCGAACGCGGCATCGCACGTCCCGAATTGCCGACCGATCGCCTCAAAGCCTTCGAAGTCCCCGTGCATCCGATGCTCGGCGGCCTCGCCGTCGCGCCCGGCTTCGGCTCCGCGCCCATCTCGACCGGCGACACCGGCCGCTTCGGCGGCAACATGGATTTCAACGAAGTCGTCGAAGGCAACACCGTGTACTTGCCCGTCTTCCAACCCGGCGCGCTCCTCTACGTCGGCGACGCACACGCGCTGCAAGGCGACGGCGAAACCTCGCAATACGCGCTCGAAACCTCGATGGACGTCGAGCTCATCGTCGATGTCGTCCACGGCCGATCGATCGCGATGCCGCGCGTCGAATCGAAGACAGAGATCATGGCGCTCGGCCAATCCGGCTCGCTCGACGACGCCGCGCGCGCCGCGACCGCCGGTATCGCCGAATGGCTGCAGCAGGATTACGGCCTCACTCTCTCAGAAACAGCACAAGTGCTCGGCAGCTCCGCGCGCTACGTCGTCGTCAATCTTGCTGGGCGCAGCGTCGGCGTCGCCGCGAAGATCGACAAGGCGCGGTTGGCGGCGCTGCGTCCAACGCACGATTGAGATTCGTACTCCGAATGGCCCTCACCCCAACCCTCTCCCGCAAGCGGGAGAGGGGCAAAAGCGGGGCTCCGCCGAACTTTACTTCAACGCCTCAACAATCTTCGGATCCGCAAACCACGCCTCGATCTTGCTGCGAAACGCCATCGGCACATCGCCGACGACCTCATCGCTCGTGAAGTTCGCCTTCGCAAGCTCCGTCCCGCCTGCATCCATCACCTGCACGCTCACATCCTGGATCAGCGACGTGCGCCAGAACTTGTCGCTCTTCCATTCCTTCAATGAAATCAGCACCAGCCGCTCGGCGCCGCTCTTCGTCAACGCTTCGAGCGCCGCGCGTCGGCTCTGGCTCGGCGTCACTTTCACCACCGACGATTTGAAACCGCGCTCCGCCAGCGACCGGCTCACCGATTCGCTGATCTCGTCCGCCAGCGGCGCGCCCTTCGGCGTCTCGACATCGAACGGATTGCCGTAACCGCCGCGCGACAACCCCACGAACGAAGGCTTCTTGTTGCCGCTCAGCACATACGGCCGCTGATCCAGCGTCGCCACGCCCACCGTCTTGTTGCCGGCCGCATCGACATCGGCCGTGGTGTTCGAATAGGTAATCTTCTGACCAAAAGCGCAACCGCCGAGCCAAACGGCGACAGCCGCGATGAGCGTCACGCGCGCAATCGACAACATTGGGTGTATCCCCTGTGTGCGCCACATTGCGTGGCCGCGGAAACTTAGCAAGCGACACGCCACCGATTTGTAGGAAACCGCCGATCGCTCATGTAAGAGATTTCGTACATTTGGTGATTTCTTCGATAAAACGCGTTTCGCCGCGCGAAACTACTTGTCCATTTGGCCTCTTTGTTGCTTACTGAAACAGTCGACGCCACAGGGGGCGGAGGCTGGGGATGGGGTTCATAAGGCCTTTGAAGAAAAGGCGCGTCTGGTATCCGGACGCGTTCGCGCCCGTGTTCGCGGCGCTGCTCTGCGTCGCCGTCTATCCGATCGCCAAGTACGAAAGCGACCGCGATGCACCCGACCGCCCGCAGCAGGCCGGGAAACCGGTGAACGCCTACGCGGTCGCCGCGCACATCGCCGGCGCACGCGTCGCCGTGCTCGCGGGCGACTCGCACACCGCAGAAGCCCCCGTGCAAGCGATAGCGCACGACGTCGCGCGCTCCGCGCGCGTGCCTGACGCATCACGCCCGATCGCCCACGAAGCCGCCCGCGCCGCCGTGCGCGCGCTACCCGGCGTGCGCTCGTCCGTGTGGCTCGACGCCGCCAACTTCGTCGTGATGGTCGACGGCGCGCAGAACCGCAGCATGGACATGATCGATCGCGTGTGCGTGGCGCTCCAACCGCTGGGCGATACGTTGGCGGTGGTCGTGAATCTCGAGGATGTGACTGCGAAGAACGGGGATGCGGCGGAAGTGTTGTCGCGGAATTGTCAGTTGCGAGAAGGGGAGCGGGCGTTCATGCAGGCGAAGCGGCAGGTGGATGTTGTGACGCCGGAGTTGCGAAGCACATTCAAAGCGCAGCAACGTTGACAAAGCCCGAGCACTCGAAGACGTCAACGTAGCATCGAAATGTTGTGCACGGCGACCGTGCGTGCGCCATCACATCCCCAACAACTGGCGCGTCGTCAGGCAAGCGCTATCTCATGAGCGCCGATCTTGATTTCGAAACGATCTACCTTCAGGCCGATCCGACCGAAAAGCGCCGGCGCCGCGGTTGATCCCAGGTTTCATGGCCCGGTGCTCCGACCGGGTCGGTCATCCGCATCTCGATGAGAAAGATCGATCGAATCAAACCTTTCTGCGCGCGCAGGCATCGAAGCGGACCCGGGAGGCGGATCGTCGCCTCGCCATGCTTCCAGGAAGGAATATCCGATGTCGTTCGAATTGACGAGAGTTTCGGTTTTCGCGTTCGCGCTGCGGCTGTCCGCATTCGTCCTGCTGGCGCTGCCTTCTCTGGCCGGCGCGACCTTCTCGATCGTCGCGTGCGATCACGAGGGCAATTGCGGTGTCGCGGTCGCGACGAACAATCTTGCGGTCGGCGCCAGTGTTCCGTATGCGCAGGCGCGCGTCGGCGCGCTGGTTTCGCAATTCGAGACGAATCCGACGTACGGGCCGAAAGGGCTGGCGTTGCTGGCGTCCGGGAATTCTCCGGAGGCGACGATCAAGGCACTGCTCGACGGTGACGGTAATTTCGACGGCTCCACGATCGCGGAGCGGCAAGTCGGCGTCGTCGATGCGAAAGGCCATTCGGCCGTCTATACGGGCTCCGAAGCGATGAGCGCGACATGGGCAGGCGCCGAGCACGGCGACGGCTATTCGGTGCAGGGCAATGGGCTTGCCGGTGCGGAAGTCGTATCGGCGATCAAGCGGACATTTGCGTCGTCGACGGGCACGTTGGCGGAGCGCCTGATGGCCGCGCTCGAAGCGGGGCAGGCGGCCGGCGGGCAAACGATCGGAAAGCGATCGGCCGCGCTGCTGGTGCGAACGACGCAAGGAGAGTGGCAGGACATTGATCTGCGCGTGGACGGCGCGGCTGAGCCGATCGAGGATCTGCGGCACCTGATGGAACAGCATTACGCGCTGCAGGCGATCATCCGCGCCGAGCATCAGGCGAAGAAAGGCGCGAACGCGGATGCGCGCGCGTCGATTTCCGAAGCCTTGCGCAGAAGCTGCGGATGGGACCGCATCTGGCGCCGCGCGGCGCGCCTCGCGATGACGATGGGCGATACGAACGGCGCGCTCGATTATCTCGGCGTGTTTTTCTCGATCAATCCGGTGTGGGCGCGCATCGAGATCAAGGACGACGTTTACGCGCCGCTTCGCGACAATGCGCTGTTCGAATCGTGGAGCCGGTGAATCCAAGGCAGCGCTATCTCATGAGCGTACAGCGCGCGCTGCCTAAAGTGGCTCCCGACAGCTTGATCGTATGTTCTGGGCCGGTGATCCGGCCTGGCGCTCTCCGTCGCGGGTGTACGATGCGGCGCAGCCGCGATTTGATAAAGTAACGGCCATGGGAAAGATCGAGCACATCGAACAACAAGTCGCGTCGCTCGCGCCGGACGAGCTCGCCACCTTCCGCGCGTGGTTTGCCGAGTTCGACGCGGATTCGTGGGAAAAGCAAATCGCCGCGGACGCTCAGGCCGGGCGTCTTGACGCGCTGGCAGACGCCGCGCTGGAAGAAGATCGCAAAGGTCGTACTCGACCGCTGTGAGGCATAGCGCTTCGTCGTCGTTCTGGGATGCCTATCGTGCATTGCCCAAGAACGTCCAGACGCTGGCGGACAAGGCCTACCAGCTTCTCAAGCACAGTCCGAAGCATTCCTCGCTGCGCCTCAAGCCGATTGGCCGCTTTTGGGCTGTCCGAATCGGTCTGCACTATCGCGCACTTGGAGTCTCAAGGGACAACGGAATCGTGTGGTTCTGGATTGGCACTCACGCGGAGTACGACCGCCTGATTCGTTGAGGGCAGGGCGGCGCTTCACTTCACGGAGAGGCCGGTCGCACGAAATGCGCTCACGCGGCCGGATTCAACAGGCCCGTCGGCGACAAGCCACTTTTCTTCCGCGACCGTCGGCACGCAGGGACCGTACGCGCAAACGCGTATTTCGCGAATCTCCGCTTGCCGTCGCAGCGAATCCAGCACGGCGCGCAGGATCGAGCCGGTGAACGGCGTATAAAGATAAAACACCGTGCCGGTCGAAAAATCCGCCGATCGCGCGTCCTGTCGGATAAACGTCGCGCGCTCGAGATTCAACGCCTCGGCGCAGCGGCGCGCGCATTTGACATACGACGCCTCGAGCTCGACGCCGACGGTTCGTGCGCCGGTGCAAATCGCGGCAAGAAGCGGAACATGTCCGAGGCCGGAGCCGAGATCGACCAGCACGTCGTCCTCGCCAAGCCGGGTTCGCGCGATCAAGTCGAAGATGTGCCGTGCTGGCGTGGGTTGATAGCGCACCATCTCGCTCGTGAGATCGGTGTTCGCCGCTTCGGGTGGGGCGAGCTCGAGGATGCCGCTGACCAGTTCGTCGAGATAGTCGTAGCTTTCGCCGCGCGCGCATTCGATCGTGCCGTCGTCGCGCGGTCGCGGCAGCAACGCTAGCAGGCGATCCGCGCCGAGGCCGCGCCGGATGTCGCTGCGGAGGCTTGCGTAGAGACCCGCGTTATCAGCCTCCAGCCGGGTGCGCACCGCTTCGGCACGTCGATCGAGTTCCGCGTTTCTCCTGGCTGCGGCGCTGTCCACAGGCTCGTGCCTGCTCAAGAGATGGACTTCGAGCAGGTCGAGAGCATCGATGCGCTCGCGCAGGCGATCGGGTTGTCTCAGGGAGGAGTCGAGCTCCAGATTCTCGATCAAGGTTTGCAACGAATCCATCGATGAGTGGTCTTCCTGGGTGTAGGCGCGGATCAAGCGAACAGCCGTGCGAGATCTTTCGGCAACACGACGCCTGCCAAATGTCGCGTTTCCTTGGCGATATTGAGCCGCATCGCAGCCTTGGCGACGTCCAGCAGAGTGTCGTCGATCTCGCGCTGCTGCTCGTCCTTGAGCCACGTGAGAATCGAAGCGAGATGCCACAGCGAAGGATTGCCGTCGTGCAGCGCGGCGGGAAACGTCGCGACATTGCCGAGCATCAGCTTGCGCATGTTCTGGCGCGTGAAGCCGACGATATCGGCGACATCGGTCAGGCCGACGAAATCCGGCGAGGCTTCGACCAGCGTCGCGTTCGGAATGGCTTTTCGCACATCGCGCAGCGCGGAGACGAGTGCGGACTGCGCCGACTTCGCCGAGCGCGTGAACGCAAGCGCGATGCGCCCGCGCTGCCCGATGCCGACCAACGCATCATCGCAACCGGCTTTGGCCAGCGCTTCTACGTAACGGTCTGGATCTGCGGATGCATCGGGCAGGGCGAACTTCAACGTGAATTCGTAGTCAGTCATGGGCGATCGTCTAGCTTTCCCCTCTCCCGCTTGCGGGAGAGGGCAGGGTGAGGGAATTCTTCCGTCAAACTTTCGGCACCGAGCTTTTGCCCCTGCTTCACCCGCCCAGCGGGCGAAAGATCGTGCCGGAAGAGTAGGTCTGCGGATGCTGGTTGTCAATTGACAACCATCTTCGGCGTGATGACGGGTGCGTGCGACATCACGCATCGCTGTCGAACTTTCCGCGCGAAGCATGATCGAACGCCGGACATCCGTCGGAGGCGTCGTATGGATTGCCGCTGGCTTCAGACTGCGTGCGCCGCTGCGGCCATCGCGTGGGCGTTGCTCGGTGTGTGCACCGTGGCATCGGCTTCGTCGTGCGGAGGGACTCGTCTCGAACGCTATGTTCTCGCGTGCAAAGGCGGTGCGTGTCATGGCTCTTTCCGGGTCACGCATGTGGCCGGGTACAAAGCGTGTGCGATGTACACGCAAGTTCGCGATATCGACGAGAGAACGAGTGCTTTTCTCGCTGTGCTGGTGAAGGAAGCGAGGCCCCAAGCGACTGGGCTTTTCGAATTACGATTCGTGCTGCCCTATTGGCTGGTGCGGGCACAGCGGGAACCGGGTGGATTGATCGCAAACCTGGACTCTGTATTGAATCGTCATGACGAGGTGTGGCCGAACGGCGTGGATTCCGCGCCGCCCGCCGATGTCGTGGCGTCACTGGACGCCATGTACCCGGCGCATTGGTTGATACAAGTATCGACCGACGCATCCGCCGATGCCGTCTCCGCCCACAAGGAAGTCTTCGCGCAAACTGCACGCAGGGAATACGTAATGAACGTTTTGATGGCGACGTTGAGTTGGGCGAGCTCCCTAATCGTGTTTGGAGCCTTGATCCAGTCGATCCACCGGTTCTTTTTCAAGCTCTATGCCGGCCCTTCGGCCGGACGATCACGGCGCGTGCTGGCGCCCATCGCCGTGCAATGCGCGATCGTGGCGGTCGTAGTGGGATCGCTCTTTCTTGGGAGCATCGAATTTTGGCCTGGCATCGTGCTGATACCTGCCATCGTCCTGCTTTTGCCGGCGGAGGTGTGGGCATTGTTTCGTGCAGGGAGAACGCTGGCTGCCGCGTCGCGAAGCCCCGCGCTATGATTCGCGGCGTGCATGCCGCGATCCGAAATTATCTTTTGTCGCTGACGGCATTCGTGGCGTTGATCGTGGCCGTCGCCTTCTCCCAAACCCCGAACTGGGTGGGCGTCTGGTTGTTGTTGCTGCTCTTCGTCGCGCTCCCGGTGCTGGTGCTGACCTGGGTCGACCTGGGGCGCGCGTTGCGCAATGCGCCGTCGCCGTCGCGAACGCTGTTCGTGTTCGGCGTCATCGTCGGAGTACCGCAGGCGTTGCTCGGGCTTGTCGCGTTTGGAATCGGCGCGGCCATCGTTGTATGGGTGCTCTACAACACATTCGTGGAGCGGCAGCCCCAATATTCGGGCGGCTTCCTCCGATTCGGAATCGGCCCCGTGCTCATGCTTGCGGGCGCGTACTGGGTGCGTCAAGCGTTCAAGCGGGATCGGGTTCGCATAGAGCATCTCTCCGGATCAGGCGATCTCGATCACGAAGATTTCTGAGCGCCCGGTAGAGGCTTCATCCCGCCTGACTGCGCAGCATATCGACGAACTCGCGATCGATTCCGATCCGATCGAGAATCGGCAACACCAGCTTCGCGCCGTTCTCGCCGTTCGTGAAAATAATCGTCGCGTCGTGCTTCGTCGCGTTGATATAGCCAAGCGTGAACACGCCGTCGTCTTTCCCGGTGTGCATCAGATAAGTCGCATCCGCGAACTTGAAAACTTCCCAGCCGAGGCCGAAGCCGAGATCGTCCGGACACGTTTTCGCTTTCTCCGGCGGGCATTCGTCGGCCTTGCGGCTGACCTGGATGCGCCGCTGCTCTTTCGCGATCGCGGGGCTGAGACCGTCTTCGCGCATCACGCGCAGCATGAATTTCGCGTAGTCGCTTGGCGTCGTGTAGAGAAGATCGGACGCAAGCCAATGTTTCGCGATCGCCGGTTGTAGCGCCTTGCCTTGCGCATCCGTCGGCACGGCGATGCGCCCTTCGAACCAAGGCCGCTCCGTGTACGCCGTTTCCTTCATGCCGAACGGTTCCAGCACGAATTTCTGCGCGAGCGCCTCGAAATCGCTCGCGGTTTTCTTTTCGGCGAAACGCGCGACGTATTCGTAGCCTTCGCCGGAATAGCCAACGCCGGTGCCGGGCGTGAACTTGAATGTCAGCACGCCGTTGGTCTGGCGACGCCAGTTGGGAAATCCGGTTTGATGGCTGAGCGCGATTCGCGCGGTCAGTAACTTGCGCCGATCGTCGTTCGCGATATCGGGATCGGTCCAAGCCAGATGCATCGGCTCGTCGAGCGTAAGGCGATTCTGCGAGGCGAGGCGCAGGATGACTTCGGCCGAGATGGGCTTGGTCATTGACGCGATGTTGTAGAGCGTCTTTGTCGTCGCCGGAACGCCGGGGCTTTGCGATCCGTAGGCGGCGGCGAAGACGAGCTTATTGTTTTCGATGTGCGCGATGGAGACGCTCGGAACGTTGTTGTCGATCAGGAGTTGCGGCAAATCGCGATCGAGCGCCGCGCGGCCTCCGCGTTGCGCAGGTTGTGTTTTCGCCATCGGTTCGCTGGCGCCTGCGGTCGTCGCCAGCAGCATCGTCGCGATTCCGAGCGTTAACGCGAGGATTTTCAAGGTGTCTCTCCGCGATCGTGCGCAGGCAGTAGTGTTGGGATGCCGCGGGCGTCCTAAAGGTTTAGGCACCCATCGTCATCCCGGCTTCGGGATGACGAGTGGGGTGGATCACAAAGAAAACGCCGCCACGACCAGCGCCGCGGCGTTACGTGACGGACCCACAACGCTCAGCCGTTTGCCAGCCAGTGTCCGCGCAGCTCGCGATTGAACGCCTCCCAGCGCTCTTCCGGAAAGAAAATCCTTGCACCTTCGAATTCGACGCGACGGCGCGTGCCGGGAATCGTGTCGGCGAGCCATTGCGACCACTTCGTCGGGAAGTAGATGTCGTCGGTGCCCCAGACGATCAGCGTCGGCGCTTGCAGCCTCTTCAGTTGGCTTTCGATGTTCACGGTGTGCGCGTTGTCGAACGCGGCGAGGAAGCGTTCGAAATCGCGAAGGCGCTGCTCGCTACGGATGAAAGGCCGCAAGTAACGTTCGATGCTGTCGTCGCTGACGTTCTCCGGATGCTCATACGCAGGACCGAGCGCATTCGGCGATCGATAGACGTTCTTGTCGGCGAGCATCGCTTCGAGCGCTCCGCGCAATCCGCCGGCGGCGGCCATCGCGAGGAACGGCTTGAACGCTTCGGGCGGCCAGTTGTCGTGCGTGTCGCAGTTGGTGAGCGTGAATGTGCGCACGCGTTCCGGATGGAGCGCCGCGAAGATCTGCGCAATGCCGCCGCCGCTGTCGTTGCCGACGAGATCGACCTGGTCGATGCCGAGCGCGTCGAGAAACTCCTTCAGCATGTTCGCGTTGGCCGTTACCGACACGTCCTGGTCGGGCGCGATCTCGGTGTCGCCGTGCGCCAGCAGATCCGGAGCGATGCAGCGTCGGAGGTCCGAGAGATGCGCCAGCTGATGACGCCAGAGATGTGCGTTCAGGAGCACGCCGTGCACGAACAGTGCGACCGGTCCCGTGCCTTGCTCGGCGTAGCGGATGCGGCCCGAAGGCGTCTCGACGCTGCGCTGCGTTGCCGCGGATGAGTTGCCGTCCATGACTCAACCCTCTCCGATCGTGGCGGATGCGTGCGCTTCTTTGAGCTTCTGCGCGCATTCATCGCAGCACACTTCCACCGTCTTGCCGCCGATCTTGACCTTGATCGGATCCGCATCGAGCGCGCAGTCGCACGCCGCACACGTCTTCGCAGCCATGACATTCGTCCTTTGAGAAAAACCCGAAGTCCGGGTGCGTGCAGTAGGCCACCCGAGGCGCGGGGGCCGCTGTCGGAATCTTTAGCGACTTGAGGCTAGCGGCGCAGCGCTGACTGGCGGAATTCGGAGGGCGATCGTCCGTAGGCTTCGCGGAAGGCCGCGCTGAAATGGCTGTGGCTGGAGAATCCGAGCTCGAGGCTGAGCGCGGTGAGATCGTCGTAGTGCCCGAGCAGATCGAGCGCCCGCGCGAGCCGCAGGCGCAGCTGATAGCGATAGAGCGGCAGGCCTTCGACCTGTTGGAACGCCTGCGTCAGGTACACCGGCGAGCCGCCGACTTCGGCCGCGATATCGGCGAGCGTCCAGCGTCGCGCGAGATTGCCCGCGAGCACGAGCTTGGCGCGATCGACGAGCTTCCGCCGCGCGACGCTCGCGCTCGCCGCATGCGTCGTGCGCGGACCGAGCGCGCGCTGCACGAGCGTCAGCGCAAGGCTTTCGCCTTCCAGCGATTCGGCGACGCCTTCGCGCAGGCTGTGCCGGAGCAACGCGACCAGCACCTGCGCGCGCGGATCGATGCGCAAGCGCTGTTCGCGGAACGCGACGCCGCCGCCATCGCGCAGCAGCGCTTTCGGCGCGAGCTCGTGCAGCAACGCATCGTCCACGAGCAACGTCAGGCTCGAATCGCCGCCCGCGACCGGATGGCTGATGCGATAGCCTTCGCCGGCGTTGAAGAGGAGCACCTGGCTCGCCTCCGCGACCGCTTCGTCGCTGCCGAGATGGCGCACGTACGCGCCGCGATACGGAAACGTCAGCTGCGTCGCGGTGGCGCATTCCTCCGGGCTTTTGTGCCGGCAGTGTCCCTCGCAGCGCACGTCGCGGACCGCGACGCTCGGCGTTTGCAGCAGCGTCCGGACAGCGAATTCAGCCACGCGATGACTGTCATCCATGGGTTGCGATTCAGGATCGGCAATCGGTGGCTGCAGGCGGGCGGTTTTCGGCATCGCTCCATGCTACCAGCGGCAGAGGTGGGCATGGGATTGCTGGCTCGGATCGAGAGGGCTTTCGTCAGCGCCGACCCTCGCGAACAGATGCCGACCGGTCGCTCGACGTCGTCGCAGACACTGCGCTAAGGTGGATCATTAAAAATGTGCATTGCGCCGCCGTTCGAGTAGTGGCTTTGGCGTATTGCTGATCGCGGCACGCGGAGCGGCGAAGCGTATTGCACGATGCGCGGACGGGTCGTGTCGACGTCACATTGCGGCGCTAGCGTGCGATCGAGGGGAAGCCAAGTCCCGCAACAGACCATCAGGAGAAACCATGAACGCTCGACGTACATCGGCGCGCGTGTTTCGCGCGTTGGCTCTGGCATCGGTCTTCGTCGTGTCTTCGTTCGCTGTCGCGCAGGTCGGCGGCGCGCCGGCAAGCGCCGCGGATCCCGGCGAGTTTGCGATCGTGCGGTCCGACGGCACGCAGTCGTACATCTTCAAGATCGATGCGCGCGCCGCCAAGCCCTATTCGAAGGCATTCTTCCCGACGGACGCGTACACGGAATATCAGAAAGGCGAGATCGTCAATCTGATTCAGGACATCGAGTGGCAATACGGGATCCATGTCGAGAGCATGACGAGCTGGGTCGATGCCAGCTTCATGGCGTTCGTCGACCCTGCGCAGCTCGATGCGCTGCGCAAGGACCGGCGAGTCCTGTCGGCTATACCGAATACGAACGGCGCCACGTTCAGCGTTACGGACACGACTGCGATATGGACGGATTCGCGCGATCTCACGGCGTACGCATGGACCCAAAACGTGCCTCTCCCGACGGAGACGCAGTCTTGGGGCAAGCGCGCTGTGGACACTCGTACCACGAACTCCACCGGCACGGCGCTGGTGTACGTGATCGACGCCGGCGTGGGCCAGCACGAGGACTTGAATGTCATCGAGTGGGCGAGCCCGGCGAATCCCGCGAAGAATTGCGGAACCAGGACCGGAGTCGGGCTGCAGGCCTGCACCCCAGCGCTGATGCCGTATGTCGTCGGCTGCTACACCCACGCGACGGCGGTAGCGGGGATCATCGGCGCGAAAGTGAATGGCGTCGGCATCCAGGGCGTGGCGCCCAATGCCAGCGTCATTTCCGTTGCGGTCGGTGCCACGCCGGCGGGTACGTGCGTGGACGCCAACCTGACGGCGATGAACATCAAGGCGGCTATCGACTGGGTGAAGCAGGACATCATGGTGCACCATTCGACCAGCGTCGCCAGCGTCGTCAACATGTCGATCAACTGGACCGTGCGCGACGCGGCGCATATCGATATCGAAACCAGCATGCTGGCCTTGTCGCATCAAGCGCCGGGTGCTTTCATCGCCCAGTCCGCGGGTAATTTCTACGATTCGAATACCTGCAACCACGCGTACGGCGTTCCGAATGCGAGCGACGGAATCATGACGGTCGGCGCGCACAACAATCACGGCCAGCCGGTAACGCCGCTGAATACGTCGATGGGGTTCTACAAGGACTATGCGGCATATTCGATTTACGAACCGGGCTCCGATTACGGATCGTGCGTCGAAGCGTGGGCGCCAGGCGATGCGATCATTTCTTCGGTGGGGCCCCCGAACAGTTATGGCCAGGACGGCAATACCCTCTATCGCAACTACGGATTCGGGTCGGGCACGTCGTTCGCGTCGCCGCATGTCGCCGGCATCGCCGTGCGCCTGATCGAAAGATCGCTGTACACGACTCCGTCGGCCGTCGAGACGGCTGTTCGCGCGAACTTTTCGAGCTTGAATTCGGTGGATCCCAGCAATCTTCCGATCAAGCTTCCGACGCTCAGCCCGCTGCCCGGTACCGTACCGCACAGCTCGCGCTACGCCGAGTTCGTCGTGACGACGCAATGCGCGTTTCCGGCGTTCGTGTCTTCTCCCGCGCCGGGATGCCATCCATTGTGGAACCTTGATGCGCACTCGGGGAATTACGGGGCCTACGGCGACGGCGATACCTTGAGCGGCTACCAATCTTTCGCTGTCGTCAAGAATCGAACTGCGCTCGGCGGGACGGATCCTGGACACGTCTGGATATCGTTCGATTCCTACGGATCGACCGCCTCCACGTGCGACATCAAGCTCGTCGATCCGATCGGCAATACGTACACGCTGGCGAGCGGCGTCCAGCTCTACTATTCGGTGCCCAACGTCGTGCTTACGCCGTATACGATGTTCTATTCGACGACATGCCCTTCGGCGGTGCTGTCGTTGTTCTGATTCGATTTTGCGGGAACCCTTCGCGCAAGCCGGATCGTGCGCGAAGGGTTCGGTCGTTTCAAAGCAGATGCAGCTGTTCGGAGAAATAGCGCTTCACGGCCCCTGGCTCGAGGCGCGCGCCGCAAAGCCCGACGTACCCGTCAGGCCGCAACAGATAGAACGATGGCTGCGGAATGTTCGCGCGCGCGAGCTCGGCGTCGTTGCCGGGATCGGCGGGGATCGTGTGTATTTGCAACAAGTCGCTGGACAGCGACGACGCCTGCGCCGGTTGCCCGAACACGAGCAATTGAAAGTGCGTGTCGTCGAGCGCCTGGAACAGATCTTCGACCGGACCGTCGGCGCGACGCTTGAGCTTGAGCCAAGGAAACCGATCGCCGGCTTGCGGTGCCTTCTGCGGCAGCGCTGCCAATGCGACCGACAGCGCACTTTTCGGATAATGGATGCCGATCTGCGACACGGTGCGAAATGCAAAACCTTGCACGCTCTTGCGGCTCATCGCGAACGCGGCGAGGCGCGCGATCACCTGCGTGCGCAGGAGCCCGGCCCACGCGCTGTCGGAGACGATGAACTTGAAGCCGCGATCGGTCGTTTCGAGGAGATGCTGCGCGACCGGAATGCGCTCGGCTTCGTACGAATCGAGCAGCGCCGCGTCGGCTTTGCCTCGCACGACGAGCGCGAGTTTCCAGGCGAGGTTGTACGCATCCTGCAAACCGGTGTTCATGCCTTGCGCGCCGACGGGGCTGTGCACGTGCGCGGCGTCGCCCATCAGGAAACAGCGGCCCTCGCGAAAGCGTTCGGCGGCGCGATGATGGATGCGGTACGTCGAGAACCACGAGCACGACTTGAACGAAAGGTCCGATCCGGCTTCGCCGCGCACCGACGGAATCACCGCATCGAAATCGACGTTGTCCTTGTTGCGCAATTCCGGCGGCAGGATGCCGACGATGCGCCAGTGATTCTCGCCGCGCATCGGGAAGAAAAGATGGAATCCCGATTTCCACAAATAGACGTTGACTTCGTCGGGCACCATCGTGCCGGTCATCTCGACGTCGGCGACGAAGAAAACGTGCTCGTACGGCGCGCCGACGAACGGGATCTTGTTGAGCTCGCGCACCGCGCTGCGTGCGCCGTCGCAGCCGCCGATCCAGGCGGCGGTGATCTTGCGCGTCGTGCCGTCGGCGCTATTCAGCGTCGCGACGACATGATCGCTGTGTTGTTCGAGCGCGACGAGCTCGGTGTTCCACGTCACCGACAGGTTCCAGTCGCGCAGGCGCTCGCCCATGATGCGCTCGTTGTCGTCCTGGCCGAGCACGAGGATGTACGGATACGGCGTGACGCTCCTGCCGGCGTCGCCGAGCGGAACGCGGCCTTTCCTTTTTCCTTGCGCCCAAAGATTGGCGCCATCGCCACGCTTGCCGAGCGCGAGAGCGCGGTCGACGATGCCGAGCTTCTGGTAGATCTCGAGCGTGCGCGCCTGCACGCCGAGCGCGCGCGTCTCGCGCGCGGGACCGGCGTGACGGTCGATGATGAGGACGCGTACGCCGCGTCGCGCAAGCTGATTGGCGAGCATCAGGCCGGTCGGGCCCGCGCCGGCGATCAAGACATCGGTATCCATGAGACCTCCACGTCAGGGTATCGGGAAGGCGGACCGGTGCGTCGGCGGGAATTCTCCGCCAATCGCGCGGCCGGATCGACCTTCGTCGTTGCTGAGGCAGCGTAGGCGGCGGGCGCCTACTTATCGGCTATTTATTCGGAATCTCGCCGCTCGGGTGCCTGCTATTCAGCCTCGCGCTTGCCTTGGATCGCACGTCGGCTAAAGTCGGCGCGACGTGCAAGAGGGAAACGCGATGTCGATCGATGCGCCGGCGCTCGTCCTTCTTCCCGGAATGCACGGAACTGGCGCGCTGTTCCAGCCATTCGTCTCCGAGCTCGATGGATTCGACGTGCGCATCTGCGGTTATCCCGCCGACGAGCCGCTCGGTTACGCCGAGCTCGAAAAGATCGTGCGCCGCATGCTGCCGACCGAAGGATCGTTCGCCGTTCTTGGCGAATCGTTCTCCGGACCGATCGCCGTCTCGCTCGCCGCATCGCCACCGCCCGGACTCGTCGGCGTCGTGCTTTCGTGCACGTTCGTGCGCAATCCGCGGCCCGAGCTCGCTGCCTTGGGCGGATTGATCGACATCCTCCCGGTCGATCGCGCACCGGCGGCTCTGCTGGATTTTCTTCTGCTCGGTGCGTTCTCGACGCCGACACTGCGCGCAGCGCTCGCGGCCGCGATCCACAAAGTCTCGCGGGGCACATTGCGCGCGCGACTCAAGGCGGTGTTGTCCGTCGACATGTCGGAAGCACTTGCTGCGTCGAAGGTGCCGGTTCTGTACCTGCACGCCACGCGCGATCGCATCGTGCCCGCGCGCGCGTTGGACGACGTGCGGCACGCGCTGGCGACAGTCGAGGTGGCATCGATCGACGGCCCGCATCTCCTGCTGCAGACGCGCCCCGAAGAAGCCGCCGCAGCCGTGCGAGAGTTCTGCCTTGGAAGCGAAACGCACGCGACCCCTTGAGAGAAACACGAAGCACCCGCGAGGAATGTAGCGCCATCGGGTGGGCCTCGGCCTACGAGGCGAATGCGGCAAGGAGCGCGATCTCTTGCAGACGTAAAGATCGCTGAGAATCAAAGAGTTTTTCTCCGCGATCTCTGCGCCTCTGCGAGAGAGATGCTTTTCAATGAACGCCTCTCATCGGTGGGCCAAGGCCCATCCTATGTGTTGAGCAGACGAATACCGAATGCGTCGGTTAAAGTCTGCGATCCGCTATGGAGGGCAGGCGATGTCGTTCGAAGTCGATCAAGTGCTGCGGCCGGAGCTTGGGCGCGACGAACGTCTTCTATGGAGCGCAATGCCAGCGTCGGGTATCCGCTTTCGTCCCTCGGACGCGCTCGCGGTGCCTTTCAGCGTGATGTGGGGCGGCTTCGCGATGTTCTGGGAGTATTCGGTCGTCACGAAGGGCGCTCCTTTGTTGTTTTCGCTGTGGGGCATTCCGTTCGTGCTTATCGGTCTGCACCTCATCGTGGGCCGGTTTTTCCTGGACAGCTATCTGCGAGCGCGCACCTTCTACGGCCTGACCGACCAGCGCGTGATCATCGTGAGCGGCTTGTTCAATCGCGAAGTGAAGAGTCTCGCACTCACTGGGCTCAGCGATGTTTCGCTCAGCGAACGTCCGGATGGAAGCGGCACGATCACGATGGGCCCACCCAATCCGTTCCAGCTGATGTGGCTCGGCCCGTCATGGCCCGGCGCGAGCAAAAGACTCACGCCTGCGCTGGAGTTCATCGACGATGCGCGCAAGGTGTATGGGCTCATCCGAGACGCTCAGCGGGACGCATCGACTCGACGCGCGACTTAGCGGCAACGGTCGTCCTTCTGCTTGTTGCGGCGCTCGCCGCACGACTCGTCGCAGTCCGAAGCGACGAATACTTGAGATGCACGAGGACGCCCCCAAGAAACAAGGCCGATGAGGACATTGCGTCCTCAACTGGCACCTAGAAAATACTAAGAAGTGGTGCATCATCGGGGCCAGTCGTCCGCGTATCGTTCGACTCAGGCTTATGACCCTACGGAGCGACGACATGGAAACCGCGGCTGCGACTTTGCCTCCCCCGCGCGAGCGCGCGTGGCTGACGCCGCTGGAGCTGGCCGTGCTCGGCGCGATCTGGGGCGCATCGTTCCTCTTCATGCGTGTCGCCGCGAAGGATTTCGGGCCGTTCGCGCTGGTCGAAGTGCGCCTCGCGCTCGGCTCGCTCGCGCTGCTGCCGTTCTTGTGGCGTGCGCGCGCGCAATTCCCGCTCAAGCTGTGGCCGAAGCTGGCGCTGATCGGCGCGATCAATTCGGCGACGCCGTTTCTCCTCTTCGCCTGGGGCGCCGAGCGCGCGCCGGCCGGGATCGGCGCGATCACCAATGCGATGACGGTGCTCTTCACCGCGCTGGTCGGCTTCATGTTCTTCGGCGAGAAGATCGGCACGCGCCGCGCTGTCGCGTTGATGGCGGGTTTCGCCGGCGTGGTCGTGCTCGCGAGCGGCAAGACTGCAGGCGCGAGCATCGGACTTGCCGTGCTCGCCGGCTGCACGGCATCGTTCCTCTACGGCATCGGCATCAACCTCGCACGCCGCCACCTCACCGGATTGCCGCCTGCGGCGCTCGCGTCAGCGACGCTCGGCTCGGCGAGTTTGCTGACGCTGCCGTTCGCGATCGCGCAATGGCCGACGCAGGCGATTCCGCTCAATTCGTGGCTGTGCGCGGGCGCGCTCGGCATCGTCTGCACCGGCGCCGCGTTCGTCATGTACTACCGCCTGATCGCGCGCATCGGCGCGAGCCGCGCATCGACCGTCACGTATCTGATTCCGCTGTTCGGCGTCGCCTGGGCGTGGCTGCTGCTCGATGAGCCGCTGACGCTGACGATGGCGATTTCGTGCGCGGTCATTCTGGGCAGCGTCGCGCTCAGTCAGCGCGCCGCGAAGTAAGAGCGCGTCCGTGCGCTGGATCTTCGATCACGACGCGGTCGATTGGGCGGAACTGTCGAACCTCTATCGCATCGCGCCGCTCGGCGAGAAGAAACCCGAAGATCTCCGCACCGCATTCTCGAACAGCCGCTTCAAGTGTTTCGTCTACGACGACGATCGCCTGATCGGCGTCGGCCGCGCACTCGCCGACGGCATCGATTGCTCGTATCTGTGCGATGTCGCCGTGCATCCGGAGTTCCAGGGCACGGGTCTCGGCAAGGCCGTCATCTTGAAGCTCGTCGAGCTTTCCACAGGCCACCGCAAGATCATCCTGTATGCGAATCCCGGCAAAGAAGGGTTCTACAAGAAGCTTGGGTTCAACCGGATGAGCACTGCGATGGCGATCTTCAAGGATCAGGATCGAGCGCTGCGCACAGGTTTGGTGAGCGATGAGTGAGCTCGGCGGTTTGTTCCACGAATAGCTAGAGCGAAAGCAGCTTCACCAGAACGTCTTTCTCGATCCCGTGTTTTGCGGCAACGTCGGCGATGATCGCAGCGAGCGTCCCGATGCGAAGCGGGCGATGATTCGGTACGGTCACGGCATGCGCTGGATCGTCGCACTGCAAGCGAACGTGACTTCCCGACTGGCGCACTACGCGATATCGCAGCCGTGCGAGAGCCTTGATGAGGTCTGAAGCATCCGCGTTCCGCGGCAGCTTCATGCGGCGAGCACTTCATCCTTGACGTAGTGCAGCCTGATGATCAGCGGACGATCGCCTTCGTCGAAATGGCAATGAACCGCATCTCGAACCTGAGCACGCAACGCCTCGTAGGTGTCCGCTTCGGTATAGATCGAATGACCGAGCGCGCGAGCCGTCAGGCCGCCTTCGGCTGCATCCTCGACCAGAAACACGATTTCGCTCATGACGGCCTCCGCGTAATCGTCATAGTACGCCGAAGCGGTGCAAAGCCCAATTCTCGCGAGTTTTCAACCAAAGCCGCGCACCGCATAGTCAAGCCCCGCATACGACGCGCAACACGTCACGTGCCGCCTTCGGGTGGCCAAGCACGCGCGCTCGCGCTGCCATCTCGGCGATCCGCTCGGGGTGTGCGATGAGCTCATGCACACGAAACTCCAGAGCACTCGCATCGATCGCCTTCAGCGCGGCGCCCTGCTCGAGCAAGTAATCGCAATTGCGTTCTTCCTGTCCCGGGATCGGCGCGTGGACGATCATCGGCAGGCCGAGTGCGAGGCATTCGGAGGTCGTGAGGCCGCCGGGTTTGGTGATGACGAGGTCGGCTGCAGCCATCAGGCGTTCGACGCGGTTCGTAAATCCGTGCGCGACGAGACGTGCGGGATATTTTTTCGCGAGCGCCTGCAGGCGCGAAAGCATTTCGACGTTGCGTCCGGCGAGCGCGATCAGCTGGAAATCCGCATCCAGCGCGAGAAGTCGCGCGGCGACGTCGTCGAGACCGCCGAGTCCGGCGCCGCCGCCCATCAGCAGAATCGTCCGGCGGTTCGGATCGATGCCGATTTCTTTGGCGCATTCGGATCGCGAAGGACGCGTCGCGAACGCGGGCATGATCGGGATGCCGGTGACGTGCACGTTGTCGGCTTCGATGCCGCGCGCACGGGCACGGAACGCGACTTCGTCGCTGGCCGCGAAATAGCCGGCCATGTCCGGAATGATCCACATGCCGTGCAGGTCGAAGTCGGTGATCTGCACGAAGACGGGACTTTCGACGCGGCCCTTGCGACGCTCGCGCATCATGAGCTCGGCAGGAAGGAAATGCGTGCACACGATGACATCGGGCGCGAAGGTCGCGATCGCCTTGCGCAGCTTCAATGTATTGAGCCGTTCGATTGCGCGGCGCAGCTTGGCCATCGGCGCGCTCGGCGGCGTGCGGTCCATGATGCGGTAGAGCGCAGCCCACATCGACGGATGGCGCTCGACGAGGCGGATGTAGAAATCGGTATAGAGCGCGCGGAACGCGCCGGGCACGTAGTCCATGACGTCGAGGTGCTCGGCTTCGACGTCGATGTCCGCTGCGACGGCACGTAGCGCTTCGGCGGCGCGCACGTGACCTGCGCCGGCGGAGACACTGAGGAGGAGAAGGCGCTTGCGGGACGACGCGCGACGATTCGTCGTCATGCCCAAGTCCCGCGCAACTCGCGCACGCGTTGCTCGAGCATCGCCGCGTTCGCCTGATCCGGGGGCACCGGTGCGCCGATCGCGACCGAGATGCGCGCGCGGAATCGCCGCGGCAATCGCGCACGGCCGAGCGCCGTGTCGCGACGGCTGAAGACGGATCCCCACAGTCCGCGCAGCGCGAGCGGGATCACCGGCACCGGACGGCGCGTGATAATTTCCTCGACGCCGGCGCGGAACCGTGCGATTTCGCCGTCGCGCGTGATGCCGCCTTCGGGAAAGATGCAGACGAGCCCGCCGTCGGCGAGCGTCTTGTCGACTTCGTCGAACGCGCGATCGAGGAGCGCAGCGTCTTCCTTGCGGCCCGCGATCGGAATCGCCTTGGCCGTGCGGAAGATGAAGCGCAGCACGGGGATGTTGAAGATCTTGTAATACATGACGAAGCGCGGCGGTCGGCGCGTGACGGCGTTGACGAGCAGCGGGTCCATGAAGCTGACGTGGTTGCAGACGAGAAGCGCCGGGCCTTCGTCCGGAATGTTGTCGGTGCCTTCGACGTCGATGCGATAGAGCACGCTGACGATGATCCACGACACGAAGCGCATCAGGAATTCGGGCACCAGCGTGTAGATGTAGATCGCGACGGCGGCGTTGAGCAGCGCTGCGATCAGGAAGATCTGCGGGATCGTGAGCCCTGCCGCGCCGAGCGCGATGCCGAACGCCGCGGCGGCGACGATGAAGAGCGCGTTGATGATGTTGTTGCCGGCGATGACGCGCGAAAGCTCGCTGCGCGGCGCGCGGCTTTGCACGAGCGCGAACAGCGGAACGATGTAGAAGCCGGCGAAGACGCCGACCAGCACGAAATCCATGACGATGCGCCAGCTGCCGGGCGCGGCGACGAAGGCCCAGGCGGAAAGATCGTGCAGCGTCGTCGCCTCGGGGCGCGCGAAGTAGAGATCGAGCCCGAACACCGTGAGACCGATCGACCCGAGCGGAACAAGACCGATCTCGACGCGCCGTCCCGACAGTTTTTCGCAGAGGAGCGATCCGACGCCGACGCCGATCGAGAAAAGCGCGAGCGCGAGGATCGATACCGACTCGGTGCCGCCGAGGAAAATCTTGGTGTAGTTCGGCAGCTGCATCGTGAAGACGCCACCGAAGAACCAGAACCAGGAGATGCCGAGCACCGAGTTGAACACGGTGCGATTCTTGGTCACGAAGCCGAGCACGCGCCAGGTTTCGGTGAACGGGTTCCAGTTGAAGCGAAGCTCCGGCGCGGTCGCAGGGGCCGGCGGAATCGCGCGGCTGACGAGATAGCCGAGCACCGCGATCGAGATCACGAGGATCGATGCCGCTGTCGGGCCGACGCCGGCCATCGCCATCGTCGAGCCGCCGGCAATCATGCCGATCAGGATCGCCAGCGACGTGCCGGTCTCGACCAGCGCGTTGCCGCCGACGAGCTCCTCAGGTTTGAGCGCCTGCGGCAGGATCGCGTACTTGATCGGTCCGAACAGCGTCGAGTGCAGGCCCATCAGGAACAAGACCGTCAGCATCAGCGGGATGCTGTGCGCATGGAACGCGAACGCCGCGAGCGCCATCGCGGCGATCTCGAACAGCTTCACGAAGCGGATGATGCGCGTCTTCTCGAATTTCTCGGCGAGCTGGCC
>Ga0068859_100001662_pt1 | contig 22639 bp, 25 predicted proteins | sample KBSSwiS22_FD_66585 | JGI IMG/M metagenome (GOLD analysis project Ga0068859, IMG submission 66585) | Switchgrass rhizosphere microbial communities from Kellogg Biological Station, Michigan, USA - KBS Switchgrass S2-2 | ecosystem: Host-associated > Plants > Roots > Rhizosphere > Soil ...
GACGTTCAAGATAATGCGAAAGGAAGATCGCCGGTCAACTCGAACGTTAGGCTACCGAGGTGCAACGCGGGGATTAGTTCACCGGTCGGACCCAGCGATTTTGCGACCCGCGTGAGCGGAGGTAGGAGATGGCTACTGACACTAAGACACTCTTCGACGTCGCGATGGAACTACCACCCTCCGACACTCCTAATGTCCGGCAGGCGGTTCCGTTCTTCAACGTGAAGGACATCGAGGCTTCCTTGCGATTCTATGTGGATGGTCTCGGATTCACGATTACGCGACGTTGGGAGCCTGAGGGCCGCATCCGTTGGTGTTGGCTCGAACGCGATCAGGTCGCGGTGATGCTTCAGGAGTACTGGAAGGATGGGTCGTAACGTTTTTCTCTAGCCCAGGCGTTTACGCCTGGGTGAGAAACAGTAGGCGCTAATTAAAGCCCCATTAATGGGGCTTTTGAAACTACTGTCTTTCATTCCCCAGGCGTAAACGCCTGGGCTACGGAAAGTTTATTCAAATTGGCGCACTACCGAACTCCATGTTCACTTGCGGCCGACGGCGGCGCGATCATGCAGCGGCTGGAAGCGCTGGCACCGTTCGCGCGCCGACGAAGCATGCGTACCACCCCCAACACACAGGAGGAATGACGATGCCTAAGAATCGTGTCTTCGCGATGAAATTTTCAGGGGTTTATCCGATGTATGTGCAAAAAGCGGAACGCAAAAATCGCACGAAGAAAGAAGTTGACCAGATCATTTGCTGGCTGACGGGCTATGACCAGAAGGGATTACAGCAGCAAATCAAAAAGGAAGCCGATTTTGAAACCTTTTTTGCTCAGGCCCCTGCCATTCATCCGAATAGTGCGCTTATCAAGGGCGTAGTGTGCGGTATTCGCGTAGAAGAAATCGACGATCCGCTGATGCAAAAAATCCGCTATTTAGACAAGTTGATTGACGAGCTCGCAAAGGGAAAGGCGATGGAGAAGATTCTGCGGCAATAACTCCGCATTGTCAGAACGGCGAGCGGCAGCGACCCGATCAAAGCGCAACTTGCGTGAATGATCCCATCGCTACCGCGACGGGTTCTGACACGTGTCCTCAGAAGCCTGCGCGTTAGGGAGGCCAACCTGCGCGACAGTGCAACGTTGAACGCTCACGGCACCTTGAGAAGATGAGAGTGTATTTCAGCTTGAGGAGGAAACGTGGATCCTCAAGACGGGTCATTCCAGGTTATCTGGGAACAGACGGGATCCGCGGAAGATCGTCAGAATCTTAACTACCTCACCAACCCGATAAACCAGGCGGTAAGGAGGAACTATCAGTTCACGTAGATCTTGCCTGGGGCGTTCGGGAATCTGACGTCCTCGTAAGGGAAACTGTTCCAACAGGTCAATCGAAGCCAATATCCGCTCGACGGTCAATTGAGCGTAATGAGGTGAGTCCCGAGCGATGAAGTCGTAAATAGCTTGAAGGTCGTCGGCCGCCTGTGGTGTCCAGCGAACTCTAGTCACTTTAAGAATCGAGCTTTGATTTCTTCGTGCGCGATCGTCTCGCCATCAGATTGTTCTAGACCACGTTCGATCTTAGCGAGAAGATAGAGGCGTTCCATCGCATCTTCGACGGTTGCGTCGTCCGGAAGGTCTTGAATGGCGCGAACAATTTCAGTTTTTGGTTGTGGTGCTTCCATCGCTTCTAAACAGTTAAACTCGTAGCGAGCTGCAGGCTCATCATATCATTCCCAATCCTTCTGAAAAACTAAAACGACTCGCCATCAACACTACTGTCCCTTAAGACCTCTCTCAATCAGCAGCGGTTCAACCACCGGATCGCGGCCGCGGAAATTGCGAAACGTGGTCGCCACGTCCTGTGTGCCTCCACGTGACAGGACCAAATCACGAAAGCGCTGGCCATTAGCCCGGTTCAATCCGCCGTGCTCTTTGAACCAATAGAAGGCGTCGTGATCCAGCACTTCGCTCCACAAATACGCGTAGTAACCGGCCGAGTAACCACCGTCCCAAATGTGCGAGAAGTAGGTGGTGTGATAGCGCGGCGGCACTTGCGGCAAATCGATCTGAAAACGTTTGAGCGCAGCCGCCTCGAAAGCGTTGGCATCCTGGGCCGGAGTATTTGCGGGCAACGAGTGCCAGGCCATGTCGAGCAGCGCCGCAGCCACGTACTCAGTCACGTCGTAACCCTGATTGAAGGTTCGCGAACGCTTAATCTTATCGACCAGGGATTGAGGCATCCGTTGGCCGGTTTGGTAATGCTTCGCATAATTTGCCAGGACCGTGGGGTCAAGCGCCCAGTGTTCGTTGATTTGCGAGGGAAACTCGACGAAATCGCGCGGGACACTGCCCAGCAGCGGGTAACGAATATGCGAAAACATCGCATGCAGCGCGTGACCAAATTCATGAAAGATCGTTGTCACATCGTCAAAGCTCAGCAGTGCCGGTTGACCTGGACTCGGCTTCGTAAAATTGCAGACGTTAATGACCACCGGCTGCGCGCCCAGCAAGGTGCTTTGATCGACGAAACTCTCCTGCCAGGCGCCGCCGTCCTTGTTCGATCTCTGAAAATAGTCAGCATAAAACAACGCCAATGACTTTCCGTTCGCGTCGAACACTTCAAAGATCCGGACATCAGAATGATAAACCGGCAGGTCTTTACGCTCCTTGAAAGTAATCCCGTAGAGTTTGTTCGCCGCAAAGAAGACGCCGTCTTGCAGCACGTGCTCGAGTTCGAAGTATTGCTTCACTTGCGACTCGTCGAGATCGTATTCAGCCCTGCGAACCCTTTCTGCGTAAAACTCCCAGTCCGCCGGGCCCAGTTGGAATCCGCCTTTTTCGGCGTCTATTAATTTCTGCATGCGCGCCGCTTCAGCCCGGGCCCGCGCAGTTGCGGCGGGGACGATGCCCGTCAGTAATTTTTCCGCCGACCCGGGTGTCTTCGCCATTTGATCGTCAAGAGTAAACGTCGCGTGATCGGGATAACCCAAAAGTTTTGCCTTCTGAGCACGCAGTTGGGCGAGGCGAGTGACGATGGATTTCGTGTCATGCTCTCCGCCTCGATTCGCTCGCGACACCGAGGCTTTGAAAAGCCGTTCCCGCACAGACCGGTTGGTGAGAAAAGTCATGGCCGGTTGCTGCGTGGTGTTTTGCAGCGACAGGACCCATTTGCCGTCCAGCTTCATTTCCCTGGCGCGTTCTGCCGCCGCCGCAATGTCGCTTTCACTCAACCCGTCAAGGTCGGCTTGGTTGTCGATGATGACTGCGCCGTCATTGGTCTCAGCCAGAACGTCATCGTCGAATTTGGTCTTCAGCTTTGCTTCCTCCTGATTGAGACCACGCAGAGTCTCTTTATCCGCGTCGGAAAGCAACGCGCCCGCGCGCACAAATGTTTTGTAATAACGCTCAACCAGGTATCGCGCTTCGGGATCGAGTTTGAGCCCGTCCCGCTGGTCGTAGAGAGCCTTCACCCGGGCAAATAACTTCGCGTTGAGAAAGATCGCATCGGAATGCGCAGCCAACTTTGGGGCTTCATCAGATTTAATTTTTTGTAAGTTCTCGCTCGTGTTGGCGGCGGTGAGGTTGAAGAAAACCTTTGTCACGCGCGTCAACAGCGCGCCCGATCGTTCCATCGCCTCGAAAGTATTTGCAAAAGTCGGCGCCTCGGGGCTGTTGGCGATGGCCTCGATTTCAGCTAGTTGGTTCTTCATGCCTGCTTCGATCGCCGGCGCGTAGTCGCTGTCTTTGATCTTGTCGAAAGGAGGCGCGTGGAACGGCAAAGCGCTTTCACTGAAGAAAGGATTAGCGGCGGGCGCAGGCGCCATTTCCGAACGGGCCGGACTTTTGAGCATCAAGACACACACCCCCAAAAAGAGAAAGACAGCAATAATGGAACCGAATTTCATGGTCATTCACTCCAGTTGTTAATCGCGATTCTGTCTGATGTCCCCTGGCGTCGCGCGGGTTGCAGACAAGACCCCTAACAAATCGCAGTTGTGTTTACCGACAACGATGTGGCGCCTGCCTGATGCGGACGAAGCGCGAGCTAATCCGCTCACCAGGGTGGTTACGGCTAAGCAGCCTTAAAGAAGTAAATCACAAGGCCTTAAGCGCGTGAGAGATTCGAGGCGCTCACGCGCTTCTTTATTGTCAGGCTTTTATACAGAGTCCAGGAGGTTTGGCTCTTCAGATCTTGCCGTATTTGACCAGTTTCAGGCTGCCGTCCTGCAATAAACCCACGCCGGAAGCGTAATACTTGGCTTCGCTGCCCCGCTCGAGCGGGTTCGTCTCAATGATTTTGAGAACCTGATTGAAGTTTCCGGCAGGCGTTTTCAAGTTGCCGCTTAGTGCCACGACCTCGGCGCGATCCATCGCGACCCGGGGGGCGAATTCCTGGTAAAACCTCTGACCCATGACCGGCGAGCCGGGCATCATCAATCCGAATCGAGCGCTGTTCATTCCCGCTTGCCATGCGCCTTCGTGACTGACAATCTTTCCCGCTGCATAAATGTCGACGTCTTCGCCAAAGTAATAAACATCCCTGGTGCGCCGGCTGATCGAAAAATAGTTTCGGGAGATCTCGACCAGTTGGTCATTTTTGGTTTCGCGCTCTTCCACGATTCGGGTCTCGACGCCATCAATCACCCGAGTCTCGTCGAGCACGGTGACCCGGAGCCGTTCCGCTCCCCGCTCCAGCGTCAGAGAATACCCCGGCTCCAAAATGAAATAGGGATTTCGGCCAATGGTGGTCAAGTCACTCTTGTCGACCTGGAATTCACTGATCCATGACCTGTCGGCCGCTGGTTTCGTTTGGGCCAGCACGCTGATGAATAACAATGCCGGCAGAATTATCAGAAGAGACTTTCGCATAACTTGTCTTCGCTTTCTCTGACGCTACTCGTCAGGCCACTGTCTGATTACGCCCAGTGCATGTCCCGTCATCACTTCTTTACCCAGCTGATTTCGGCAAACAAATTCCGTGTGCACGTTCGTGTATTCGACGGACGGCTCGAGCTTCACGACCGTCACTTCGCACTCGATCATGTCTCCGGCGAAGACGGGACGATAGAACTGAAACTTCATCTCGCGCGCAATGAAGTTCATGTCTCCACCGATCTTGGTGGGAATCGTTGCCGTCAAAAGACCGTGGACCATCAGCCGTCCCTTTTCGTCCGGTGTGACGTGATGCACGCCTTGATCGCCGGACATTTTGTTGAAGAGTCTGATGTCGTCTTCGCTGAAGGTTCGCTGCCAGGAAATGGTGTCACCTACTCTCATCCAGCCTCCAGGAAAAGTGAGATTCGACCTAAGACCGATGCAGCACGTGGATCAAAGCGTCGGGGCCGTTAGGTTCGACGGGTCGATTTTTAACGGGCATGAGCCAATCGGTGAAGGCTATGAGACCTTCCCGCCCTTCTAAGAAATAATTGAACAGGGTGGAACCGTAGCGCAGGCAAAGCGCTACCCGGGCTTCCGTTGGGCCTCACGACGTTGTGTCTGCGAGGTTTGATTTGTACTTAGCGCTGGTTTTTCGATCTGTCAGTACGATAAACACATAGCTTGGCGGCACCACACCTTGTTCCAGCGCAAACCAAATTGAGCCCAGGTCATTAGGACTGCCGAAGGCGCAGAAACGGTTGAGACGTTTACCCTTTGGATCGAAGACATCCACCCACGTTCGCGAAGCCCTAGTGTTTAGTCCGCACGGCGGCAAGGCAGGCGCGGCGGCAAACATCGATGCCGGATACTGATCTTTGTTGAAGACATCGTAACGGTAACGAATAAAGGTTTTTGGGCCCTGATCAAAGACCTCTGTTCCGGTCAGATAAAGTTGCGGATTGGGTATCGCTGGCGTAGCGGTGGTGCTCTTAGCCGCGAGCAGAAACGCTAACCCGCAAGCTAAAAGCATTAGTGGTCTGGTTTCAAATCTGATTGACATCTTGAGAACTCCTTTCCAGGTGAGTAACGTCTAGAGTCTGAAGTGTTGTGGGCGCAATTCTATTCGCAGTGTAACAAAAGTCAATCAAAAGCTGCCGGTTAGTCGGCACGACGGGCGCCTCCGACAGCCTTTTCGTGCCGTCATCAAAGACTTTCTCTTAACCTCAGTGAAATCAACTTAGGAAACGACTTGCTTTCGGCGACCGTTTGTCATTCGATCACGATGATAGATCGACCTGATAAGGAGCTTTTTGATGAGAATGATCCTGCGGCTTACATTGTTAATTGCAATTGCTTCGATGACGGTGCCCGCGCAATCAGATGACAAAACGGTCATCGACAAATTCATCGCGGCGCAGGCAAAGCGGGAGCGTGGTGAAGAACCTGACGACGTTAGAGAAACGATCGAAGGCGATCTCAATCATGACGGCACTGCGGATGTGGCCGTGCTCTACACGATCGAAGGTCAGGGTGGCAGCAACAACTACGTTCAATACCTGGCCGTGTTCGTCCGAAAGAAAACCGGATTGGTATTTGCGGCGAGAACGGCAGCCGGCGGCAAGAATCGCCGGAGTATCGACCTTACTTCGATCAAAGACAATGTGATGTACTTTGACACGACAGGGTATACGGATCGCGATCCGTCATGCTGTCCTTCAATCAAAGGCAAAACCAGCTTCACGCTCACCGGCCGCAAGCTTGTCGAGAAGCGTCGCTAACGGGTACGCACGCCGCTGGCGTGCAGTGCGGTGAAAGTGAAACTCGATCAGCACACCGGAGGGGCCTTGCCTCAAAAGTCTGAAAAGCGGCCCATCTCATTCACACCGGGCTTTAGCCTGGTGACCCAGCGCCGTAAACATTTAGAAACCGTTTCAACGGTTTCTCGGCTGGCTGGTTACATAACTTCTTCGGGCTCAACCACTCAGTGAATCTGTCAAGAGGGCAAACCGTTAAAACGGTTTCACGCATCTTTTCGTGCCGCTCATCACCGGGCTAAAGCCCGGTGTGAATGAGAGGAACAATTCGCTTTTTGAGGCAAAGCACACCGGAGGCGTGTTCCGAGATCACTGCTTCTTACGCACGCCCCACGTCGGCAAGGGCGGCTCCTTCGTGGCGCGATCGACTGGACGCTCTTTGAGCATGCGCATCCCTTCAGCCACCGCGCGTTCGAGTTGCGGATCCTTTCCGGCAATCACATCCTTCGGCCAGTTCTCTACGTCGATGTCCGGAGCCACACCTTCGTTTTCAACCGCCCAACGATTGTCGCGAGTGAAGAAGCCGCCGCGTGGAGCAATCGCCGAACCGCCATCGACAAATGGCGGTGTATCGGCCGTATGGACCAAGCCACCCCAGGTGCGTTTGCCCACCAGCAAACCAATCTTCCGATAGCGAAACATGTACGGCATGAGGTCGCCGCCGGATCCGGCCATCTCGTTAATTATCATGACCTTCGGACCCCAGATACCGGCTGACGGACTGGTAAACGGATAACGTTCGCCGGCAACGTTGTTGAAGTATCCATCAAAGTCGCGCTGCAAAACGTCGATGATGTAATCAGCCGCCGAGCCCCCACCGTTGAACCGCTCGTCGATGATTGCGCCTTTCTTGTCCTGCTGTGCGAAATAGTAGCGATTGAAGCTCGAATAACCCGGCTGTCCGGTGTTCGGCAAATACACATAAGCCAGTTGGCCATTCGAAAGCTGTTCCACCAGGCGACGGTTCCCTTCGACCCACGCGCGCGTGCGTAACGCCTGCTCGTTCGCGACGGGAAGGACAACGACATGTCGCGCTCCCTCCATCGTCGGTTTATCGTTGACGGTGAGCGCGGTTTGGCGATTAGCCGTTCCGTCCAGCAAACGGTAAATATTGTCCGGAGCATTCAGCTCAATGCCATTAATGGCGAGAATGTAATCACCAACATTAACGATCGAGCCGGGCACTGCCAGCGGCGACCGCAAATCAGGATTCCAGTTCTCGTTGTCATAAATGCGCGTGACTTTGTACCGGCCGTTTTCCACCGCAAAGTCGGCGCCCAGAAGTCCTCCAGGCGAATTTGGCACGTCAGGCATGTCGCCACCACGAACATACGAGTGGCCAATGGCAATCTCTGCGCCCATCATGTCGATCAGGTAATTCAGATCGGCTCGATGATTGACGTAAGGCAACATCGCGCCGTACATCTCTTTATCTTTGTTCCAGTCTGTTCCGTGCAGGTTTGGCACATACAGATAATCGCGTTGGTTGCGCCAGCCTTCATTGAAGATTTGTTTGAACTCTTCCTTCGGATCCAGATACATCCGCAGAGCGAAATTGACCCGGCCTGAACCAGGCTGAGGCGCATTGCGATCCGCGTCGACTACGAACAAGGATGGAGCCGGAGGCCGGCCACCGAAGGCTGCGCCGCCACCTCCGCCACCGCCACCGCCGGCGCGATAAGCGAGTTTGCGACCATCCGCACTGACATCGAAATCGGCCACCCCGTTGATGAAGGGTGCGGCCCTTCGATCGCACAGGCGGTAACGAACCAACTCGCTGCCGCCGCCGCCCTGACCGCCACCACCGCCACCACCTTGTCCCGCGGCCGGAGCCTGTAAGTAATAGACGATGCCGTCTGCGCCTGAGCGCAGCGAACTGTACTGGCGTTCGGGAACGCCCGGAACAGAAATAATTCGTTTCGACAGTCCTTCAAAGTCGACTTGAACAGTCACCGGCTGTCGTGGACCCCGCGGGGTTTGCGGCTGGTCTGCCGCCGCCGCCGGATCGGCGCCACCGCCACCACCGCCGCCGCCCCCACCGCCCGCTGTGTCGCCGACACACTGGCCCGGAACTGTGCGCCGGCCCGTTCCCACGCCGCGGTCTTCATCGCTTTCCGGCAAGAGCGGACTGGGATCGCCTTTCTTGAGCACCGCCAGATACAACCCGAAAGTGGGGTTGTGATCGTAAGAAGTCATGTCCAGCCACTGCGAACGCAAACCAAAATCAGTCGACGCCAGGAACCAGAGATATTTCCCGTTCGCGTCAAAGACGGGCCAGACCGCGTCCGCTAGCCCATCGGTAACCTGTTTTGACTCGCCGGTTTCTGCGTTGCTGATAAAAATCGCGTGATACATCGATCGGAGACGGCTCGCATAAGCAACCCACTTCGAATCAGGACTCCAAACCGGATTGAGCGTGCGGGTCGGCACCATCCATGGATCATTGCCGACGATTTTTGCTTTTCCGGTCGCCACGTCCAGAACCCAAACGTGCAAACCTGTATCCGTATAGAGAAGCTTTTTGGAATCCGGCGACCACGAAGGCGTGTAGTAGTGCGTGGGCTTGTCGAGCACGATCTCGCGGGGCGGCGTGAGTCCGTCCTGCGCTTCAACGTACAGTCGATACTCGCCGGACTTGTCGCTGAAATAAGAAATGAACTTGCCGTCGGGCGACCATGCGGGATCGCGTTCGGCTGAATTGGATGAGTTGGTGAGGTTGCGCACGTCACCCTTCTCTGTCGGAATCGTGAAGACCTCTCCGCGCGCCTCAACCACCAGGCGCTTGCCCGTCGGTGAAAGCGACAGGTTGGTCAGACGGTTCGAGACGTCGTCCCAGCGCGGCATCATCCAGGGAAAATCTCCCGTCGCGGTAATGTTGACCAGACGTTCTTTGCCGCTCTTCGGATCCAGTTCATGAATGTAGCCTGCCTGTTCAAACACGATTGAGCCCCCGCCGGAGTCCATAGTCTTCACATCAAAGTCAGTGAACTTTGTTACCTGGTTCAGCTTCTTGCTGCCTGCGTCATAACTCCAGACGTTGGCGGTGCCGTCGCGATCGGATATGAAGTAAACCGTATTCCCCAACCAAACTGGATCAATGTCTTTGGAATCAGTCCATGGCGGCGATACCAGATCGTACGTTTTCAGATCGACAATCCAGATCGGACGGTTCTGGCCACCGCGATAATTGCGACGCTCATCGTCCCAGGAGTTGTTCATGCGATACGCGATGTGCGATCCGTCGGCAGAAATTTTTCCCTGATAACCGCGTGGCAGGGCCATCGGTTCCTCGACGCCGCCGGTAACCGGCACCGTCCAAAAACGCGGCGCACCGCTGGGTGACCAGGTCGCGCGCGAAGTCGAAAACATGATCGACCTGCCGTCCGGCGTCCAGCCCTGCGCGGTGTCAGCGCCCGGGTGCCACGTCAGGCGCTTTGGTTCCCCACCATCCGCATTGACAACATAGACGTCCAGGTTGCCGGCATACTCGCCGCTGAACGCGATCGATTTTCCATCGGGTGAGAAGTGCGGATTGGAAGTTAGTCCATGGAAGCTGGTCACCCGCCGGGCCATTCCGCCTGCCTTAGGCACCGCCCAAATATTCTGTGCATAAGCGAAAGCGATCTGAGTTGCACTCACGGTTGGCATGCGCAAGAGGCGCGTGCCGCTTTCGCCATTGGCCTGCACGACAAACATTTGGGGAGCGAACCTGATCCCGACAAAAGCGATCGCGAACAGTCCGACTGCAAGAATCGTAAGCCGGCGAACAAACCGCGCGGCAAAGCGTCTGGAATTCATGAATGGGCCTCCAAGAAACTGGATGGGTTGCGCTGCATCTTTTAGCACGAAGCGCGGCAGAGAGCAAAGCTGAGCAGTGGAGTCAGTAGCATCCGCGTGCGCGGATCGATCGATGAGCGTCGACAGGTCGCATCCTCAACCCACTCACCTACGCGAGTGGTGCTGACATCAGGACATCGGCGCAGTCAACTGGACCCCATCTTCACCATCGCTGCGAGCGAATCTGTTTCACTGACAACGCTTGACGAATGCCCCTTCCCCTCTGTGTCTTCAACCAGCAACACACTGCCAACGGCAAAGCGACGGGACTCGCCGTCGCTGGCCATGACCTGCCACTCGCCGCTGAGGACAAAAAACAGATTGCGCGCGGACGAAGCGTGCCAGTCGCTGGACCATCCGGCCGGGGCCTTCATGAAAGCAAATGCAATCGCGGGCGTGGCGGGCGATAAGTACAGCGGCGGCGAAGGTGGCGCGTAATCGGTCAGATCGAGTTCGATTTCGGCATCCTCAAAATGGGACTCGCCGTCCCCGTCGCTATAAAGTCTTACAATTTGCATATCTGTCTCGGAAAAGGGGCGCCATTACTTTGAGAGGCGTCGCAAAATATTGTTGCTGAATGACGATTTGATTGTGGCACCTCATTTCCGCTGTGCCGGGCAATCATCTTGCATGTCACTCTATTTCATATTGACGAACAGAGGGAATGATAAACATGGAAACAAGAAATAATACTCACGAAAATGCCCGTCCACCACTTCCGCCCGCGGCTGTTTTCGACGAACAGCACCTGGCTGAAGCCAGACCGGTACAGCCGTTGGGTAACCGACGGTCGCGAAAATTAGCCGCCTTTCAGTACCTCGCCGGCCGGCGGTTTGCCGTGATCGCGCCCATAATTGCGGGAATAATAATTTGCGTAGGAATTGGGGCCGCATCGGTTGATTTGGCTCATGACCCGCTGTCTACGCAGTCTACGAAGGATGATACTGCGCAGGCAGCAAGTGAATCTCTGGTTCCTGCGACTGCAATATCAGGATCAATGGAATCGGCCGTAAGAAGACCAACTCAAAAGCGGCGAACTCTCTCAAGTCCTCAGATTCGAGAGACGCTTCCGCCAGTAGAATTTAGTGAAGATGGTGATGGTGATCGTAAACCCCGGCCGCGGCTGGTTTCGGTGATTCATTGACGTATCGCAGACTGGCCAGTCTGCGAGTGCCTGGCCGCCCTGTTTTCGCTATCCTACCGGCCGGGGCCCTTCATCAGAGCAAAGACATTCGCGGGCCTGGCGGGCAATAAACACAGCAACAGTGCGGGAGGTGCGAAATGGCTCAGATCGAGTTCGATTTCGGCATCCTCAAAATGGGACTCGCGGTTCGCGTCAGCGTAGAGTCGGGTGTAGGTACCAATCTATGGCCGCTACAAATCCTCAAATTCCTGAGGACTCAACATTGCTTGCCTCAAGATGCTACGCAATGTACCGACGGCAATTTCGCGGTGTTGAGGCACGATTGCAGTGATGACACCATCTCTGGTGAATTTGACGAACTTTCGATGACTCCCTCGCCCTGGACGCTCTTCAAAACCAGCCGATTCAAGCTTCTTTTTGATTGTTCGATACGGCAGAGGTCTAAGCGACACCGCTTTCAACCTCAGCTACGATAGACACGACCTCGGGTAAGATCGTAGCAAGCGGAGGCGATAAATGGACCTCAATAGCTTCGGTGAGATTCTCCATGGCCTCTTCCCGGCTTTTTCCCTGGCTCGCAACTTCAAACTCTCTACATTGCGCGATGTACCAGCTACCTTCTTTCCAAACGACTGCGGTAAACGTTTCTTTCATAGTCGTTCCTCTTCTCGATGGATTGCGATGCCGGGCTAATTATACTCCACGCTTTGGGAGCATTCATACTTTTACTATAATCCCTTAAAAGCTATTTCAATCTAATGCGGTGGTGACCAATGCCAAACCCAAACCAAGTCAACGTCAACTCCGGAGACAATCTGTTGCTGGTCGGCACGATGAAGGGCGCATTTCTCTTTCGTTCCGACAAGCACCGCACCAATTGGCAGGAAGCCGGGCCGTATTTTCCGGGACGAAGCGTCTATTCGCTCGCCTTCGACGGGCGCAATGGCCGGCAAAAATTATGGGCTGCGGTAAACAGTCCGTTCTGGGGATCGTTTCTCAGTTCGTCGGATGACTTTGGCAAGACCTGGAGCAATCCTGAAACTTACAATATTAAGTTTCCCGAAGGCAGCGACGTTTCGCTCAAACAGATTTGGCAGATTTCCGAAGGTCACCCCGGAGACACGGACACTCTCTTCTGCGGCGTTGAGCCGGCCGCTTTGTTTAAATCAACCGACGCCGGAGAAACCTGGGCCCTCGAACGCGGACTGTTTGATCATCCGCATCGAACGCAATGGATGCCTGGTGGTGGCGGACTGTGCCTGCATACGATTCTTCCCGACGCATCGAACAAGGATCGGATGTGGGTCGCCATCTCGACTGGAGGCGTTTACCGGACCGATGACGGCGGAAAGAACTGGCAGCCTCGCAACAAAGGAATTTGCGCGCGATTTCTACCGCCGGATCAGCAGTATCCCGAATGGGGACAGTGCGTCCACAAAGTCGTGAACCATCCTTCCAATCCTGATCGAATGTTTTTGCAACATCACTGGGGAGTCTATCGCAGCGAAAATGCCGGCGATTCATGGAATGACATCGGCAAAGGTCTACCCTCGGATTTTGGCTTCGCGCTGGAGATAGACCCGCATGATCCAAACACTGCTTACCTGGTTCCAATCGAATCTGATGAGTTTCGTTGCACGCCGGAAGCGAAGCTGCGCGTCTATCGCACCCGCGATGGCGGCGAGTCATGGGAGCCCCTGACCCAGGGTCTGCCGCAGGAAGACGCCTTTGAAACGATTCTGCGCGACAACCTCAAAGCCGACCGAAACGATCCGACCGGGCTTTATTTTGGGACCCGCAATGGCAAGCTATTCGGCTCGAATGACGCCGGTGAATCATGGTCCATGATCCGTGACGGCTTGCCGCCAATAACGTGTGTGAAGACGGCCACGATCAATTAACGCTTATCGTGGGACGCGCATCTTGCGCGTGATTCAAGGGCGGGACGAGCGTGGCCACTTGCTCACGATCAATTCACAACTCTTAACATCCGCGCTGAAGCGGGTTTGCTAAGATGCGGCCGCGGAGCGGCGAAAGATCTGTAGCCCACGGCGCGAGCCGTGGGTAAAAACCATTATTGACACATCAGCCGCGGAGCGGCGACACATTTTGAAGCAATGACTATGATGTTTCGCCCCTCCGGGGCTCCGTTGGCTCTGCTGCACCGCCATCCCATGGCTTGCGCCATGGGCTACAGATCTTTCGCCGCTCCGCGGCTGGACTAACTATCAAGTGGGTGAACCAGGATGAAGAACCGAATTTTTGCGCTCGCAGTTGTTTCTTTTCTATTGCTGGCCTCGCTGACTCAGGCACAACAAAAGGAAAAGCCAAAAGAAGATTTCAAGCTGGTGCAGTTTCAGATGGCCATTCTCAAGAAGGGACCAAAGTGGGAGACCACGAAAGAGGCCGACCGACACTCAATCCTCACGCAGCATCTCACCAACGTCATCACGATGCTTAATGCCAGAAGAGCCGTCATCGCCGGACCTTTCGGTGACGACACCGGCCTCGCAGGCATTTTCATTCTGCGATCAGCCGCAGTTGACGAAGCGAAGGCCTGGGTTGACGACGATCCGGCGGTCAAAGCAGGCCTGTTCGTTGTGGAGATGCATCCCTGGTGGTCACAAGACATATTCAGGAAAGCCGTGCTGCCCCTGAAAATGAGCACAGTCTACCTGGGCTTCTTGAAGAGAGGGCCGAACCGCAAAGAGGGCGATGGCAATAATCCCGAAGTCCAGCAACTGCAAAAGGACCATCTCGCCAATATCAACCGGCTGGCTGGGATGAAAAAGCTGGTGGCTGCAGGTCCGTTTGGTGATGACGGCGAGTTGCGTGGACTGTTCGTTTTTCGGGTTGGCTCAATGAAGGAAGCCGAGGATCTGGCCAAAACTGATCCAATGATTAAGATTGACCGGCTGCGACTTGAACTCCATCCCTGGAACATTCCGGAAGGCGTAATTCCGTAAGTCGCACAGAGACCTTAGTCTGTGTTTAGGCTAATCACAGACTGAATGCAGCGCTGGCTAAGTTTTTCCGGCGCTTAGCGCCGACATGAATTAGCCCGGGCCTTTCAAGGGCGCCAATATAGTTGACGAATCACAGTTTGCATTTTAGGCGGGTGCCGGGCATCGCAGCTACGTCAGAATCTTAATTCTGAGAGTCCGCGGAGCGGACGCCAGCATAAAGCCTGGGGCGTGAGCCCCAGGATCGGGTTAGGAAAAGCGATCAAAGCCCGCGAAGCGGGCGGCAGCCGAATCATTTCGACGAATGTTAAGGCTACGGCTATCACCCGCTTCGCAGGTTCAATTGATCTCTGGGTACTTGACCTGGGGCTCACGCCCCAGGCTTTACGCTGACGTCCGCTCCGCGGACTGAAAACAGGGTGATTCGTCAAGGATGTTGTTGCCCTTTCAAGGCCGGGGAAGTTTAAATGAAGGCGTTCGCGTCGCGTAGCGACGCCAGAGTTAGCAGGTCTTTTCAGAAGTTGCTACGCGACGACGGCAATCCAATTTCTGCTTCCCCGGTCTTAAAAGGCCGGGCTAAATTCAAGCCGACGCTACGCGTCGAAGCACATAATCAGACGTTCCTGAGATCTGTGCCACTCATCGGCTATAAGTTCCCATCAACTGACCCTGCGCCAGGACGTGACCTTCCAGGGCCTTTTCCAACTCGGCCCGGGTCGCGCCCGCTTTTAGCGGAAGCTCAGCATCGACGGCGTAAAGCTTGAAGAAGTATCGATGCGTTCCTGAAGGCGGACACGGACCACCGTAACCAATCTTTCCAAAATCATTCTGGCCCTGGAAACCGCCGGCTTTGAGCGTCTCAGACATCGGCACGTTCTCTACCAGTCCAATGTTCTCAGCCGGTAAATTGTAAAGCACCCAATGGACCCAGGTGCCAGCGGGTGCGTCCGGGTCGTCCGCGACGATGGCGATTGTCTTCGCATTTTTCGGCACACCACTCCATTCAAGCGGCGGCGAGATGTTAATGCCAGCGCAAGTGTACTGTCGCGGAATTGGCTGGCCTTGCTGGAAAGCCACGCTCGTTACCTTGATTTCGCTTTTCTGATCGGGTGATTGTTGAGCCGGCGGTTGCGGCGGGAGCGGCTGCGGACCAGTGCTGCAACCAGGCAACGCCAGCGATAAGAGAATGGTAATCGCTAAGTTTCGGGTTCCCATGAAGAAGACGATCTATCCGGGCGTGACAGTCGGCGTGGGTGTCGCCATACCCTTCTTAACCATTTCCACAGCCTCCGCGCGCGGCAATGTGAGTTTGAAAACGACCTTGTTGCTGTCGGCCGAAACCTTCGTGTTCTTCAACAGTATTTCTTCGTCGTGACCCTCTCGTGATTTAGCTCCAGCGGTCATCAGCAAAGCGAACCCGCGGGACAGTTTATTGGCACTGTCCGCCGATGCTGCTTCCGATTCGACAATGGCCACGACTTCGTTTGCTTCCTGCTTAATCGTGAAACTCACCTTCGTCCCGGGTTTGTCCTCGTTCAGCTTTTTCAGATAGAACAGCACGCCGCTGTCGTTCATCGCCGCCACCAGGCGTTTTGCGAGTTCAACCAGCGTCTCGTCGCCCGACTTACGGCTTACCATCGCGTTAACAAGTTTTCCGTCCTTATCCAGCGTCGTATCAATGGTGACTTCGAAGGGCTTATCAAGGTCGAGCTTTTTCTGATCTCTCAATTCAGTAGCATATACCGCAAGATCCCGGAACGGCGCCTTATTGATCTCGCCTTCCTCAGGTAATTGGATTCCGGTTTTCTTCGACGCTGCTTCCAAATCCTTCTGGGCCTGCGCAACAGCCTTCTCGTCGGGCTTGGCCGGCGACGGCTTCGTCTCAGGAGTTTTGCCGGCACCGCTGTTACTCGCGATGGCCCCCGGCCCGGCAGGTGTCGGCGTAACCGACGGACTCGGACTCGGGTAGGCAACCGGATAATTCGACGTCGGCGTAAACGGCGGCATTACCGGAAACTGCTGTGGCGGCATTGTTCCCTGCTGGTCCATGAGGAAATAGCCTTCCGGGTAATGAAACTTTTCAGTCGTGAAATCAATGATATCGACGTCGTCGCCGATCTCAGTTCGTGAATAAGCACGATCCACGAACCCCGCTCCCGCAAAAAGGGCAGTAATTGCGAAGGCGTCGCGCACCGGCGGAATCAAAACAATGCAAGCGATCAGAACGAAATGCCACGCGCCCGACCCGGCGACCAGCCAGACAATCCGCGGCCAGAAGGGCTCGCGGTTCACTTCAAAGTGATCAAAAAGTCCGCCGGTATCTATGAACTCAAGGGTTTTCATAAAACTAATGAAAAACCTTTGACGCTCAGTCCGCGTGGAACGTTGCGAACTCGCCCGCTCAAGTTCTTCACAATCAGATACTAAGTCAGCCAAAGATTCGTCGCAACCACGTCACCTCCGAGGCCCGGTACGCACGCCTCTGGCGTGCCCCCAGGAGCAGCACGCCAGAGGCCTGCGTACCGGACGTGTTCCGAAGGCTCCCTTGCCCTACAATGTCTCTATGCCCCGATCGCGCAGATTTCAAGAAAAGCCTTCCCAGGAGAAAAAACGTTCGCCTCCAGGGAATGAGCAACATCCCCCAGTTCACGAACGGCCGCCTGGGCCCGGTGGAATGTATAGTAGCGAACTGCGAGATTTGCTTGCCGGGATTGGAACGCCAAAGCCGGCACCCTTCAAGGCAGATCAATTTCAACTCGAAGCCTTATCCGCATTGGAGTTTGAGGATGTGCTGGTAACCGCTCCGACCGGGAGCGGCAAAACCTGGATCGCCCGCGAAGAGATTCGGCGGCTGTTGGAAGCGGGAAAACGAGCCTGGTATACAACGCCACTCAAAGCTCTGACCAATTCCAAGTATGCTGAGTTCAGCGAAGAATTCGGGGCGAATCGAGTCGGGATTCTTACCGGCGATCGCAAAGAAAATTCCGATGCCCCGCTGATCGTCGGCACAACTGAGATCTTTCGCAACCAGTTATTCGATGCGCTGCGCGGGGGCGAAGAAGTGCGGGTCGATCTGGTCGTGTTCGACGAAGCCCATTATCTCGCTGATGAGGATCGCGGACACGTCTGGGAAGAAGCGATTATCCTGACCCCTTCAAGAATTCGCATGCTGCTGTTGTCCGCGACGATCGGGAACGCCGCCGAGTTCGCGAGCTGGATTCAGGAATTACGCGGTGTTCGCTGCGGCGTGGTCACGCGTCCGGGCGCCCGGCCCGTTCCTTTACGCTCGGCATTTCTGATGCCTGACAAGCGTCTCGTCCCGCTTCTGACCAGGGAAGCAAAGTTGAATGCTGAGATTGCGCGATTGATCGAACAAGAGCAAAAAGATGGTCGTCGTGGACCAGGTGTCCGCGGAAGACGCCGCAGATGGTGAAAGCAAAGTCTCATCAGCCATGGCACAGACTTTAGTCTGTGATTTCATGCCGCCAATCACAGACTGAAGTCTGGGCCACACGGTCGGGCTGCTGACAATCTCATAGTTATGAAACTTCGCATGCCGGAAATGCCGCCGTCGACTTTAGTGGCGGCGCTGAGTTCCTACAACTTGCTGCCGGCGATCGTGTTTCTGCCGACACGCCGGCGCTGTGACGAGGCTGCTTCTGAAGCGGCTTTGAGCCGCCGGACTGCAAAGGACGATCGTCGTGAAGCGCGCCGCGACTTCATGCGCGGCCTTGTCGAACAACACCCTGAAATTCGCAACCATCGTCACTGGGACACGATCGTGCGCGGCGGGATCGCGTCGCATCACGCCGGTCACATGCCCGCCTGGAAGCTCGTGATTGAAAAAATGATGAGCGCCGGATTACTTGATGCGATTTTCGCTACTGCGACCGTCGCTGCCGGCGTGGATTTTCCGGCCCGGAGCGTCGTGGTCACCGTGGCTGACCGCCGCGGCAATCGCGGCTGGGAATCGCTGACGGCGTCGGAACTACAACAGATGACCGGGCGCGCCGGCCGGCGAGGCAAGGATCGCGTCGGGTTCATCATCGCAGCGCCGGGTCCGCATCAGAATCCACGCAAGATTGCGGAACTGCTTGGCGCTCGGCCCAACGATCTCGAGAGCCAGTTTCGGGCCACTTACACTTCGCTCCTTAACCTGCTCGATGCCTTTGGGAGCTTTGCCCAGGTGCGGGCGATTGCCGAGCGCAGCTTTGCCTATCGAAACCTCCTGCCTCGAATCCATCAAATGGAAAAGGCCCGTCAGGAAAGTGAAGATCGCATTCGCAAACAGATCGATCATTCAGCGTTGGATATTTCTGAGGTGCTCGGATTCGAACGGCTGGCCAGCTCACGCGCGCGGTTGATCGAAGGTACGCCGCACACGCGTCGGGAAATGCGTCAGCGCTGGCTGAATAAGGTCGCCCAGCCCGGCCGCGTGATCGCTGTCGGCCGCAGCGGAAGACGTCTGGCTTTGATCACGGCCCGCGGTCATGACGGCGTCACCGCGATCCGCGAAGACGGCCGCCTCACCTCGTTTCCGCTCCAGCGTATTGGTCGAGTGTTTGCGCCGATCTTCTCAACGCGTTCGGATACACTCGCTGAAGCTTTTGACAAAATTCACGATGGCGCCAACGAGCTTGCTTTGGTTGAACCGCGCCTGCGTGATGCTCAAAGTGGTGAGGCAGAGTCGCTCAAGTTGATTAACGATCTACTCGACTCATTTTCAGCTCACCTGGATCTCGAAAAACTCTGGTCGCTACAAAGCGAAGCCGCAGCCATCCAACACGCCGGGCGTCAAATCGAAGGCTTGCGAGCCGAGATTTGGGAACCATTCGAACGATGCGCGCGCGTCCTCGACCGTTTTGGCTACCTGGATTTCTTCGCCGAGCGAGTGACCGAGCGTGGCAAATGGCTGGCTGATCTGCGCGTCGATCGCCCGCTGTTGATTGGCGAAGCCTTGCAGCGGGATCTGTTTGCGTCGCTCGATGTAAAGCAGACCTCGGCGCTAATCTCGGCGCTGGTTGCTGACGAAGATCGAGACTATGGTGAATTGGAACTCGATGACTCCATCGTCAGCCTGCTAATCCGGTTCGAAGAAGTATCTTTCGAGGTCTCAAACGAGGAGTGGAAACAGGGAATAGAGGCGGCCGCCGAAATTAATTTCTCGGCCGCGGCCGCCGCGGCGCTCTGGGCCAATGGCGCTGCGTGGTCCGAGCTGGTTCACGAAACACGGGCCGAAGAGGGCGATCTCGTTCGGCTTCTGTCGCGCACGGGTGAGGCTTTGCTGCAAATCGCCGGCCTGCGCGAAACACATCAAAAGGCGGCGAATTTAGCGGCTCAAGCAGCTGAAATCGTGCTGCGCGAACCCGTGCGGTGATGAGGTTCATGTGATCACGACTCAGGATGTTGACTGTGCTAGAATTTGAATCAGCGAATTAATCATGCAAGTTCTCGATACTCCAAAGACCACCACAATCTCCTTCTCGCCTTTGGTGAAGCAATACACGCTCGAGGAGTTCTGGGCGCTGCCTGAGCCGGAGGATCGCGCCCACTATGAATTGATTAAAGGAAATCTGTTTATGGTTCCGCCGCCCGATTGGCCCCACGGCGATTTTGATGGCCGCTTGAATGAGTTGTTAGTAAGCTTTCTGGTAGCACACGGCCGGCCCGGGAAAGTTCTCCATCCTCGTGAAGCTATTTACGTCGAGGATACGTACCTCGAGCCCGACATGATGTACGTCTCGAACGAGCTAGCCGCGAAAATGGGCAAGCGACGCACTTCGGCTGACATCGTTTTCGAGTATTTCTCTAAATCTTCGGCCACTTACGATCGAACCACGAAGGCGGACACTTATCTGGCGCTTGGGGTTAAGGAACTTTGGTTGATCGATTCTGACAGCATCATGATTGAAGTTCGTTATCGAATCATGAAGGATAGATTCCCGGCATGGGAAATATGGCAATACCGTAAAGGTGACAATGCCGAGTCGCGCGTCCTTAATGGATGGCGCGTATCGGTCGACGATCTGTTTGCAGGATTAGTGTAAAGGTTGATTATTGATGGAAGTACTACTCGCTAACGAATACGGATTTTGTTTCGGCGTCGAACGCGCCGTGGAAATGGTCGAAGATGCGCTCGAAGTGGGCGCTCCGGTGCGAACTCTGGGGCCATTGATTCACAACACCCAGGAGATGCAACGGCTTGAATGTGAAGGTGTCTCGACAATTCAGGACCCGATTCAAGTCTCGAAAAACGAGATCGCGGTGATTCGCGCCCACGGGGTTACCCCTCAGGTACAGGCGGAATTAGAGAGACGCGCGGCCCAGGTTGTGGACGCGACCTGCCCGTTCGTCACTCGCGTGCAAAGGCTCGCGGAGCGAGCCGCCAAAGATGGTCGTCACGTGGTGGTGGCCGGCAGTCCTGATCATCCGGAAATGATCGGGGTGGTCGGGTACGCGCCCAACAACACGTTCGTCGTCAAGGACGCCGACGATGTCAAAAACCTGCCGCCGCTGCATGCGCCACTGGTAGTTTCGCAAACTACGCTGAAACTAAAAACGTTTCTGGAAGTGGCAGAGGCAGTCAAAGCAAAAGCCGACGCCGAACCACAGGTCGTCAACACGATCTGTTCAGCCACGCGCGATCGACAGGATGCGGCGCGCGCACTTGCCGGACTGGTTGACGTTTTCTACATTATCGGCGGCAAGCACTCTTCAAACAGTATCAAGCTGCTGGCGGTTTGCCAGGAACAGTGTCCGAAGAGCTACCTGATCGAAACTGAGGACGAGATCAACCCGGCGGACCTGGATGGCGCGCAACGCGTCGGCGTCACGGCGGGCGCTTCAACCCCGAACTGGTTGATAGAACAGATCGTCAAGCGCCTGCGCAGTATGAATGGAGCAGTTTGATGTCCGACATGCTTTAGCTTGTCGGAGTTCAGGCGACAAACTGAAGATTGTCGGACATTTATAAAGAAGATCCTGACTTCTCACGACATGCTGGCATCCTGGAAATGCTCACACTGCGGATTAGTTAACTTCGCTTCCGACCAGATTTGTAAGCGCTGTGGCGCGTTGGTTCAGGGTGAGGTTCAGGCTGAAGTCCAGAGCGGGATCCAGAGTGGCGAAGCGCCGCCACCACCGGCGCCCGTAGGCATCGTTCTGGAAGATGGATATGTAATGCCGCCCCCTCCGGGGCCACCCCCTCACTTAACTGGCGGTACCTGGCGCGAAGGCTCGACGCTGGTCATGAGCAAGGATGCTTCACTTCCCGACTATTGCGTGAAGTGTGATGGCCCAGCGAACGGCTTTCGCCTCAAACGAAATCTCTCCTGGCATCATCCCGCTTTGTTTCTCTTGATTCTACTCGCCTGGCTGCTTTATCTAATTCTCGCGATGGTGCTGCGTAAGCGGGCGACTGTGTACCTGGGATTATGCCGGGAACATTATGAAAAACGCCGCACCTTTCTCATTGCGGGATTCGTTACTTTGGCCGTTTCGGTTGCCTTCATTTTCGGAGCTATTGCCTGGGACTATCCCGCGTTCGCGTTGCTCGGTTTGGTGGGTATCCTCGCCTCGGCCATCTGGCTGGCATTCGTTGCGCGCGTGGTGAACGTCAAAAAAATTGATGATCAGTTTGTTTGGCTCAATGGCATAAACGAAAATTACCTGTCGCGATTTCCTGTCTTGCCGCAATAGTGACGGGCGACTCACGCAATAGGCAACCCATCGGTCGGACGCCTTGGCCAATGATATGATGCCGCCTCTCGCAGTTCGCTACTGCCTAAAGCAAGCCGATGCTCTCCTCCATTATCTCAGCGCTGGATGAACAAATTCTCAACGATCCGAGCCTCGTCCAGCCAATCTTTGACGATCTGATCGCCGCGCAACGCAGACTCGGGCTGGTTTTTGGCGAACGTCCTACCTGCTCATTTCTTCGACCTCACATTATTTCGCGCTCACAGTATGACGAGGTCTGTCGCGCAGCTTCGATTATTGCCGC
>Ga0068859_100001663_pt1 | contig 22636 bp, 14 predicted proteins | sample KBSSwiS22_FD_66585 | JGI IMG/M metagenome (GOLD analysis project Ga0068859, IMG submission 66585) | Switchgrass rhizosphere microbial communities from Kellogg Biological Station, Michigan, USA - KBS Switchgrass S2-2 | ecosystem: Host-associated > Plants > Roots > Rhizosphere > Soil ...
TTCTGTTAACGCACTCACGCTGAAGCGCTCAACCTGCGATTTTGACAAGTGGTGGGTCACTTCGAAATCGGTCTTTCACTCCTCACACTATCTAAGACGGAAGGAATAGGCGGAAATTCCAGGCATGCGGAAATTTATTTTTGGATCTTCAATTCAATTTTCAGCCTTTGGATAGCTCGAAACCGCCACTTCCATACATTTGTTGGTAAAACTCCGAGTTCGGCCGCGGCAGTAGCGCCGTCCATAGGCATGCGCATACTAAGTCGCGCGACTTCTTCAACTGAGCGTTCCATTCCCTTAGCGAGTTCGTCCCAGTTCACAATACCGGCGGCCACCAAAACTTCAAAGAAGCCTTGTCCGGCTGGATCCTCAAAACGAAACGCGAACGCGTCACGTTGCTCCGCTGGTAACTTGATGACCGCGCTCCATAGCCATGCCATCAGTTCTTTTGTTTCCACATAAGACTCACCCGACTGAGTAATAACTGATAAATGCGCGCCCCACCTGGCCGTGGCCTGCTCGCTCAACGATTCGATCCGATCGTCTTTGATCTTCAATAAGTAGCCAACGAGACGAACCAACAGATCAACTTCAATCGGTCCTCCAATCCAATCAAACAATTCGACGACGATTTGGGACAACGGAGCGAGTCGCACGTCTTCATCGGAAAAGCGTGCTGATTTAAACGTTTCCAGTCTTGTTTCGATTTCCCGAAATTCTTGGTCTGAAAACGTACTCTTTCCGGTATTCCGCCAAGTTGCAAAACCGCAAAGTATCTCATTGTTGTAGACCCATGAGGCCAAGTCCTCATGTCTTCGAACGAGATCGCGTACGCTTGTATTCAACCGTGAGCGCGTAGGTGATTTGTCACGAAGGAAGTCGATGCAAATGTTTGAAGTGACACGTGACACATACGCCTTAAAGTTTTCTATCTCTGTAGAGTTTGAAGATGCTCGAAGTTGATTGAGTACCTGGACCACACGCGTGATTGCTTCTTGGTATAGATCCTCGGCGTCTTGATTGTTTTTGTTGATACCTTGGCCGCTAACGTAAAAGCCAAATTTTCGCCGAAGCACTTGCCGAATCAACGGCGCGGCATGACGCGTGAGGAGTTCGTCGAGATGCTGTTCGCGTTCTCGCTCATCGTCAGCCGTAAGATATGGAACTAGCACCTTATCCATGGTCTAGGGATGTGAACGTACAGATCTGTGACTTCATCCAGTTGCTGCTGACTGGTTCAGACCTTGGTTTTCAAAAACAGTGGGGAGCTTGTTCGTGGCACCTGCGAGCATGATCGCGTTCGAGTAACGGGAGTTTACTCAAGTCGCTTTGCGTCGCTTCGAACGAGATTGATTTCTGGGCTCGTACTTAACAGTGCCTGGAAGCTTTGTGGGGAGATCTAAACCATCATGAACGATTGTCTCGAGATGCACGCCGGCGACACGTGCGTATTCCAAAAGAACAATGAGCGTAGGCTCATTCTTACCTAATTCATAATCTGAGATTCTGGTGTACGGAATGTCTTCCTCGACTCCTAAACTCTTGTGGAGTTCGGTCTGGGAGAGACCAAGCGTGTTTCGAATTTTTAGAAGTTTTTCGGCGAGCCGTTCCGGCCGCCGACGTGCATGGCCCATCAGCCGCGACCTCCTTGGGAGAAGGAAGTCTCGCTGGATGGTCTATACGTTGTTACGGATAGATAATACCCGTTGTACTGATTCGCCGTGAGTATTGATTGTCCATACTCACCAGCGGCCATCATGCTTCTTCACTGCATCGGTGAGCGAGCTGTGCATGACGAATATATCGATTTCAAAGAATTCTGTCGTTCTAAGGATAGCAGAGACCGGACACGTGGATCATCTAGATTTGGACATTTGCCGCGGCTGGACCGTCGCTCAATACACTTGTTCACGGCACGGAAGGCCATCTTGCTCCAGCGATGTCAACATCGGTGGCAACTACTTCTGTATAGTCGATTTTGACGTGTTCATGTAAGCCGTTTGGATGTTCCGAGGAGACTTCGAGCCGATTTATACAGTTAGCTAGTTCTTTAATTGGGTAAGCTAACCAGTGGAAATACTCCCAACCTACGTGCACAAATCAGCTCGATATGCGAGCGACTTCAAATCAAAGTGTTGGATGAATTCAGCTCCCAAGTATTTCGAAAGTGATGGGTTGACTAACGCTGATCTCACGATACAGAGGATAAAGTTGGGATCATTCTTTGCAGCATCCAACTCTCGGGCTGTAATGATGAAGGAACACTGTTCCCCCTGAACGCCTTTAACTTCTACATGCGCCTTAGTAACATCGTTCGTGCATAGGAGATCGTATCCTCTTTTCTCACTTTCAACTGACTTAACCTTCCAGCCCCTTGTTCTATAGTGCTTCCTCACATAACTCACGGCTGCCAGTTCAACCTTCTTGTTAGTTTCGGGATCACCAAATCCCGCCCCCGCTTTTATTGCTCGATCGAGCGACGGTGAGAAAGGGAAATCGCCGTCGTATCCCCGGAGTCGTTGACACAAGTCCTGTATTAACTTCACGTCGTCTGGAGTCAATCGACGAATCGCTTGAAGCCGCTTTCCAATGGCTCTTCCCGTAACGCTGATTCGCTTGCCGCTAACGAACTTAAGTTTTTGGAGTAACTTGGTTTGATCCGGTTGTGAGTCAATGTCAAATCTTTTGCTCGTGTTTGCATCACCAAGAATTTGAAACTGCCGATCCACTCCTCGGAGTACATGCTTTCGCTGAACTAAAATCTGTTCAACCAATCGCCATCGAGCAGGCTGACCAGGAGGTGTAGATACAACTACCCACAGGCTCTCACCAGGTTGCACAAAATCAAAAAATGACTTCCTCGCGGTATGCCATGAGTAATTGATCGAACCAGGATTTTGTTTAACGTCGCGCCAAAAGTCTTTCCAGTACAGTAAATAATCTGACATTTCGGTCCTCCAAAAACCTGCTGAAGACGTGAACTAATCCCATGAAACAAACCTTCCTCATTTCTAAAACATTGGCAAAACGCAGATGATAGAACGCTTGCGGCGGCACTTCGTGCCAGAGTTGCTCCCCTATAAAATCACCGTTGAACCCTTTGTATTCCAAAGCACGTTTGTGGAGTTGTCGGGTAAACTCAGCTATGACGGCTTGAATGTCAGATCGATCCATCCCGAGACTCTAGCAATGTCGTCGACCATCCCTATCTCCATAGCGACTGTTTCTCCTTAATAAATCGGACCTGAGGTGAGACCGATGACGAGTACATTCATGAAGAAATGACTATCTAAGCGGGCAACATGCAAGCTGACCGGCTGCCCTCAGACCTTCAAAATATCCAACAAGACGCTCCACAAATAGCGGATATCTAACTAGAACTCCCGCTTCAATGTTTCTTTGTTGAGCGGCTTCAGTGAAATTCGCTGATGTAATTAGTGCAACTCTGCGATCAACCACTACACACTTAGCGTGCAAACTTGATCGTTTATCCCAGGAGCTGGAGAGAGAACGCGGGTCGTACAGTAATTCCGGCAATCGCTTTCCAGGCCAGTGGTTATCTTTAAAGTCGCGTGCAAACCTCAAGACAATCTCGCTCGACGAGGATGTGTCTCCTTGTTTTCGAGCAATGTCGAGGCATAACCACACACGCAGATCTTTTGTTTCTTCCATTCGTGAGGCGAGTCTTTCAAAGAGCCGCTTGCCTCGATAAACCGCATATCCCACGAGTAGCACTTCGCTAGTAGCCTCCTCAACTAATGTCCGAATAACCGCCGCTGTGTCGGCTGTGGGTATGCCGCGGACGTCTGGACCGGAGAGAACCAGATCGAACAGAGATGATGGGAGCGGAATGTCGTCGCGCGCGTCGGCGATGGCATCGACTAAGACTGCGACATGAGCCGCTGTCATGCCCGATCGCTGTAAGTCTGCTATACAGGTTCGAACGTCAGCTGCCTTTGATCCGCTAATCTGTTTCAGAGCATACGAATTCAGTCCAGAGGATAAACGGCCATCGCGAAGCGACGCGGCCAGCGTTCTAAGAGCCTGTGTCGACAACTGGTGTAGTGGTGAAAGCATCAAGCAAAGTCACCAAAGAATTCTGCTCCTAAATCTTCAATCGTTTGAACGACAAGTGCTCGATCAAGAAAGGAATTCGCTTGTTCACACGAAGTCTCGGCAATCAACAGGCAACCGTGGCACGCGCTCCCTAGCAGCGGTTGTTGATCGTGGGCTGCAGGACGGTGGTGTGCACAAATAGGATCGTTGGAGCACAGCCGGCCTTTTTCTAACGCCAAAAACATGTACTTCTTGATCTCGCGACCAGCCTGGACCAGTCCACCCAGAGTTCCTTCAGCATCCGATGATCCCGTGTAAATCAGAATGCCGTAATGACCTGGTGCGGCGTACACTCGCTCGCGAAGGGAGGATGCCGGGTAACCGCAATCAACCGAAATAACCGTTAGCAGAAGGTGCGACAGCGTGTGCAGCAAGTAGAATTGAAGACCGGGAAAATCCCGAGAGTTGTCTTTTTCAGTCTTCCACAGCTTGAATCCTTCAAGCAACTGTTTCCCTCGTTCAATTGATTCGTGCTTCCGAGCCCAAGAATCAATTACATCGCCTTTGAAGAGAATAAAGATTCCTTCTCCGCGGTTTTCAATCGCCGGCAGCCAAGTTAAATCAAGTCCCAATGGTGCGCGCTGCACGTCAAGCGTGAGTTCGCCTTGTATGTCAACACCGCTTGCTTCAAATCGTGTGAACCCAACTTGCGCGATAACTTCCCTTAATCGGTGCACCAGAACTATCCGTTCGACCGGATGCATCCACGTGGAATCCCAAATAGGGCGCGCCAGGTTACGGGCAAAGAAGTCTCCCTCAGGTACGTCAGAACCCAACTCGTCCCTTGCTTCGGATAGGGCCTCAAACTCGACTTGTTTCACAGGTCGCTCGACTTCAACTGACCCCGACTTCTTACGCTGAATCGCTCTTAGGACGTCATCGTCCGACAGCCCTTCCAAGGCTGAAGCAACAGTTGGTTTTCGTCTTATGCGTACTAAATCGTCAGGTATATCGACATCCACCAAAAAATCATCCCAAAGTTTTCCAATAATTTCGTCGATTGGCTGCCGACTATCCGGTATCGAAATAACCGACATATGCTCAGGGAAATATGCGTTGCTGGCACTGCGGATTAACAATCTGTTGACTTCGCCACAAGATTCTCGCGTGCCCGCTCCCAACCAAGGACGTGATCCGTTACATCTACCTAGCGCCTGCAAATCAATTCGAGCAGCCTGACTCATCACCCTTTCCGCGCCGCAATCGCAAACGATCAGAATCTCATCAAGATCGCCACTAGTTCCTCTCTCCTCTATCCACAGGTCGCGAGGGCACGGGCCACTCGTTCCGTGAACGAACGCCTTCCAATCGATGTCACCCACATGGCCTTTTCTGCAAGCCCGCACGAACCGAATAGGAACAACTGAATACTTTTTGTTGTCTTCATCGCGGTACCTATTTCCGTCTAGGCTGTTGAGATGAACGAGCCTTCGCTTCTTATAATTCTTTGGTGTTGTTTCTGTTTTTTGGACGATGAACCACTCTGGGAATCGCCAAGCAGTAATATCAGGTCGAAAACCATAATTCTGATCTGAGGCCGGTGGCGGCGTCCGCAGCGTCAAAGTGTTGACGCCCAGGATGGCTCTCAGCTTATTGATGAGGCGAGGCTCTTGGATTTGCGGAATGTTGCTTTGGTCGTAGCGCCACTGATCCAAACCAGCAACAATTACCGAGGCGTCCGGCAAGTCGACCATCGCACCAGGTCCAAAGGTGGTGATTATCTGACTGGATCTGAGCTGATTCTTCGCCATTACCGCTCACCCCAGTCATTAAGATTCTTGACGGTGACATCAACGCCTGGCTCAACGTCACGCATGGACCGATTAGCACGAAAACGCCTTCTTACTGGCGGAACCTGCTGTAGCTCTGAGTCCAAGAAATCATAGAGCAGCCTTTGTCCAGCACCTGACTCCCATTTCTGATACTTCAGCTTCACGTTCGTGTACTGAAACTCTTCCGCGATATTGAGCCAGTCATCCAACAAACTTATGCACCGAGCGCGGACAGCATCTCGCAATCGCTGCTCCTCCGAGTGGCTGAAATCGTTCTTATGATTCGCGGCACGTCGAGCGAACTGTTGCGCAAACTCCTCGAGTACAATCCTTAAAGGAATGATCTGCGAGGCTCCGAGTGAAGGTGTCATCGTGCCATTCCCATGTCTGCACAACCCGATTAACGCAGCGGGTAATGCACGGTCTAACGCGCGCGGCGAGAAGGGAGTAACGCTTGTAGCCTCTACAGCACGATAGAATGACGCGTGATAGCTCTCGAACCTTTCATAATGAGATCGGTCTCGTGGCTTATGCACGTTCAAAAGCGTCACTATCAGTCCAGGGCGATTTGGATCTCGGCCGACACGGCCTGTAGCTTGAATGTATTCTGCACTTGTTTTCGGCTGACCCAATACCACCATCAACCCAAGACGAATGATGTCGAGCCCCACCGAGATCATGTTAGTTGCTAGGGCAACGTCGACTCTTTCATCTTCGTTAAATGGAAGTGCTAGGCGACGCTTGGCCGCTGCAACTTCATTGGTCGGTATGCGGGATGTTAGCTCAAGTACTTCATAGCCGATTTTGCGATCCGCAAATGTGTGATCTTCTGGCTCCAGTCGCCTCCTGCGGTTGTATTGAGCAAGCCGCGTCCTAACTTCATCCTCAACAATTCGGCGACTTCCGCCAAGCTCTCTTAGGCTGTTGAAGTAGCCTAGTAGAGTCATGTACGGATCCGCTGGGTTTGTTGCGTTCTTCTTACCACGCTCACGGTCAAACGCAACTTGCGCCGCGCTCAGTAATGCCAGTGCGGAGCGCAGTAAGACCACTTTTAGACTTCTTCCCTGGGCTGCTACGCCGGCATAAAATTGGGCAGGTGTTTCGCTTGCGGGTTTTGTTTGAGCGAAGAATGAATCCCGACGATTAGGTCCGGGTGACGGAAAAATTGTCACTTCGGGGCGTTCAAATAACGCACGTATTTGCTTGTCAGCACGCCGCACCGTCGCGGTGCTCGCCACAATCTTCGGTCGGATCTTCTTGCCAGCTACTTCACGCGTTGAGAGAGCGTCGATCGCAGTCTCGTACACGCCGGCGATAGTTCCGAGCGGACCAGAGATGAGATGGAGTTCGTCTTGAACGATGAGTTCAGGTGGTGGCAGCGAATGCGGCAACTGTTTTGCTTGACTATTACTACATGGGCCATAAAAACCGTTGTCGTCATAACGCGTCACAAGCCCGAATAGAGTTCCTGTCTCACCAGTCCAAGGTAGAGCTGCGAACTTGTCAACCGTAGCAATGAGAAAAGTTGGAAGCCGTCGATAGATCGGCTCGTCAACGGCGACAATGGGTAACGACCTATTACCTGAAAAATCGCAATTGTGATTCACGCAATGGATGCGGAGGTCGAGAGGATTATCAACATTCGGGACCAGACGAAATGAGCTATGAACGACTTGGCGGAAGTAATTCGCAACTCAGTTTGAAAGGCGAATGCACGATAGCCATGCCTCTCATTCGCCTTACGATGGTTTACGAGAAACAGCGAAACGGACCTAGTGCCATCGGGTAGTTGCGAGGCCCCAAATGCGATTTTCGGAATTGCGCGTGACGTTACGAAAAGAGCGAGGCCGTTGCTGCCTGGCACAAATACTTCCCCCGAAGTGCCCGATGCTGGAAGAACAACGGGCAGTTTGACTTCGTTTGGAATACGCCGGTAACCACGACGGCGCTTTGGCTTCTCGCTGCGGTCGGTTGGCGATTGATTTCCAGAATCAGAAGTCGGCTCAGCCTGAACATCCTTGGCTTCTGCACTCTGTCCGTTCACAGTTTCCTCTGCGCTGCCCTCAAAATGATAGTCTCCCCAGCAAACAGTGACTTCGAGTTCCCGTACCTCAGGATCAAGAAGTACGCTCAACCCCATAGACGAAGGTAAAAACTTCTTGCGAGCGGCGCCGCGATCCGGTGGTGCGTCGTCGTCGGTTGCATCGCCTTCACCTGCCGAATCAATTTCATCGTCTGCGGTTTCATCAGTTCGCTGCTCAACTGGTGCATCGGATGGAACAAGAAACCCGCTGAGGTACCAACGCGACGGAGCATCCGGCAACAACTCACGAGCGAATGCGTGATCATTTGATGGGCCTATAAGATCAAGCTGTAAAGCTTCAACAAGTTCGCTTCGAATCTGTTCTGAGGTCACGTTATATCATCCTGATGCAGTATCGACAGATGGTTCCATAAAACTGAGATGAAGAAATTGGAGCTTACTTTGACGATCGCGAAATTGAACACTCCATCGGTCTTCCATGAATTCGAGCATGCGGAGCCCTCTCTCCGTGACCTTTTCTGGCGTCCAATCGGATTCTTGCGACACGTCAATCTCACTGTAGGAGCCGTTGAAGTAACCAGTACTTCCGTCTGCACTACGCACTTTATCTGAGAATTTCCAGTTTTGAAGAGCCGAGTTTTTCTTGCGAGCCAGCGCCAACAAATTGCCGAGGGAATTCAGCAGATAACGCCGCTCGTTGAAGCCCAAGGCTTCAAAGGTGGGCCAATCGCCACTTATAGGCGATTGGGGATATATATGTTCTATGCTGATGTGGTCCCTCTTTGACTGGATGAATTCGTCCCAGTTTATTTTGAAGGTCGCGGCACCGGATTGCGCTTTTAGGAACAGCTCATATTCGAAAAGAAAATGACGCAAAGCAGCCCAACCGTAGAAACCGTTACGGCTGTCCTCTTGAAACAGCTGAGCAATTACATATTGTGCCGATGGCCAGTCGAAGTGTTGTCTGGTGCGATGTCTAATAGCCTGAACGGCTGCAGCAGGAGTTATCTCGTCTCTGTACAGTTCACCAGCTAAACGATAAAACTCACTGTCGCCAGTATTTGATCTTCGCTGACATAATCGCGACACCAGAAACACAAAACGCTCTGCCTCTACGGATAACTGAACTACCTCGCCGTCCCCAAGGCGCTTCACAATTGACGTCATTATCAGAGGCGCAAAGGCACCCCTACCGAGCCGGCCCAAACAATCGAGCTTGTCTCTCACACTATCCGAGAGCTGTGTGGCTTTCGTCGGGAAGTGCACAGAGTACCAAGCTCGCGATGCTTCTTGAATGCTAGTAACGTAGTGTTGAAGTTCGTCCGCGTCGAGTTCTCCGGACGATGCTCGTGCGGCCGTGAAGTGTTCATCCAAGAGAAAAGATGCATACTGTTCGGCTTCTTCGCGAGCGTACCGGAAATACATGATCCAATGCGCACGCAAAAAATCGTCGTCGTTCAGAGGCCGGCCACGCTCCTTGCCCAGAAACTCATAAATGGTTTTCCACGTGTCATTGATATTCCTTCGCAGCGTCTGACGCTGCTGGTCGGTTGCAACAATTAGTGTCGACAGATATATAAGGCGGTTCTTTAACAGCTCAAGCCGAGAAAGAGGCTTGCCTCTGTTATTCATGGTTTCAAAGGCAACAAAAACATCGAGATCATCCTTAATCTCATACTCATTAAAGACGAGGCGTTGGGTCAGCCGCCGAAATATTTCTTCGCGCTGTGATTCATCCAACGCCGCCAGCTTTTCCTGGAAAAAGTCTCGTGCGGAAAGAAGGTTCCCTGTGTAAACAGTTTCGATCCCTTGGTACTGGTTCGACGGTTCTGCGAGAATTTGCGTTTTTAGATATTCATAGCTTGGGTTGTCCCGTTCATAGCCAAAAAGATATGCACGACTGGGACCACTTCGCCGAACGAGATATCTCGCAACCAACTGGTATTTGGGAGTGCGGCCTATCTCCGTTTGATCGCCATCGACAAGATCGAGCAAGCACTTAACCAAGATGATTGCAGTAGTCAGACGCTGTTGCCCGTCCACTACGTAGTAGGGCCTCACGCTCACATCGCGAATTAACCATGTATCTTCGTCCCACCTTTGCCACGAACTCTCAGGTACAGGTTCGAGTGTGATTTGACCGGTGTAGTGGTTCTTGTTCTCAGGAATTCGATTCAAATCATCCCAAAAGTCTTCCAACTGTCGCTTTTCCCAGGAATAGCCACGCTGATAATCGGGTATCCGAAATAATCGCTCGTTAAATAGAGTCGTCAGGTTTCTCAGATCACTTGGCATTCGCGCTACTCCTGATGGGAATAAGAGCTGTCAAACAAAGAACTCGACGCTTTCTGCGACGGCCTCTTCTTAACAGTCTTCCGAACTCGGTCAATCTTTGCTAAATCAGCGCCCTCTTCCAATTGTTCCTGTTCGGCGCGTTCCGCATTGAGCGCGAGAAGGCGCGCGAGGACTTCGTCGCGAATTCCGTCGGGCCAGCGGTAACGCCATGGCTTTCTGCGCCTCGTTGTCCGACCCTCGTCTTCATTGTCTTCATCTTCATAATCGAGCAGAAACTCACAGCACGCTTGCTCGGCGATATCGTACCAACCGTAAGCTCTTAACACTCCGCGATCCAGCGCGGCCTGTAGTTTCCTTAGCTTCAGGATATCCATGTCACGTTCGTCACGATCATGAAAGCGGTTGTACGTAGCAGTGAGCCCCTCGTTGTGGCGCATCATCAACGCGGCGCGCTCATCGTAATACTCATTGCCGACTGCCTCCAGTGCGGCGTTCTTTTCCCAATCGGCAGGGAACGGGAACGTCTCGAAACAGTCGCTAGGCGTGTATTGCAAGTCATCTTTTAGCGTCGTGCTGAAAAACACCGCCCACACTTCGTGAACGCGCGACTGCAGGACGGCGAAAGGTGCGTAATTCTCAAATGGGAACACAACGGTCTTCTCGTTCATCACCACACGGCTCGGAAGGAAGGTGAATGCGAATGCGTTTCCTATTCGAGAACGCGCAATCGTTCGTTGCACGTGTCCAAGCGCCGTGGTGAGAGCTGGTCGCTTTTCTGCGTACTGCCACCATCTTTGAGGTAACGGGTGACGCAGCGCGAAAGTGCCGTCAGCCCTTTTTCGCGTTCGTTCAGGCTGAACGCGTTCCTCTATAACTGCAAGCAAATCGGGCCAATCAGCAGCAACACTGTAGGGATAATCGTGCGGCACAATCCCGGTGCGCAGCCATGCTTCGCGCTGTCTTTCATTTGCGCGCAGCCACGATTCACCGAGGTCTTCTCGCTGAAGCGGGAAGTCACCGAAGTTGATCGCGTATCGGTGATGGGCGTGGGTTGGGCTCTCGTTCAACTCCTCGCCGCCGAGATATGGGAAAATGCGCTCGGCGTTGCTCGGATTTTTCTTAATAAGTCGCTCCATCTCGGCGATCGGACTTGCGATGCCTTTTTTGTCCGAGTCGTCAAAGGTGAAGCCCATTCCAAGAAGATAGCTGCCGATAAAGCTCTTCCCGGCATTGGTCGCGAGCATAACTGGACTTTCATGACCGCCATCGTGAAAGAGATAAGCAGTGATGAGCGGCGCGGTTTTCCCGTCAAGGTCGAACGGTGCGGACAGATGGCCCTTGATTACCCAAACGACACTGACAACGACGGCGGCTTGGCCTGGCCACTTGTAGCGGCGGCGCGTAGCGTAGATCGTCCCATCACCTTTTGCGCAGATCCAACGCAGACCGGTTTGCCTAGTGTCACCCTGACGTATGGTATTCGTTGCGATGAGCCCGAATGTGCCGTCGTGTCGTAAAAGATTGAAAGCGCGTCGGAAAAAATGCGCTACGAGATCCGAATTACCATGACTCTCCACATGGAGAACCTTCAGCCAATCGAGATATCCCTCACGGTTGCCGCTCAATAGATTGTTCTTACCGGCGTACGGAGGATTTCCAACAATGGCGTCGAATCCGCCGTTCTCACGATCGAAAACCTCAGGGAATTCAATCTCCCAATGGAATGGGGTCACAGGGAGTTCACCACGTGTAAGGTCGTGTATCTCTTCAATGCCAAACATCAGATCACGGGTGCGAGGCGCACTCGTGTAGCGATGTAGAAATTCATCACGGTTTATTTGTCGTGCGCGGTTCGTACTCGCGCTAAAGAATGCGGCGATTACCAGGTTGCCCACAAATCGCACTTCATTTAACGCTTCATCGGCAAGATCCAACTGTTCCTGCTTTTTCGCGGGAGTTAAGAAATCACCGCCCTCGAGAATTCTCTTTCGGTAGTTAGTCGCTGATCGAATGCGACTTTCGACAACGTTTTGTCCGAATACCCGTTCGTCCAAAGGCAACCAATGAAAATCCGCAATTTGCTTTCGCGTTAAGCCAACAAGGGCATCGCCACTTCGGATCGCGTGATCGAGAAATGTAAAGGGATGATCCTTCGCGAGTGTTGCAAGCCATAACGAGAGTTTTGCAAGATCAGCGGCCATCGGATTGCGATCGACCGCATACAAACATCTCTGCGCCACCGTACGCCTCGCTAACAACTCTTCAGTTTCATCAGATGGCAATGGCGGTCGGTCGCCATGATGCTGCCAGGCTTTAACAAGCGCATCGCCGAGTTGCCGGCACGCCTCTACTAGAAACGCTCCCGATCCAACAGCGAGATCACAAACTTTCAGATCGAGGATTTGTTCAGTCGTGGGATGTTCACCAAACCGTTCCAGGATTGGTCGCAACGTGGTTCGCACAATCGGCTCAGTGAATGAGCGTGGCGTGTAATGCGAACCGCTGCGCCTGCGTTCATCCGTAGGCTGTAGCATCATCGCTCCTTTCGAAAGAGCGCTCGGCGTAGCGCTTCGCGCAATCTTTCGATCGAGTGCAGCTAGCAAACCATCAACACTCGTCGATGACTTCAACGCTTTCTCTGCTTCGCCACTGATCTCCTGGCCTGTCCTGTCCTTCAACCACTTCGGACGCTCGTTAGCTGATTTGGCGAGAAGCTCTTGGAGATTGATGACGGTTGGAGCAGCAACCGCACCCCTATGTTTTCGTTTGCCAACGATTGCGATCGACGGTCCAGCAGTCACTTCAAGCTGGAACCCCATGATGGTTTGATAAACGCTGCCGATCTCTTCAACGTCGAGTGTTCGATATGACAAACGCTCGCCGCTAAGAATCAAGAGCTTCTCAAGGATCCGAAAGATCGTACCGTCGCTAACAAGTGGCAGTCGCTTGTCAAGAGTCGAGCTCCCATCAAGAAAGGGAAAGCGACTCGGATCGAATAAATGCCCGTGACGCGCAGGCATGTGCAATTGTGGATGACGACATCCGTAATACACCACGCGAAAGATAGCCAGCAATTGAGCCCACGCGCCGTAACGCTGGTCCATCGTGTCGGGATAGTGTTCATTGTCGGAGCGCAGACGTTCAAACAGACCATGGATTGAATAGTTCCGCACGTACAATTCACTCGTCGGCATCAACCCTCGATCTTCGGCGAACAATAGAAAGACCAGCCGCATCAGGACGGTGAGTAGACCTGCGTAAACATCATCATGATGTTCAGCGAGCACGGTGCGCAGAAGCTCGCCAGATGTCCGCTCGTTAGCCGCTTGAAAACCGCGTTGCAATTCATAGAGAGAATCCAATACTTGTTGCGCTAAAGCTTCCGAGACCCGGCTTTGATAATCGCGACTGCGCGCGAGCAGGGCAGGCAAGCGAGCGTCGCTCGGCCCGGCTATGAGCCGATAGCGATCGAGCAGCATGTGAAGCGCGGCGAGGATTGGCCGGCCCGCCACTTCTGTCATTGCTGCGACAGGAAATGTAATGCTTCCTGAATTCTCACCATGCGGCGCGTAAATCAGTCGCAGGTGCGTTCCATTACTAAGCAAACCGATCGGCACTTTGGTTTCTCGCAGCAGTCTGTCAAAGCGACGGCTATGAGAAGCCTTCCAACTGCTTTCGTCGTCTGTCTGATGCGCATCCAGATCAGTTGCCAGCGGCAACGTTTGCACCAGCAGCAGCCATGGATTTTCAGAATCTTTTGGCTTGGGATCTTTGAAAGCGAGACTTGGGGACAGCGTCAGGCCGAATTCCGGCAGAGGCAGTGTCAGCGATTCAGGAATTGTATTATTTCCGTTGGTTCCAACGATGCAGTCATCCGGCCAATCGAAGAATTCGCGGGCGAAGCGAAGGAAATCAGTAATGGCGGTGACCTCGCCTCTACCATCAAATTCAACCCGCTGAACAAAAGGCAGAAAGCGCTCTTGAAGGGGCAGCGTGTTGTGGGCGAGAAGTACTTGGGAGTCCACCAGTGCAGCAGGAGAAACGACAAGTCCATCGGGCTGAAGATAGCCCACCCACGCTTGATGATCTTTGATAGGGAAGTCTGTTGCCATTATTTCTTAACCAGTCACGGGCCAGAGATACGCCAGACCGATTGGTTCAATTCTAAAGGACGAGACCTCATAAAAACTGCGCACGCGTTCTGGCTCGCGTCGCAAATCACCCTCAACGTTTTGCAGCCAACGCTGCCAATACCGACGATTAGATTCGAGTTGACGCTTCTCATCTTCATTGAATCCAAGGACGAGTTGAGTTGAGGTTGAACGGCCAAATTCTGCTTCAACGCGTTTTCGCTGCTCTTCGAGAACTCTCCGAATCTCATCTGATTCTGATTGACCACGTTTTCTTAGCTGCGCCTCAGCATCTTTCTTCGCCTGGTCTCCGCGAGCTTGAAGATGTGGAAGCAGTTCATCTATATCGCGAGGAATTGCACTTTGAAGTCGCTTAGAAACCTCTGGTTTAACCTTACCGTGATTATTTGGACTAAGTGCTTGCTCAAGCAATTCAACGGTCCTCGCTTCAGCCTCTCGGGCATATGGCGTTAGCGGTCTGCGTTGTGTGGCGGGATCGCTCCAGCGAGCCGTGACCGTAAGTAGTTCTTCGTGCAATCGAACTGCGCCAAGCCCGTACAGCGACAACCGCCCGAGAAGAATCATGCGTGGAATCGCGTCGGCGGTTTGAGCCAAACATGCTCGTGACAAGTCGTGATGGACAAACCCCTGGGTCAAGAAGCGGCTCAATAAGCGCTGGGTGATGCGATGCGAAAGATGAAGCTGGACCACGTCATCATCAATTCCATCGGGAGCTTCAAAGATGACCGGTCGAAGTGGAGACTCGCGCCTCCACTGGAAATTCCTCTTGCCATCTTCAGGAGGCACCCGCAACGTGTCGAGGGTATTTGACCACGTGGGATCAGCACCATGTCGAGTATCAAGATTCGGGAAAACATAGCGCGCCGCCCCTCCATTTGAAGGGGCCTCTAGCTTGAGCGGGTCAGCTCCAAGGAGTTCCAGTGAACACGATAAGGCGTCTCTAAGTTGTTCGTTTTCTAAACCGATCCATTTGCGCGCGCTGCCGATCCGATTCCGAAGCAAGTCGATTTGATTAAGCAATTGTTCCTGGCGTTCGCGTGTTGCTTCGAGTTCTTCTTCCGCGGTCGCGCGCCGGTCCTCATCAAGCCCGGCGTTTTCAATTTCTGATGTAAGCCGGTCCACCTGATCGTGTTTGATACCTTCGCGAATCGTCTTCGACAGTCGTGCTTCCAACACTTCAGCCAGACTTCCCAATTCCGTTCGGATGGTCTCAGTCTTTCGGATGAGTGTTTTTAGGATTCGATCTTCTGGCCTTTGTGCGTAAACAAAGTAGTGGCAGTAGACGACGGGTGAGGGCTGAAGCTTTCGATCTATGCGACCGTTCCGCTGTTCAAGTCGACTTGGATTCCACGGTACGTCGAAGTGGAACAAGTGGTGGCAATGGGCTTGAAGGTTGATGCCTTCTCGTGCCGCATCCGTCGCTACGAGTATGCGAACGGGATGTTCGTCCGGTGGTAAGTTGAAAGCGCGCTTTATTGCTTCCCGTTTGTCAGCGGATGTTGGACCATGCAGTACTTCGATGCGCTGCTCTGCTAGGTCGGTACCGGCGATAGCTGCGGTCAGCATCTGCACAAGGTATCGCTTAGTGTCCTCGTATTCCGTGAAAATCAGTGCTCGTAGGTCCGTCCATTTGCGCTTTCCTGCGGTGCGTTTTTCATAGGGAAGCCCAGCAGCCGGACACATGTTTTGTCGAATCCAGTCGATAAAAAAATTGACACGCGCATCAGGCAAGCTCCGAGCTTCCTCCGCAGCCGTTGACATTTGATCCAACAGCATTTTTTCGCGATTAATATCTGCGTGTGCGGCATTCCCTGCCGTTTCGGCGGTAACACTTTCAACTTCGCGCTCAATCAACGCTTCCTGTTCATCTTCCGAGAGCTGCGAACGTTCGTCGTCACGGTCGAAACCTGCCAACGCTTCATGAGGTTTTGCGGATTGATCTTGAATATCTCCCGCCCAAATTCGCTCCATTGTCCGGCGATGGACCTTGAGCGTCCGTGCGAAAGCTTCGATCGAAGAGAGAAGACGTTGTTGTAAATGTGAGATGAGCAACCCATGCTCTGCCTGCTTCCGCTTACTTAGCCCTTCCATCCGCGACTGACGCACCTGACGGTACTCATCTAATAACTTCGAGAGAGCTAGTTCGGGAGCATTCGTAGGCAAGTTTTCGATATCTTCCTGACAAACCTCTCGTTTGGGAAATCCGCCTTCAAGTTCACGAATGTCTTCTTTAAGGCGCCGCACCATGACGCCATCTAGATTGCTTTTGACAACCCGAACGCCGCGAGTAAAACGTTGCGGATCGAGCAACTCAAGCAGAGCGCTGAAGCTATTCGAATGTCCGTTGTGGGGGGTCGCGGATAGAAACAGACGATGCTCAAACCGGTGGGAGAGATCGCGAATAGCTCTCGTGATGTGCGAGTCGATGGCGTATTTCGCCCCACTGGCCGGCGCGGCGTGATGCGCCTCGTCGAAGATAAAAAGCGATCCAGGCTTCAGATTGCCGAGCCAGTCGCGAAGTGGACCGACGTAGACTTCATTAACCAGAAGCCTTTCTGAAATCAGGAACCGTGGAAAAGTCATCCACGGGTTCACCCCGTATCCACGTTCTTGCCGAACACGTTCAATATAAGCACGATCGAGTACCTCGAAAGTTAAGCCAAAGCGACTCTCCATTTCGTCTTTCCATTGGAGAACCATCGATGGTGGGCACGCGACCACGACTTCACGCACTCGCCGACGGAGAAGTAGCTCTGTAGCAATCAGTCCAGCTTCAATAGTCTTACCAAGGCCGACGTCATCGGCGATGAATAAGTTCACGCGCGGAAGAAGTAGTGCCTTGCGTAAGGGTTCGAGCTGATAGGCATCGATTCTGATCCCGGCACGGAAAGGCGACTGGAAAAGAGCGGGGTTAGTCGCAGTCACGCAGTTCCAACGAAGCGTATGTACATAAGCGCTGAAGAACCGGGGGGAGTCGAAACCCCGATTGCCAATTGACTGCCAGGATTCGTTGTCTAAGACCTGTCGGTCGGGCTCCAGCTCCCAAATCACTTCCAGTTGCTGACCTTGAGCGTCGTCATCTAGACAAGCTAATCGCACAAGCGTGCCATATCCGTTGCTGGGCTCGATGCTCTCGACCAGGTGAGTACGGGTTCGCAAGCGCACGATGCATCCAGCTTCAGGAAGCCGGGGGGAGCTTTCGAATCCGTTAAACGTCATTAGCGACTATTTACTTCCGGAAATTTCGTTGCGTAATTCTGGGACTCTACCGCAGGTTAACTTGCGAGTTACCGCACGATCTATTCGCCAGACGGAAGATAGAGGCCGGCAATTTAGGATAAAAAAACGTGGAAACTCACCTGCATTATAAAGGCAGAGAGGTTGCTTGCAAAATGCTGAAGTTGAGGACTCCGGAAAAAAGTAAAGAATAACAGTTCCTAAGAGGACATCAGCGGGAAGGCTCACCGAATTCAACGCAGTCTCAAGACGCACTAAATACGGATTGACTCACGAACGGTTTCAAGCATAACCTACGCGTGAATTGTCCTTGCAACCGTTGTTCGACCTCTAACTCACTAGGAGATTCTATGCGATCCCACACGCCTATGTTCCGCTTCTCCTTGCAATTCACTTTCGACCACGATTGCTCGTTCAGGCTTGTTGAGGACTGTGAGTATCTCAGCTGGCAATAATGAAGTCGGACACACTTGAAGCTAATAGATTCAATGAAACGTGATTGATTTAACGATTGGCAGTCTCTGAAAATTTTGGGAGTGCTACTGTGAATACTCAGCACACCGGGTGATGAGACCTCGCTGAGCCTCGGAGTCGCGACTGTGGCTCCTTTTGCGTTTAACTTCGAAGTGAATATGATGAGGTCAGAGTGATCGCGGAAAGCAGAAACGTGAAAAACATTCCAGTCCAGCCATTTTCGCAATATACAAACTGGTTCAGGTTACGCATCACGCCAGGGCCCATTTATCGCCTTCGACTTACAGATGACATACCAACGACTGTCGAAACATTCACGTACAAAGAGGACGTGTACTCCTTCCAGGCGACAGATTCTTGTGAGGCTACTATTCCCACGGACCAATTGTTACACCGAGCAATCGTTTACGCGTTTAAGCGCGCGCTTGCTGGCCAAGGATTTCGTTTTAAAGGTATGGGCGGTTACGTCGCTTTTTGGTCCAAGCACCCAGCTGCTCAGCCCCATAACGATATTTTCAGCGCTTTCACAACGAGCTTCGAATTTCGCGTCGTCCAGTATGCCGTTGATAACGAGCCAGTACATTACTTGGTAATTGATCCTCACGTGGCATTTACGATGAATCTCAGCATCGCACAATTGGTCACGCGCGGCGCTCCCTTGTCACGATTTGCGAATATAGCTGTGAGAGTTAGAACGAACAACGATGATAGATCGGCTGGTATTGATGATTTTTTAGTGGAGACTCTACGGAAAGACGATTCGCTCCTGTGCCGAGTAAACGACTTTTCAACGGGAGAAGAGAAATATGAGGATGCCGCAAACGTGTATGTAGAACCGCGACCTGAGGTGATTCGTTCATTACTTCAGGAGCTCGGACATAACTTCGACGTTGTAGGTTTTCAACAGGAAAAATCGTTTCTAAAGAGCCCTGTACCATCGAAAGATCGATTTCAGAAGACTCAAGAAATTGTACGCGACTACCTAGTGGAGAAAGTTCACATTTTCCCGCTCTCCATTGGACAAGGCGTGGTCGATATCGATCCTGAACCAACAGCGGTTACGGGCACACGCTACCCTCGTTCTGGTAAATTGGCTGAGCCATTGATTCTCTTTGACAAAGCAGACAGTTCCGCTGTTCACCTTCAGGCCTATTGGGGGCTCAGAACTTTTGGCCCATACACAAAAAACCGGCCAGAGATCAAGCTAGCGTTAATGGGTAGTCAGGTAGGTCTGCAAAACCTGAGAGAGCTGGTAAACACGCTAAATAAAGGGACAAGGATCATGCCCGGTGGCGTTCGACAGTTCTTCAACACACGATTCGAAGTTGTTGACGAAGAACTAATCACGAACGATGGCCTTGAGAGCTACATCAAGGCTGCTCAGAATGTTGGCGCTAGGGCCCAGAAGCGCGGTGTTGAACTCGTCTTGGTTCATTTGACTCGCAGCACCTCAGACTTCGAGCTGGACACTCCTTACTATAACGTGAAACCGATACTGTTAGAATACGGGCTACCGTCCCAGATGATCAGCGCGACGAAGATCACAGGTCCAAACGCGCAGTGGTTACATGCGGATATCGCGAGTGGTATTTTTGCCAAGGCGGGTGGCCATCCTTGGGTCTTAGCAGAGGACATACAAGATTTCGACGTAATTTTTGGGGTTGGTCTATCGCAAGCCATATCACGTACGAAGAGAGCGGGCGCACGGCCAAGATATCTCGGGTTCGCCAATGTGTTTGATGAACGTGGTCGTTGGATGTTTTTCGAAAGCACGGCAATGCGTTACGATTCGGAGAGGCACGCTGAGCAGTTAATAGAACTCCTTGGCGCTGGTCTAAACCGATATGAGGCTGAACAGGGACGGAAACCTTCGAGCATCGCTATTCACTACTACAAAAGATTTAGTCGTAGCGAGCGCGAAGCAACCATCGACGTGTTACGCAAAACGGTGGGGAACCATCGAGTTGCATTCATAACCATTGACAAGAGCCACCCGATGCGCCTATACGATCTTTTGACTCCTGATGGAAGTTTCCCAAGGGCGAACTACGCAGAGATTTCAGAAACGGAATTTCTTCTTTCAACTACAGGCCATACTGAATTGGCGAGAAAGCGTTTGGGAACACCCGCGATATTAAAAGTTTCGGTAACTCAGTCCCCGGAACCGTTTGTACCTCTGTCCCGCATTGCTGCGCAAATACTTGCGTTGACGCGCCTCAATTATAAGACAGTTACACCTACCGTAGGTGAACCCGTAACTCTTTCATTCTCTAACTTGGTCGCTAATTTCATGGCGGTGTTTTCTGAGCATCAGTGGAAAGAGGCAAATGAAACAAGACAAGCAATGGTGAGTGTGCGTCCTTGGTTTCTTTAGGAGACGTTCGTGGCAGAATTAAACGCTGTTGCCGCTCATAACGTTATTATTGATGCGATCTCTAGCGATCTCGCCACTATAGACGATTTCACGTTCTCCGGAATTACATTAAAGGATTTCGAAACTCACGATTGTCTAGGCAGTACCTTCTACTTCTACGCATACCTAAAATCAGGATACACCAGTCTTCGGTTTCACTTACCACCTGCGACCATCCTCGCATGGATCCAAGAACGACTGCGAACAGGCAACATCACGCCGTACATTGAGAAGGAACTCGCAGCCATTGGCTTGGGGATTTACGCGCTTTGCAAGTTCCACAAAGATTGTCCCAATGTGAGGGAAGAATTCGCTTCTTTGGTAGAACCTCACTTTGACAGCAATCGGGGTCTGTATGGAAATTTCCTGGCTTCGGTACTGGTGTATTTGGGCTTAAGAGCAATAGGTTCGGATGCTGCGGTTCTGGATGGTCTCAATCAGTATATTCGCGGCCAGTTGCAGCATCATGCCAATGTTGTATTCAATGACCCAAAGAACCTTGTTGTGGCCCACATGTGGGCGACAGAAACAGGATTGGACGAGTTTTTGAAAGCCTTAGTTCATGAGTCCCTCGATCGTCTAACGCGCGAGGAAACGCTTGATCGCGATCGTGTGTACTATTCTTATGTTTTGTTTGAAGAAATTCAATCTATTCCACGGCGAGATCGTGATGCAGTGAAGAAATCAATCGAGAATAGCCTCGCTTACTTATACGACTACTCGATAGAGTCGGTTTTCTCTCCTGCCATTGTTGATGCTTATAGCTATGACGTCGTGACCACTAATACGGGGATGCAAGAGTATGGGTACACATCTCGCCCACGCCTGTCCCGAATCCTACTCTCAGTCGGGCTAATGATTGACCGAAAATACAATCTAGAAGGTGGACAGTTATTTAGTAATAGAAGGCAAATTTTAAGATTCTTTCGCGGCATCTTGGTCCCGGTTCTCTTTCTCTTTGTTTTGGCATTGTTCATCTACTTTACAAGGCAAATCCGGTTGCCATTACCGATCGCGAACGATCTCGCGTCTGGCGAGCTCGGCCGAATTCTGATCGCCATATGCATGAAACTACCAGTCGATATGCTGTGGATGGCAGTCGTGATTATCCTTTTCTGTTGGTTTGCTGGCACTCTTTACTACATTCTCATAACAGCACAAACGGATGATGAGTTGGTAGCGACGAGTCTTACGTATCACTTTGTTAGGAAGCACTGGCGCGTCGAAATAGCGTTAGCTCTTATCGGCGGAATCGCTGCTTCTTTAGCCCTTGGTATGTGATCGTTGCAAACGGTTTCCTCGTGGTACTGTCTATCCCTCGCTGAACACTCCATTGGAAGATGCTATGGTTGTGCGAACCTGCGTTTGAGTCTGGAATCTGCGTTCGTTCTAAATAAGCCCGCTCAATAGCAAACGAGTGTTGCCTTTTGCATACGTTTGCCATGTTGCTTATTACAACAATCGTGATCGAAGCGAGTTAAACAGAAAACGGATTCAAGCACTGCTTCACCGCCTCAATTAGCCACCTATTCTCAATCCTCTTACATCCCACAAGGCACTACCGCAGCGTGGCACATAGATTGACATTGATTTAAAACGTTATGAGTTCAGTTAAGCAATCTAATGCTCCTTTGGAAAACGCACCGAGGAGTTTGGTCCAGACGAACCAGCCGCCGATTTATCTAACGCTGAAAGAAGTCGCGGAACTCCTCAAGGTAAAACCACGAACTGTTTACGCCTGGGTGAGTGACAACCGCATTCCGTTCGAACGAAAAGGAAGCCTACTGCGCTTCAGACTTGATGCGATCGTTGCCTGGAACGAACCGGTGCGTTAAAGAGCCAAAGAAATCTAAATGATTAGATCAACGGACCACGTGTGCGTGCTAGAATCCCGCTGCTCCTGTAACGGCGGCAAACCGGAAAGGAGCGAAGAATGACAGTTCGAAAGAGGGGAGAGCACTGGTACGTTGACATTAGCGAGAAAGGCCGGCACCGAGTTCAACGCGTCCTCAAAGGCGCACGAACTAAAGCGCAGGCGTTGAAAGCTGAAGCCAAGCTCAGAACCCAGATCTTTGAAAAGAAATATGATCTCGTGGAAAGGCCGGAATGCCGCTTCGACAAATTTGTCGTTGCT
>Ga0068859_100001664_pt1 | contig 22627 bp, 28 predicted proteins | sample KBSSwiS22_FD_66585 | JGI IMG/M metagenome (GOLD analysis project Ga0068859, IMG submission 66585) | Switchgrass rhizosphere microbial communities from Kellogg Biological Station, Michigan, USA - KBS Switchgrass S2-2 | ecosystem: Host-associated > Plants > Roots > Rhizosphere > Soil ...
AGCAGGCGAACGACCTCGCCGTGCGCTGGAACTGCAAGGCCGGGAAGTGCGGCTCCTGCTCGGCGGAGATCAACGGAAAACCGAAGCTCATGTGCATGACGCGGCTGAACGAGCTGCCGCTGGACGCTCCGGTGACGATCCGCCCGATGCGCGCCTTCCCGCACGTGCGCGACCTCGTGACCGACGTGTCCTGGGGGTTCGCGGTCAAGAAGGAGATCGCCGAATTCTCGCCGCGCCCGCCGGACGCCCCCGACGGGACGTGGCGGATGCAGCAGGCGGACATCGAGCGCGTGCAGGAGTTCCGGAAGTGCATCGAGTGCTTCCTGTGCCAGGACGTCTGCCACGTGCTTCGCGACCATCACCTCCACGAGAAGTTCATCGGCCCCCGCTTTCTCGTTCACGTGGCGGCGCTCGAGATGCACCCGCTCGACGTCGAGGACAGGATCCCGGCGCTCCGGGAGCGCCACGGCGTCGGCTACTGCAACATCACGAAGTGCTGCACGAAGGTGTGTCCTGAATCGATCACGATCACCGACAACGCGATCATCCCGCTCAAGGAGCGGGTGGTGGATCGCTTCTACGACCCTCTCACCAGGCTCCTGCGCCTCGTGCGCGGGTGAGGCCGACCATGGACCATCCGCCGCTCAAGCCGATCTCCCTCGAGGGCATCCCCGCCGCCCTCGAGAAGGCGCACCGCTACAGGATGCTCAACCAGCCGCAGCAGGCGGAGAGCATCTGTCTCGACGTCCTCGCGGCCGATCCGGCGAGCCAACCGGCGGTCGCCACCCTCCTGCTCGCGCTGACGGACCAGTTCCCGCGGACGCTCCAGCCGGCGTTCGACCGCGCGATGGAGCTGCTCACCCGCTTGACCGACCTGTACGAGCGCACCTACTTCGAGGGGCTGATCTGCGAGCGGCGCGCGAAGGCGCACCTCCGCTCCGGCTCGCCGATGGCGGGCGGCATGGCGCACGCGTGGATCGAGCGCGCCCTGCGGTTGTTCGAGAGCGCCGAGACGATGCGACCCGCGGGGGACGACGACGCCGTGCTGCGCTGGAACAGCTGCGCGCGCCTGCTGCGCACTCACCCCGAGATCAAGCCCGTCCCCGTGGACGAGCGCGAGCCGATGCTGGAATAGGAACAGTTCCTAGAAGCGGAGGCCCACCGTCACGGGCAGGACGCCGAAGTTCTTCTGGTCGTCGAAGACCTCGACGTAGGACGCCTCGACGAACATCTTGCGCCACACGTAGCCGACACCGGCGTTCACGGTGTACGCGGAGCCACGGATGTGGATCGTCGAGGTGCCGGGGAAATTCGCGTCCACCGCGATGAAGTCGGTGCCGCAAAACCCCGCGCCGAGAAACAGGTAGAAGGGGGCTTCGCCGCCGCCGAAGTGCGCGGCGTAATTCATCTCGCCGCCATAACCGTAGCCGTCGTCGATCCCGGTGCTTCCGTCGGCCCACGCGGCCCAGAGCGCCGCGCGCACGCCGTGACGGGAGCTCGCGGGGAAATAGTAGCCGCGGAGCGTCGCGTAGAGGCCGATGTCGTAGGCGTCCGCGATGCCGCCCACCGGAAGGAACGGCCCGACGGCGAAACCGATGTCCTTGGTCTCCGCCTTGGGAGGCTCCGCGGCGAGCGCGGCGCTCGTCGCGAGCAGCACCGCCAAGAGTGCGAGGGTGGGCCGCATCAGTACTGGAAGCCGATGACGACCGGGATGAAGTCGGCCTTCGGATTGGTCTGGAACTCGACGTACTGGGCCTCGACGTAGACGACCTTCTTGATCACCACTCCGATCCCTCCCTGCATCGACCAGTCCCACTCGGAGCTCCGCACGACGACCCCGGGCAAGCTCGAGGTGCGGGAGAAGGTCGCACGCCCGTACCCGGCCCCGGCGAAGGCGTACCCGTAGGTCTGCCGTCCACCGAATCGCACCAACCCCTCCAGATCGAAGCCGTAGACGCGGCCACCGTCGATCGGAGGGTGAGCCGTCGTGTCGCCGTAGTAGACCCCCGCCCTCCCTCCGAACGTCTTCTCGGCGAAGACGGTCCGAGCTTGCAGGTAATACGACGGGTCGTTGACGTCCGAGAGGTCGCTCTCGGGAATCAGCACCCCGAAGCCCACGCCGGAGTCGCTCCCCCCCCGGGCGAGCGCCGCGGTCGAGAGGAGCATCGCACCCAGCACCGCCGTCGCTCTCAGACTCATTCCCCACCTCCGACCTTCGGGCGCTTCAAGAACGAGGCCGCGAGGTAGTCGCGGTTCATGCGCGCGATGTTCTCGAGAGAGATCCCCTTCGGGCAGGCCGCCTCGCACTCGCCGTGGTTCGTGCACGAGCCGAACCCCTCCTGGTCCATCCGGTCCACCATGGAGAGAACGCGCGAGTGGCGCTCCGGTTGCCCCTGGGGGAGCTGGCCCAGGTGGGCCACCTTGGCGCCGACGAACAGCGCCGCCGAGGCGTTGGGGCACGCGGCGACGCAGGCGCCGCACCCGATGCAGGAGGCGGCGTCCATCGCTCCCTCGGCCGAGGGCTTGGGGACGAGGATCGCGTTCCCGTCGGGGGCGGAGCCGGTGGCGACGGAGACGAAGCCCCCGGCCTGGATGATCCGGTCGAAGGCGGAGCGGTCCACGATCAGGTCGCGCACCACGGGGAAGGCCGCGGCCCGCCACGGCTCGATCGTGATCGTGTCGCCGTCGGCGAACGTCCGCATGTGGAGCTGGCACGTCGTCGTCAGCCCGCGCGGGCCGTGCGCGCGGCCGCCGATCACCATGCCGCAGGCCCCGCAGATCCCCTCCCGGCAATCGTGGTCGAACGCGATCGGCTCCTCGCCCTGTGCGAACAGCCTCTCGTTGACGACGTCGAGCATCTCGAGGAAGGACATGTCGGGGGAGATCCCCTTCGCGGGGTAGGTGACGAACCCTCCGGGGTCCTTCGCGTGCTTCTGGCGCCAGACGACGAGGGTGAGGTCCATGGTCAGCGGTAGCTCCGAGTCTGGAGATGGACGTTCTCGAAGGCCAGGGGCTCGACGCGGCGCGCGGGCGGTGCCTCGGGCCCCTGGTACTCCCAGGCCGCGACGTGGCAGAACCGCTCGTCGTCGCGCCGGGCTTCGCCATCCTCGGTCTGGAACTCCTCGCGGAAGTGCCCGCCGCACGACTCGCGGCGCTCCAGGGCATCACGGCACATCAGCTCCGCGAGCTCCAGGAAATCCGCGACGCGCCCCGCGCGCTCGAGGGACGGGTTCAGCGCGTCCCCCTCGCCGAGCACGTTCACGTCACGCCAGAACTCCTCGCGCAGCTCGGGGATCTTCCCCAGCGCCTCGGTGAGGCCGCGCTCGTTGCGCGCCATGCCGCACTGCTCCCACATGATCTTGCCGAGCCTCCGGTGGAAGGCCGTGGGCGAGGTCTTGCCGCGGATCGCCAGCAGCTGCCGGTTGCGGTCGACCACCTCGTCGCGCGCGCGCCGCACCTCGGCGTGGTCCTCGGCGATCTTCTCCAGCTTGGTGGACGCGAGGTAGTTCCCGATCGTGTAGGGGATGACGAAGTAGCCGTCGGCGAGCCCCTGCATGAGGGCGGAGGCGCCGAGCCGATTCGCGCCGTGATCCGAGAAGTTCGCCTCCCCGAGCACGTGGAGGCCGGGGAGCGTGGACATGAGGTCGTAGTCCACCCACAGTCCCCCCATCGTGTAGTGCACCGCCGGGAAGATGCGCATCGGCACCTTGTAGGGGTTCTCGTCGGTGATGCGCTCGTACATCTCGAACAGGTTGCCGTAGCGCTCGCGGATCACGTCCTCGCCCAGGCGGGAGATCGCGTCGGCGAAGTCGAGGTAGACGCCCAGGCCCCCGGGCCCGATCCCGCGCCCCTCGTCGCACACCTGCTTCGCCGCGCGCGACGCGATGTCGCGGGGCGACAAGTTCCCGTAGCTCGGGTACCTCCGCTCGAGGTAGTAGTCGCGGTCTCCCTCGGGGATCCCGGTCGGCGGGCGCGTGTCGCCCGCGCGCTTGGGCACCCAGATCCGGCCGTCGTTGCGGAGCGACTCCGACATGAGCGTCAGCTTCGACTGATGCTCGCCGCTGACGGGGATGCAGGTCGGGTGGATCTGCGTGTAGCAGGGGTTGGCGAACAGCGCGCCGCGCTTGTACGCGCGCCAGATCGCGGTCGCGTTGCAGCCGATCGCGTTCGTCGAGAGATAGAAGACGTTCCCGTAGCCGCCCGTGGCGAGCACCACGGCGTCCCCGAGGCGGCAGGAGATCTCGCCGGTGACCATGTCGCGGACGACGATCCCGCGCGCGCGGCCGTCGATCACGAGCACGTCCTGCATCTCGTGGCGCGAAAACATCGCGACCTTGCCGAGCCCGATCTGGCGCTCGAGCGCCTGATAGGCGCCGAGGAGGAGCTGCTGTCCGGTCTGGCCGCGGGCGTAGAACGTCCGGGAGACCTGGGCCCCTCCGAACGAGCGGTTCGCGAGCAGCCCGCCGTACTCGCGCGCGAACGGGACGCCCTGGGCGGCGCACTGGTCGATGATGTTCACGGACAGCTCGGCCAGCCGGTAGACGTTGGCCTCGCGCGCGCGGAAGTCGCCGCCCTTGATCGTGTCGTAGAAGAGCCGGAAGACGGAGTCGCCGTCGTTCTGGTAGTTCTTCGCCGCGTTGATCCCGCCCTGGGCCGCGATCGAGTGTGCGCGGCGCGGCGAGTCCTGATAGCAGAACGCCTCGACGACGTAGCCGAGCTCCGCCATGGAGGCCGCGGCGGACGCCCCGGCGAGCCCGGTGCCGACGACGAGCACCCTGTGCTTCCGCTTGTTCGCCGGGTTCACGAGCTTCATGTCGAAGCGGTGCTTCGTCCACTTCTCGGCGAGCGGGCCGTCGGGGATCTTCGCGCGAAGGTCCATGCGCCCGCTCCTAACGGACCCAGCCCGCGGCAACGGCGAGCGGGACGAGAACGAACCCGGCGCCCACGACGACGGCGAACGCCGCCGCCCCCGCCTTCCGCCACCGGTCATAGCGCGGGTGGGAGGCGCCCACCGACTGGAGCATGCTCCAGACCCCGTGCCGCAGGTGGATGGACAGCCCGAGCACGGCGAGCACGTAAAACGCGACGACCGCGGGACGCTGGAAGCTCGCCAGGACGTTCCGGTACGGGTCGTGGGGATCGAAGCCGGGGTTCGCCCGGCCCAGCGTCAGGTCGAGCAGGTGGTACACGACGAACGCCAGGATGATCGGGCCGCTCCACCGCATCGTCCGCGACGCGTACGTCGAGGCGACGTGGGCCTGCTCGCGGTACCCGACCGGTCGAGCGCGGCGGCTCAGGATCGTCAGCGAGGTGGACGCGACGATGTGGCCAAAGACGGCGGCGAGAAGCCCGGCGCGCACGATCCAAAGGCCGGTGCCGTGCACGAGCTCGTGGAGCCACTGGCTATAGGCGTTGAAGGCCTCGCGGCCGAGGAAGATCTGGAGGTTCCCCGCCATATGGCCGAGGACGAACCCGAACAGGATCACGCCCGTGACCGCCATCAGAACTTTCTGGCCGATCGTGGACGAGAAGAAGCCCTGGGGCATGGAGCGGAGCATAGCAAACGGCGTCCGCCCCCGTTTATCGCGCCCGGACGAGGTCCCCGCTCGTCAGGAAGGTGCCGGCGGAAAGGTGGTGGAGGGTGCGGTGGGCGTCGTCCGGGAAGCGCCACACCCCGTCCACGAACGAGGCATCGTCCGCCCACGCGGCGACCACGTCCGCGACGAACAGGTCGTACTTCTCCTCGATCGTCACCTCGCGGATGACCCGGCACTCGAGCCACGCGGCGCAACCCTCCAAGAGGGGCGGGGCGACGAGGGACGCGGGCGAGACCGCAAGCGCGTGCCCGGCGAACTTGTCCTCGTCCGTCCCCGAGACCTTCCCCACCGCGTAGACCACGTCGATCATGGCAAGCGTCGGGACGTTGATCACGAGCTCGCCGGTCTCTTCGACGAGCGTGCGCGTGTGCGTGCCCGACGCGATCACCGCCGCGACGCGCGGCGGGTCGATGTCGAGCCCCATGACCCAGGCCGCCGCCATGACGTTCCGCCGCTCGCCCGACCCCGAGGTGATCAGCGTCGTCGGGCCGTGGTTGATCAGCTTGTACGCCCGCCTCAGGGGGACGGAGGCTCTCATGGGGTCTCCGGCCGGTACAGTGTTTCGACCCAGCGCTCGACCGGCATGAAGCTCGTCGCCCAGCTCTTCCAGGCGTCGGGCAGGCCGGCCTTCTTCGCGTCCTCCAGGGACACTCCGGCCGCCTTCTCCTTGGCGACGATCGCCATCGTCTCGACGAGCATCGCGTGCGCCTTCTCGACGTCCGCGATCGTGCCCACGGCCCCGTGGCCCGGGATCACCCTCACGTCCTTGGGGAGCTTCGCGAGGACGTCGGCCAGGTTCTTCGTGTAGCCGGAGACCGAGCCGCCCGAGTCCACGTCGATGAACGGGAACATCCCGTGGAACAGCTGGTCGCCCATGTGCACGACGTTCGACGTCTTGAACCAGACGATGCTGTCCCCGTCGGTGTGGCCGCGCGGCGCGTGGAAGATGCGGATCTCCTCTCCGTTGAACCAGACCGAGATACCGTCCGCGTAGGTGAGGACCGGGAGCCCCGCGGGCGCCATCGGCTTCTCCCCGACCGAGAGCCGGCGGCGGACGTTCTCCTGCGCGAGGATCGTCGCCTCCTTTCCGAAGACGGCGTTGCCTCCGGTGTGATCGCCGTGATGGTGCGTGTTGATGACGTAGGCGATCTTCCCCGGCGAGATCCCCTTGAGCGCGGCGCGGATCTTGTCCGCGAGCGGCTCGAACTGATCGTCGATGACGAGGAGCCCGTCGGGTCCGGCGGACACCCCGATGTTCCCACCCGCCCCTTCGAGCATCCAGACGTTGCCGGCGACCTTCGTCGCCTTGATCTCGACGCCCGCGAGCTGATCCTGCTGGGCCGCGGCCCGCGCCCCGGCCACGAGCGCTACGAGAGCTCCCGCCGCGCGAAGCGCCCGGGTGTTGAACATGAGTGCCTCCGACCGATAGAGTCCGCATTATGCATCCCGTCGCGACCGTCGTGCTCGACCTCGCGATCATCCTCGTCGTCGCGAAGCTCGCCGGCGATCTCGCGGCGCGCGTGGGTCAGCCGGCCGTGCTCGGCGAGCTCATCGGCGGCGTCCTCCTCGGGAACCTCTCGCTCGTCGGCTTCCACGCCCTCGAGCCGATGAAGTCGGACCCGTCGATCGCGATGCTCGCCGAGATCGGCGTGCTCGTCCTGCTCTTCGAGGTCGGGCTCGAGTCCACGGTGGGGCAGATGCTGCGCGTGGGGGTCACGTCGGTGGCCGTCGCGGTCCTGGGGGTCGTCGCGCCCTTCGCGCTCGGCTGGGGCGTGGCGGCCTGGCTCCTCCCGGAGCATTCCATCTATCTGCACATGTTCGTCGGCGCGACGCTGTGCGCGACGTCGGTCGGGATCACGGCGCGCGTGCTCAAGGACCTCGACGAATCGCAGAGCGACGAGGCGCGCATCATCCTCGGGGCCGCCGTCATCGACGACGTGCTCGGCCTCGTGATCCTCGCGGTCGTCACCGGTGTGGTCGCGGCGGCGGATTCCGGCGGCACGATGTCCTACGCGTCGATCGGCCTCATCTGTTTCAAGGCCTTCGCCTTCCTCTTCGGATCGCTGGCCTTGGGGGTCGTCCTTTCGCCGCGATTGCTCGCCTGGGCGTCCCGCCTCAAGGCGCCGGGTGCGCTGCTGGCCTACGGCCTCGCGTTCTGCTTCGGTCTCTCCTGGGCGGCGCACGCGATCGGGCTCGCCCCGATCGTCGGAGCCTTCGCGGCGGGACTCATCCTCGAGAACGCTCACTACAAGGGCTTTCTCGACAAGGGCGAGAGCGCGCTCGAGGAATCGATCCAGCCGATCTCCGCCTTCCTCGTCCCGGTCTTCTTCGTGCTCATGGGCATGCACACCGACCTGCGCGCCTTCGCCGATCCGGCGGTGCTCGGGCTCGCGGCCGCCCTCACGATCGCGGCGATCCTCGGCAAGCAGGCGTGCTCGCTCGGCGTGAGGGGCGGCGCCGACCGCCTCGCGATCGGGATCGGGATGATTCCTCGCGGAGAGGTCGGCCTGATCTTCGCGGGCATCGGTCTTACGCTCTCGGTTCACGGCGAGAAGATCGTCGATGCCGCGATCTACTCCGCGATCGTCATCATGGTCATCGTGACCACGCTCGTCACGCCTCCCGCGCTGAAGTGGAGCCTCGCGCGCCGCCGCGCGTTTCGCGCGTCTCCGCGAAAAGTGTCGTGAAAACGCTCCGGGACGCTTCGTTCCATTCCTCCGGTCATTCCCTCGTCGTCCGATCGAGGTAGAGTGCTTTCGCGGGGGGTGGATAGGAGGCTCGTGATGCACATCCTTTGGACGATCATCATCGGGTTCATCATCGGACTGCTCGCCCGATTCGTTCTACCCGGGCAGGATGCGTACGGTTTCATCTTGACCACGCTTCTGGGCATCGGTGGCGCGCTGCTCGGTCAGTTCCTCGGACAAGCCCTGGGGTTCTATGCGCCGGGAGAGCCGGCGGGATGGATCATGTCCATCCTCGGGGCCGTCGTCCTTCTCCTGATCGGACGTGCGTTCAGGCGAAGGGCACCGGTGCTGTGACCGCTTGGGGAGCGCGGGCGCGTCGTTTCTCGTCGTCTTCGGCGTGTTCTTGCCGTATCTGGCTTTCCAGTCGGCGCGACGCGTCGCGACGCGCCCGCTGCCTCCCAAGAAGCAGTTCTTCGTCTCCGTCATCGTTCAGCTTCTGATCTTCGGGCTCGGCGCTCTGGTCACGGGGCGGCTCGAGCACGTCGAGCTTCTTCCCCGACGCGCACCGTCCGCCGCGTCGTGGGCGTGGGGCCTCCTGGCCCTCACCGTTTTCGTCGCCGGAATGCGCCCCCAGTGGCGCCAGCGCGTCGTCGAGCGGTCCCGGCGGGTCTGGCTCTTCATGCCGCGCGACGGGGTCGAGCGTTGGCTCTGGGCCACCAGCTCCACCCTGGCCGGGATCTCCGAGGAGCTCGTCTACCGCGGCGTCCTCACGACCCTGCTCTTCCGGATCACCGGGAGCTTCCTCGTGGCGACGCTCGTGTCCGCCGGGATCTTCGCTTTCTCCCACTTCCTGCACGGGTGGAGGAGCATGGTGATCATCTTCGGGATCGCGCTCACGTTCCAGGGCTTGGCGTGGATCTCGGGGTCGCTGTACGTCCCGATGGTGGTTCACGCCGTTTACGACATCATCGCGGGACTCCACTACGGCTACTTCGGACGGAAGCTCGGCTACCCCGTGGAGCCGCTGCCGGCGTGAGGGCTTGAGGCCCCGGCTATCGTAGGCATCGATGACGCGCGAATGGATCGATTACGACGAGGCCCGTCCCGGCGGCCGGGAGCGGGTGTCGGGGACCGTGAAGGTCCTTCCCGACGTGGCGAGCGAGGCCCTGGGCAACACGCGCGACATCCTCGTCTACCTCCCGCCGTCGTATCCGCTCGCGAACCGCACGTTTCCGACCCTCTACATGCACGACGGCCAGAACCTGTTCGATCCGGAGACGAGCTACGCCGGGGAATGGGGCGTGGACGACACGCTCGAGGCGCTCGCGGGGGAGGGGCTCGAGGCGATCGTCGTGGGGATCCCCAACGCGGGGGAGCGCCGGCTGGACGAGTACGGTCCCTTCCCCGATCCCGCGATGGGGGGCGGGCGCGCGGCGGACTATCTGGGGTTCGTCATCGACACGGTCAAGCCGCTCGTGGACGCGTCGTTCCGGACGACCGGCGAGGCCGCGCGAACGGCGACGATCGGCTCGTCGATGGGCGGCCTCGTCAGCCTCTACGCCCACTTCGCCCGGCCGGACGTCTTCGGTCTCGCGGGCGCGTTCTCGCCTTCGATCGGCTTCGGCCACGGCGCGATGCTCCGGTTCTTGCGCGAGGCGCCTCACGTCGCCGGGAGGATCTACCTCGACGTGGGCGCGCGCGAGCGCATGAGCCCGCTCGTCCACGAGGCGCGCAACGTCCTCATCGAGAAGGGCTACCGCACGGGGAAGGAGCTGCTCTTCGTCGAGGACGTCACCGGCGGCCACGACGAGGCGTCGTGGGCCCGGCGGCTTCCCCCGGCGCTCCGGTTCCTGCTCGCCTAGACCCGCGGCCGCGCGTCCACCCGCCGGATCCAGGCGTCGAGCTTCGGGTGGCGGTCGGTCATCGGCATCCGCTCGATCAGGATGTCGTGGAAGAGATGCTTGTCCTCGGGGACGTGGATCGTCGCGTACTTCAGGAACGGGAAGGCGCAGACGTCCGCCGCGGAGAGCTCCTCCCCCATCAGGTAGTCGCGGCCCGCGAGCAGGTCCTCGAACAGATCCATCGCGACCGTGATCTGGCGCCCCCACTCCTCGATCCGCTCGCGGTCCGGATCGGCCTTTTGCAGCTCGTCGTAGATGAGGTTCGGCGGGCGCTTCCAGACGCGGTTGAACCAGTCGATGAAGATCCGCATCTCGGCGCGCCGCGCCGGGTCCCGCGGGAACAGCGGCGGGTCGGGGTAACGCTGCTCCAGGTGCTCCACGATGGCCATCGAGTCCCACACGACGGCCCCGTCGTCGTCGATGACCGGCACGAGGTCCTGTCCCGAGACGCGGCGCACGAGGCTCCGATCCTCCGAATCGACCCAGACGGACTCGACGGGAAGCCCCTTGTGGGCGAGCGCGAGCGCGACGCGCTCGACGTTCGTGGAGAACTTGAACCGGTAGAGTTTGATCATGCGCGAGGTCCTCGCGCGGACCTTACAGGTGCGAGGCGATCCCGTCCAGCGTTCGTCGCAAGCCGGAGGCGAAGACCTCGACCGGCGCGAGCAAGCTCGCCACGAGATACCCCTCTTGCGGGAAGTCGAAGAAGTAACCCGGATAAACGGCCACCCCCTCGCGGAGCAGGTCGAGCACGAGCGTCTGCTCGGAGACGACGCGCGGGTAACGCAGCACGACGCTCCATCCCGCGGTGGGCGTCCCCACCTCGACGGCCGGATGGTCGCGCGCGACCCCCCGCGCCGCGGCGAGGTTCTCCCGGCAGCGTTGGCGGATGGCGTCGCGCACGGGAGCGGCCCGCTCGAGAAGATCGGGAAGCGCGAGCTGGACGGGAGTGCCGACCGAGAGATACGTGTCGGCGATGTGCTCGAGCCGGCCGAGCGCCGCGGTGACGTCGGCCTCGGGGCCGGACACGACCATCCACGCGAGCTTGAGCTGCGGGAGGCCGCGGCTTTTCGACAGGCCTCCGAGCGTCAGCGTCAGCGACTTCGCGCGCGCCGCGTAGGTCGAAGGCCGTGTGCCGGGATCGAGGGGGTAGTCGAGGAACACCTCGTCCACGATCATCGGGAGCGGCGGGAGCGAGCGCCCGCGCGCCGCCGCGAGCCGCTCCGCCGCCGGCCACTCCACGAGCGAGCCGGTCGGATTGTTGGGGTGGACGACGATCACCGCCCGGGCCGCATCGGCATCCGCGACCGGTGTCGCATGGGGCTGCCACCCGGCGTGCGGATCGAGGGCGTACGGGAGGGCTCGGACGCCCTCGAGCCCGAGCAAATGATCGAACAGCGGGTAGGAAGGCGCCGGCACGAGCACGGCACTCCCCGGATCGCACAGGAGCTTCAACGCAACCGCGTAGGCCTCGCTCGTGGAAGCCGTGAGCACGATGCGCTCGGGATCGACCGCAACACCGTGTCGCGCGTATTCGGCGGCGACCGCGGCGCGGGCGGCCGGCAGCCCCCGCGCGTCGGGGCGGTACGACAGGCCGGCCGGGAGGGACAGTCCCCGGAGGAGGTCCGGGGGGTAGGCGATGCCGCACGCGGTCGGGTTCGACACGGTGAGGTCGAACGGGACCGCTCCCGCCGCCGCCCGTGCACGCGCCCACGGCGACGGCTCGAGATCGTCGGGGAGACGCCCCGAGAAATCCACGGGGCTCACGGCTCGAGGACCGGCATCGCCGGGGAGATCGGAGGCAGTGGCCCGTCCCCCCGGTAGAGGACGCGTTCGAGGAACAGACCCGAAGGGGGTGCGGTCCACTCGGCCGGCCGGGCGCCCGGGACCGGTCCCGCCATCAGCTCGGCGACCGCCGAAGGCGGGATCGACCCCGCGCCGACCTCGACCAGCGTCCCCACGAGGCGCCTCACCATCTTCCAGAGGAAGTGCGAGGCGGCGACGCGCACGAGGAGGAGCGCGCCGCTCTCCACGATCTCCACGCGCTCGACCGCGACCTTCGTGGAGGGGTGATCCTGCGGCCTCTCGCAGAAGCTCCGAAAGTCGTGAAGGCCGCGGAGCCCTTCGGCCGCGCGAACGATCTTCGCCGTATCGAGCGGCCGCCTGACCCACCAGACGCCCCGCTTCGCGAGCGCGGTCCGCCGCCGGGACACCTGGTACAGGTACGACCGCAGCACCGCGTCGTGGCGCGCGTGGAATTTCTCGGGGGCCTTCACGAGCGAGAGCACGTGGATGTCCGCGGGGAGCAGGTCGTTGACCGCGACCCGCAGGCGCGCCGGATCCGCCGCGCGCCGCAGCCGCAGGTGGGCGACCTGGTGCAGCGCGTGGACTCCCGCGTCGGTCCGTCCCGCGCCGCCGAGCTCGGCGACGTCGGCGCCGGCCTCGATGAGGGCGCGCTTCAGCTCGCCCGCGACGGAGCGAGCGTTCTGCTGCTCCTGCCACCCGCGGTAGCGCGTTCCCTCGTACTCGAGGTCCAGTCGATAGTTGGGCATGTCGGGGGGCGCCTACGGCGCCGCGTTCAACCCCCAGTCGAACTCGGCGAACTCGACGTGAGCCTTCCCCGATCCGGCGGCCGCGGCCGCCTCGGGCGGAGCGTACTTCGCGAGGAAGCCGAGCACCCCGCCGGCGCCCTTGAAGTCGTCGGCGGACCGGTCGAAGATCTTCGAGACGGTCAGCGTCGGGCGGCCGCCGACGTTCTTCACGCTCACTTCCCCCGGCCGCGCGAGGAACGCCCGCGTCGCGTCGTCGAGCTGCGCTTCGAGCGTCGCCGGGTCGTAGGCCTCGGCCCTCAGGGACGGGCACGACACCGCGCCGCAGCTCAGCGCGAAGTGAATGCGGGGATCCTTGAACTCGGTGCGGAGCTTTCTCTCGAGGTCGTTGAGGCTCGTCCCCTTCTCGACGTAGAGGATCGTCTTGCGCTCGAAGATCTCCGCGCCGCTCATCCCCTTGCTCAGCTCGCGGATCGAGGCCTTGGGATGGCCGAGGAGGATCAGCTCGAGGACCTTGGCGTTGTAGAGGTTGATCCAGGCCGCCTTCCGCGCCTGGGGCTCGAGGTCCTTGGGATCGGTACCCCGAAACGTCGCGAGAACCGCCGACCCCTTCTTCAGGTCGTCGCCGCTGGTCCGCCACGCCGCGTAGCGCACGCCGCGCGGTGTCGCGAACTTCTCGAGCAGCGTGGAGTAGGAGGCACTCGCGGCTTCGAGCGTCACGCTGTCGGCCGGGACGGGCCGGATCGCGATCAGGAGGACGGCCGCGATCGCCGCGGCGATGCGTCGCCTCATGCGGCGGTCAGCACGAGGGGCGCGCCCTCGGTGACCACGATCGTGTGCTCGGCGTGGGCCGCGATCGCACCGTCCGCGGTGCGGACCGTCCAGCCGTCCGCGTCTTCCACGACGTGCCCGGAGCCGCTCGTGAGCATCGGCTCGATGGCGAGGACGAGACCGCGGTTCAAGCGCTGGCGCGCGCCGCGCTCGTAGACGTTGGGGACGGCGGGGGGCTCGTGGATCGTGCGTCCGATGCCGTGGCCCGAGAGCTCGCGCACGACGTTGAAGCCGTCGCGGTGGGCGCTGTAGGACACGGCACGACCGATCTCGTTGAGCCGCGCGCCGGCGTGGGCCGCCGCGAGCGCCCGGGAGAGCGCCCGCTGCGCCGCGGCGAGCAGCGCGCGCACGGCCGGCTCGGTCCGGCCGACGGGAACGGTTACCGCCGCGTCCGCCATGAACCCATCCTTCTCGACCGTCACGTCCAGCGTGACGAGGTCTCCCTCCACGAGCTCGCGCTCGGAGGGGATGCCGTGGACGACCTCGTCGTTGACGCTGATGCACGTGGTACCCGGAAACCCGTAGACGAGCCGGGGTGCGGATCGCGCGCCCTCCGCCGTCAGGAGGTCCTCGGCGATCGCGTCGAGCGCGGCCGTCGTGATTCCGGGCGCGACGGCCTCGGACATCGCGTCCAGCGCCGCGCGGACGATCCGGCCCGCCTCCTTCAGCGCCAGGAGCTCTTCTCGGGTCTCCACCGACATCAGATTCCTCCTCAACCCTTCCGGTACCGCGGCTGGTAGAGCTGCACGTCGAAGCCGCCGGGGACCGCGAAGCGCGTGACGAGCCCATAACCATGATCCTCGATCGGCATCGTGAACTCCACCCCGCGCTTCGAAAGCTCCGCGACCGTGGCCTGGATGTCGTCGCAATAGAAGGAAATGTCGTGGGTTCCGGACGGTGCCTCTTCCGGGTCCGCCGGGTGGCACCCGATGTCGGCCTCCGGGGCGTCGAAGATGAGCCACCCCTCCCCGACGTCGAATCCCGCAAGGCCCAGCTTGTCGCGGAGGAACGCCCGGAGCTTCTCCGGCTCCGACGAGTAGAACATCGCATGCATCCCACGGATCATGCCGGCCCCCCCTCTTCGAGCACGAGGAGCACCCCGTTGGGCTCGTCGCTGTGCACCTTGAACCCGCATTTCTCCAGAACGCGGATCGAAGCGATGTTTCGCTTCGCGACCCCGGCGTAGAGCGGCCGCTCGGCGATCTCCGAAAGAAAGCGCGAGAGCGCACGCGTCGCGATCCCGCGCCCCCAGTGCTCCCGCGCGATCCAGTAGCCGACCTCGCGCCTCCCGTCGCGGCCGAAGCAGCCGACGTGGCCGACGACCTCGCCGTTCGAGACGATCGTGCGCTTCTGGACGGTGGGATCGCCGAGGACGTTCTGGCGCCAGTGCGCCATGAAGGCGTCGCGATCCCGCGGCGGGAAATCCGCCATGCGATACGCGACGGGATCGATCTGGTGCTCGAACAGGATCGGGAGATCGTCCTCGACGACCTCCCGCAACACGATGTCCGTCACCGAGGCCGCGCTGGAATGAAGTCCTTCATTTCTCCGAGCCCGTCGGCGGCCACGGGCTCCCACCTCTCGCCGATCTTGACGAAGAGGCGTGCCCGGTAGTCGCCGCGATCGCTCTGGAAGACGGCGAGCACCACGCCGTCGCTCAACATCTTCGAGGTCACGAATCTCCTGTCGCCCTGGACCAAGATCTGCGAGATCGCCCTCTTCTGTTCGAGCAGCGGATCCGACGGCGGCGACTGCGCGCGCACGTAGGCGGCGAACCCCAGCGCTCCGACGACCACAACCACGACAGCCAGGGCGAACGACGTGCGGCTCTTCATCAGTACACCCCTTTCTGTTCCAGCAGCCTCTTCGCGATGTCCCGGGCGATCCAGCCCTCCGGCCGGTCGTCCTTCGACGTCCCGGCACGGTCCACGTAGCGCGTCACGAACACGTACTCGCGATCGCCCTTGGCCACGTGCCCGACGAACCAGCCACCGACCGCACGACCGCCGGAGCCTGTCTTGCCGTGCAGCGTCCAGCCGCGGGGAGACGTGTCGACGAGGGTGATCTTCTTCGTCATCTCGAAGGCGTGCTGGGAGACCGGCAGCTCCTCGCGCCAGAGCCGCTCCCAGAAGCGGAGCTGCTCGTCGGGGGAAATGAGCATCGACGACTCGAGCCACGCCTTCGTGAGGCCGCCGGACATGTCGCCGTTCCCGTAGTCGAAGCCCGCGAGGTAGGCCTTGACCTTGTCCATCCCCATCTCGGTCGTCAGGCGCTGCGAGAACCACACGACGGAATCGCGCATCCAGGTCGCGGCCGTGTGGTCCTTGTTCCACGCCTCGCGGGCGTACTTCGTTCCGTCCCATTTTCGCGAGGACGTCTCGTCCTTCAGCGCGCCGGAGTCGAACGCCATGAGCGAGAGCGGCACCTTGAACGTGGAGCAGGGGGACGCCCGGAGCGCGCAGCGCTCGCCGCCTTCGCGGGCCACGATCTTGCCGGCCTTCAGGTCGTAGAGGAGGAAGCAATCGGCGTCTTGTGCCACGGCCGGCGCCGCCGCGAGGAAAAACGCGAGCGCGAGACCGAGCCTCACCGCTTTCGCTCCTGGCTCACCGAGATCCCGAGACCGTCCGGATCGAGGTACTGCGCGATCCGGGCGCCGAAGACCTCCTTGGGGGCCTGCACGCAAGGCACCTTCAGCTCCTCCATGCGCTTGTGGAACGCCTCGAGGTCGGGAACGGAGAGACCGGGACGGCAGCGGCCGGAGGGGACCTCCAGCGGATCCTCGCGCGCGCCTTCGGCTTCGCTCTGGTGAAGGGCGATCGTCGCGCCCTCGGTGGCGAACTCGGTCCAGTGGGGCGATTCGAACCGGAGCGGCAGCCCCATCACGTCGCGATAGAAGGCGATCGAGCGCTGCATGTCGGAGACGAAGACGATGGCGTAGCTGAGGCGCACGGGGGGATCCTCCGTCTAATCACGCTTGAGCTTCATCTCGCGCACCTTCTTCCCGGTGGGAACGTCGCTGAGCGTCCCGGTCATGCTCTTTCCGTGGACCGTCAGGCACTGCACGATGTGAACGCGGTCGTTCCTGAACTCGCTCGTCCAGCACCCCTTCGGCGCGTCGAAGGTGAAGTCGGACTCGCCCATGAGGCCCTTCTCTCCCTTGACGATCTTGTACGCCATGAGGTGCGCGGTGTCGGGCTCGGCCGTGCGCGTCACCTCGTAGACGACGATCTCGTCCTTGCACGCCGGAGCGAGCTCGCGATCCACGCACGTCGACGTGCCGCGCCACGTCCCGAGGAAGGCGCTGATGTCCAGCAGGGCGGCCAGTCCGAGGGCGATCATCTCAAGTCAACCTAGCCCAGCCAGCGAGCCCACCCCGAGTGGGGGGGGGGTCGCTTCGGGATGAAGAACGTGCGCCAGGATCTCGAGCGACTCCACGAGCCGCGGCCCCGGCCGGTGGAAGTACTGGTTCCCGTCCGCGACGAAGACGCGATGCCCGCGGACCGCGCGCAGGTCGTCCCAGCCGGGCCGCGCCGCAAGCGAGGACATCTCGCGGAGCGTCGTGGCCACGTCGAATCCGCAAGGGCTGACGAGGATCACTTCCGGATCGGCGAGCCGTACGTCCTCCCACGCGAGCCAGGGGCTGTGATGCCCCGCCTCGCCGAAGAGGTTGATCCCCCCGGCCATCTCGATGAGCTCCGGCATCCAGTTGCCGGACGTCATGAGCGGATCGATCCACTCGATGGAGGCGATCGTCGGCCGGAGCGCGGTGGCGTGCATCCGCTTGGCCACCTGCGCCATGCGCCACTTCATGCCGGCGACGAGCCGTCCCCCGTCCGCCTCGACCCCCAGGGCGATCGCGACGCTCATGATGTCGTTCCATACGTCCGCGAGCGAGTCCGGGCGCAGCGACAGGACGCGGGGCCGGTGGTGCGTGAAATCGCGGAGCGCCGTTTCCACGTCGCGTTCGCTGACCGCGCAGACCTCGCACTGCATCTGCGTGATGACGACGTCGGGGCGCAGCGCGCCGAGGCGCTCCGCGTCCACGCGGTAGACCGACAGCCCCTCCTGCACGATCGCCTTGACCCGGTCGTGGATCTCGTAGCTCTTGCCGTCGGGGCGGAACTTCGGCTCGGTGACGGCGGGCAGGCGCTGCACGTGCGGCGGGTAGTCGCACTCGTGCGAGCGTCCGACGAGGCTGTGCCCGGCCCCGAGCGCATGGACGATCTCCGTGCCGCTGGCGATCAGGGAGACGACTCGCAAATCGGACCTCGTGCGAGACCCTATTCTACCGATCCCCGGCCGTTACACCCCCGGCAAGCACAGGCACGAGGACGAGAGCTTGATGTCGGCGTCCCGCCACGCATCGTTGAAGCGGCCCTCGATCGCGGCGGCCTCGTCGTTTCTCTTCTGCGCTTTCAAGGCGCGCGAAAGGCCGTAGAGCGACCAGCCGTTCTCCGGGCGGATCTCGAGGTCGTCGCGGTAGACCTTCTCGGCCTCCTTGAACTTCCCCGCTTGCATCAGCGCGGCCCCCAGGGCGTGGCGCACGGGCTGGATCCAGCCCGGCGGCTCGTCGTAGTGGAGCGCGTCCTCCTTCACGACGCCGTCGCGGAGCGCTTTCAGCCCCGCGTCCACCTTCCCTTCGCGGTAGCTGACCTCACCCTCGAGGACCGATCCCGCGAGCTCGGCGATCGCCATCGACGTGTTGTTGCTCATCATCGAGTCGGCGGGGATCTTCGCCTTCGCCTCCACGAAGAGCTTCTGCTCGTCGCGCGCCTCCTTCGCCTTCCCCTGGGCGGCGAGCGCGACCCCGCGGGCGTAGTGGCGGAGCGAGCGCGTGAGCGGGAGGTAGTCGGGGGGCTCGGGCGCCGCCAGGGCGTCATCCCACGCGCCGAAGCGGAGCATGACCTCGTACGGCGCGCCGACGAAGCCGTCCACCATCCCCGCGTTCTCCTTGATCCAGTCCTCGGGCATGTCGGCGACCATCTGCTTGATCGCGGAGAGCGAGCGCTCCTTCCGTCCCTGCATCATCGCCGCGAACGTGAGCATGTGCTGGTTGTGGGCCATGTACACGCGGTAGAAGCCCTGCTTCTTCGGGGCGACCTTGCGGAACTCGGCGTCGGCGGCGATCGCGGCCTCGTTCTGCGCGGCGGCCTTCGCCCAGCGCCCGAGGAGGACGTCGATGTGCGACGGCATGTGGACGTTGTGCCCCATCGCGGGCTGCAGGTTGCGCAGCCGGTCGGCGGCTTCGACGGCGAGCTCGGGGGTGGGGGACATCTCGAGGGCGTGGATGTAGAGGTGGTTTCCGAGGGGATGCATGGGATCGACCTTCAGCACCGCCTGGAGCGTCTGGATGACCTCCTCGGTCCCGGGCTCCGCCTTCTTGTCGTGCGTCCAGAGGTTCCAGGGACGGAGGTCCATCATCGACTCGGCGAACAGGGCGCCGACATCCGCGTCGTCGGGGTGGGCGGCCCAGACCTTCCGCATCGCATCGGCGTAGGCGGTGTCGAGCGGGGCGCGGTCCTCGGGCTGCGGGTTCGCGTAGCGCGCGGCGAGCGCCTCGATGAGCGCGCGCTCGGTGTCGGTCCCCTTCGCGGCGTTCGCTTGCGCCTTCGTCAACGCCTCCCACGCCGCCTTCGCGCGGTCCGGCGGGACGAGGGGGAAATTGATGTGCGGGCCGTTGGCGAGCGCGATCGCCCAGTCGGCCATCGCGCAGGAAGGATCGATGTCGGCCGCGCGCTGGAACGAGCGGATCGCCTCGTCATGGTTGAAGGCGAACAGGAAAGCCAGGCCCTGATCGAAGTACTGCTGCGCCTCCGGGCTCGCCGTCGTCACCTTGCGCTTGTGGTCGCCGAGACCTTGGTAGTGCGGGACCGCGCTTTCGGCCAGGGGGGACGGAGAGGGGGACGGGGGGGCGGGCCTGTTGCAGGAAGCGATCAGGACGGTGGCGAGCGCGAAAGGCATCCAGCGCGACATGGGGAACCCTCCGGCGTTTAGGATAACCGCGATGAAGCCGGACTTTGACCCCCGCCCGGTCGTGCTCGAGGGGACCGCCGTGCGCCTCGAGCCGCTGGCCGAAACACACGCGGCCGACCTCCTCGCGGCCGGAGGGGACGACGAGACGTGGCTCTACATGCCGATCCCGGCGCTGAAGTCGATCGACGACGCGCTCGCCATGATTCGCGACGCGCTGGTCGAGGCCCGCGAGGGGCGCGAGGTGCCGTTCGCCGTCATCGAGCGGTCCTCGGGGCGCGCCGTCGGATCGACCCGGTACCTCGACCTCCAGCGCCCGCACCGCGCGCTCGAGATCGGATGGACGTGGATCGGCCCCGCGTGGCGGCGCACGGCGGTGAACACCGAGTGCAAGGCGCTCCTCCTGCGTCACGCGTTCGAGGAGCTCGGTGCGCACCGGGTGACGCTCAAGACCGACGCGAGGAACCTGCGCTCACAGCGCGCCATCGAGAGAATCGGCGGCGTGCGCGAGGGGGTGCTGCGCCGGCACCGGATCTGCTGGGATGGGTCGATCCGCGACACCGTCTACTACGGGATTCTCGACTCCGAGTGGGAGAACGGCGTCAGGCACCGTTTCGAGGAAACGGTGCCTGACACCTTCCGAGCCTCTCGAACATCGCCTCCATGAGGGAGGCGACCTCGTCGCGCGTGATCTTGGCGCCCGGTCCGCGCTCCTCGATGCGGTCGAGGCTGGCGCGCGCGAGGATCGCCGGGCTCGCGGTGAAGGCGACGAACCCCTCCGGGGCGCCGGCGCCTTGCAGCGTGAGCACGTACTCGGCGGCGCGGTCGAGGTCGGCGCGGGCGATCCCGAACACCAGGCGCGTGTCGATGCCCTCGGGCAGGTAGACGCGCCCCTCGGTTGCATCCGACGCCCGGTCCTTGAGGATGTTGACGAGCTGGAGCCCCTCTCCGAAGAAGCGCGACCGGCGCCTCAGGCGCGCCGCGGCGGGCGCCAGCTCCGGCCGATCGATCAAGAACAGCTCGGTGAGCATCTCGCCCACGATTCCCGCGACGACGTAGCAGTAGTCCCGCAGCTCGCGTATCGAGCCGAGACGCAGATTTCCCCGCTCGTCGCCCCGCCGGACCACGTCCTGCATGCCGCGCACGGTTCGCGTCAGGTCGCGCCGCAGCGCGTCGCGCGCCGCCTCCGGCATCGCGCCGTAGGCGTCGAGCACGTGCGGCGCCTCGCGGAGCAGCTCGAGGTATCCCGCGTGCGTCACGGGGAGGTCGGCGAGCCAACCCGACGCGCAGGCCGAAGCGCTCCCCTCGCCGCGCAGCAGCCGCTCGAGATCCCCCAGCGCGGCGAGGCGCCGGTCCCGGGGCCACCGGGCGGCGTCCTCGAAGGTGTCGGCGATGCGGAAGAGGAGGTAGGCGATCCCGACGTGGCGCCGCGTCGGCTCCGGCAGCATCGGGATCGACAGCGCGAACGTCCGGCTGGTCTTCTCCAGAAGGTCGTCGAGCGTCGCCATGGTCACGACTCGACCCACGTCCCGTGCGCGTGCCGCCCGGCGATCGCGGCAGCCGCCGCGCCTTTCGGGCGCCCGTCCACGAGGTGCGAGCCGATCCCCAAGTGCGCGAGGCGCGCCACCGTCGCCAGGCGCAGCGCGATGCCGCCGGTGACGTCGATCCCCGAAGCGCCCGACGCCTGCTTCGCCGCGCGCGCGGCTCCCCGGGCGGACAGAAGCGTCACGGTTCGTCCTCGCGCATCCTGCAAGCCGTCCGTTTCCCCCAGCCACACGGCGCGGGCCACCGGGATGCGCCGGCGCGCCGCCTCCTCCGCGATCGCGACGAACAGGGCCTCGGTCGAGACGATCGAAGCACCCTTGCCGCGGTCCATCACCACGTCGCCGTAGACGACAGGGACCAGGCCGAGGTCCAGCGCCCGGAAGAGGGGCTCCGCGAAGATCTCCTTCACCTTCCCGTCCGACGCCGTGAGGAAGCTCGAAGGCGCGAGCGCGAACGGGCGCGCGCCGGCGTCCTCCAGCGCACCGACGACCAGGCGGTGCAGATCGGCGGCACGCCGCTGGACCCGCGCGATCCCGTCGGTGAGGCGGCGCGCGCTCTTCCCGGGCGTCAGCCCGGCCTTCGAGGCGGCGGCGTGCCCGAACGAGCCGCTCCCGTGCCCGACGATCAAGCGCGGACCGCCGGCGCCGTCCAGGCTCCCCGCGATCTCCGCGGCGAGGCGCCGGATGATCGCGGAGCGCGCCGTGCCCGCACGCGTCTTGTCGGTGACGAGGCTTCCCCCCAGCTTCACGAGCACGATCGGGCGTCCCATCAGAACAGGTGCTCCCTCTCCTCGCGCGGACCCTGGCCCACGCCGTCGAGCACGACGTCCGCGACCTCGGCGACACCCTCGAGGATCCGCACGACCTCCTTCTCGGCGGACGGGGTGCAGATGACGTGGACGTTGGCGCCCGCGTCCATCGTCGCCCAGGCCGCAAGGCCCGTCTCGCGTCCGCGCCGAAGCGCCTCGAGCACGCGCAGCGTTCCCGGCTTCCAGTAGAAGATCGGCGGACGCGAGGACATCGCGATCAGATGGAGCTCGATCGCCTCCTCCTCGAGGACCGGCCCGAGCATCGACAGATCTCGCGCCGCGATCGCGCGGCGCACGGTGTCGAGGCGCGCGGGAAGCGCGGAGAGCCTCGCCTCGTAGTGGGGGCTCGACGGCGCGCGCCGGTGGCCCTCGAGCGACGAGACCTCCTTCGTGCCGGTTTCCACGATCGCGATGACGTCGCGCAGGTCCCAGTGGGACGCGGAGGCGAGGGAGGTCGCGTGCCCGCCGGGGCCGCCGTCCCACGACCACTCGACGTAGCCGCCGAGAACCGAGCGCGCGGCGGAGCCGGAGCCGCTCATCCGCGCGAGCGTCGAAAGCTCCGGCACGTCGAGCGTCAGGCCCAGGGCCCGGGTCGAGGCGATCGCGAGCGCGGCGAAGCCCGACGCCGAGGAGGCGAGGCCGGCGCCGGTCGGGAACGAGTTCCGGGTGGCGACGCGAAAGCGGCCGGCGCGGCCGGTCCAGCGGCGCACGCGCTCGAGATGGCGCTCGATGCGCTCGC
>Ga0068859_100001667_pt1 | contig 22614 bp, 15 predicted proteins | sample KBSSwiS22_FD_66585 | JGI IMG/M metagenome (GOLD analysis project Ga0068859, IMG submission 66585) | Switchgrass rhizosphere microbial communities from Kellogg Biological Station, Michigan, USA - KBS Switchgrass S2-2 | ecosystem: Host-associated > Plants > Roots > Rhizosphere > Soil ...
CCAGGGTGACCAGCGTCCGCCCGCCTCGCAGCGAGGTCAGCAAGCTGACCGCGGCCGGATCGAGCTCGCGGATCTTCTCAGGGTCATGAATGCCCTTGCGCTCGACGTTGAGGAAGGGCCCCTCGATGTGAATGCCCAATACTCCGGGCACACCCAATGTCAGAGCGTTCTGGACAGCCTCGATGGCCGTTGCCACGACGTCCAGGTCGGCGCTGATCAACGTTGGCAGAAAACCCGTGGTACCGAATTTTCGGTGCGCGCGGCCGATTTCCCGGATCACCTCGACACTGGGAGCGTCGTTGAACAACACTCCGCCGCCGCCGTTCACCTGGGAGTCGATGAAGCCGGGTAGCAACAGGTTGCCACCGAGATCGCGTTGCACCGCCCGGGTGCAACGCGGATCTGCGGAATCAACCACATCAACAATGCGGCCCTGTTCGATCAGGACGCAGCGACCCTCGACCAGCCCGGCATCTGTGAGAACGCGTCCGTTGACCAGGGCAAGGGTAGGCGAATGTGACATTAAACGGTCTCGGTGACCTTGCGCAGATGAGGCGGGCGATCGGGATCGAACCCACGCGCAACGGCCAGGGCGTTCACCATCCGATAGAACGACTGAATGATCAGCATGGGTTGGATGGCCGGATGAGCCGTCTCGGTGCCCAGAATGAGAGCTTCGGGTGCCTTCGCACCCGCAAGCAGGATCTGGGCGCCGCGCGCGGCAAGCTCCTTGGCGAGTGACTCGACGCCGCCGTGCGTCTCGTCATTCTGAGCAAAGATCAGAACGGGAAAGCCTACCTGCACCAGCGCCATGGGGCCGTGCCGTAGCTCGGCAGCGCTCAGCGCTTCGGCATGCAACCCGCATGTCTCCTTCAACTTTAAAGCTGCTTCCTGCGCGACACCGAGGCCCAGCCCACGGCCGACGACATACAGGTCGCGAGCCGGCTCCAGGTGAGCGAGCGCCGGCTGCCAGTCGTGTTTCCACGCCCGTTCGAGTTGGGCGGGTGCCTTCACCAGCGCATCCAATAATTCCTCGTCCTGCCCCCAGTGGGCGACGAGATGAATGATCGCAGCCAGCGAAGCAATGTATGACTTCGTCGCTGCCACGCTCTGCTCGCTGCCGGCGCACAGTGGAACCGTAAAGTCAGCGGCTTGTGCCAGGGGCGAGGTCTCGACGTTGACCAGTGCGACGATCATCGCGCCGGCGGCCTTCGCATTCGCGACGGCGGCAAGCAGATCGGGACTCGCACCAGACTGTGAGATGGCCAGTAGCACGGTGCCGCGCAGGTCCGCCTTCGCCATGTAGACGGAGCTGACGGAGGGAGCTGCCGAGGACGTCAGAACCCCCAGGCGCGTCTCTATCAGGTACTTGGCAAAGGTCGCGGCGTGATCCGAGCTGCCGCGGGCGCAGGTAACCACTGCACGCGGCGCGAGCCGCCGCAGCGCCTCTCCCAGCTTCTGCAGCTTTTCAGTGTTGGTGCGGATCTGCAGCCGCACGGTTTCGGCCGCCTGTGCCGCCTCGCGATACAGGTGTGTCGCGCTTTCCTGGATGTTCATTGACGCCTCGCTCACGAAGAACTGCTGAGTTCGGCGACAAAATCATAGATGTCGCCTCGATAGTACGATTGGGAAAATTCCGCGGCGCGGCCGTCCTTGAGAAATCCGAGCCGCTCCACCAGCAGGCCTGCGTCCTTTTCCTTCGCCTGCAACAGTTTCGCCTGCTCGCTGCTCAATAACACGGCGCGCAGCCGCTGTAACGCGCGCACCGGACGGTTGCCGGCGCGTTCGAGTGCTTCATACAAAGAGGATTCCACGGCATCCAAAGAGGGTAGGGATGAGGCCAATACTGTCGCATACTCGAGTGACATCGGCGCGTCGTTGGCGAACCGGATACGGTGAAAGCGGTATACCGGTGTCCCGGGGCTCGAGCGCAGCGCCAGTGATTCCTCGGGGGAAACGGTGCCTTCGGACCGTTGCAACCAAACACTGCGGGGTGTCCGGCCGCGCGCCCGCATGTCCTCCGAAAACGATGTCAGTTTCGAGAAATTCTTCTCGACCCGGGCAACTACGAAGGTGCCGGAGCCCTGGCGCCGCACGAGCAGTCCTTCGTTCACCAGCCCATCGATGGCTTTGCGCACCGTGATTCGCGAGACCGCGAACTCGGTGGCGAGATCGCGCTCGGCCGGCAATGCGTCGTCCGGACCCAACAGGCGCCGCTCCATGGCTTCCCGCAAAGCCCGCTGAAGCTGCTGATAAAGCGGCAAGCTGCTCGATTCGTCGAGCGTTCCCACGGACTGCGACAAGAGGGTCAAACGGCTTCTCCCGAAAAGATCGGTGGCGCCATCATACTACCAATATCGTACCAATTAGTACCCCAGGGTGTCTTTTTGTATTCATAAGTGGTTGTTTTAACACAGGTACAGGCATCACTGCCAAAGATTGGTATGCATGGAAGATGGTATTTTCACTACAGTGGTACTATATTGGCACCCAAGTGGTAGCGGGGCACTGGGAGTAGCGCGACGGCGCGCTTGGACCAATAACAGTGGGGTGAGGAATCTATGAGAATCGCACGGTCTACCTTGGTTGGAACGGCAGTGGCCATGGCGCTGTTTGGACGCAACGGCGACGTCAGGGCGGCGGATGCGCCGGCCGATTCCGCCGATACCAGCAACTCGATCGAAGAGGTCGTGGTGCACGGTTATCGCGAGGCCTTGCAGCAGTCGTTGGAGACCAAGCGCGCGGCGACGGGCGTCGAGGACGTCCTGACCTCGGAGGACGTGGGCAAGTTTCCCGACAAAAACGTGGCCGAGGCTCTGCAACGGCTGCCGGGCATCGTGACCACGCGGGACTTCGGCGAAGGTGAGCGAATCAACGTGCGCGGCACACTGGATACGCTCACGAAAGCCACCCTGAACGGGCATTCCCTCTCCACGGCTGACTGGTTCATTCTCGATCAGCAGAATGCGACGCGCAGTTTCAACTATCTCATGCTGCCGGCCGATCTCATAGGCAGGACGGAAGTCATCAAGACCGCCCAGGCAGACGTGGAAGAGGGCGGAATCGGCGGCACGGTCAACATCGAGACGCGCAAGCCGCTCGACCTGCAGCCGTTCACGGCTTACTTGTCGCTCGAAGCGGCGCACACCGAGCTGTCGAAAAAGACCGATCCGTATATGACCGGTCTCATAAGCTGGAAGGACGCGGACAGCACGTTTGGCTTCCTGCTTGCCGGCATCTACCAGGAGCGCCGCATCCGCCGCGATGGCTTCGAGATCCTCGGTTACAACACGATGGCCAACATCGTCAAGGGCAGTACTGACCAGACGCTGGTCCCCAATCTCATCAATTCCGCTCTGTTCGAGCAGGATCGCATCCGCAAAGGCGGCAACTTCGCGATGCAGTTGAAGCCGACCCCGGAGCTCGAGATCAACTTCAACGGCCTGCTGTCCATCTTTGACGCCGAAAACAGCAACCAGAGCTATCTAGCCGATCCGCAACGTGCGCTCGGCAACGGCGGCACGCTGACCAATCCCGTCGTGCAGAATGGTGCGTATGTCGGCGGCACCGTGTCCTCGGCCGCCGGCGGTACGAGCGACTTCGCGTACTTCTACGATTCGTTCCACCGCTTTGCCAAATCGACCAGCCAGAACCTGGATCTGAACGCGACCTATACCCCGAACGACCAATGGACTGTGAAGGGCGATTTCGGCTACACCGACGCCGTCGGCAAGACGGACCCGCAATACTTCCCCGAGTTCGGTGCCCCCGGTGTGTTCAGCTACAACCTGGCACACGGCGTCGTGGTCACTCCGCTGGCGAATGCCAACGGCACGACGGTGAACTTCGCGGACCCCAACTCCTTCGCGTTTGATTTCGCCAACAACGATATCTTCACGAACGATGACCGCGAGGTTTACGGCTACCTCGATGCGGAAATGAAGCTCGACCTGGGCGTGCTCAAATCGCTCAAGTTCGGCGGCAAGGTCACCAACCATGAGCGCGATGCGGCGGGTAACTTCACGACGTACGGCGGATTCTCCGCGCCCATCCTGGCGCAGAAAATACCGATGTCGTCCTGGTCGGCGGGTCTTACGCCCGGCAATTTCCTGAACAACATCGCGGTGCCCGGGTCGCTGACCCAGGCCTGGAGGGTCAACGAGGCCTTCGCGCAGAAGGTGCTTTCCAACCAGGAGCTGGTCTCCGGGCGTGTCCCCTATCCGATCCAGGGATTCTCGATCAAAGAGAAAACCTACGGCGCGTACGCGATGGGCAATTTCAGTGGCGATCGCTGGCGCGGCAACGCGGGTCTACGCTTCGCGCACACCAGCGAGGATACGACTGGCGCACTCACGGTAGGCGATCCGACAACCCCGGGCGCCATCCCCAACCCCTTTGGCGCCTTCGTGCCGGCGACCTCGAACACCAGCTACAACGACATTCTGCCGTCGATGAATGTCACCTACGAGGTGACGGACGACTTCCTGGTGCGTTTCGCCGCGGCAAAGGTCCTGTCACGGCCGGATTTCATCACCATGGTGCCCCTGGTCAGCCTGAATCCCGGCGCACTCAGTGGTACGGCCGGCAATCCGGCGGTGAATCCCTACCGCGCCTGGCAGGAGGACCTGTCATTCGAGTACTACCCTGACAAGAACACGGCCTACACGCTGGCGCTGTACTACAAGGACCTGAAGTCTTTCATAGTGGATCAGTCCGTCGCCCAGACGCTGCCATTTACCGGTCAACAGGCACCGAACGCTGCCTGTACTACAGTGGCTGCCAACCTGTTCAACTGCCCATTCATCATCGACCAGAAGACCAACAGCAACGGCGGGACGCTGAAGGGCGTCGAGCTGGGTATCACACAGCCGGTCTGGGGCGGCTTCGGGCTGCAGGCCACCTACAGCTACTCCGATGCGTCGCTGCGCAACGGCCAGCCGTTCCCCGGAAACTCGAAGAACCAGTACAATTTCACGGCATTCTTCGAGAACCAGCTGCTGAGCGCGCGCGTGTCCTGGTCACAGCGCTCGAATTTCTTCCTGACCTTCGACCGCACCTCGAACGTATTCGAGACCGCGCTGACATCGCTCGACGCGTCGGCGTCTGTGAATGTCACGAACTATCTTGCCGTGACATTCGAAGCCCAGAATCTGACCGATGCGAAGGTTGTGCAGTACGACGACGATCTGTCTCATCCGCGGGCGATTTACGACAACGGACGCGTCTACTTCGCGGGTGTGAAGTTGAGGTTCTGAAGCCCTCAACTATAGCCGTAGCGGTCCATCATCGGTCGCAGTCTTCCCACGAAGGGCTGCAGGAACTGCGCGTAATGCCCATGCCGGTTGACCGAGCCGGCATGGATCTTTTCGGTGACCTGCGCGTAGCTGGGCGTGGGCGCGTAGCGAGGATTTTCGTGAAAGCGCAGGCAGGCCTCCTCGAACGGCAGCTCGAGGTACTCGAGCAGCTTACGGGTCTGGCCGGCCTGGTCTGCGATGAGCGTTTCGTACTTCAGCAGGAAATCATCAGGCTCCAGGGCGCTGCGATAGTGCTCCGTGAGAGCGAAAACGGCGGCCAGATGGTGGGTGAGATCCTCGACCCGGTAACCGCACGCGAATCCGTGAGTCATGTTGTTCGACATGATGGACACACAGACGTCCAGGGGATGGCGCACGGCATGGATGATTTTGGCCTTCGGGAAGATCATCTTCAGCAGCGGCAGATTGATCTCGTTGAAGGGCATCTTGTCGGTAAAGAAGGCTTTGCCGCCGCTCGTCAGCCCGTAGCTTTGCGCGCGTGCGAGGTAGTAGTCGCGAAACAACGATGCGATATGGTGGCGATCGGCCGTCCAGGTCTGCCCCAGGTTTTCCGGATAGCCTTCCGGATCCGGCAGCACGTCAACGGCGAGCCTGCGCAGATCGTCGAGGAAGGTGAGCTCTCCACCGGCTCGTACGCTCGAGTGGCTGCACAGGATCTGTTCGATCAGCGTTGTGCCGGAGCGGGGGAAACCCACGATAAAGATCGGCTGCGCAACATCCGGGCGCAACGGTGCTTTGGGCAGCAGGTTGATATTCTCCCGCGTGAAGAACTGGCCGCACCGGTTGAACAATGTCTCGACCACATCTTTTTTGTACTTGAGACCGCTGCCCTCGGCGGCCAGACGGCGCTTGCCCTCGACGAAGTCTTCCCAGGCCTCGGCGTACCGGCCTATACGGTCATTCAGTCTGCCGCGCTCCAGATGTCCGGCGCCGCTGAGCTCCGTGAAGGAGTTGAAGACGGCGAACGCCTCCTGATGCTTGCCGGCGCGCGCGAGGTAGTTGGCTTTGAGCAGGCTGACCTGATCTGCGGACGATACCGCTTCAGCACGGGCCAGCAGCTCCTGCGCGCGCTTCAGATCGCCGCGGCCCTCGTGCAGCGTGGACCAGTAGGCAAGTGTCTTCAGGTCGCGCGGATCGAGGTCGTGGGCCCGCGCGAAACAGCCATCGGCCTCCTCGGCGCGGCCCTGTTTCATCAAGTTGAGCCCGAGATTCATGAGAAACGCCGCCTGCGGTCCCGCCAGCTCCAGCGCACGGCGGAAGTGCCACTCGCCGGAGGGCAGATCATTCATCTCCGACAGGATGTACCCGAACAGGTTGTTACCCTGGGGATTGTCCGGATTGGCACGGAGCGCCGCGCGTGCGACCTTCTCGGCGTCACCGAGCTTGCCGTGCGTCATGAACAGTTGGACCAGGTCGTTGAATGCCCAGTCGGCACGCCGATCGATTCCGATCACGGTATCGAGGGTGCGCGCTGCCTGGCCGAACTGTCCCCGCCGCTGTTGGACCAGCGCGCGAAGCTCGAGCGCATTCACGTCACGGCCGGCGGTCTTCAGACGCTCTTCCGCGGCTGCTTCGGCGGCTCGCAGGTCACCGCGCGCCAGTGCGTCACGGCCACGAAGGACGAGGGGATGGGGCGCTGCGGGCATGGAGTGAACCTCGGGAAGCGGGCGCAGACGAAGCTGCGTAGACCCGCTATGGTGCCCGCTTCCGGGGCGGTTGTTTAGGGCATGTTGATGGGGAGCGCAGGATTGAAGTGGAGGGTGATGGCCGCAACCTTGGCGGTGCTGGTAGGCGGGGCAGCAGCGGGCGGCGCTATAGCCGCTGGCACTGGGGGCGTGTCCGCGGCCGCACCAGTTGGCGCTCTAACGGCAACATCGGGCGCCGCGGCAGCGGCAACGTCGGGTGGCGCGGCAGCGGCAACGTCGGGTGGCGCGGCACGCGCCGTGCCTGGGATCATCCCGGCACCGGCACACGTTGAGTCCCGCGCTGGAGTTTTCGTGATCCGCGCCGGCACTCGGATCTCAATCCCCCGGGATCCCCGTGCCGCGCGGGTCGCGCGTTACTTCGCGGATTTGCTGCAGAAGACGCGCGGCATCCAGCTTGCCGTCGATGAATCGGGTGCTCACCGCGCCGGGCCTTCGATTGTATTCAGTCTCCCTGCACGGGCGGCAACCCCGTCTTCGGGCACAAAATCCAACCCGGAAGCCTACGCGGTCGACATCTCACCGAATCGCATCGTCCTTTCAGCCAGCGATCCACGGGGACTGCTGTACGCTGGTGTCACTCTGTGGCAGCTATGCACGTCCAGCGAGGCGCAGGCGCAAGATGAGTCCGCCGTCCTCCCATCGATGAGGATTACCGACTCGCCGCGGTTCGCGTGGCGCGGGCTCCTTCTCGACTCTGCGCGCCACTACCAGTCCCCCGAGTTCATAGTGCAGCTCATCGATTGGATGTCGCTGCACAAGCTGAACGTTTTGCACTGGCACCTGACCGACGACCAGGCGTGGCGCCTGGAGATCAAGAGATACCCCAGGCTGACCAGTGTAGGTGCCTGGCGCGTGCCCGCCGGGGCTGAAGCTGCTGCCGATATCGATCCGGCCACCGGGCGCCCCCGTCTCTACGGGGGGTTCTATTCTCAAGAGACAGTTCGCCGTATCGTTGCGCATGCTTCGGAGCGCAGAGTAACGATTGTTCCTGAGATCGATATGCCCGGACACGCGACGGCCGCTATCGTGGCCTACCCCCGTTTGGCGAGCATCGTGCCCGCACCCGCCGCGGTGACCTCCAAATGGGGCGTCTACTCCAACTTGTACAATGTCGATGAGAGCACGTTCGAGTTCCTGCAGAACGTGTTGGCCGAGGTTGTAAAGCTCTTTCCCGGGAAGTATGTGCATGTCGGTGGCGATGAGGCGGTCAAAGATCAATGGAAGGCGTCGCCACATATCCAGGCACGGATGCGCGAGTTGGGTGTGCCCAACGAGGATGCGTTGCAGAGTTACTTCATTGGCCGCATGGGTAAGTTTCTGAGCGCGCACGGGCGCCGCCTCATCGGCTGGGATGAAATCCTGGAAGGGGGCATCGCGCGCGATGCAACTGTAATGTCCTGGCGGGGGATCGATGGCGCGCTGGCTGCCGTGGCCGCTGGCCATGACTCGGTTTTATCGCCAGCGCCAACGTTGTACCTGGACCACCGGCAGAGTGCGGCTGACACGCAACCGGGAAATGCGAGCGTGATCAGCCTCGAGGACGTATACAAGTTCAACCCGATGCCTGCATCGTTACCGGTGGACCAGCGGCATCACATTCTGGGTGTACAGGCGAACGTCTGGACAGAGCACATCCGTACTGAACAGCGTGTCGAGTACATGGCATTTCCACGCGCTGCCGCCGTTGCCGAGGTGGGGTGGTCCGCGCCGGAGCGACTGGACTGGAATGGGTTTCTCGCTCGGCTGCCGGACCAGATGAACAGGTACAAGTTGCTTGGCGTCCATGCGTATGCGGACCAGGGCGCGGGAGCCGCGGCGGCCACGGCGACAGCGGCCAGCGAGTCCCGTGCGAAGCGCTCGAGTCACGAGTTACATACCTGTACTAACGCCATTGTGTTGTCCCTGGAAGACGATGCGCCTCTCTCGGGGGAACGGGCGACCTTTCTGCTGGATATCATGAATCCCTGCTGGATCTACCCGGCAGCCGATTTGAGTCATGTGACGGCGGTTGATGCCGCTGTGGGCCAGTTGCCATTCGAGTTTCAGTTGGGAGCGGATGTGCACGTTCCCAAGCTGAGTCCTCCCCAGAGCCCTGCCGGGGAGCTCGATGTCAGGATCGACGGGTGTGATGGCGAACGCATCGCCGTCCTGCCGCTGCAGCCCGCTGTCGCCAATAACGCGGTGACAGAGCTTCCCGCAGCAAAGATCGCCCACCGTGACGGCACGCATGATCTGTGTATGAAATTCACCCAACGATCGTACGATCCGATCTGGGTGCTCGACTGGGTTCGGCTGGTGGAGTAGATGTGGGTCCATCCAAACTGATTCTATTGTCGCCACTACAGGGATGGAGTGCGCCGCTCGCTGAGGCACCGGACGCTGTGTTTGCAGGGCAGATGATGGGAGACGGCGTAGCGATCGACCCCACGGGGACCTCGCTACATGCACCTTGTGATGGGACTCTCGTCGTGGTGCCCACCACATCCAAACACGCTATCACTTTGCGCGCCGACAACGGGGCCGAGATCCTGTTGCACATTGGAATCGATACGGTGGCCCTCGGAGGCGAGGGTTTCGAGCTGCACGTACGTGAAGGGCAGAGGGTTCGCGCCGGTGAGCTGCTGGTCAGTTTTGATCTGGAGCTGTTGGCACGGCGGGCAAAGAGCCTTCTGACACCGGTCATTCTCACGGACACCATGGGCTTTTCCATTCCCCGCCGCAGCGAGAACTGTTCGCTGCAGGTGGGTGATTTTCTGATGGAAATCCTACCGACGGCCGATATAGCACAGGCGGGCGTTATTGAGCCGGGAGGGGTTGCGACGGAATTGGATGCGGGCGCTGCGGTCGCACAGGGGGGCGTGGGAGGGACGCGCGCCGGTGTGACCGCTGCGCCCGATGCCGTCATTGCAGAAGCGCCGGGCCATGGCGTTGCAGAGCGGAGCGTGTTGGTTTTGCTGGAGCACGGGATTCATGCGCGGCCAGCTGCGTCGATCGCTGCCGTGGCAAAGAGCCTCGCCGCTGACGTCAGCGTCGTCTTTGGTGCCCGGAAGGCAAACGCAAAGAGCCCCGTTGGGTTGATGTCGCTTGGTGTTCGTAAGGGCGACCAGATTGTGATTCGGGCCGCAGGCTCGGACGCCGGGGCGGCGATCGCGGCGTTGGAGCGGGCGATTGCTGGAGGCACCGCTGCGGGCGGCACCGCTGCGGGTGGAGGTGTTGGCGCGCGTGTTGGCGCATCAGGTGGCAGCGCGTCGCGACGCGGCGCGGCCGGTGGCGTGGGCCCCGGCGCTGGCGTGGGCCCCGGCGCTGGCGTGGGCCCCGGCGCTGGCGTGGGCCCCGGCGCTGGCGCGGGCCCCGGCGCTGCCGCGAGCATCGGCGCTGGCGCGAGCCCCGGCGCTGGCGCAGGCATCGGCACTGGCGCGGGCCCCGGCGCTGGCGCGGGCATCGGCGCCGCGGCGGGCATCGCCACCGACGCCAGCGGCCCGGCCACTCCCGGTGCGGCGTCCGCGCGCGATGGCACAGTTCCGCAGCCCGGCAAGACACTCAAGGGTGTCGTCGCCAGTCGAGGGCTGGGCGTGGGTCTGGCCTTCCAATTCGCACGCGCGACAATCGACGTCGTTGAGGCGGGATCAGGTGTGGCACAGGAGAACGCCGAGCTTGCCCGGGCGCGCGATACCGTGCGAGCCGACCTCGCGCGCATCGTCAGTTCGGGTAACGTCGCGGCACGCGAAATTTCAGAAGCGCATCTGGGTCTCATTGACGATCCAGACCTCGTCGAAGGTGCACGTCGCCTGATCGAGAGCGGCAAGAGTGCTGGCTATGCCTGGCGAGCAGTCTTGCGCGACGGCATCGAAGCACTACGCGCACTGAATGATCCCCGAATGGCCGAACGGGCCGACGATCTGCTCGATCTCGAATCGCGTGTGCTGTCCGCACTGATAGGCCATACGCCCGCGGGCCTGGCGCAGCCAGCACAGTCACCGGCGCCGCCAGCACAATCGCCGGGGCCGCCAGCACAATCTATATTGTTCGCGAATGAATTGCTGCCATCGCAGTTAGTCGCACTCGACGGCGCCAATCTGGCAGGCATATGTCTGGCCGCTGGCGGTGCGACTTCGCACGTCTCCATCATCGCGGCAGCGATGGACATCCCGACGCTCGTGGCGACAGGACCCGCCGCACTACATGTTGCAACGGGGACACCTGTCGTCCTTGATGCGGAAGGCGGCTGGCTGTATATCGATCCTCCGAGGATGCACATTGAACTAGCGCGCAGCCAACTCGCCGAGAAGCGCGCCAAGCGCGCCGCCGAGCAACAGGCCGCACAGCGCGAGTGCCGAACGGCTGACGGAGCGCGAATCGAGGTATTCGCGAACGTTGGCTCTGAAGCCGAGGCCCACGCGGCTGTGCGCAATGGCGCCGAAGGCTCAGGTCTGCTCAGGACGGAATTCCTGTTCCTCGATCGCGTCGCTCCGCCAGATGAGGCCGAGCAGCTCGAAAAGTATCAACAGATTGCGAGTGCGCTTGGCGGTCGTCCATTGACGATCCGGACGCTGGACATTGGTGGTGACAAACCGATTCCATACCTGCCGCTGCCCCCTGAAGACAATCCGGCTCTCGGTCTTCGCGGTGTGCGCACCAGCCTCTGGAGGCCCGATCTGCTGCGCATTCAGCTGCGTGCCATTCTTCGCGTGCGGCCTGCCGGGATATGCCGAATCCTGCTGCCGATGATTACAGATCCCGGCGAGATACGTGCCGTGCGCCAGATGCTCGACGAGATCAGGGAGGAGGAGGGCCACGAACCGACATCCCATCGCGGGCCCATCGCTCTCGGGGCGATGATAGAGACACCTGCCTCGGCCGTGATGGCGGATCGCATTGCGCGCGAGGCAGATTTCCTGTCTGTTGGTACCAACGATCTGACTCAGTACACGCTCGCGATGGATCGGGGCCATCCCGAGCTCGCTGCGCGGCTCGACGCTCTTCACCCAGCGGTACTGAGGTTGATTGCCAAGACGGTCGAAGCGGCCAAGGTCCATGGACGTACCGTCGCGGTTTGCGGGGGCCTCGCATCGGATCCGGTAGCCGTCCCGGTTCTGATTGGCCTGGGCGTGCACGAGCTCTCCACGGTTACGGCCGTCATTCCCCAACTGAAGGCATTGATCGCAACTCTCAGCGTCGATGATTGCACGGCGCTGGCCAGACACGCGTTGGAACGAGAAACGGCCGAAGCCGTGCGCGCGCTGACACTGAGGACTGTCTCAGGTCTGGATGCGGCCGGAAGATCCCGCGAGTAACACCATGAAACAAATACTCCCCAGTCTGCAACGGATCGGCGGCGCCCTTATGCTGCCCATCGCCGTATTGCCGATCGCCGGGTTATTGCTGCGCCTGGGCCAGGCGGACCTGCTGGATTTTCCGTCCATGGATGCCGCGGGCAATGCAATCTTCGCCAACCTCGGACTGCTGTTTGCCATCGGCGTGGCGGTAGGGCTGGCGCGCGAGAGTCACGGTGCAGCCGGATTGGCCAGCGTGGTGGGCTTCCTGGTGACGACCAAGGGTGCCGAAGTGTTGATCTCAGTGCCGCCGGATGCCGTTGCCGGCCTGGCTGGGCAGGCTCACGATCTTGCGGTAGCTGCTTACAAGGCCCACGAGCTGGGAAAGCTCAGCGTCCCGGCGGGCATCCTGTCCGGTTTGATTGCCGCAGCCCTCTACAACCGGTTCAGCAATATCAGCTTGCCCAGTTACCTGGCGTTCTTTGGTGGCCGGCGCTTCGTGCCCATCGCAAGCGGCTTTGTGGGCCTGATGCTCGCTGCCGTGTTTGGTTGGGAGTGGCAGCGCCTCGAAACTGGTATGGATGTGCTCAGCCGTTCCGTCCTGCACGCGGGGTCCCTGGGGCTGTTTGCGTACGGTGTGCTGAATCGCGTCCTGATCGTGACGGGCCTGCATCACATCATCAACAACATCGCATGGTTCCTGCTGGGTGACTATCACGGGACTACCGGTGATCTGAAGCGGTTCTTCGCGGGTGACCCGAGCGCCGGGGCATTCATGGCCGGTTTCTTCCCTGTCATGATGTTCGGCCTACCGGCCGCGTGTCTTGCGATGTACCACGCCGCACGGCCGGAACGCCGGCGCGCGGTGGGCGGTTTGCTCATGTCGATCGCGTTGACCTCGTTGCTCACCGGGGTCACCGAGCCGATCGAGTTCACATTCATCTTTCTGGCGCCGGCACTCTATGCAATCCACGCGGTCCTGACGGGTATCGCCTTCGTGATCATGAATGCATTGCAAGTGCGGCTGGGATTCGGGTTCTCTGCCGGCCTGTTCGACTATGTGCTGAATTTCAACAAGGCCACGCACCCATTGTTGCTGCTGCCGGTAGGGCTTGCGTACTCCGTGCTCTACTACGGCCTGTTCCGTTTTGTGATCGCGTGGTTGGATCTGAAGACGCCGGGGCGCGAAGACGATGCGGCAGCAGCCGACACCGCGGCAGAAAGTCAGCCCCCGGCGGACAGGGCACTTGCCTACATCCGTGCGCTGGGTGGGCCTGCGAATATTGTTTCCCTGGACGCTTGCACGACGCGCTTGAGACTCGTCGTGGCTGACCAGTCCGCGGTTGATGCCGCAGCGCTGAAACGCCTGGGCGTGCGAGGGATGGTGAAGCCGTCGGCCAACGCGCTTCAGGTGGTTGTTGGCGCGATTGCTGATCAGGTGGCGGGGGAGATGAAGGTTGCGCTACGTGCCGGTGGCGGCGGCGCAGCCAGTGCGACGCACGGCACTGCGTCCTCCGCCGCGGTCGCCACGGCGCCCGCTGGAGCCGCCCCAGCGGCCAGTGCCGTCTCCGCGGCCAGTGCCACCCCCGCGGCCGGTGCCGCCCCCGCGGCCAGTGCCGCCCCCGCGGCCAGTGCCGCCGCCGCAGCCAGAGCCGCCCCCACGCGCGCCACCGGCGTCAAGCCGGCCACCGCGACCACTTTCACCATCCCAACTCCAACTCTCGCATCCCTGTTGGCCGCCCTGGGCGGCCGTTCCAACATCCGCACGGTCGAAGCCGCCTCCAGCCGTCTTCGTATCAACATTACCGATCCATCCAGGGTCGATCAGCCCGCCATCGCCTCACTGGGCTTGCGCGGCGTCGCGCTCGCTGCTCCCGACTGGGTGCACATCATTATCGGCCCCGAAGCATCGGCCGCAGGTGCGTCCCTGCGTCAATTGATTTCCTGACCCTTATGAGAAGTGTCTCGCATTCCTGACAGACCAGCGTTCGATTGGTTCAGGATGCATGGAACTAAACACAGTCCTAGTCTCGTCCGCGCAGCGGATTTTCCCTGCGAATTCACATACTCACGGCTGTTGACATAAAGCTGGCGTCAATCCGCGACGGTTTTCGGGCCGTTGACGCCACCGGGCGCCGCGCGCAATAACTGTAGCCTAATTGCAGCGGAGCACTCCTATGTCCATGACGAGTCTGTTGGCGATCACGCCGTGGCCCGCTTTGTCAGCAGTCGTCCTGCTGGCGCTGTTGGTAGTCGCACTCTACTTCGCCCGCCGTACTGCGCACCAAGCGATTCGTGCAGTCACCGACGCACTAGGCCGCGGATTGCGCCTGGCATCGCACGCCGTTGCGCGTGGAGAGGAGAAGCTCGCCGCCCGCAATCGGGAAGTGTTGCTGTCCGCCGGCCGCGAAGCAAAGGAGCGGATCGTCGAACGCGAGTTCGTCCGCGTCGGCGACACGGTGCGCAAGGACCTCGCCAGTTACCCGACGCTGCACCGCGCATTGTCAGAATCCATTGTTCGCATCGAGGAGGACCAGGAGAAGGCCGTAGAGGTGCCGCCGGAAGCTCCGGGCTGGGTGCAGGCGGTGAAGGTCATTGCAAATCTCGACGCCAAGAACGGCGGAACCGAGATCCTCGAGGATATCCACAAGTCCATGGTGCGTGCCCATTCGGAGGCCATGGACGACTATCGCAAGGCCAGTGGCGAGCGGCATGCGTTGTTGCGCAAGATGATGCCGGACTGGCGCCGTATTCAGGAAACGCTAGGGCGTGTCAACAAGAACGTAGAGAGTGTGTTGGAGCGGGCGCTCGCCATCGATCGCCACATGCAGGAGTATGATGACATGGTGCGCGGCGAGGACCGGGCAGTCTCCATACTGTCCTCGTCATCGCTCGTTTATTTCTTCGTCTCCGCGCTCGTGTTGTCAGTTGCGGCGGCAGGTGCCGCCATCAACTTCACTCTGATCGCGCGGCCGATGGCCGAGATGGTGGGCGGCACGAGCTTTATCGGCAACTTCCGCACCGCCGACATCGCGGCCTTGGTCATCATCATGGTGGAGATTTCCATGGGTCTCTTCCTCATGGAATCCCTGCGCATCACCAGGTTATTCCCCGTGATCAGCGCGCTGTCGGACAAGATGCGGCGGCGAATGATGGCTGTCACCTTCGTCATCCTGCTCCTCATGGCGAGCATCGAGGCAGGCCTTGCCTACATGCGCGAAGTCCTGTTGCAGGACGAGCTGGCCACCAGCGCATTGCTGCGTGGCGATGGCGTCACCGGAACCGCGAACGAGCATCTGTGGATTACGACTGCCGCGCAGATGGGCATGGGATTCATTCTGCCGTTTGCACTCGTCTTCGTTGCGATCCCACTCGAGACATTCGTGCATTCGCTCAGAACGGTGTTAGGACTGCTCGCGATTGGATTCATGCGGGCGCTGTCACTGCTGTTGCGCGTGCTCGGCAACGGGATGCGTCACGTCGGTACCCTCGCCGAGCGCATCTACGACCTGCCGCTGTTCGTTCCGCTGTGGATTGAATCGCGCGTAGCCGCGAATCAGGCCTCTCACGAACAGGAGCTGGCGAGCATCAGGGAACTGGCGAGCATGAACCCCGTAGCAATGGAGGAGCCACGCGCGTGGCAGGAGGCACAGTCGTGAGCCGACCCACTCGTTACCGCTCCGTCGCGGCGGGGCTCGTGCTGCTGCTGGGCGCCTGCGGCGGCCAGGTGCACATGCCGCGCAATACCGGTCTGTATTTGTTGATCGATACTTCGGGTACCTACAACAGGCAGGTGACCAAGGCCGAGCAGATCATCCTCGTGGCGCTGTCGCGGCTGCAGCCATCGGATTCCTTCGCGGTGGCGCGTATTGACACGGCAAGCTTCACGGAGAAGAACATCATCGCCAAGGCGACCTTCGACGATCGGCCGAGCACGGCCAATCAGCAGAAGCGGGCGTTTGCCAGCCGCGTCGAGAAGTTCATCGATGAGTCGGCGCCCGCGCCCTATACGGATATCACGGGTGGCCTGCTGCAGGCGATCGAGTTCCTGAAGGAGAAGAACCCCGGTCGCAAGGAGATCCTGATCTTCTCCGACATGAAGGAGGACCTGGCCAAGGGTTACGTGCGCGACATTCCGCTCGACCTCAAGGGCTTCGACGTCGTTGCGCTCAATGTGACCAAGCTGCGCACCGACAATTTCGATCCGCGCGAGTACATGTCAAGACTGGATTCCTGGAAATCGAAGGTAGAGAAAGGGGGCGGTCATTGGCGGGTCATCAACGACATAGACCGGCTCGACGGCCTGCTCCAGTGACCATTATGCTTGCGCGATGCAAGCAGGGTTACGCGCGGATCAGATTCTCAGGGATGTCTTCGGGTACCCTGCCTTTCGCGGCCAGCAGCGCGACATCGTCGCGCACGTGGCTGAGGGAGGTGACGCACTGGTTCTGATGCCGACGGGCGGCGGCAAGTCACTTTGCTTTCAGATCCCCGCGCTGGTGCGTGATGGCATGGGCGTGGTCGTTTCACCGCTCATAGCGCTCATGCAGGATCAGGTCGCGGCCCTCGAAGAGGCTGGCGTGCGGGCTGCCGCCCTCAATTCGAGCATGACGTGGGCGGATGTGCAGGCTGTCGAGCGCCGCGCACGGCAAGGAGAGCTCGATCTGCTCTATGTTGCGCCGGAGCGCCTCCTCACGGACCGGTGCCTCGAACTGCTCACCGCTTCAAAGCTGGCTTTATTCGCCATCGACGAAGCACACTGCGTGTCGCAATGGGGTCATGACTTTCGCCCCGAGTACATCCGCCTGGCCGTCCTGGCCGAACGCTTCCCTGGGGTCCCGCGGATCGCACTGACCGCAACCGCGGACGCCTTGACGCGAAAGGAAATCACCGAGCGGCTGCATCTTCAGCGGGCCCGAGAGTTCGTCTCGAGCTTCGACCGACCGAACATCCGCTATCGGATCGCTGAGAAGGTCAGCCCACGCAAGCAACTCCTCGAATTCATTCGCAGCGAGCACCCGGACGAGGCAGGCATTGTCTATTGCCTGTCGCGGAACACGGTCGACGAGACTGCCGCGTTTCTGGCCGGGAATGGCGTAAATGCATTGCCATACCACGCTGGCCTGGACAACGGCACGCGCGAGCTCAACCAAAACCGGTTCATCCGCGAAGACGGCATCGTGATGGTCGCCACGATTGCGTTCGGGATGGGAATCGACAAACCGGACGTACGATTCGTCGCGCATATCGACCTGCCCAAAAGCATTGAGGGGTACTACCAGGAGACTGGCCGCGCAGGCCGCGATGGCCTCCCGGCCGATGCCTGGATGGTCTACGGGCTCGCCGACGTCGTACAGCAGCGCTGGATGATCGATCAATCCGAGGGCGACGCGAGCTACAAGCGAGTCATTACTTCCAAGCTCGACGCCATCCTGGGCCTTTGCGAGACGACAGTGTGCCGCCGCGTCACTCTGCTGGACTACTTTGACGAGCCCAGCAAGCCGTGCGACAACTGTGACAACTGCATTACTCCGCCGCAGGAGTGGGACGGCACAGACGCTGCGCGCAAGTTGATGTCATGCATATTCCGCTGCGAGCAGGCAAGCGGGTTTTCATTTGGGGCGCAGCAGATCATCGATGTGCTGCGCGGCAAGAGTACACAGAAGGTGCTCCAGTTCGGACACGAACGCTTGAGCACGTTTGGGATTGGCGCGGATCTGGACGCTACCCAGTGGCGGTCCGTGCTCCGTCAGCTCGTCATGCTGGGCCTGGTGAAAGTTGACCACGAACGTTTCAACACTCTGCGGTTGACTGCTGCCAGCCGTGACGTCCTGCGTGGAGAACGGCGACTCAACTTGCGGCGGCAAGGCGGCCGTCCCGCTTCGAAGCGTGGCGACCGCCGGGCAGTTGACCGCACGCGTTTCGCTGGAGCCGGCGAGGTTGGCCGCGTTGCCGTTGGCGCGGGCGCTGCCTCGGGCGGGGCGGTTGGCGACGGAGTTGGCGCGAACGCCATCGTGTTTGAAGCATTGCGCGGCTGGCGCCGCGACGTAGCGAAGGAACACGGCGTTCCGGCTTATACGATTTTTCATGACAGCACGCTGCACGAGCTTGCCGGCAGGTTGCCGCGCTCGCTGGACGAGCTACGCAGCATTTCCGGGATTGGCGCTACGAAGCTCGAGCGCTATGGCACTGCCTTGCTCGATGTGATGCAGCGCGCCGGCGAGTAAAGCAGAAGCACATCTTCCGGCGCGTCTTCGCGCCCGTGCGATTATCGCTCGTGCGATTGTGCACCGCTGTGCCCCTCGTTACGATGATCAAACGCATGACAAACATCCCGACCTGCAAGCCGCCGGACCCGGACACCCACCACCCGAAGTTCCGGCCGCCGCCCGGCAGCTGCGACGCGCATTGCCACATCTTCGGTCCTGGTGACCGATATCCGTACGCACCGGATCGGACCTATACGCCACCTGACGCGCCGCTCGCCAGGTTCAAGGAGCTGCAGACGATTCTCGGCCTCGAGCGTGCCGTGCTCGTCAATGCGAGCTGCCACGGAACGGATAACAGCGTCATTGTCGATGCCATCGCTCAAAGCGGCGGACGTTACCGAGGCGTAGCTAACGCCGACGATTCGTTCACCGAGCGAATGTTCGAGGATCTCCACCGGTGCGGCTTTCGCGGCGTGCGCTTCAATTTCGTGAAGCATCTGGGCGGGGTGCCCGACATGGACGAGTTCCATCGCGTGATCGCGCGTATCAAGCCCCTCGGCTGGCATGTTGATCTGCACTTCGACGCGGTCGATCTCGTCGGTTATGACGACCTGCTGCAAAAGCTGCCGGTGCCGTTCATCATCGATCACATGGCCCGTGTGCCGACGAAGGCGGGCCTCGAGCAGGCGCCCTTCCAGCACCTCGTCAAGCTGGTGCGCACTACACCGACTTGCTGGGTGAAGATCTCCGGCGCCGAACGGATCTCCAGCGATGGCCCGCCGTTCACCGACGCCGTGCCGTTTGCGCAGGCGCTGATCGCTGCCGCGCCGGATCAGATACTGTGGGGCACTGACTGGCCGCATCCGAATATTGCCCGACACATGCCCAACGATGGCGATCTCGTGGATCTCGTGCCGCTGTTTGCGCCGGATCCGGCCATCCGGCGTAAAATTCTCGTCGACAACCCGCACCGCCTCTATGGCTTTGGTGCGTGAGGCCCCGCATGAACAAAACCGATCCGTTTGACGATATTCCGGGCACTACACTCTTCGATGCGCAGCGCTCCCGGCAGGGCTATCACCTCAACATGTTCTGTATGTCGCTGATGAAGGCGGACAACCGGGCGGCGTTCAAAGCCGACGAAGCCGCCTACCTGCGGCAGTTCCCGATGACCACCGAACAGCACGAAGCCGTCCTCAAACGTGACTGGAACGGCATGATCCAGCTCGGTGGCAACATCTACTTTCTGGCGAAGCTGTTCTCGACCGACGGGTTGTCATTTCAACACGTGGCGGCGCTGATGACCGGTTCGACCCAGGAGAAGTACGCCGAGATGATGTTGCAGGGCGGCCGATCCGCGGATGGCAATCGCAGCAAATCGGAGTGGCAAAATCGTGGCTAAGCTAGTTGCAGGCGTTACCACTTCGCACGTGCCTGCCATCGGCGCGGCACTCGATCTGGGCAAGGCCGACACACCCTATTGGCAGCCCCTGTTCAAGGGCTACGAGCCGTCGAAGAAGTGGATCGCGGAACAGAAGCCGGACGTCATCATCCTCGTTTACAACGACCATGCGTCGGCTTTCTCGCTGGAGATCATTCCAACTTTCGCGCTGGGCTGCGCGTCGGAGTTTCCCCCGGCCGATGAGGGTTGGGGCCCGCGTAAAGTGCCTGTCGTGAAGGGTCACCCGGAGCTCGCCTGGCACATCGCCCAGTCAGTGATCCTGGACGAGTTCGATCTCACCATAGTCAACAACATGCCGGTGGACCACGGGCTCACCGTGCCGTTGTCGCTGCTCTTCGGACAGCCGCAGGAGTGGCCCTGCCAGGTCATCCCGCTGGCCGTGAACGTAGTGCAGTACCCGCCGCCAACGGGCAATCGTTGTTACAACTTCGGCAAGGCCATTCGCAGGGCCGTGGAGTGTTTCGACCAGGACCTGAAAGTGATGATTTTTGGAACGGGTGGGATGTCGCACCAGTTGCAGGGGCCGCGCGCCGGTCTGATCAACCGCGCCTGGGACACAGCCTTTCTCGACAAGCTCGTCACCGAGCCGCAAACCTTGGCGAAGATGCCTCACGTGGAGTACGTGCGGGAGGCCGGATCAGAGGGGATTGAGCTCGTTATGTGGCTCATCATGCGGGGCGCGTTGGATGAGAAGGTGCGCGAGGTCTACAGGTTCTACCATGTGCCTGCCTCAAACACGGCCGTGGGGCACATCATTCTCGAGAATAACCAATGAAGATAGCGTTGGCGGGGCAGGGCGCCTTCGGTGTCAAGCACCTGGAGGCGGTGAGCAGGATCGAGGGAATTCAGGTGGTGACGCTGGCTGGCGGCAACGCCGAGCAGACCGCGGAAGTGGCGGGGAAATTCAACATCCCGCATTGGACCACCGATCTGGCGCAGAGCCTGGCTCACCCCGGAGTCGAAGCGGTCATCCTCGCCACCCCGACGCAGATGCACGCAAAGCAGGCCGAGCAGTGCATGCGTGCAGGCAAGCACGTGATGGTGGAGATTCCCATCGCGGACAATCTGGCTGATTCGGAGCGGCTGCTGCAGGTCCAGAAAGAGACCGGCGTGATTGCCATGGGTGGCCACACACGCCGCTTCAACCCGAGCCACCAGTGGATCCACCAGCGCATCCGATCCGGCGAGCTCAAGATCCAGCAGATGGATGTGCAGACGTATTTCTTCCGGCGTACCAACACCAATGCGCTCGGCAAGCCGCGCAGCTGGACCGATCACCTGCTGTGGCATCATGCCTGTCACACGGTGGATCTGTTCCAGTATCAGACCGGTGAGACCGCCTCGCAGGCGTACGCACTGCAGGGCCCGAAACACCCGCAGCTCGGGATTGCCATGGATATGAGCATCGGCCTGAAAGTCCCGGGCGGTGCCTTGTGCACATTGTCCCTGTCGTTCAACAACAATGGCCCGCTGGGAACCTTCTTCCGCTACATCTGCGACAACGGCACCTACATTGCCAATTACGACAATCTCGTGGACGGCAACCAGAAGCCGATCGATGTCACGCAGGTGGCCGTGTCGATGAATGGCATCGAGTTGCAGGACCGCGAGTTCTTCGCAGCCATCAGGGACAAGCGCGAGCCGAACGCGAGCCTCGCGCAGGTGTTGCCTGCGATGCGCACTCTGGATCGCCTCGACAAGCAGCTCGCGCCATGATCATCGACTGTCACGGTCACTACACGACGGCTCCGGCCGAGCTGCAGAAGTTCCGGGACGCTCAGATTGCAGGGCTGAAGAATCCGGCGCTGACGCCAACGGCGACGCAGTTGGGCATCAGCGACGAGCAGATCCGTGAGAGCCTCGAGAAGGCCCAGCTCAAACTGCAACGCGAGCGCGGCACGGACCTCACGATCTTCTCGCCGCGGGCTTCGGCGATGGCACATCATGTCGGCAGCGAATCCACGAGCCTGACCTGGTCCCGGATCTGCAACGATCTGATTCAGCGCGTCTGCGCCTTGTACCCCGAGAATTTCGTCGGCGTTTGTCAGTTGCCGCAGTCGCCGGGCGTGCCGCCCGCCAACAGTGCCGCAGAGCTGGAACGGTGCGTGCGGGAATTGGGATTCATCGGGTGCAATCTGAATCCGGATCCATCCGGTGGGCATTGGACCGCGCCCCCTCTGACCGACCGGCATTGGTATCCGCTGTACGAGAAGATGGTGGAGCTCGATGTGCCGGCCATGGTGCATGTCAGCTCGTCGTGCAACGCCAATTTCCATGCGACGGGAGCTCACTACATCAATGCCGATACGACGGCGTTCATGCAATTCCTCACTGCGGATCTGTTCAAGGACTTCCCAACGCTGCGCTTCATTATCCCGCACGGCGGCGGCGCAGTGCCGTTTCACTGGGGCCGCTATCGCGGGCTTGCGCAGGATCTGAAGCGGCCGCCGCTCGAGGAGTTGATGAAGAACAACGTGTTCTTCGACACGTGCGTCTATCACCAGCCGGGGATCGAGCTGCTGCTCGAGGTCGTGCCGATCGACAACATATTGTTTGGGTCGGAAATGGTGGGGGCGGTCAGAGGCATCGATCCGCGCACGGGTCACTACTACGACGACACTAAACGTTATATCGATGCGTTACCTCTGA